>LUMJ01000308.1_pt1 | contig 36118 bp, 49 predicted proteins | sample 729631 | NCBI WGS metagenome assembly LUMJ01 (sample SAMN03860266, study PRJNA289734) | marine metagenome | biome: seawater column; feature: ocean; material: water; isolation source: Red Sea water column Station 22 - depth 500m | place: Saudi Arabia: Red Sea | collected 2011-10-15 | depth 500 m
TGGGACAAAAGCGTCTTGAGTAAATACTAATGCTTCAAACTGGGTGAATTTCACTTTGTAATGCGTTTTTCAAAAATTATGTAATAATAATTATTTCACGGCCACAAACATGGCATTTTTTCTTCACAAAATAGATTATTCAATAACTAATAAAGTAAATTCGTAGATTTTCATATTTGAAAATATGTATTTACTCAGAATCTTCAGGTATGTCTTCAATTTTGGCATCTGCATCAACAGAATCAGTTTTTGGTTCTGCCTTTACTTCTGGTTCTACCTTTGATTTTGTTGCCTTTGTAGTCTTCTTTTTTGTCTCAGAGTCAGGATCAATTACACCAGCTTCTCCCAGACCAAAGATTACTTCCTGCTCTGGATGATGTGGACTGTCGACCATTCTTGCTATTCTCTTCTTGCCAGACTTTTTGAAGTATATTCTGTATGTACTGGTATGGGCAACTACGTTACCGCCAATTGGACGGGTTGGGTCACCAAAGAATACATCTGGTGATGCCATTACCTGGTTTGTAGCAAGTGCAGCACAATTGTATGTCTCAGCAATTCGAACTAGCAAATGAACAAACTTGTTTAGTCTTTGCTGGCGTTCTGATAGAGTGCCCCTTCCAAGGTATTCTGATCTAAATAGACCAACTGCTGAATCAACTACTAGTAATTTTATATTATTCTCCTGGATCATTTGGCTTGCCTCTTCTAAAATTAGAGTTTGGTGAGCGCTGTTGTATGCTCTTGCTACAATGATTTTATCAAGAACTTTCTCTGGATCCATGCCATGTGCTTTTGCAATGGATACGATTCTTTCTGGTCTGAATGTATTTTCGGTGTCAATATACAATACAGTTCCTTCTAATCCTCCTTCTTCCTTTGGTTTTTGAACAGTCACACACATTGTATGACAAAATTGTGTCTTACCAGAGCCAAATTCGCCATAAACCTCAGTTAGCGCTTGTGTTTCTACTCCACCGTCAAATAGTAAATCAAAACATTCAGTACCTGTAGTTATCCTTCCAATTTCTTGTCTTCTTTTGTAGATTTCTGTTGCACTAACAAAATCTTTAGCTAGCAATCCTCCCTCAACTAGAGCCTGTCTAGCCTTTTCTACAATGCTTGATGCTGTATCTTTATCCATACCAGAAATTTCTGCCAGTTCTACTGGTCCTCTTACTATTAGATCCATTATGCTGTGTATGCCAGCATCACTGAGTTTTTTTGTGGTTACTGGACCTACTCCAGGTAATTGATCTAATCTTAAATCTTCCATATACCGTATAGTACGGTACCTATACTTAAGTTTGTTCTTTTATTACTTTTATCTAAAAGTCAAAAATTGACCAACACGTTTACGACCTTCGACTTTTGGTGTCTGGCCTCTAACTTTTCCTGCTTTGGTAAGCGAACCGTGTGTTGGCATGATAAATCATCTAGTTGTTCGAATTTATGTATTTGTATATTTTCTACCAGTATTGTGCCTTGATCTTTTCAAGCACCCTTTCATGTTCTCTGCCTTTTCTTCTTGCAAACCTTTCCATAGCACCAAGTGGAACACCACCAAGCGCTCTGGCTAATCCGTTAAACGCTGTTCTCCTAATAGAACCACGTTGACCAGTTTTCGTCATAAACTTCTTTATTCCATATTTGAAATTATGTTGCCAAGTTTTGTACATGACACCTAACTGTGTTGGATCTGAGTCATTACCCATATCATAAAATTCTGATTTCTCAAGTAAGCCTATTGGAATGAATGTTAATGGGGTGGTGGTAAACATAGAATCAGGCTGCTCGTGTTCTAACTCGTTGATGAGCCTGATTGTCTCCCAACCATCCTCTGGTGTTTCATCATTATCTAGACCCATGATTAATGTGAATGCTGGAACCCAATAATTCTCATTCAAAGTTTTAACAGCCTCTTTGACAACCCAATGCCATTCTTCTGGCTGATATGGAGCGAGCTTCCTATCAGCGTATTTTTCAATTAATCTTATACTGCCGGTTTCAAATCCACATTGAATTCCTGTCAAGTTTTGAGGTCCGGCGTTGATAATCTTGGATAGGTTTGGTATTAGTTTCTCATCTGCAATTGCTCCTGACAATGTCCCATGTGTTGGATTTGTATGCTTTACACCAGTAGACATAATTGCGGTAAATAGTTCTTCGAGTGCCTCACGGTTTGGCTCCATGTTTTTTGTTGTAGTAGGATCCAATCCATAGACGAAAATATCATCACTGTGGACCCACGCTCTTTCAATACCACCCTTCTTCCTATTCACCATAATTTCTTTTTTCACTTTTTCTGGAGAATAATATCTTAATGATCTTAACGTAACATCACAAAACTTGCAACCCCTACCACATCCACGCATTACCTCTATCATTCCATGCATGGTTGGTTCAACAATTTCTGGAATATCGTCTAGGTCAGGTCTATCCCAAAAGTTGACAAATCTTCCATGGATTGTCTTGTTATCGCGTTTAAACTCCTTAACATTGACTTGGAAGTCCTTCCTTTTTCTGAATGGATCCATATTTTCAAACTGACCATCTATTAGGTAGTTAAAGAACCGACCAGCATGCCCGTCAATCTCTGGTGCAATTCCTCCAAGTTCACCTTCTAAAATTGCATACAAACCAAATTCTTCAATCTTTTCAGGTGCATAGTTGTACTGCCAAGTACCTGAAGCACCAGCAATAACTTTTGCATGGCTGCCATTCTTTTTCTTTGCAGCGTTTATTCTTCTGTGAAGTTCACCGCAGTAAAACTCATCATATGACGTCTGCCTTCTTCCATATGTGAAAGTCATAGTTACTGGTCCCATGCCAAGTGGATCCATTTCATGTGTTCCAATAACCTCGGTTTCAGGACCAATGAATTTTTCAATATGATCAGGATGAGCAACTACAACATCCTCACGCTTGAAACCATCACGTAGTAATCCAGCCTCTACTTTACGTAATCCATATGGAGCATACTTTGCTCTACCGTTATCATGAGGTCCATAGTTACATATGAAATCGAATAGAATTTTTGGAGTTACTTGATTCCCTAGGATCTTATACCAAATACTACTTTTGTCACGGTTTGGATCAAGTGCTGGTGCACATCCAAAAAATGTAGCTAATGAAAGACCACGATATGATGACATTAATGTTCGATCTGCGGTCAGTACAATCTTTGGACTAGGCATGATGCTAACGTTCGATTTAAGTTATTTATTTTAAACCTTTTGAGCGTTATTCATACTTCTTCTAATATTCCAGATTTTGATCTATGATAATGACCAAATTCATCATTTTGTGCTAAATGTTCACCGTCAAAAATAGTACCATCTCGGCAGACCAGATCGTCATTAATACAACAACTTCCACATATTCCTACACCACACTTCATCATGCGTTCAAGACTAGCTTGAACGAAAACATTGTTTGATCTAGCTAAATTTACTGTCTTATACATCATAAGTTCCGGTCCGCATGTATAAACAGCATCAAAACTATTCTCTTCAAATAAATCATCTAAAACATCAGTAACAAATCCTTTTTTTCCATGTGTTCCATCTTCTGTTACTACAATTACTTGATGCTTATTCTTTTCAAGCAGTTTGTTTGCTAGGTCTTCAAAAAAAACTTCTTCCTTTGTCTTTGAACCAATTAGCAACGTGATGTCATGCGAAGGATTACAGAAAGTTATCAATCGTAATAAAGGAACCAGCCCAGTTCCACCACCAACCAGTAATATCTTACCATCTTTGATATCAAAACAGTTTCCATATGGACCGCGGACACCAATGTAATCTCCGACAGAAAGATTATACATTCCAGTTGATGATTCGCCCCTTTTTCTAACTGTAAATGCTGCTTTGCCATTTTCCTGTGTGATCATTACACTCATTGGTAACTCGTTAATTCCTGGTATCCAAACCATTGCAAACTGACCAGGTAAAACTTTGGATAATATTTGATCAGAGAAAATCAGAGTACGCACGGTTGGTGTCTCATCAATGATTTTTTCAATCGTACACATATGATGGCTGTTAGGATTTCTTTGCCTGTCCAACCATCTCACCTATACTTGAATATCCATTTTGTTCCATATAATTTTGAATTCCATTATTTATGTCAGCAAAAACTTCCGTCCAATGCTCACCCAACACACTACCAAATTGTACGGCACATGCTCCGGCAAGGATAAACTCGACAGCATCCTCCCATGTCGAAATTCCACCACATCCAATAACGGGAACATCAAACTTGGATGAAATTTCATAAACACATCTAACAGCAATTGGCTTTATTGGAGTACCAGATAAACCACCAATCTTGTTGCTTAGTACCGGTTTTCTAGTTTCAACATTTATTGCCATTGCACGAATTGTGTTAATTGCAGTAATTCCATCAGCACCGGATTCACATGCTGCACTAACAGTATCCAAATAGTTTGTGGCACCCAAACCCACTTTAGCTATAACAGGTACATCAGCAAGCGACTTTACTTTTTTTACAATTTTTTTCACAAGATCAACATCATCACCAACCTCCAAACCAACCTTAGCTACGTGTGGACATGACAAGTTCAGTTCGTAGGCTGAAACTTTACAATTTTCAAATTGTTTTACCATAAAATCAAAGTCATCCTCTACAGACCCTACTAAGCTGACAATTATTGGAACATCCTTGTTTGAGGAAATCATTTTTGCAAAATTTGGAGCCCCAGGATTTGATAATCCAACAGCGTTTAACCACCCACCGCCTTTGACACTAAATATTGTTGGATTTGCATATCCATCCCATGGTTCCTTGCTTAACGATTTTGTAACAACAGCTCCAGCTCCAGCACGGTGTAAGCGCTCAAAAACATTGAGTGATATACCTAAGATGCCAGATGCAAGAATAGTAGGTCTCTCAAGAGTAAGATTTCCAATTGAAGTTGAGAGATTGGCTTTCACTTTGAATAGTTTGGTTCCATTCTCATATAACAGTTGATTATCAAATTCTGTTGTTAACTTTTTAATGAGGCAAAAGGTCGTTTTTGTTATGTATGAAACCATTCTTACTGAGCTGGGAATTATAATATTTGACAATGAAAAATGTTTGAAAACATTTCCTTTTGAAGACACAGCGGAAGAATACATTTCAGTCAAAAAAGGAGAATCAAAACTTAGCGAACTTGGGAAATTTCTTTCAAATGGTCAAACAACCATTGTAAACGATCGTGGCTTACTAGATATTTTGAAAAAAAAATCAATTGATGTGCAATTGATGGAGGAAGAACAAATTGACAATATACAATCAACAAAACCTAAAATATTGATATCATCAGGATTTGCTACTGACGAAAATGATGCAATGGAGAAACTGCGTGAGTTTGCTATACAACTTTCATCATCCAAAGTAACTGAGGTTTCACAGAGTCCAGATCTACATCTTATTCAAGCTATAAACACATTAGATGAAACTGATAAAATAATTAACAGTATTAGTTCAAGACTACGAGAATGGTATGGTTTACACTTTCCAGAACTTGATAATTTGATAGATAGTATAAATGGATATTCCCAAATAGTGTTATCAGGTAATAGAGAAAATATTTCAAGGGAAGATTTTGAAAAAGCTGGATTTTCTAAGGACAAAGTCGAAATGCTTTCATTAGTAAAGGAAAAAAGTAGGGGGGGAAACATCTCAGAAGAAAACTTTGCCATAGTGCAATCATTAGCTAAACAAATTTTGGATCTTTTTGAACTAAGAAAAAGTATTGAGGAACATGTTGAGAAACAGATGTTGGAGGAAGCACCAAACATCTCTGCGATTCTTGGAACCACAGTTGGGGCTAGAATTTTAGCACATGCAGGAAGCTTAAAGAGATTAGCTACTATGCCTTCAAGTACAATCCAAATTTTAGGGGCAGAAAAAGCATTATTTCGTTCTCTAAAAACTGGAGCAAATCCTCCTAAACAAATTGGCGAGAAGTATAAGGAGCCAACTATAAAGAAACACAAGCCTGAACCAAAAGTAAAAAGAAAAAAATCAGGACGATTCACGAAGAGAAAAAGGATGAGTTTTGGTAGATAAAGAACCATTTTTTTGGATTAAGGTAGAGGGAGAGAAAAAACTAGCAACTGAAAATTTAATCCCTGGAAATCAGGTGTATAATGAAAAATTAGTACAGTTGAACGGTATTGAATATAGAATTTGGAATCCCTTTAGAAGTAAACTAGCTGCAGCCATAATGAATGGGCTTGAGGACTTTCCATTCACACAAAAATCTGATGTTCTCTACCTTGGAGTGTCAACAGGTACCACAGTTAGTCATATTTCTGACATAGTTGGCCAAAATGGAGTTATCTTTGGGATTGAACATGCAAGTAGAGTGGCAAGAGATTTTTTAGATAGAGTGGCATCACATAGAAAAAATATTGTACCTATTATTCATGATGCAAGAAAGCCAGAAGAGTTTTTTTCTGTTTACAAGAAAGTCAATGCGGTGTATGTAGACATTGCACAGCCAGACCAAACAGAAATAGCGATTGAAAATTGTAAATTATATCTAAAATCTGGTGGCTATCTATTTTTGGTCATAAAAACCAGAAGCATTGACGTCACAAAAGAACCAAAACGAGTAATTGATGATGAAATAAAAAAACTTCATCCACTATTTCAGATAAAGCAGACTATTGACTTGCATCCATATGATAAGGATCATGCGATGGTAATAGCCACATCATCAGGATAATTTTCTTTTCTTCATTAAGATTTGTACAGGCTTCCAGCTCTTCCGTAGAAAAGACAGATCACGGTTTTTTCGTATTGATTTTTTTACAAATTTTTTGGTTTTCGGATCTGATGGATACCCACTACCTATATCGTGACTGTTTGTTAGTTTCATTATTGCTCTATCCCGAGAAACTTTTGCAAGTATTGATGCGGCGGAAACTGTAACAAATCTGCTGTCTGCATGATGATATGATCTTATCTTTGTGTTTGAGGTAAGTTCTGAAATCTCTTTTCCAAATCTTTTTGAATTGACGTCACATGAATCTACAAATGCAGTTGATGGTGAAAGTTTGGATATCACCTTTGCCATATATTTTGCCTCCAAATGGTTTAACGAATGATTAGAAACACTCTTGTCGATTATTCGAGGAGGGATTCTCACTACATAGTAGTCATCAACTGTTTCAATAATTTTCTTGTAAAGCCGCTCCCTTGCCGCAGGTGAGAGTTTCTTTGAATCTCGTACACCCAATTTCTTCAATTGACTGATTTTTGGTTTGGATATGGTTATTCCCGCTACAACTAAAGGACCCACCATGGAACCTCTTCCTGCTTCGTCAACACCGCAAATCTGCATACGGTTTTTGATTTTTTAGCAGTATTAACCGTTATAGGTAAAAAGAATTCAAGAGAACCATTGCAAAGAATGAAAGAAAAACTAGTAGAGATAACGGAGGGTACAACCAAAATTCTTGTCCCGGAAAAATCACTGGATGAGAAAGTTCCACCGAAGGAACCCGCTTTTTTCAACCCAGCCGCCAAACTTAACCGTGATTTCTCAATTTTGGCATATTCTGCTTTTTGGGAAAATTTTGACAAACCGAAAATATTTCTAGATGGGTTATCTGGTCTTGGTGCCAGATCTCTCAGGGTTGCAAATGAAATTACAGATGTAGAAGCAGTTGTGGCTAATGACATCAATTCCGAAGGCTTGAGCATTGCATTAGATTCCATGAAGCTGAATGAGATTTCAAATTTTGATACATCTGAGAAAGAGATATGCCAATTCTTTGGGTCATATTCGAAGAAGGGTAAGAGGGGCTCGATTGTGGATGTTGATCCTTTTGGTTCGCCAACAAAATATTTTGACTGTGCAATTCGTGCCACAATGCATGGTGGTATGCTATCAGTAACCGCTACAGACTTGCAGGTGTTACACGGACTAACAAAAAGATCATGTCAAAGAAAATACCATGGTGTTCCAATAAAAACAGAATACTCTAACGAAATTGCAATTAGACTAATCCTAGGCTGCTTGGAATATGTTGCGGGTAGATTAGACATTCAGATAATTCCACAGTTTGTGCAACATGATATGCACTATTACAGAGTGTACCTCAAAATTTTAAACAAACCAGGGCAAAAGGAACAACTTGGATACATCATACATTGTAAATCATGTGGAAGTAGAAAAGCTGTTATGAAGCAGGAAGAGGTTTGTGAGATCTGTAATTCAAAGCTAGAAGTTGGTGGTCCACTATGGGTAGGACCGCTATTTGAAAAAAAATTTGTCATCAAGATGAATGAGATTGCTCCAAAGCTTGTGTTGGATAAAAGATGTGAAAAAATCTTAGAAAAATGTATTCTGGAATCAGAAATGCCACCAACATATTACACACTTGATGAGATCGCATCAAAAATGCAAAAGGCTCCACTCAAAATGAAAAACATGATTAAAAAAATCCAAGACGCTGGCTTTGTAGCAAGTACAACCTCGCTTAATCCAACTGGATTCAGAACGGATTGTAGGATTGATGAAATTATAAAATTGTTAACATAGATGATTGAGATGAGGTTTAAGGCAGTCTTAGAAACAAAAGGCAGGGATACTGGAAAGACACATAGAGTATGGCTTCTTGCGGTCAAACACGAGGGAAAGTTGTACTTCTCACGAAGAAATACAAACAGTGATTGGTTAAAGAATGCACAAAAAAATCCGGATGTAAAAATAGAATTTGATGGACAAAGTTTTGCTGGAAGAGCTTGCTTAGTAAGTGATGATTCTCTTTGCAAGAAAATATCTCAATTAAAATATGATGACGAAAATCGTGCGAATGAACCAAGAGTGGTTTTAGAAGTGGATTACAGCTAAAACTGTGCTACATATGCCAAACCAAATCCAACAACAATCATTCCATACCATTTGAAATTTCTTTTATCCAAGAATATGTTTGGGCTACCTACCGAGTCATCGCCATATGTTCTCACACGTATCTTTCGCATTTCAATGGCCTGACCTATCAATGCTATAGTGATTACAGCCAACGCGGCTATTGCCATAATTGGTTCTGGCATATGTTAGAGAATAATTTGTAAAATTTAATGTTTTTTTAATACAATTTGGTTGATGATATATGCCTGACGATACTCGGTTATCTGATTCAGATGGAGTCTTCTTGATCAAGATTGCACGAATGGCCGTTACTGAATTTCTTTCAAATGGTAAGAGAATGAAATTAGAATCAGAAGATGAGAAAAAATTCTCTTTTAATTCAGGCGTGTTTGTCACCTTAAACAATGCTGATGGATTACGAGGCTGCATCGGATTTCCAATGCCTGACAAAAAACTATCTCATGGAATAATAGATGCGGCAATTGCTGCAGCCACAGAGGATCCAAGGTTCTCACCAGTAAAACTAAATGAGCTGAATGACATTGTGTTTGAAGTAACCGTTCTCACACCGCCAGTTGAGATCACTGTAAATGATCCTATGGAATACTTGGAGAAGATCAAAGTTGGAAGAGATGGTCTGATCATAAGCAACTCTTTTTCATCAGGTCTATTATTGCCACAAGTTCCTGTTGAATATGGTTGGAATGTGGAGGAATTTCTCCAGCATACATGTGAAAAGGCTGGATTGGAAAAGGATGTATGGAAAAATGAAAAAGTGAAAATTGAAAAGTTTGAGGGGATTGTATACAAGGAGGAAACCAATGGAAGTTAGGACGCCGGCGGTATCTGGAACGTTTTATCCTGATGGTGAGAAAGAACTAAAAAGTCTCATACGTGAATGCTTTTTACATGAATTTGGTCCTGGCAAAAAGCCGCCGACAGATTCTGATCAAAAGATTTACGGTGTGATATGCCCACATGCAGGATTCGTCTATTCTGGTCCTGTTGCCTGCCACTCATTCTATGCAATCTCATTGTCCAAAAGCAAACTAGCAATAATTACCGGACCTAATCACTACGGAATCGGACAAAATGTTGCATCCATGGTTGATTCTAGTTGGAAGACCCCACTTGGTTTGGTTGAAGTCGATTCAGAATCTGCACTGGAATTAAGAGAATATCTAGACATATTGGAACTTGACTCATTCTCTCACTCAAAGGAACACAGCATCGAAGTGCAGATTCCTATACTGCAAGAAACATTCTCTAATGAAATGAAGATACTTCCTGTCTCACTAATTACTCAGGAACAAAAAACAGCAACCCAAGTGGGCTCTGCAATTGCGGAACTTGCCAAAAAAAAGGATGCCATATTGATTGGCTCATCTGATTTTACACATTACGAAGAAAATGGATTTGCACACAAGCAAGACATGGCACTAATTGAACCGATCTTGAAACTAGATGTTGATGAATTTTACAGGGTTTTGCATGAAAAACATGTAACAGCGTGTGGATATGGTGCGATGGCATCTACCATGATTGCCTGCAAGGAACTCGGTGCTACCGAGGGAAAACTACTGAAGTATGCTACTAGTGGTGACATTTCAGGCGACAAAAGCTCAGTTGTTGGTTATGCATCGATAATTTTTGTCTAATACATCTATTAGTTAGCACTAGTAAAGAAAGTTAGCACCAGTTTATATACTAGTTTTTATCCAAACGTTTTACATGAATAAAATAATTCCATTATTGGCTTTACTCGCAACAGTTGCTGTGATACCAATTGCTTCGGCACAAGCATCATCGTCAATTCCAGACTGGATTAAAAATAACGCAGGATGGTGGGCTGATGGAATTATTGATAATAATTCGTTTGTTTCAGGTATAGAATGGCTTGTTTCAAATGACATTATAGAAATTCCAGCCACTGCGGTTTCTGGAACTGCAGAATCAGCAATACCTGGTTGGGTTAAAAACACCGCTAGCTGGTGGGCAGGAAATCAAATTTCTGATGATGACTTTGTAAATGCTATTCAACATCTCATTAAAGTTGGAATAATGACAGTTCCACAGGCTGAACAGGCAGCACCTGCAATGCCAGCACCAACACCTGCGCCATCAAGTTCTGATTCTGCCTTGACCGCAAAATACAACCAAGTGAAGGCAGAACTTGCAAAATGCCAGCAATATGACAAGGCTTCAGAGGTTTTCTTATGTGAAAATGAATTCAAAGGATTGCTAGAGAGCGTTGAATATATGATGAAAGCCAAGAAGTATGAAATTGGACCGATGCATTACTACTATATACCAGCCCAGGTAGTCATAACGCCTGACGGCAATTCGAACTTGTTCATGACATTTGTAGTGCACAATACTGACAGCAAAAATAACTCAGTGTTCTGTACTGGACCAGTTGCATGCAATTATACAATCACTGATGGAAAAAAGGAATGGCCATATTCTACTAATACTGTTACCGCTGGCAGACTAGAAATGAAGCCTGATGTAATTGCTTCAATTGATTTTTCATTTGGACCTCCGGCACAAAGACACTTGGAAAGATGGAATTATGATCCATCCAGTGAGTATTTTCTAAAAATCACTGAGCCGTTTGGAAACCTGAACATGCCATTAGAGTTAACGGTGAAGTAGACAAGAAGGAAAATGGTATTCCTTCGTTCCAAAATAGTTAAGAATGAATCGTATTCTTATCTTGTAAAAAGCAAATGGGATTCAAAGAAAAAAACCTCGCAACAAGAAACTATCAAGTATTTAGGAAAAACATCAAATATCTCTTTAGAGGACATTCCAGATGAATATAGAAACGATCCAAATATTCTATCATTTTTGTCGTCTAACAGCAAGATAGACGATACAAAACGTGGGAAATATCTAACGAGAACTAGACAAAACATGCGTAAATTCTTGCTGGCTGGTGACTTGAAAAATGCTATGTCTATTTACGCTGATTTTTCAAAGCGATCACCTATAACCAAATTTTATGATGATATTTTACGACTGGCAATGTATGAGATAGGAGAATTATGGGATGCAGACAAACTGGACATTGGGGATGAACATATTGCAAGTAATACCGCAATGCATCTAATTGAAAAGATAGGGACTAAACCGAAAGCAAAGAGTAAGGGAAAAACAATTCTCATTTGTACACCGGATGGAGAATATCATGCAATACCATGTTTTATGATGGAAACGTATTTTTCGTTGAATGGCTATGACGTAATCAACCTGGCACCCTCTGCTCCATCTGGAACAATATTATCTCATGTTTCAGAGAAAAAACCTGATTTAGTTTTAATTTCGGTTACATTGCGTGATCATATTGCTGCATGTAATAGATTGGTCAAAAAATTAGAAAAATTCAAAATACCAATTGTGATTGGTGGGCAGGCCTTATCAGATAATGATAATTTCTCAAATGCAAAGTGTTTGAGTGCAAATGCAATGAGTGAATTATCCAAAGTTGTAAAAGAGGAGATGAGGTAAGTTGATTCAGCTGCACGCAGCTCACTTTTGTGTCATCCAAAAATAATGTCCTATTTGAAAAATACTTAGAGTTTAGGAGTTAGAGAAATTCTTGTCTTTGCAGTTATTGCAATTATGCTTACTATTGCTACAGCAAGTATAATCATAGCAATTGTTCCAAATTCTGGAACTACATGGCTTCCAACTATTTCGATTCTCTCAGCACCAGCACCATATTCAACATGTACGGTGTTTCCCATTTGTTCAAAGTCAACTTCCTCATTGTCTACAAGTACAAAGTAGCTGCCGTCATCAAATGGAGTTATGATATCTCTGTTTAGAGTGATTTTAAGTTCGCCGTCATCAGTGGCGTCAAATAAGTGAACAAGTAATGTATCGTCGTCAGAGTTTGCACCAATGTGATGAATTACACCGGATGTGACTGATGCTGTAAACTGGTCTTGTATGTCAGCTACTCCACCATGATCATCACCGTGTCCCATCTTTTCCATATCATCGTGACCCATCTCTTCGCTGTGACCCATCTCTTCAGCATGATCATCGCCGTGGTCATCCTCAGCTTCAACAATTACAGTTCCTTGCATCCATGGGTGAACCATGCAAAAGTAAGGATATGTTCCTGCTTCATCAAACATTTTAGAATAACTTCCGCCAACCATCATCAAGCTACTGTCCCAAACTCCGTCTGGTCCATCAGTTGGTGTACCAGATGTTGCTGTGTGAGCTGCGTTGTCAGTATTTTCCCAAATGACCTCACTGCCTACATCGATTGTAACTGTACTTGGAACAAAGCAATCATCAGTTGCTTCACATCCAGGAGTTGATGATCCTGGTGCGTTTGTCACTGTGACTGATGCATGATCTGCAAATGCAGGTGGTGCTACAGCTACCATTGAAAAGATAGCGAGTAAACCAAATAATGTGTATAATTTCTTCTGCATTTTAGATTAATTCCTTAAATTGAGTAATATAATCTGATTGGTACAATGATCAAAAATCATCTATTTTTCACATCAAAGTGATGCAATAACATCTGAATAGTTTTCAATTGTTTTATCCATCAAGTCTGGATGATATTTTGAAATTAATTTATTTACAGTGTCTTTGTCTGGAAGTGAAAAAAATCTTTTCCCATTCTCAAATCTGTCTTTGATAATACCATCGTCAACTAATTCAGTTACATATAGAGATGTGGTACCTGGAGATCTTTTTATTCTCAAGAACATTTCAGAGAAATTTACCTCGTCAACATCTAACAATAGGCGTAAAATTCTACGTGGTGTTTCCTGCCTTAGTCTTTTGATAATTGGTATCTCTTCGTCTTTTACAGAAAGAGGATAAAATCTTGCGACTCGTGGTGTTCTTTCAACTCGTAAGACTGATCCCTGCTCCAATTTTTGTAAATGATGGCTTAGCGTGCCGTTTTTTAATCCTAATTCGTCCATGATCTCACGGAATCTAATCCCAGGATTTCTTTCAATTGTCTTTAAAATTAGTTCTGGTCTAGCCATATCCCACAATTCTTAATCACTCCTAAATATACCGTATGCAAAAATTCCAATCATGCCAATCATAAGCATGTGTGCAATTTCGTATCCAGGTATATCGTAATAATGTACAGTAGTTGCATCTAACAATGATACAATCTCTGCAATGGCAAATACAAAAAATGCTACAGATGTAATCGCAAGTTTTTTTGTCCTTATCTTTGAATATGCATTGATACCCAAAATTGTTAGGAAGACAGCCAAGATAATTCCTCCTGTATGAAGTAATAGATGGTAAATGTGAGTACCATGACCGAAATGTGGTATAAGAACAGGAATCGATAAGGCAGCAACCACACCAATTACAACGAGAGTAAGAAGCGTTGATTTGTTATCTACCAGTGAAGAGTATTTTGACAATATGAAATGCCATCAGGAATAGCATATAATGAAAGTGGTTCAAACATCGAAAACGATTAAACTACAAACTGGAATCTTTCTTGCTTGTAATCTTTGGCAAGTGAACCAGTTATTGGTATCTGGTTTCCACAGAACTTGCATTTGTTGTTAGCATCAAGATGCCACTCCTGAATATCAAACCCAAATCTTTTCACAACAATTTCATTACATCCTGCACAATAGGTATGTTCCCATGGATGACCTGGAACATTTCCAAGATACACATACTTGAGCCCCTCACTTTTTGCGATTTCATAATGTTTTTCCAAAGTCTTGACTGGAGTAGCTGGATACTCCATCATCTTGTAATCAGGATGGAATCGTAGAAAATGAATTACAGTTTCTGGACCTAGTTGATCATACACAAACTTTGCAAGTTTTCTTGCATGCTCAAGACTGTCACCAACTTGTGGTACAATCAGATCTGTAATCTCCGTGTGAATCTTCGTCTTGTCCCTGATTTCCAGAATAGTATCAAAGATTGGCTGGGGATCCGGTACTCCAATGAATTTTCTTGTAAAGTCTGGCTCTGCACTTCCTTTGAAGTCTATAGTTATACAGTCCAAGAATTCGTCCATCATCTTTACGGATTCAGGTGTATCGTATCCATTTGAGACAAAAATATTGAATAGGCCTTTCTTTCTTGCAGCAACGCCACAATCACGAGCAAATTCAATGAATATTGATGGCTCATTGTAGGTGTATGCTATTCCATCTGCTCCATGCTCAACAGCTGTGTTTGCGACCTGTTCTGGTGTCATGTCAACACCCTCAACTTTTCGCCTCTGACTAATGTCCGAGTTTTGACAATATTTGCAAAGCCAATTGCATCCAGTAGTTGCAATCGAGAAAATCTTGCTCCCTGGATTATAATGAATAACAGGTTTCTTTTCTATTGGGTCAACATGTCCCGCGATAACTTTTCCATAAACGTAAAGATCAAGCTTACCATTTTCATTTCCTCTTATGCCGCAAAGACCAATCTGACCTTTTCCTATCTCACAATATCTGGCACATGCTGTACACAAAACTTTGTCATTTGGTCTTTTCTCATAAAGTATTGCTTCCCTTGTCATAATACTGGTATGATGAATTAATATATCAAGTATAACTATGAGCATTATGGTAGACACAATCACTGCATCTGAACTAAAACAGACACTTGACCAATTTGTTGTGATAGATGTAAGAGAACAGGATGAACTTGCCAATGGTACGATTGATGGATCAACTCACATGCCGCTGGGTTTGGCAATAAGAAATGTCAAGCAGGGGAAGATTGATGAACTGAAAGACAAAAAAATTTGTACATTCTGTGCGTCGGGCTATCGTGCAAACATTGCTGCCGATGAATTAGCCAAGGCTGGATTTAATGTGAAGAATCTTGAAGGCGGATTTATGGCATGGCAAAAAGCATGAATGGTTTTTAGATCATTATTAATAACTTGAATGAGAAACATATCTGTGGACAACAAGTCTGAGAAACATCTTATCAAATATCTCAAATCACTTCCAGACAATCAGATCAAGCAGTTTTATGATGCTGTGGAATGGACACCATATCCTGTCCTTGTCATTAAAGAATTTCAGAGACGTTTCCAACCAAATGATGATGAGTTTGTAGACAAACTTTTGGAGTCAATAGATGAAGCAAAGGAGAAGGGTCAAAAAATTGGTAAGCTCGCAAAGATAAGAGGTCTTAAGCTTGGCAAACAAGTCAAGGCGGAAGCAAGAAAAACAGTCTCAAAAAAGATTACCAAAGCAAAACGTATGATTAGATCTTCTGATGACAATTTGGAATTGATTAAGAAACTTGGTGAATTGAAAAAGGCTGGTGTTATTAACAATAAAGAATTTCAGGCAAAGAAGAAACAACTACTTGATAAAATCTAATCGTAAACTAAACTATGTGAATAACAGTACTAACTCCTCGGCGATCATATTCCATTCCATCTTTCATTTCGCTCACAATAACAGTGAATGATATGACATCACGCTGTTTGCATTCTGTAGCATTTAGCTTCAAATTCACGTCCAAAAGATCTGACTCCTCTTTCGGAATATTAGATTCATCAAAGAATGCCTTACCGGTAGATTCTATTCTAAATCTTTGGTCTTTTGTATGCAACCCAATCTTTGTTTTATTCTTCTCTCTACCTGCAGCCTTTACATTTACATCAATGATTCCAGGTTTTGCCAAAGTATAACCTGATTTCTTATCTACAAAAACACCAATCTGAATTGGTTTTCCTGCTGTAGCTTCTGCCATCTTTTGTATTCCGTCATTCATTACCACATCTACCGCCTTGAAAGTTTGTGGAACTTTAGCAATCCATTCGTTGGTTCGTTCAATGATAGCGGCTATTTCATTTCGTCGTTTTTTATCCTCTTCCTCTGGTAGCTTGTAACGATCTACCCAAGCAAGATAATCATGTGAAATATCCTTTATGAAATCAATGCAAGTGATTCTATAGCTGTCAACATTCGTAGCTCGTTCTGAATTTTCATCATATGGAACAAATCCATCATCCATTGGCAGTGCCATAAATTCTATGGAATGTAATTCTTAAAAAACCCAATCTCAATCAATATATTCCAAGAATACATAATTTCTCTATGATCTTCACAATAATCACAAAAGATCTACAAAAGGAACTAAAATCAAATTTGCCGCAAATCATGGTTTTATTAAAAAAGCAACCTGCAATTGCGTACAAAACGATAGGGGATATAGCAAAAGAAGTTGGAAGAAAATATGATATTGAATTACTTGTAAATTTTCCACATACAGGAAAAATAGAAAATTTTGACATGTATGGTAAACAGGATCTTAGCTTTATTGTGGACATGGAAAAAACAAATTTTCCCATTAATCGCAGTATAATCAAAGAAAAAGCGAAAGAAATTTTTGGTGATGTGGAGACGGAGGACGCTTACATGTATGAGGGTAAGGAGGGCGTAAAGGTATTTCTTGGTCCAGCAAATGAAGCAGGAAGAAGAGAAGAAAGGATTGACATTCTACCACATTCTTTGCATGTATGGTATGAATTTACAGATAAAGTGACAGAGTTTTGTGATTGGCTTTTGGAAAATGTGTATTTCGTCAAAGATGCACATCATAGCGGAGAAACAAAATACGAAAAGTTCAGGGCTAAACAGAAAGAAGAAAGTGGTTGATTATTTTTTTTCCAATTCATTGAGGATGGCTCTGACATCATAAGCATCAGAATCAACCTCTAGGATTTTCTTACAACATTCTATTACTTTGGAATTTTCGTTAAAATGCTGATGTACACGTAATTTGAGACCAAGTGCCTCAGTATCATATTCATTAATTTCTAAAACACGGTCAAGATAAGTCAGTGTTTTTTTTGGTTCCTGTAAAATATAGAATATGCTTGCCATTATGAAAATAAAATCTGGATCATATCGATACTTTTCTTCCATGCTATTTCCCAAGGCTATCGCCTCTTCAAAGTCACCCTGCTTGATTAGCTTTCGAAGTTTCCTTTTTGGATGTGAAAATAAACCAGTCAATGTTTCAATATTCAGAGAATTTTAGCTAAATTTTAACAATTATGTTATGAGATTGCCATAATGCCATTTGAAATTAGCCATTGTAATCCTGAAACAAATGCAGAATCAGGAATCTGACCAGTTGCCCACCAGCCTGCGTTATTTTTAATCCAGTCTGGTATTACATTTGCTCCTCCTGCTGCACCCTGTTCAGTAGGTGGAACGCCAACAATTCCATTTGAAATTAGCCATTGTATACCAGAAACAAAGGATGCATCATCAATCAACCCGTCAGACCACCATCCTGCGTTATTTTTGATCCAATCTGGGATAGAAGGTTCTGCTTGTACAGATGTTGATCCTTCAGCTTGAAGTTCAATATCAAAAAGTATGTATCCAAATTTTGTAGGATCAGGTACGCTGTATAATGGACCTGTACCATGAACCAACACAGCAAATGTTTGTATTCCAGGCTCTCCCTGTGCAGTCCAATACATATGCACTTTTCCTGATGTTGAAAATAATTTATCACGTCCTTCGTCGTTAGCGGCAGAAGCTAACACCTTTGTGTTTTCATCAATCCGCACAACATCATAATGCACTTGATTTTCAAACAAATCAGTAGAGAACGTCTTCTTAAACTCTAAAACCCATTCTATATCACACCCAATTCTAGGTTTTTCTGGACCATATAGTATGTTAACAACCATCGAGTTTGTGTTTGTGTTTTCATATACTTTTGTCATATCATAATTGGCAATACAATTAGATCCTTTCTTTACAACTTCAGTATCTGCAATACCCGCAAATGGATTTGATGAAACATTTTGTTTGTATTCATGTAATACAAATCTATACTCCTGTGGAGGTGCACCTTCAGTTACCTGAACCCAAGTACTGGCCTTGACTGGGTAAGGAAATTCATCAACAACGTTAATGTGACTTGTTACACCACCACTCTTCCAACCAACAAGAACTGTGTCAAATTGACCCGCTGGAACTGTTATGGTTTCGGTTCCTATTGGTGCCACCTGTTCACCTCCAATGTTTGCAATCTTTCCCCATGATGGCTTCATGAATGCTTTTGGTCCTTTGCCAGGCTGATCAGTTGGTGCAGTTGCAAATGAAGAAAGCCATGATATTGAATTCTTGTACACAGATGTGTATTTCATAATATTGCTACTTACAGTACCACCCATTGGTTCAGGAGCAAGTGTACCTACATCCATTTGCCCTTTTAGAATCTTATTTCCGTCTTCAACTAAAATTTGAAAACGAAGTTTGTCTTCAAGACCACCAAGTACTTCCTTCTCTACCCACATTGAGAACCAAAAATCTGTACAGTCCTTGTATTCTGCATGGCATACCTTGTACTTGAAGTATTCGCCTATCTTGAGATTTTCTCCAGCATACCAAGATCCAGGATTGTTAACACCACCAAGACCAGCACCAATTCCAGAACCAGCCGAGACGTGATCTGCAAATGTTGCTGGAGCAACACTGCCCCCAACAAGAATTATCGAAAATAAAATTATGAAAATTTGATTACGCAAACAATGTTAATACTGATCAAAGTTAGTTAAATGTTTCAAATAAGCAAATATAGAGGATAGTACTCGATTTATTAGATATGTGTGAATGCCCAAAAATACACTTCTACGAAGTAGAGTTCAAACTTGACGGTATGATTGTTGTACCAACGCACAAAAATTGCGGAGACAGACTAAACGAAAAACAGGCTGACACATTTCAAAAGGAATTGGTCAAATCCTGGGGATATGAGGATGAAGACGATGATGAGGAATAATTCTCATTAAAAAATAGATTATAATAAAATAAGAAAAACTGAAGTTTATTTCAGTCCTGCCACGTTTTCCTTACACACATTGCATCCACAAGTGCAATCATGACTGCAAATACAATGACCTTGCATTTCACAATCACATTGGTAAGTTGAGTCACCAGTATCGGCTTCACAGCCACATGCTTGATCTGTCATGAAAGGTGGATCAATTACATATTTTTAAAACTTTATCAAAAAAAATCACAGTGTTATACTCTCCTCTCAATTTGATAATACAACTAGTAATTATTCATGCGCTAAGGAAAGCAGGGAGTTTGTGGCCTCTTCCAAGTTATTGGCACATAGATCAATCTTAGTAGAATCATTTTCCAGATCAAATCCTACCTTCAGGAGATGAATTAGCTCTGGTTTCCGATGAATATCTTGAATTTTTTTGAAATTATTTCTATTAGTATAACACAGATAAAAATAGCAATCAGAAAATAATGAATTTTTGATAAGATATTGGTATTTACGCGAAATAATCTTCGAATGAAATCCACCTTCCACTAACTCTGATAGTCCAAGAGTTGATTTGAACATTCTTGAGAGCAATGATGATGTAGATCTTTCTATACCAATTGAGTCAGTAATTACTGATACTGTACTGTTAATCTTATTTTGTTATACATACTCCAGCCTCTACCAAACAATTTTTAACATATGCATTAGAAATTTGCTGTTTTTTCTCTTTAATTTTGGATAATAGCATACGCAATTCCCACTGTTCGTCAAGTAGAACTGCCATCCCATCATATTGCAATAAAATATCAGGAGATGTTTCCTGTAATGTCCCGTGATGAATATGGTAAAAATCTCCATCACATTCAAGAAATGACTCTTCCTTTTTACCATCAAATACTGTAATATCATATTCACAGCAATCATAGCTCTTCCCTTGATTTCTACATCCACCCAAACCAACTGGATATTTTTCAATAGAAAGATTTTCTAATATTTTTTTATGTTCCAAACAGAGATAGTTAGATTATATTTTGTATAAAGTTTCAAAATGAGAAATTTTTACTATTGATGTAAATGGTGATGTTTTTTACGAGTTTCGAAAAATCTAAGCATTGCTTTAAATTGTGAATTATTCTCGTTTTTACAAGCTCCTGTGGTGTAGTCCGGCCAAGCATACTGCCCTCTCAAGGCAGTGATCTCGGGTTCAAATCCCGACGGGAGCATTTTCGTCTCAATTGTGTTCCTTAAATAATTCATGATCGATTTTATTATAATGGGACTACGTGATTTACAATTAAAACAGGAATATAGATCCGATAGAGATGATGTTGTATCAGAATTTTTTATTCCATGTTTGTCTAACAGCATTCAGTACGACAGAACGATAGAATTTATCTCAGTAAAAAGTTTGAGTACTCTGACGTTTGGTTTGGAAAATATACAGGATCATCATGCTAAAATTAGATTAGTTACAGGGCATAGATTTAGCACTACTGATTTGAATGCAATAGTAAGACTCTTTGATCAACGCAATCGTAGAAAATTTAACGGTAAGATTAATCTAGATAATAAAATTGGTAATATGATTCGTGATAGTAAAATTATGCAATTAAAGAAAATAATTGAGGAGTTCAAAGTTGAAATAAAAGTTGCAATTCCAAATTCAGAATATGTGGATGGAGTTTTTGAGGAACGTATGGGAATATTTAGGGATACAAATGATGATATAGTTGCTTTCTCAGGCACATCAAATGTTACTTTTGATGCGGAAAACCGAAATTTTGAATCAGTTGATGTTTTTACATCATGGGATGACAAAACACGTGTGGAAAATAAGATAAATAATTTTGAAAATCTGTGGACAAATAGAACAAACTATGTTGAAATATATGATTTAGTGTATGCAGAAAGAAAAAATCTTTTAAAATACACGACAGAATGGGCTGTCTATAAATAGATATTAAAATTCAAGTTATTTCATAACTATTTTTTTTGTGTTCTGATAGAAATTCATGTTTGAAATCTTGTAATAAATTATTTCGCCCTGCCGTTGAACTACTGCAATGATTGGCTCTTTACCAATTTTGGTTATTTTCTCAATTTTTTTTTGCATGTTTGATATTTTTTCGTGTTTTCCCTCATTTAGACTAAAAACCAAAAACTTTGAAGGTGATTTTTGAGAAAATGGTTTATCATAAACTGTGAAATCTGATCCAAAACCAAGACCATCCTTGACAATGTATCCCCTATTTCTCAAATCACGGTAAACTAGAAATTTTGTTAGAATATCTTTATCTTGTTTTTTGCAAATTTGTAAATATGAATCAAAATCTACATTCTTCTTTCCTTTAAAAATAGTCAGTCTATCAGTAAACAAAAGGTAAAGAGATTCAAAGGATTTTAGAAGTAGTTTGCTTTTATCTATTTCACCATATCCCTTCTGATTAAGCTGTTGCTGTAATTTAGGCTCTAAAACAACTGTTTGGTTTTTTATCATGACTCCCTGAATTTTTGGATCTGATTCATTAGACATGAAAATTTTATCAGTGTTCGTCATATAAGGTGTTAATCATAACCGTTAAAATATGGGCTGAAAATCATTTGTAGATTATGCATGGCGAATGTTATAGAAAAGGAAATGGTCAACCATATACCAGAAAGAAGTACATAAAAGGAAAACCACAAATCAAGATTGCCAAATTTGAAGGTGGACAAAAAGGAGATTATGATTTTAGCGTACAACTTTTGATTAATGAAAAGATGCAGTTAACACATATGGCTATCGAATCTACCAGACTAACAGCAAACAAAACTCTCGAAAAAGCAGCAGGTGAGTCAGGCTATTTTTCAAAACTTAGAATATACCCACACGTACTACTTAGGGAAAACAAGATGATTGCAGCTGCTGGTGCAGATAGACTACAGGAAGGAATGAGAAGAGCTTTTGGTAAGGCTGTAAGTTTAGCAGCACGTGTAAAACGTGGACAATGTATAATGGAATTACAAGTGAAAAAGGAACATGTAGAAGCTGCCCAGAATGCTTTAAAATTAGCGTGTGTAAAACTCCCAGGAACACCAACTATTAGAGTTGTACCTCTAACTAAGAAAAAGAACTAGATAATTCACTTTCGTGTTCTTTTAGTAGTTTAACGAACTCAGAAAATTCTTGATCTGTTGGACTTCTATTCAAAACTCTTCTAGATTGGTAGTAAAATGAGTTATACAATCTCCCAATTATTATTCCGTATCCAAATGCATTTTCATTTTTCTCTTGCCCTAAAGAGTTAACAAGTAAAGCAATCTCGTTTTTTTTATTTATGGATTCGTGTATTTTTTCTTCCAAAATTTTTTGAATTTTTCCATCCATGGTGTAACTAGATTGATTATAGTTAAAAAGAATATCAAAAAAAATCATTACGCTTTAATAGACTTGTGCGAATTTATCGATCAAGCAGTCGTAGTATAGTTTGGTTATTATTCTAGCTTGCCAAGTTAGTGACCCGGGTTCAAATCCCGGCGACTGCATTATTACTTCTGTAAACCAGATTTTTTACTCAATCCATTGTTTATGATATCTATGGCTTCTACAGCTTTCTCTGGCTTTGGGAGCTGAACCATGAAAATTTTGTCCTGATTAACTTCAGAATAGTTTGGTGGCGACAATGCAAACATTGTTGTTTTTGCCAAAGACTCAAAGAAATCAATAGATTCATTTGCGTAAATTAGAAATTCTTCATGGATTTCACCATATGAAAAATCTAACAAAATTTCAACAAAAACATGGCCCAATCCATCCTGTAATATGTTAAGATTTGTATTAACAGAAATGGGCTTTCCCTGAATCTTTGACATAATATCATCAAACTTTCTGTCAGTTAATATGATCCGAGGAACATTCTGCCCATTGAAATCAAACGTGTCTATGTCTCTGTAAACACGTTCCAATAATTTTTCCATCTCTTTACTAGCCATTCTTCTATTACTTTGAAAGTTTAGGAATTATTTTGTCTCCAAAACGAATTAGGAAGGGAGATATGAACGAGGTAATTATCGTTATCAATCCTATCAGCGGGAAAAGGAATGCGCTGACTACACCCATATCAACTCCTACTTTTACTATAATAATTGAAAACTCACCTCGTGGTGCAGACAATGCAAAGGCTGAACGTAATGATTTACCCCTTTCCAGCCTGAATGCTGTATTGCCAAGTAAATTTCCACCAAACTTCATTGCAATGGTAACCGCAATCAATGCTATTGCGATGAAGATGTAACTATCCAACTGTGTTATGTCCATCAGTGCACCCACAGATACAAAGAAAATAGCGACAAACATGTCCTTGATAGGACTAGACAATACTTTTGAAACCTCAGCAGATTTAGATTCAGCAACCAAAACACCTGCCAAAAATGCTCCTATTGCGACAGAAAGTCCTACTACGTTTGCTAAAAGTGCATAACCAAAACATACACCAAGAACACTAAGTAGTAAAATCTCTCTATTTTCTGCACTAGCAACCTTATCAATTAAAGGTGGAATAGCCTTTCTTCCAATAGTAAATGTACCAATAATAAGCCCGCTTGCCACTGCGACAACTAAAACTACATTCTCAATAGAAACAGTTCCTACTAAAGCAACTGATTCAAGAGATGCAATCAAAATAACTGCTATAACGTCTTCAACTATTAAAATTCCTAAAACAAGTATCGATGATTCTTTTTTTATCTTACCACTATCCTGTAAAATTTTGACAATTACTGCAGTACTGCTGATTGATAATGCAGCAGCAATAAACAATGAATCCATAAAGTTTAGACCTAAAGCTGATGCTGCCATAAACACAACGCCCAACGTAGCAAACAAACCTAACGTACCAGCACCAACTGCGACCTTTCCGATTGAGCGAATCTTTGCAAATGGAAATTCAATGCCTATAACAAAAAGTAATAAGATTACTCCAATGTCAGCAAAAAGATTCAACGCAGATATGTCTGATAAAATACCAATGCCAACAGATGCACTAGGTCCTCCGTTTGCTGGAAGAAAAGATGTCCATAGTGGTGAAAGAGGACCTATTATCATTCCAGCAAAAAGATATCCTATGATCAATGGTTGCCTTATTTTAAAAAATGCTAGCGTTACTATTGCTGCCAGAATCATGATAATCGCAAGATCAGTTACAAAAGATTCGTGAGGAAGCTGTAATGGATTAACTCTTTCCACAAACGAAGAAATATTTTCACTCAATGAGGATTGGACATTATCGTTAGACTGAGCTTGTAAAAGAAAATCCTTCATCTAATAGTTACACATTCGCATGTTAAAAACGATCGCTAAAAAAAATCAGTATTTTCAGTCTTATCTAATCTAAATTGGTAATTGTGAAATTACCGATGTTATTAATAGTACGGTACCATACCGTAATTTATGCAATGCGACTACTGCACAAGAAACTTCACAGAAAGCATGAACGGCTTGGCTGAAAAGACATTTCATGAAATGTTACATGAACCAGAAATTGTCAACCAGTAAAGTCCAATCCTTTTATTTTATTTTAGCGAGCTTTTTAACAATCTGAAAAAATGATTAGATGTAGTGTCAGATAAAACAAATACTAACAAAAATGATGATGATTCCTCAAACTATTCATCAGTAATAAAAAATCTTGAAAACATAAAATCGGAATTTATGACTCTTAGAGAATACGTCGGTGACAATGAAGATGTATTGTTAGAAAAAATTTCAAATATTTCAGAGATGATAAACAGAGCAGAAGCATCATCTGCTGAATTTCATAAGAAAGCAGATTCAATAATACAAGAATTACAAAAAATTAGAAATTCTACTAACAAAGCAGCGATCACCACATCAAATGAGGTGATTGGTTTGCTGAAATTATCAGAATACCAATCTAACATACGAATGTTAGCTGAATCAAAGTATGGTACATTGAATGACATTGAAAAAATGGCAGAACAAACAGCGGAAATTATTAATATTTTTGATAAAATATCAATCGAGTCAGAAAAGAAGATTCCACTGCCTCACGAAGTTAGGCAATGGGCAATTAGCACTATATTTGATTGTGCTGATAAGTGGGAAATTAGATTTGATGATTTGTTCAAGACATTATTAGTTCCACTTGGGAAAAACTTGTTAAAGGAATCAATAAGGATGCAACAAGTTAGGGATATCTTTGGCATTAAGGCCGTTGATAAAATTAAAACCGAATTGGAATTATCTTAGACTCCATCTGATTTATCAAATGCCTCTAAATTCTGCTTTTTTCTTTTAAGGATAGCAAATACTCCAATAATTACTGCTATCCATATAGACGCAAAAAGAATGTTTGATACACTTGCATACATGTATGGGACCATATCCATCATCTGCTTCTGAATTATCTCTGACCTAAGACTAATGTCCATCATTCCTGTATGGAATGCAGAGCTGTCTCTAGGAACAGCAGATATTTTTTCTGCGCTAGCAAGCATTACATCCAAGTCTGCCTGAATTCTGGTAAAATTAGTGGTATCAGTTGGAAATATCCAGACTGGGTTTCCCTCGGCAGGAAGATATCCTTTGATTGCGTTAATATCTGCAATTATGGTTTTTGGCTCAGAAGATGCCATAATTCTATCAAACAGTCCTATGGAAAGATCCATCGGATAAACATCATTTTGATATCCGGCAAATGCCATATATGCACCAAAGCAGATTATTGCTATTATGCCACCAATTGCAAGTTTATGTGTGATATCAGCCATCTTTTCCTCTTTTGTTTTTGTATAGTCAATTTTTGAATCACCTCTTTTAAATCTTGTATGGGAGAAACTCAGAAAAGCGATATACAAGAATCCTACTGTCTGCAAAGCGATTATAGGAATCCATATAGGGTTTCTTGAGTAAAGCGCAATGAAAATTGCCATAATTCCGTAAATTCCAAAGAATAGCTCTAATAGTGTAGTTTTAGAAAATGGTAAGCTGTATGCCTTTGTTCTCCAATCATCAGTATTTTTAACAATTCCGTATTTTGGAGTTCGTAAAAATTCATTCTTCTTTCCTACCATAGCATCTATTACAGCTACAGTATTGTTTACTGCCATTCCTATTGAATAAATTATCATGTAAGGCATAGCAACTGCCTTTTCCTTCCAATTCTTATCATACATGTTATGAATTATGAAAAGATACGCTCCAGGTCCCATAGCAAGATATGTTGCAAGTGTTACAGCTGGAAGGAAACTAACAATGTAGAGATTAACATTAGATGCCAAAAGTATTGGAAGTGCAAGAAATTGAATTAACATTAACGGAAATACAATGTGACGGGTTAGTTGTACGAAAGCCTGAAGTTTTGCATCAATTGCTATTTTTCGCTTCGCAAGAATACCACCAAGAAGTTTAATTGCACATTGAATCGAACCTTTAGACCATCGAAATTGCTGTCTTTTTGCACCATTCATTTGTACAGGTAGTTCTGCATTTACCACGATATCTGGCAAGAAAAGGCATTTCCATCCCTTCATTTGAGCTCTGTAGCTCAAATCTAGATCTTCCACTAGAGTTGCAGTATGCCAACCACCTGAATCATCTATACAATCTTTACGCCAAATTCCCGCAGTTCCATTAAAATTCATGAATAGGTGTGAGTTACTCTTTGCTCTCTGCTCAACTAAGAAATGGAAGTCTAGGCTTAACGCCTGTGCCTGAGTTAAGGCAGAATAGTTTTCATTAACATGGTTCCGCGTCTGATATGTGATATATCAAAGCCTCTACTTTTGTAATCTTGCACAAGTTCGGCCACTTGCTTGGTCGTATTATCATCAGAATCATCCAGAACCATAATAGACATCTTTTGTTTTGGATAATCAAGTTCACATACAGAATTTATCAAGCGTTTTGCAACATATTTTTCATTGTAGATAGGAAGTTGAATAGTAATAGTGGGTTCTCCTATTGACACAGTATCTTCTTGGATTTCTTTTCTTCGTCCTGAAAGAAATGCCAAATAATAGAAATTGCATGTATAAGCTATTACAATAACTGCGCAAGATAGGAAAACATAGAAAATAAAACTAGTGAAAGGGTTGGGTGAGACAAACTCCATTGTACAATACTGTGAAAATATTATACAATATTAACAGTTACGAAATTTATCATTATTACGACTATTATTGTGGGAAAATTTTGATCGCCTGTGGTGGGCAAACCCCCTCACATGCTAAACAGAATATACAATCCGGTTCGTTAATTTGGAGTGGTTTTTTCGTAGATCCTGCATTTCCTGGAAAGTCAAAGAATTCGTAAACAGCTACTGGACATGCATCAATGCATGCACCGTCTCCAATACAAATATCAAAATCAACAGAGCAAAATTCTCCCCAAACACCTAGAACTTTGTTATCTGTTCCCTCTCTTCCCCAAGTCTTGAGCTCATTTCCAGTCTTAGTTTTGAATGATGCAGATGGATCCATCTTATCTTTGTATTCAATGTCTATTGGACCTGGAACAACTGATTCTCCATCCCTTGTGACTACTTGTTTCTTACCTTCAACCAAAGGCTTAGGTGGTTCAATCTTTGCTATTGGTTTCGCATCTAATACAATCTGTGCCAGAGGAGTTAACTCGCTTATTTTTACTATTGCTTGTGATTCTGAAATCTTTTCTGTTTTCATAAAATGCTCAACCAATTTATCAGAAAGAATAGTATTTCTAAGAATTGTATCAATTATCATCTTTGCAAAATGGTCAGCCTTTCTTCTATAGTCTTTTACCCATTGAGGTGCAGCAAATTTTTCAACTGGATAAATCTGATAAATTGCATCTATTACTTCGCCAGTAACAATTTCCACCGTAACGCTAAGATTCACTGATTCGTATCCATCAGCATCTGGATCTGGCATATTTTCTTCAATCCAATTATATGTTGCATATATCCTGTCTGCATACTGATCCATGTCAAATGTCTTTTTCATACCCTCAATGATGGATTTTATCTCGGATGGATCGTCGAGCTTGATTGGGAGTCGATACAAACCAAGTTTGTACCCATGCATTGGATATACACCACGCTTGGCAGTTGGCGCTTGCATTGTGTATATTCTGTCCTTAAGAAGTAATGACATAACTAGTATCAGTTGAAAATAGTTAAAAATCTTTGTTCTTAGAGTTATTAATAAAAAATTAAATTTTTAAGAAGCATTTGAAAATGGTATTGGCTTGAAAATTAACAAAGTAGCAATCGTTAGCAAATTTGGCTCAAAAAAATCGGAAAATGCAGCAAAAAAAACTGCTGAAAAACTGCTAAAACAAAAATTCAAGGTTTACACAATTTCACCAGTATCAATCAAAGGTGGTGAGGAGATAAACTCCTTAGAAGATCTACGGAATATAAAACTCGATCTTGTTATCACGCTCGGTGGAGATGGAACAACTCTTAGGACGTTTAGGAATCTTGAAAATGAAACACCACTTCTCGCAATAAACGTTGGTGGTAATAGAGGAATCTTATCAGAAATAAAGTTAGATGAAATTAATGATGCAATACAACACATTAAAAGAAATGAGGTTTGGCTTGACAAAAGAACAAGAGTTGTTGCTTCTTGTAATGGTAAACAATTCCAACCTGCATTAAATGAGATTTATGTTAATAGAAAAAATTTGACCAAGACTGCTGAATTTGAAATAAAATTTCAAAATGATACAGTGAGACAAAGAATGGATGGTGTTATCATTTCAACACCAAGCGGTTCAACAGGTCATTCTTTATCAATTGGAGGACCTGTATTACATGAAAGTTTGGATGTGCTGATTATAACACCTGTTGCACCAGTTCACAGACTACCATCCATAGTTGTCCCAGACGAAAAGGTCGAGATTACATGTTCGCATGATTGCAATATAGTGATGGATGCTCAAGTCATAAAATCAGCTGGTTTTGAAGATGTTATAACTATAAAAAAATACAAAAAACCAGCAGTTTTTGTTAGATTAAAAAAGAAAGGTCTAAGACAGATGAATAAACTTGGTTTCTAGAGTCCTAGATTCTAGCGCATTCTATGCAGGAATTCCATTTAGCTCAAATGAGGGAGGTAATATCACATCACTTGTCTATAATGAAATTGAGCATATCAAAAAAGATCATGATGCTGTTCAAATTTTAATCGAAACAAAAAGATTAATTGTCAACGAGCCTGAAGATGAATTTATCACTGCGTCTATTGATGCTGCAAAAAAATCAGGTGACTTTTCTAATCTATCAGACGGGGATATATCTACAATTGCTCTAAGCCTTCAACTTGGTGCTGAGCTTGTAACTGATGATTTTGCTGTATCTAATGTCGCAAAAAATCTTAACATCAAAGTTATTCCTGTGATGACAGATGGTATAAAAAATGTTGTAACCTGGAAGTATTACTGCTCAGGATGTAAAACAAATTTTTCTAAAATCACAGAGTGTCCCAGATGTGGAAACAAACTGAAAAGAAAAGCCATTAAAAGATGATCTATGTATCGTGAAGCGTTTTCTGATTGATTTTTTTCAGATGTTTACTTTGAACTTTTAATATTTTTTTTATGTTCTTAGCTCGCGCCTCGCCAAGACCACCTACTTTTGAAAGTTCCGTAACTGATGAATTTAATATCTTCAAAGGAGTGCCAAATTTTTCTAGCATGCGTATGGCAGTTTTTTCTCCAACTCCAGGCAAGCTACACAACATCGAAAGTTGTTGTTTTTGTAGATTGTTTGATTTTCTAATTTTTTTAATAAACGGACCATTAGCTATATCCTTTCTTGAACACATAGATATCAACAACTTTGAAGTATGTGATGCGCTTGGTGTAGGAATTACTGGAATTTTAAAATCTATGACGATGGATGAAATTGCGCCATAAAATACAAATGGATTTTCTGTTAATTTCTCTATTTCGCTGATGTCACCCTCAATCAATAAAATTGGAAATTGATAATGCTCCTTCAATCTATTACATTGATCAAATAAACGCCCATCAAATATTGATGAAATTAAATCTGATATTGTTTTTCTTTCAACTACTGTTTCAGGTGCAACAATATAGTCACCAATAGGCAGGGTTTTGATTTCTAAATTAATCCCAATTTCTTTTAGAAGGTCTGGTATACCACTTTTTTTTTCTCTTTCATCTACTACTATTCGTAGTTTCTTCAGATTCACAAAAAATACTAGTTGTTTTGATTAATATTTTCTTGGTATACTGTTATTTTGACGTGTTAGTACTAGTCGAAGGACCTTTCATCATTTCCTGAATTTTAGTTTCTTGCTCTTGTAAAGTGGTTTTCAATCTCTCTTCTTGTTTGGCTAAAAGAGAAGCTTTTGTTTTTGCTAGTTCCATTTGTTCTTCAAGTTCTTCAAGAAGATCCTTTTTGTTAGATTTTATCATGATAGTTCCAGCGTGTTTAAAAACTGCTTCATCATCACCAACCTTTTTTAGCTCTTCTAATGCTTTTTCTGTCTCGAGTTTTTGTGATTCTAATTGTTGTTTTTGCATTAGGATTGATTGAAAGTTTTGTTGTGTTTGTTGTAATTTTGCTAATTGTTCTTGCACCATAGGAGGAATTTGTGGATTAGATGACATACGAGATTAAACGCTTTTTTTAATTATATACCTACTGATTTAATTGAATCATAACTTGTCTGAATAAGGCGTATACAAGAATTAAGATTTGCACGCATTTGTGCTAGTTGATTAGCTTCTATTAGTATCGTGATTCCATCGTCGCAAAACATCTCGGTTTTAGTTGGATTTTCGGGATAAAATTTGTTGTCTATATTAATGGAATCAAAAACTGCGTCTGTTTTATCTCCTGCATCTACTTCTATTTTGACATTAAATTTTGACATCATATGCAGTGCCAGCTATCTTAAACCCACATTTTTTACAATTCCATATACCAATATCTTGTCGCCCAAATTTCAAGGATCCACATTCAGGACATTTTCTTTTGGATTTTAGAGTTTTGTGAACTATAGAATATTTTTTCCTAATCTTTATTCCATATCTAGCGCCGAGACCCTTAAAGGAACGAGTTTTTTTTGCCAATTTATTTACTGACTCCTGTTGCTTCTTTTATAACATCTCTAATCTTTTTTCCTACTGAAATTGATAATTCAGAGCATTTTACTAATTGCTCCAAAGAGAATCCATCAAACCCACCTTTTTGAAGTGCTACTATATTTCCATCAGAGTTTGTAGTAATCGTTATTCTAGCATCAAGACATTCCCACTCATCTAGATTTGGATCTACAATTATGAATTCGCCTATCCGACCCATTGTAACTGATATTGGAATGGTGGTAATTGGTGTGTCTGACTCTTGATCCTCTACTAAAACAGGAGCATCATCTTTTATTTCCCATTTTGGAATCTTTGATGTAAGAATAGCAGCAACCGCAGCGTATGAACATGTATCAAACAAATTACCATCATGATCAGTTACTACACTATCAGCGAATAAACCAATGACAGATTTGTCTTTCTCTAAAACCATCTGTGATAAATCAATCATGCCACTTTCACGTATACCTCTATCAACAACTCTTGCTAGTTCAATTACATCTGGTTGAGGAGGGCCAGTTTCAGCACTTGGATGAGCCAACGGAAGAATTTCTGCTGTACACATAAAGATCCCCTTTTCACCCATATCAGGAAAAGGTCTGTCAGGTTGAACCTTGATTCCTGCTACAATTTCGGTATCGCCTAATCTCGCACGTGCGGAACCGTCAGCATGAGGTATAACCCCAGTGTCTATAACCAGCGGTCGTGGTTCATCTAATGCACGATCATCAATTCTTTTTCCTTCTTGCAATAGATCCAGAATTTTAGATCTTTTGAGCTTGTCAATGATTGAAATATCTGTCATTAGTTGTTATCACCACTCGAAAAATATTTTTCACGTAATGCATTCTTCTGTATTTCATAAACCTGCTTACATCCTTCTAAACCTAGTTCGATGCATTTCTTATATTCATCAGGGGTTAGAACACCATCCAATTGTAAGAGTGTAATTTTTCCCAAGTTTGGCATATAACCTATTGGCATATCTGCCTGTCCAGCTTGGTCTTCTTCATTGTTCACATCAAGAATTAATGCGTCAGCTGCTTTTCCTGCAGCACATGCACATACCATATCTCTCATAGGAATTCCCGCATCTGCTAATGCAACAGATGCTGCATCAAGTGCAGCACATCTTGTTCCACCATCTGCTTGCAATACTTCAAGAAACACATCTACTGCAGTTCTAGGAAAGTTCCCAAGCATAACTGCAGGTTCTAATGCTTCCTTGATGACCTTACTGATCTCGATTTCACGTCGTGACGGAGCCGGTTTTTTTCTTTCACCTACAGAAAAAGGCTCCATGTGATATCTAACTCTTAAAATTCCCGTATCAGGGTTTGACATATGTTTTGGATGAACATCTCTTGGACCAAAAACACCTGCAAGAATCTTATTTCCGCCGAATTCAATATATGCAGAACCATTAGCGTTTTTTAATACTCCAGCTTTTATTGTAACTTTTCTTGTTTCGTTTACTTTACGTCCATCAGAACGAATTCCGTTCTCATCAAGTAATACTACATTAGCTTCTCTTCCTCCCATTAATTATACACCATCATTTTCTAACATTTTTTTCACTCTATCGGTCAAATCTACAAGATGTGCCTGTTCATCAACCATCCGAATTGCTGCAAGTGCCTTTAATAATCCATTTGTTTCCTCACATGATACAACGACCAAGCCATTTTGGCCTACAGTAAGTGTTGCATTAGTAGATGCTTCAATCATTTGTATCATAGAACCACGTTTACCAATAAGACGAGGAATTCTAGTGGGAGATATCCTAACCAATTCTCCAGAATCAATCCTTCCCAAATTTTTATCTGCGATAGAAATCAAAGGTTCACGCTGCCTATCAAAATTTGCAATCTTTGCAAAAACAATATCTCCCTTATCTAATCTTTCTCTCATTTCTGTTGCAGTAGGATATGAACCTCTTCCAAATACATCCTGCCCCAAAAGCATTCCCTGATAGCACGAATTGATATCTGCAAACCAAGAATTTCCAGAAACTGTTATAATTGTACCTATTACCAAATCATCAATTTTTGGTATGTATACTCCAGTTAATGAGATTACCCTAGCACTATCATCAGAAATGTCAGACAGTCCTATAGTAGTTGAAATAATTCGCTTGCCCTCTAACACAACATTATTCTGCAATCTAAGAGGTGCAGTGGTAATAAAATCTCCTGGAAGTACGTATCGTTTTTTAGGTTCTCGTTTTTTCAATGATCCTCATCTAAAAAAAATTTAATTTTTTCTTCTATACTATCACTATCACGTATCATATCAATCATTTTGATAGACTTGATAGCCTTTGTTAAACCTGTAGAATCATCACATTTTAAAATAATCAAACCATTTTTACCCACAGTAATACTTGCATTCGTAGATGACTCAATTGTTTGTATAATTGAATCAATAAGATATGGAATTGTAGTCGAAGATACTTTAACCAACTCACCAGAATCAATCCTTCCCAAATTTTCTCCGGCAATAGTGATCAATGGATCCCTAGAACCCATGCCAGTAACTCTTGCTAAAACAATATCACCTACAGTTAATTTTAATGATAAATCATCTCTTGATGGTGAATAATCCTTTCCAAAGATATCAGATGCTAAAAGAATTCCTGGATAATAGGAGTTTATGTCAACCTCCCATGATAATGCATTATGTGAAATAACTTTACCAATGATTAAATCGTCTGCACTTGGAGTGTAAAATCCAGTTATAGGAATCACAGATACAGAGTCATCCCTAGTTTCAGAAAATCCAATTGTTGTGGATATTAATTTGTCGCCAACAAGTACAACATTTTGATCAGGTCTATAATCACCAGTAGCTACAATGTCCCCTGGAATAACAGATTGTTTTTGATTCATTTTAAAACCTCAACAAATGCAGTGCCCTTTGTCACAGAACCTAATCTATCTATCACATTCGGTCTTGCTGCAGCGGGTATTTCTAGTATTGCTTTTAGTGAACCATCTTTTTGCCACTCTTCTTTCTTCAAAACACCAGTTGATTTTAGTACAGAGTAAGACTTTGCAACATACTGTGCAGGGACAGAAATTTCTAATGAAAGGTTTTCTGATTTTAATGGAATTATAGAACGAAGGCTTTCAACAATATCCTTGATTTGTTCTTCAACACTTTTGAAAGGATCAATATTCACACGCGCATCACTGATGGCTTGCTCAATTCTCAGTGGCGGGTGAGGCAGATGAGACCGTGGATCAACAAATGTTTTTGCAATGAATGTGATTATCTGCTTTCGTTTTTCCGTAGTCATCTTACGACGCTGATCAGTTGTTAAATTAAGATCACCCTTCTGTAATATTTTTTCTGCAATAACCAAAGGATCTTCTGTCTGGAATGCCTTCTGTAATTTTTCAGATGATGCTCGTGTACCCTTGCCCGAATTCTGATAAATTTCCTCTGATACCAAAATAGAACTGATATCTTTTATTTTTCCAAGCCTATAATCAAGCGCTGGATCTGGTTTAACTAATATCTCAAACTTTTCACCTTCAAAAGTGTATTTTACCACGGTAAGCTTGTCTGACATGGTGGTAGTAATTCAAGAATTGATATTAACCTATAGATATTCGAGCTAGATTTTTATTTGGATTTTAGAAGTTTTCAGTAAGTTTGTCTTCAATCCAAGTTCTTACTAGTGATGATAGAAAAATATCTGTAAAACTCAAGGGTGTTTCATTACATTATGCAAATGCACTACGAAGAATTTGCCTTAATGGAATTCCAGTTTTTGCAATAGATACGGTAGATATCATAAAAAATTCGTCTGTTTTACCAGATGAGGGTATTGCTCATACATTAGGACTGATTCCTCTAAAGACAGAACTTGATGGTGCTGATGAATCAAATTCAAGAGTTGTGTTGGTTCTTGATTCAGAAGCTACAGAAAATACTAAGGTAGTTACCTCTGCTGAATTAGAATCAAAGGATCAGATTGTAAAACCAATTTCTAATCAAATTCCTATCGCACATTTAGCACCAGGGCAATCCATTAAACTTGAAGCATATGCAAGGCTTGGTAGAGGAACTGAACATGCGAAATGGAATTCAGCAAATGTATCTATACTTACAAACACTGACAAGAATGATGAATATGTTTTGACTGTTGAAACTACTGGTTCCCTTGAACCAAGACAAATCGTAATAGCTGGTATTGAAGAACTTTCTAAAAGACTAGAAGAGTTTAAGGAAACTATTGTTAACTTGAAGTAGTCATACTGTTATATTTGGGTTAGAGAGGGCAATAATCTATTGGTCAATCAGATAGTTTTACACATGGTCAAGGATCTTAAGCAGGCCTCAAA
>LUMJ01000220.1_pt1 | contig 35918 bp, 49 predicted proteins | sample 729631 | NCBI WGS metagenome assembly LUMJ01 (sample SAMN03860266, study PRJNA289734) | marine metagenome | biome: seawater column; feature: ocean; material: water; isolation source: Red Sea water column Station 22 - depth 500m | place: Saudi Arabia: Red Sea | collected 2011-10-15 | depth 500 m
TTCATTAAGTCTGTTAAAAAGAAATTACGTTGCATAAGCCTATAAATATGAGTATGTTAACACCCTTTTTACAGTATGTAGCTGAAGGCAGAGTTGTACGAAGACAAAGTGACCTGCAAAGATATACATTTCAGGAAATTTGTGAAAAAATTTACCTAAGTTTCTTGACGTTATCATTGCTTAAAAACTTTACACGTACCAAAGGTTTTGCTAAAACATACGCTAATCAAACCTTAGCATACGGTGAATTCGCTAGAGTAAGAACAACTGCTAATGATCTTCATAATATGTTAGCAATAGTATCAGGCGATCCAGCTGTTGTTGAAAAATTAGCAAACAAAAATGCCGCAATGGCATTAAGACAAAGACTATCTATTCCTGTATTAGCAATAAGAAGATATCTAAGAGCATTTAGTAATGACTATAAATTTTTAACACAATTAGAAAAAGCTCTAAACATTACTGATTTAGATTATAGAAATTTAAGAAGAGCAATATCAGACTATACTAGTTTGGATTCAAAAAGAAAACAATTTACTACAACAAGATTACTACAGGCTTTAAGAGCAAAACTGCCAGGCACTGACTTACAAAGACAAGCACAACAATTTGCTGATAAACAAAACTTAGAATTAGATGACGTAGTAGATGCTGAAAATACTGTACCTGGAAGTTCAATGTCAGCAAATGAATTATCTGCATACAGATTACTAGTAGGTTCTTCTAATGTAAGAAGAGCCAAAATAGCTGTTGATATGGCCAAACAAGGAAAATCTATTCCTGGTCCATTTGTATCTGCTTATTTGCCTATCATGACAATGATCGATGATATTGCACAAGGTGGATATACTTTTATACGTCTATTACAAACTATCCATTCCAGAGCAAAAAATAAAAGATAAAATTGGTAAAATAAATAATGGTGTATGGCAACACCAAATAACTTTAAAATAACTAATTCAATTGGAACTACGGATAACTTTCAAGGTCCTGATGTACAATTCTTTTATATTACATTAATAACAGCAGATGGTAGTAGTGTTCTAGATGTACGTACAGAATTAGGCTATGATGAAACACTTCACAATTTACAACGAACTATTTTACAAAGAGGTACTATATTGTATCAAAGAATTGAAAACGCCGCTACTGGCAGATTAGATGTCTGCATGGAAAGATCAGGATGGACAGCGGCTACACTACAAACAGCCATACGAGGTATGGGTACTACTGTTGGTGTAAACAATAAAGACGTTTCTACATCTACTGTAACACAAACGGAACTGAAACTAGATAACTCATAATGTATCCTATAAAAAATAATTTCTGGGTATCATATGCAATACACAAATTTGTTCCTACACTCGTTGACACAGAAGAAGATAGCCAACACCGTCAAAGAAATTCAGCATTAAATTATGTAGATCATTAAAAACAAAATTTAAAACTGTCCATTGCTTTGAACCCAACGAAACTGCTCGTAAATGTTTTTTAAAAAATATAGCTATAGATAATGTAACTTTATATCCTTATGCTCTTAGTGCCAGTAATCATTTAGCTAAATGGGTAAGCTCACAGCAAATAGAAGATGGATCAAGTACAGGACCAATAAAATGCAGAACACTTGATAGTTTTGAAATTAAAAACGTAGATTTTATAAAAATAGATGTTGATGGCTTTGAAGCTAAAGTTTTAAAGGGTGCTAAAAAAACTATTTCGGAATCTGCTCCTGTAATTAATATCGAAATGAAATATATGAAAAGACGTAAGGTTTGTCGAAAAGCCAAGTCAATATTACGATCCCTTGGGTATGCTTTTAGAAAAAGAACAAAATCTGACGAAATATGGCTAAAATTTTAATATAACTACTAAATTTACCAACTTCTTTTATAAATAGATGCAACTATTGTCACCGGAGCGGTGACGAAGGTCATTTAATCAGAGAATACAAGGAGGATTAAAAATGGCATACGACGCAACAATATCAGCAGGCGGTCCAGGAAACTTTGTAACACCAAATTTAGCTCATGAGGGCGAAGGTGTAAGAGTTGACTTTATCACAGTTGATTACATATCTGATGTTTCAGGAGAGGTAACACACTCTTTGGCATCGGCAAACACAGCAGGTCTTAAGTTGGCTATAGAAGCCATCCAAAACCAAGGAGTAAACGTCCTAGGTATGGGTGCATTAGGTAACTCAAACACTGAACAAACTTACATGGTTAGAGCAGATGCTTTAGACTCATTAAGTTCAACTACAACAGTAGCGGCAATCCAAGCGGCAGTTAGAGCCTTGAACGCAATGACACCAGACAAGGTGACAGCAACAATTTCAAGTGCGACAGCAGGCGACAGAGATATGTCAGATACTCAAGTAGCTTAATAAACGATATAGGTTATAGGAGGAAAATAACATGGCTTATACAGCAGGAAGCGTTGCCGGAGGAGAAGGTAACACAACATTTAACGCAACTAATGTAGAATTCTTAGGTAAGAATTTAGAATTTATTACTATAGATTATCTATCTGCGGTAAATGGAAAAACAGCGAAAGACTCTACTCAGTATGTTGCAGAATTAACAATGCAAAAATACGCAAATTTAGTAGGTGGAGGCCCTTTAGCTGATTCAAACACACAAAAGACGTACATGATAGAACACGCGGACGCATTTATAGGTTCGCCTGCTACTACAGGTACAGGTGCTTTTACATTAACAACAACAACTGACGGAAGTGCGGTTTCAACTTTACAAACTGCAATCCAGGCATTAGGTACAGTCGACTCGATTGACTTATCAAGTGCAACAGCAACAGCGTCTAAGTTAGCTATACTAACTGCGGCGGTGGTAGCTTAATAAGTAGGAGGAAAAGGCAATGCCAGCAACATCAAATAATAGTGCTAATATGTCTCGAAGACAATCATTCAACGGCAAAGGTTTAACAGCAGTTGAAATGATATTCGACGTAGACATGGCAACTACTGCATCTTCTCCAGAAGCAAAAGACTCAGCATTTGAAATATGCAGTGAAATTATCCAAGAAAAAGGAACTTTACTTGCAAAATCTTATGCATTAGGAGTTAAAGCTACGGAAAGAGACGCGGCAGACGGAGCAACAATAACTGAAGACGAAACAATTGACACGTATCAATTCATTATGGAAGGTACACCAGGTCAATTAAACAATGCAGACTCGGCAGGAGACATTAACTTAGATCCAGATCAAGCGAACTCATCTGACCCAGGTTGTATTGCAGATTCAGAAGCAGATATCGAAACACAAATTCTAGCTAGAATCTCTGAAAACGACTCAGCAGGTGGAGTTCACGTAACAGTGAGATACCTACCAGCAGACGGAGTTACATCAGCAGGTGCTGAAGCAGTATTCGGTTTATCAAACGCAAGAGTTAGTTCATAATTTGTAACTGACTTTTACATAAAATTGAGCGGGCTTTTTACCAAGTCCGCTCTTTTTTTGCGACTTAAATATCACTATGCCAAATCCAACAGATATTACAATTGGAATTATATTAGATCCTAGTTCTCGAATGAGAGAAACTACTCCTTTACTATATCAATTACCAAAAGATAGTACAACAGAAAACGAAACTAGAATAAGATATCTAGACGTAAGTTGTTGTGCGGCAAGATCTGTCAGAGGATGGCTTAGAAAAGAATATGGTAACATTGAACTACAAGTACCACCACTTGACAAATATGAAGGTCAATCAGATATTTTTACATTAATTAGAGAACCAAAAGAAAGATGGTGGTCTGGTGTAAGAGAATGGATGAACAACTTGCCATGGTATGCTTGGTGGCAAAATGAAAAAATTATGGGGTCCTTTTGAAAGAAGAGTAAATCATAGGCACGTAAACGTTCCAAGAAAAGAAATGGAAGACAAAGGAAGATCACAATTGCAACGTTGGCTCAAAAAAAATCCCAAATATCAAGAACAACTAGATATCTACTTAGAACCAGATTATGTTTGGTGGGATAAGGTTAAAAATCAAGAGTAATATATGCACACTTATATGGTCCATACATTGGTGGATATAACTGACAACGGTTTATTAAGAGGGGAGTTTCCTTTTAAAACTAAATCGGGAGAAGTTGTACACGACAAACAATCGCTTTTTATAGCTCGTAATCAAAACTCAAATTTTACAACAATGCTTCAATTATTACAAATTAGAGGTAATATTACTTGGGAGAAAACCCCTACTAGAATACACCATCATCTTGTTAATACAAAATTTGGTACAACATATCTAGAAGGCAAACACTTGAGTTGGCATTTTGAATTTCAAACAGAACAAACAGAAGTATATGGAGATATATCAAGCAATCATGTTGGCCAACTAATAGAGGACTTTGATTTAGTACCCATATTATCATTTTGTAAAGAATCTGTTACCTTTCCTTCTAACACATTTATTACACAAAACGACGTGGCATTAAATACATACTTTTCATACCAAGGAGAAAAAAATAAATAAACATGATTAAGGCAAATACAGGCACACAAAGGCAGTTAAGGCATGACACAGGCAGAGTACCAAACACTAAAGAAGCATCTGGACGATGTAAAAAGAGAATTAAAATATATTATGCCAACTGAGTTAGAAAAACAAAATTTAGAAGCACACGTTGATTTATGTAGTGAACGCTATAAGGGCCTACATGATAGACTAACTGCTATTGAAGATCGTTTGAGTAAAATTAGCGAAGACATGAAAACAGGTCACAAATCGCAATCCAAAACAGTTATAGCCGCGGCAGGTACGGTTATAGCAGGACTACTTTCAACCATGGTAGTTCTCCTAATGAAAATGCCTGGTTAATTATTACCAATCAATGTATATACAAATAACACCTCGAGCCAGAGTCTATGTGACTCAAGAGCAAATCGACTTTATAAAAAAATATAGAAATTACGATTCATTCCGCAACACAAACCTAGAAGTTCATGAAATTAATATTGCCAAAATACTGGCAGATAAAAGTGTCTTAGTTCGTAAAAAACTTGACAACGATGTTCAATTTGCTTTAAATAGATATGTAAGGTTTGTAGAGGATGGCGATAAAAAATAAACAAGAACTGGTAAAACAAATTGAGGCTTATGGACTCAAAGAAAAACTTGCGGATGTGGCCAAACGCAGTGAAGAACGCAGACCATTTCGTCATTTACCAAAACAATTTTCAAAAGGAATTCTTATAGGCAATATTGCGATAGTTCCTAAACGATCCGAAGGAACACGTTTTTTTTATGTTATTGCTGATATGATGAAAGCACAAATACTTTATGAAAATATTAATTTAAAACAAACAGCAATCCTAGTAGCACACCATATTGCAGACGGTGACGAAATCCCTAACAATATAATAGAACTTGATGAGCATTTTGCTTCACAATTGTTTAATATCACTAATGCTAAAAGAATGCTAAAAATAGCTCGTAAAGAAGATAATGAGGTGAATGCGGAGGTACAACAAGAACGATTAGAACACGCACACTATCTAGCGGACGATTATAAGGCGAGAATACAGCAAATTTTCCAATCTACCTTTTCAACTTAATGTATAAATACTAGAAATGCAAAGCATAGAACTAACAAAACCAGTTACAACCGAGGCTTTATTAAAAGAGTTTGAATCACGGTTCAATCAAACCTTGAATTTAAGCAAATTCAGTAGAGAGCAGTTAGAAGATACTGCAAATAAAATTAGAACTAAAATTCACAACATTACTCAAAACGAACATTTCGGTGAAGAACTAAGAAATCACGACTATCAAAAAAGTCAAGCCATGCTTGATATTGTAAACCAAGCAATTAGAGAATACGGAGCAAGTAGTAGTGAAATTAAAAAGGACCCAGACACACAAAAAATGGTTAGTAAAATTAAGGCGATGCCAGGAATACAAGATAAAGATAAAAAAGAATTAATTGGTGCAGTAGTAACCAAAGAAGGTGTTGAAGAACAATCAGAATTAATACTTGCGGCTAAAGATATGATGGACAAAGTTACAGCCTTCTTAGAAGATTTAGCAACAATGAAAACAGAAAGTATGTTAGAACTTGCAGACAGAATTAGAGATGAAATGGGTGCAGAAAAGTCTGATGCTTTCTTACAAAAAGTTAAACCTGCTATTGAACAAGCAGAAGCAACACTAGGAACAACAAGACAAGAACTTGACAATGGTGTAAGAGTACTTACAGGTGAGGAAGTTGCAACAGATACAATAGGTGCTGACGACACAATGAATACAGTTGGAGACGAAGTCGACCTAGACGATTTAGAAGGTCCAGAAGCAGATGAGTTTGGTGCCGCAGATGCTGAAGCAGGTGGAACAGAACCCGAAGGCAGAGAACAAAGAGAGTCTAGAGAAGTATTCGAACAATCCAATAGAATATATTCCAAACTAGCAGGGAAGTAATTCCATGCGATTTACTGAATTTAAAAACAGCAATAAAGAGTTAGAGTCAGCTCTAGTCAATACACTTATGAACGTAAGAGGTGAAGCTGATGATAAAAATCAGTCTTCTGAAATTAGTTTTGGTGCCGTAGAACAAATAATGAAAAATACAGGTCATCCCACTTTCAGTTATGACTTATTCAAACACTTATATGATTCTGGTGATACTCTTAAAAATGTTGTAAAAGACTTTGACAACGAAAAGATAGTTCTTAAAACTGAAAAAGATGCAGAAACAGATCCAGAAATGGATTTTGACAATCAAGGTTCTACAGATAAAGTTAAGCAGATGGCCAAGTCTGCTATGAATAGAAGAAAATAATTATTTTACTCCACAAGTATAAAAACAGTTATGCAGTCTTTCAGGTCCGCCTGCTATACCTTTATCCAATAATTTAAAATATTCTCCATTTAAAATATCTTCTAACGATGTCTTATTAAGATTAACTGAATTAAAATCTTTTATTAATTCTTTAGACTCATGCACATCTAAATCTCCAAGCATACAACATGGTTGAACATATCCATTTGCTCTAATATAAATTTCATGCACTCCATTTGAAAATACTTGGCATACTATTTTCTTTTGCATATTAAATTGTTCATCGTCATATACCTTTACAGTAGTTGACATATAATATTTGTCTTTTTGCGACGTTGGTTTTTCAATATAATAATCATCAACTTTTATTTTATTCATTTCACGTGACTCTCCTGTTACCCAATTACTTTCTTTCCATCTATCTGAAAATACATAACCAAAATTTTTAAAACCTAACTCTTTAGATAATGTTCTTGCTTCATCTATTTGATGTTCATTGTGTTTAAAGACTATATACTTCCAACGTGCAATACCTCCGGCCTTAATAAAAGCCTTAACATTTTTAATTAACGTGTCCCATTGTACATTTCTTCTATATAAATGATTAGTGTCTGCCAATCCATCTATCCCAAACATAACTCCTACACCAAGCGATCCTAATGCTGACCAAAAGTCTGTACTTCTTCCACCTCCATTAGAATGCATTTCTAACTTACAATTTTCATTATGCATTTTAATCCACTCATATATTTGAAAACATTCCGGATTCATTAAAGGATCTCCATATGTACCAACAGAATAAAACTTTTTTAATTGTTTAATTACTTTAATTGGAATTTTATTTTTAATTAATGACAGCGAGGTATGTACAGAATTTACTTTTTCTTTATAAAGTTCACCATCCCATTTAAATCTTGCACACATTGGACAAGCGGCATTACAGTAATTTGTAAGCTCTACATTAATTGTATTCAAATTATCTATTGTAATATAACTCATGCATTTACCTTACATGAAGAATAACAAGTTTGTAATCTACTATTATCTCCTGCAATACCTTTTTCTAATTCTCTAAAAAATTCTCCATTTAAAATTTCTTCTAACGTACTATCATTAAGATTTATTTTATGATAATCTTTAATAAGTTTTTTTGCTTCATGAATCCTAGGACTTCCCAACATACAACAAGGACTTATATCTCCATTACCATGTAAAAGAATTTCATATCTACCATTACTACAAGACTGACACACAATTTTTTTACTCATAAAATCTTCTTTGGCCGTTATATTCTCTTCCATAATATCTTCAGACCACTGTTTATTATCTATATAATCACTACCTTTATATGATCCATACCGACCTACCTTTTCTGGTTGTTGAACAGGCTTTTCTAAATAATAATCATCAACCTTTATTTTATTAACATCTCTAAACTCTCCAGCTGAATTAAAATCTATCCACCTTTCACTATACGCTGAAGCAAAGGATCGAAATCCTAATTTTTTAGATAATGTTTTTGCTTCGTCTATCTGATGTTCGTTGTGTTTAAATATCAGATATCTCCAATCTGCTTTACCACCAGCACTTACAAATGCTTCAACATTGGCTATGAGTCTATCCCATTTTACATTTCTACGATATAAATGATTAGTATCTTGTAGCCCATCAATATTAAAAGTTACTCTCACTGGAATTTTTGCAAGTTCTTTCCAAAAGTCTGTGTTTCTAGCACCTCCATTAGTTGATATCACAAGGCCACAATTATTATTATTATTACGTTTGATAAATTCAAATATTTGCACACATTCTGGATTCATTATAGCATCACCTACAATTCCATTTGAGTAAAATACTTTTAACTTTGAAATAATTTTCTTTCCAATTTTTTCTTCAATTAATTTTAAAGTCGTATGTTTGGTATTTGTTACTCCTTCTACTAAATTTAAATCCCAATCAAACCTTGGACACATTGGGCAGGCCGCATTACAATAATTTGTAAGTTCTACATTAATTACATTTAAATTATCCACTGTTATAAAACTCATAATTCCTTTAACCATTCTGCAATTTGTGGATAAACCTTAGTGTAGTCTGTTCCACGTCTACGATCTAATTCTTTTAAGTATATTTTAAATTGTTTTTGTCTTAAAATACTTGGTTTTCTTTTCTCAAACTCATTCATTATACCACGCATATAAATTTTATGATTAGCTTTTACTGAGTCTGGATATCCATGTGATTTAATATCAAACAACTCCACTGCTTCTTTTAATCCTATATCATTTATCTTTCTTCCAAATATGCCAGGATACAAATATGGTCTTTCTCCAAACTCATGCTGTGCCGCTTTCATCATACTCCAGTATATAGGTTTAGTCTTTGAACATTGATTGATGTATTCAGCCAATGCAGGCATTCCTGGTACGGCTGTGACTGTTAATGCACTATTAATACCTTGTTCAATATTTGTTTTATATAATATATGTTCAAAATTTTGTATAGCAAGTTTTAAATCTAATCCTGTTCTAACATATTCACCTTCTGGTCCTAAAGCATCACACGAAAAAAATATTTGTATTTTATCTAACCTGCCAGACTTTTGTAGTTTATCTAATCTATCTATCCAATTTTTAAATCTATCATGTTCTATATTATGATTACTAAAAAATCCTAAAGTTAGATCTGGCAATTCTCTTTTTTCTAAAAACTCTATAAATCTAAAAGTTTCTTTTTGTAAAAATGGTTCTCCTCCCATTACAAAAATTTTATGTAAATTTTGTATATTATTTTCTAACCACACAAATAATTTTTCTGTATCTGCTTCTATATTTGAATTCAATTTAAAATCACTATAATCTAATACAACTTCTTCTTTATCAAATTTACCAAAACGTTTTTCTTCTTGATGTATTTGAGAACTATAATGAGCACCACAGTATATACATTTTTGATTACAAGTATTTCCCCAATATATTTCTAGCACTCTTGGAGTAACGTCTACTGCTTTTAAATTATTATCTAATTCGGGAGGTGCTGTATATCCTTCTAAATTTAAATGTATCTGTCTATCACTAGTTCCTCCTGCTTCTTCAATATGTTGACAATGTTCACACCCTTTGCCAGGCCATTCACCACGTAACATCTTACGTCTTGCTTCAAGTTTGGCTGGTAGATTATGAAAATTTAATTCACCGTTTCTTGTTTCGTATGGATCACCTAACACTCTATGGCAACTTGCAGAAACTCCGTCCGTAAGATATATTGTAGACTGGGTCCATTTTAATTGACATGGTAACCCTTCTTTAATAGGAAACGGCTTAGGTGGTTGCTTTGATATACCCATTTGTATATAATTATACATATGCAAAGTCTAGATCCTAAAAAAACCTATTGTAGGTACGCATGGCGGCATCAATACATTCATATGTCGGGAAGTTTTAGGTTATGTTGTATTACAAAAGATAACCTCTTAAACGACAAAGGACATCGATTTAATATAAATCATGATTCACTTGAAAAAGTGTGGAATAGTAATCACATGAATGAAGTAAGACGTAAAATGATGACCGGAGAACCTCTTCAAGAATGCACTAGATGTTATGAACACGAAGCTCGTGGATTTAAATCATTTCGTGATCAAGAGGGTAGAGAAGAATATATTGCACTTACCAAACCCGACGGCTCAGTTGATTCAATGCCATCGACTATGGAATTACATTATGGAAATATGTGTAATTTAAAATGTAAAATGTGCGGACAAAACTATTCAAATCAAATAGGCAAAGAACTTTTGGAAATTGGAAAGACAGACAAAGACTTTTTAAGTTGGGTTTACAAACAAAGTGGTAACGTAAACATCTGGACTAATAATTTATCAGTAGAATATAAATGGTTTAAAAACAACAAAACTAAAAATAAACTAATGCAATATGTCAGTGACCACATACAAAGACTTACTGTAATTGGCGGTGAACCAACTATCATTCCCGAATTTTATGAACTACTTGATTATTGCTATAAACAAAATACACTAAAAGATAAAACAATTATACTTACAACAAACCTTACAAATGTTAATCCTAAAATGACAAGTTGGTTACCAAAATTAAAAAGCTGGGTTGTTTTTGGAAGTATTGATGGATTAAATGCACGACAAGAATATATTCGTTATCCAAGTAGTTTTAATAAAGTTGTTGAAAATTTAAACTTTTATACAAAATTATTAAAAGAACACGGCAATGGCAAAATTACTTTTAGTCCTGCAATACAATTGCTTAACATTGATCAACTAGACGATATGATAATATGGTTTATTGACTTTGCTAACGGTGACTTTGCTGGTGACAATGGTAGAGACTTATTTGACATTTCATGGTTATGTCAAGTTTGGTATCCTACAATATGTAACTATGACATAGCACCTACTGATTATAAAAATTATGTAGCAGACAAATTATCTAAATCGGTTGACGACTTTAAACAATATAAGCAAATAATACATTTTTACAAAAATCAAATAGAGAATTTAAGACTAGAGCCTTTATCAGAAGATATGAAAAAAGGTCATCAATCAAGTTTTATAAGGTATAATGACACACAAGATAAACACAGAGGCAAGACCACTTGGAGACAGTTGTTACCATATCTAGAAGAAACATTGACAAAAACAGCTAGGTAATTTACAATATACAAATGAAAATATCAGAAGATGTATTAAAAAGCAAAGGTATTCCTTACGTGCAAAAATATCCATATAGCACACTTTCTAAAACCTTGAAGAATGGAAAGAGACATTACGAAACTCCAGACGGAAGAACACTACCTTCGGTAACCACAGTTCTATCTGCTACAAAAGATATGACACATTTACACGCATGGCGGAAAAGAGTTGGTGAAGCAAAAGCACAACAAATTGTAACAGAGTCGGCTAACATAGGAACAGTGATGCACGGCTCATTAGAAAAACACGTAAAAGGTATTGAAAGAAAACCTGGCTCTAATCTTATACATCAAAAAGCACACGCAATGGCTAATGTTATTATTGATAATGGATTAAAAGATGTTAGTGAAGTATGGGGAGCAGAGGTTTCATTACACTATCCAGGACTATATGCAGGCACAACTGACCTTGTAGGAGTATATAAAAATGAACCTGCTATTATGGATTTTAAACAAGCACGAAAACTTAAAAAGAAAGAATGGGTTGAAGACTATTTTTTACAATTAGTTGCATATTCAGAAGCACATAATAAAATGTATAACACAAATATAAATTCAGGCAGAGTATTCATATGCACACAAAATAATGAATTTCAAACATTTGAAATAGATAGATATTGGCATTGGGTTGACCAGTGGTACAACAAATTAGAACAATATTACAAGACAATCCTTTAATAAATACTTACAATTATGCCGATAGTACAGATATCAAGAATACAACACAGACGTGGAAAGTTAACTGATTTACCGCAATTAGCGGCTGGTGAATTAGGTTGGGTTATTGATTCACAAAAATTATATATAGGAAATGGTACAGTAGCCGACGGAGCACCAGCAGTAGGTAACACACAAATTTTAACAGCTGGCAGTACTACATTTTCTACAGGAACTGGATATACCTATAAAGGATATCTAGGAGATTCAACACCAATATTAACAGGTGCATCAGCAGATGTATCTAGAACATTACAAGCAACATTAGATGATGCTATTTCAGTTAAGGCCTTTGGTGCTGTAGGAGATGATTCAACAGCAGACGTGGCGGCTATACAACGAGCATTAGATGAAGTATATTCAGATACAGATCAAGACGATACACGAGCAAGAAGAATTATATTTTTTCCTGCAGGAGTTTACAGAATTAGCACAGCAATAACTATTCCACCTTACGCACATTTAGTAGGTGAAGGTCCAGATAAAACAATTATACATAATACATCAGGTTCAACTGCGGTAGCAGTAACAGAAGATGATGATGGACAAGGGTTTGGTAATATTGGAGATTCTTCTGCAACTACTCCTACACTAATTCAACTAGAAGGAATTACATTTAAAAATTCCGGAGCGAAGGCAGGATTATCAATTGATAACGCAACTCACGTTTATGTTAGAAATTGTAAATTCCATGGTTCATATGCATCAGGTGGAGCAGACTCTTCAGATTCAAAAGGCATTACAGTTAGATCAACAACTGCATTACCTTGTTCTAATATTGTATTTGATCAATGTATTTTTACCAAATTTGCAAGACTAGTAGATATGTCTTATGACGTAACAAATGTACGATTTCTTAATTGTGATTTTTCTTTAGGATATTATGGTGCATTACTAGGAGAAAGTATGGATGGCTCTTCTAATGGATTAACTAAAGGTCCACGAGGAATTCAATTTAATTCTAGTAGCTGGAGTCAAATAGGACAACAAGCACTTTACGTCAAACCGGCGGCAGGTGCAGATTCTGGTACAGGACCTAGAAATATTATTTCACAAAATAATTGGTATGCAGAAACAATTGCAAACAATTGGGAAGGCGTTGAATCAATAAATGAAGTTCCAGTTATACAATTTGACAACGATGAATGCAGTTCTATATTAGACTTTTTTGAAAGAACTGATCAACGAAATAGAACTTTTTCTGATAGTACATCACCTTCAAATGCACCACCAGAAGTACAAGGAATTGGAATTTCAACAAAACAAATTAAACAATTAACACTAACAGACGCAACAGGAACGGCCACCGATACAGGAATATACATTCCAGGACTTAATGACAAGGGTGTCAAAATAGTTTATAAAATTAACAGAGCTTCTACATACAGAGTTGGAACTTTTACTATAAGTGCCGCTGGAGAATTCAGTTCTTACAACGACGACTTTGAAGAAAGCAATGGAACTGTTGGAGTTACATTAACAGCGAAAGGAAGTGACGGAGATTCTACAGCAGGAGCAGATACGATACGGGTTCAATATACTACGACATCAACTGGTACCAATGCCACAATGGATTACCAAGTTACAATTATCTCATAATCATACTCTTAAATTAGTAGTTGCATTAAAAAAAATTATTATTGCCATAGACAAAATTTTTTTTCATCATTATAATAGTATAAAATAAAACAGCAAAACGATGGATTGATTTTTTCCGTATGGAAAGGTAAGAAAAAATTAAAAATTTTATAACAGACATGATAAAACAAACTACGATAAATATGGGTACTAAATTCAGAGACAAAAACAAAGAAAAAAAGAGAGTAAAAACATATACAATGACAACTGCCAGCACTTCCAATATTTCTATCACTAAACGTGATGGCAGAAAAGAACCTTTAGATGTAAATAAAATTCATTTCGTAGTTGAAGAGGCTTGTGAAAATCTTCCAGGCGTCTCGGCTTCACAAATAGAAATGAATGCCAACATACAATTTTATGATGGCATGACTACAAAAGATATTCAAAATGTTTTAGTACGTTCAGCAAATGATTTAATTTCATTGGAAACTCCAAATTACCAATTTGCCGCGGCAAGATTACTTTTATATGATGTACGTAAAGAAGCACATGGTCAATACGAACATATTCCATTATTAAAATTAATAATACGAAATGTAAAACTTGGAGTATATGATAAAGCTATTGTTGACAAATATAACAAAACAGAAATTAAAAAACTTAATACTTGGATACGAAGAGAAAGAGATTTAAAATTTACATACGCAGGGTTAAGACAAGTCTGTGACAAGTATCTTGTACAAGACAGAAGTTCAGGACAACTATATGAAACTCCACAAGATATGTATATGATGATAGCCGCTACATTATTTGCTGACTATCCAGTAAAAACAAGACTATCTTATGTTAAAAAATATTACGATGCAATTTCATTACACAAAATTAATATTCCAACTCCGGTTATGGCTGGAGTAAGAACACCAGTAAGACAATTTGCAAGTTGTGTCTTAGTTGATATCGATGATACACTACCTAGTATCTTTTCTAGCGACATGGCGATTGGATTATACGTTGCCAGAAGAGCAGGCATAGGAATTAATGCAGGACGTATTAGAGGAATCAATTCTAAAATAAGAGGTGGCGAAGTACAACACACAGGCGTGATTCCGTTTCTAAAAAAATTCGAATCAACTGTAAGATGTTGCACACAGAACGGAGTACGTGGAGGTAACGCAACTGTCCACTTTCCAATATGGCATCCTGAAATAGAAGATATACTAGTTTTAAAAAATAACAAAGGTACAGAAGATAACAGAGTAAGACGAATGGATTACTCAATACAAATTTCTAAATTGTTTTATGAAAGATTTATTAAAGATGAAGAAATTACTTTAATGTCTCCACATAACGCACCAGGATTATATGAAGCATATGGAACAGATGAGTTTGATGACTTATACGAAAAGTATGAAGAAGATAAAACTATTCCAAAAAAAGCAATTAAGGCACAAGATTTATTTTTTGATTTATTAAAAGAAAGAGCAGAGACAGGTAGAATTTATATAATGAATATTGATCACTGTAATACTCACTCAAGTTTTAAAGACAAAGTATCAATGTCAAACTTATGTCAAGAAATTACATTACCTACAACACCTATACAACATATAGATGATGACAAAGGAGAGATTGCTTTATGTATTCTTTCAGCAATCAATGTTGGTACCTTAAACGATGTAAGTGAATTACAAAACTTATGTGACATATCTGTAAGGGCATTAGATGAAATAATAGACTATCAAAGATACCCTGTTAAAGCGGCAGAGGTAAGCACTAAAGCACGAAGAAGCTTAGGCATAGGGTATATAGGTTTGGCACACTATCTAGCAAAACAAGGTGTAAAATATAATGATCCAAAAGCCTGGGAAATAGTTGATAGACTTTCCGAAGCTTTTCAATATTATCTATTAAGATCGAGCTGTAATATTGCAGAAGAAAAAGGCAAGTGTGAAGGATTTGACAAAACAAAATATGCAGATGGCTTACTACCAATAGATCACTATAAAAAAACAGTAGACAAAATTATACCACACAAACAAAGAATGGCGTGGGAAAGTTTAAGAAAAGATATTGCAAAACATGGATTAAGACATTCTACATTATCTTCTCAAATGCCAAGTGAAAGTTCTTCCGTAGTTAGTAACGAAACAAACGGCATTGAACCACCAAGAGCATTATTATCAATTAAAAAAAGTAAAAAAGGTCCATTAAAACAAATTGTTCCAGGTTATCCTAAACTTAAAAATGATTATACTTTATTATGGGATATGACAAGCAACGAAGGTTATATAAATGTTGTTGCAGTGATGCAAAAATATTTTGATCAAGACATATCAGGCAATTGGTCTTACAATCCTACACAATACGAAAATAACGAAGTACCATTATCAATAATGGCCCAAGATATGCTTAATGCATACAAATATGGCTGGAAAACATCTTACTACCAAAACACATATGACTTTAAAGGCGAAGAAGAAGATGTTCAACCTGCAGGATATAAAGATACTGTTGAAACAGATGATGGTGAAGATGTTGAATTAGAATTATCAGACAAACCAATCGTAAACGGTCATGCTAAAGTCAGTGTAGAAGCCACAGTCACAGCGGACAAAGATGATGACTGTGATGCCTGTACAATATAATTAAATATAACTATAATGAGTAAGACGATTTTTAATCAAAGCAACGTCGACTTCACTAAACAAACTATGTTTTTTGGTGATGATCAAAACGTACAAAGGTTTGACACTTTTAAATATCCTGTGTTCGATAAACTAACACAAACACAATTAGGATACTTTTGGAGACCTGAGGAAATATCATTACAAAAAGATAGATCAGATTACGCACAGTTCCGTCCAGAACAAAAACATATCTTTACATCTAATTTAAAATATCAAACATTATTGGATAGTGTACAAGGAAGAGGTCCAGCAATTGCATTTTTACCATATTGTTCACTACCCGAATTAGAAAGTTGTATTGTTACTTGGGATTTCTTTGAAACTATACATTCTCGTTCCTACACACATATTATTAAAAACGTATATCCAAATCCAAGTGATGTGATTGATAAAATTATGGACGACAAAGAAATATTAAAAAGAGCAACATCAGTTACAAAACATTATGATGACTTTATTGACTATGCAAAGAATTGGGACGTTAATGGTAAAGGTTCTACAAGAGTATTAAAGAAAAAATTATATATGGCAATGGCTAACGTCAATATGTTAGAAGGTTTACGTTTTTATGTTTCATTTGCTTGTACTTTTGCATTTGGTGAACTTAAACTTATGGAAGGTTCTGCTAAAATATTATCATTAATTGCTAGAGATGAAGCACAACATCTAGCAATAACAACACACATCATTAAAAACTGGATGGCGGGCGATGACAAAGAAATGAAACCACTTATAAAAGAATGTCATGATGATGTTATTAAAATGTTCAAAAACGTTGTTGAAGAGGAAAAAGAATGGTGCAATTATCTTTTTAAAGATGGTTCTATAATTGGACTTAATGAACGATTATTATCTAGATACGTAGAGTGGATTGCCAACAAAAGATTACGAGCATTAAATCTTGATCCTTTATATGATGTTCCTGCAAATCAAAATCCATTACCATGGACTACACATTGGTTAAGTTCAAAAGGCTTACAAGTAGCACCACAAGAAACAGAAGTTGAAAGTTATATTGTAGGTGGTATTAAACAAGACGTTAAAAAAGATCAATTCAGCAAATTTACACTATAATAATAGCCTTTTTCTACTGCTATAAATAATAATATTATGCCAGCAGTATCAAGAGACAGAATAGATTTAGCTAAAACAGGACACGGCTGTACCGCAATAATAGGAGTAAAAGCAACACAAGGTTCGGTTTTTGCAAACGGCAAACCAGTTCTTAGACCGGGAGATCCTTGTTTACCTCACACTATACCAACCTGTTGCCCTCCAATGTGTATATCACACTTTGCAAAAGTTAATATGGGTTCTAGATCAGTATTTGCTCTAGGTAAACCAATAGCAAGAAATGGTGACTCAACTGATTTTGGAGCATTGTTTCAAGGTTCATTTAATGTTTTTGCTGGGGGATAAAAATGACAATTAATCAAGGATTATTATCACTAGTAAACAGTTCACCTAATTTTTCTAATCAGGCTTTGGAAAATGCAATTAATGATATCAAAAGTATTGATAAGGACGATGGACACCAGTTTATCTTATCCCAATTCAATGTGGACACGGCAATCAGAGACAACACAATACTAACCACATCACAGAAAAATGATGCACTTGAAACCTTATATGCCGCACAACCACATTTACACATTGGACGTTATCTTAATGATGTAATTAGACACACCAACACAATCTTAGATGGATCGATACTTCCAGTTGTTGCAGGTACTGAAAATTTCCCTCAAGGAACTTTTTTAGAAATCTTACAATTAGTTCAATCTATACAAACTTTAATACCACAACTATATGGAGTATCTGCTTCTGAAAAAAGCAGAGATGTAAATGATCATTTAGGATCATTAAACAATATGTTTATAGATACCGAAGACAGTTCGGAGCCTGTGTTCACAAGGCTAAAACGTATAATGCAATTGATTGATACAACATCGAGGGCAAATACGGTTAGTGGTTTGAATCTCGCCATCACAAACGCGGCCGCGGGAAATTTGAATTTAAAGACTTTTCTGGCAACTTTGAGCGATGACTCCACGGACTTCCAGCAATCTTTAGACAACATGGTAAACCTCGCGGCTAACAAGTATTCCACACTACAAACACGTTTATCAGAAATTGCAGGAGATCCAACAACGGACTTGGTGGCAATAAGAGAAGAAATTATTACTCAAGTAAATTTAGAAAATTCTAACGTGTCTGGTATTAGAACTTACGTAGAAACACTTTCAAATAATATGGGATATACATCTTTAGCAGAAGATAATGAATTAAGAAAACTTATGGCTCGTGTATCACAAACGTCTGAATGGCGAGACTATTTTGAAAACTATGAGACAAGAAAAAATAATCTAAATCCTGTATATAACGTAGGCACTGATAGTGATAAAATAACAATAATTGAACGAGTAATGCTAAATCGAGGACTTCCTGATGTTACTGACTATGTTAATTTAGATGCAGTTGCTACTAAAACTAAAAACGATTCAAGAATTGATACAAAAGATTTTGAAAAGAAAACAACTGAACAAATAATAACTGCCGCTTGTAATCAATTAGGGATCACTACTGCTAATCGAAGCATCTATAATCAAAGCAGAGAATTATTGAACAAAATGAATGAGTATGATAAACAACTAATTTCTGATGAACTTGATGCTAATCAAACTGCCGATACTATAACTTAACTTTTGAAAACGTTTATTCTTTTACCAAAAAAGTCTCGTACGACTTCTTTACACTGATCGTGCCAATAAATTCCAGACTCTCTTAATTGTTCATTTGCTTTACGAAGTTTTTCCATTTGACGTTCATACATTTTATATTTGGCAAGTGTGAGAGGTTTTCCACCGATAGACTTTTCTAATTTGTCTAATATATCATCTATAGCAGGACAAGTAAGATCAGGAACTTTGGGTGCTTTTTTCCGAATCTTTCCCCAATACTTTTTATATTTCTTTGGACTACTTGGTATATAAAACATTAACTATCCTCTCGCAAAGAATATTTAAAGGTATAAAGTTAAAAGGAATCTGCTACTATAAGTTATATGAACATTTAATTATTAGCTTCTACTAGTCTACATTTAACTAATACATTAACCCTAGGATTCTCAGAATCAAATTTTTGTTTGGCTTCTATACAAGCTTCTTGAGTTGGAAAGTAAAGTCTGTCTGTTTCAGCCCATCCACCATAAGCACCCAATTGAAAATAAAACATTATTAAAGCCCATTTCATTCTTTGTTTGAAATTGTTGCTTCTAATGGTTCACAACGTACCTCTAAAGTATAGAATTGGTCGGGGAATTGTCTTAATATGTCTGCAATTTGATCATACTTGTATCCAGCTTCTTCTATACAAGCTTCATGCGTATGAAACGTTCTTCTATCTGATTCTTCCATTCTAGTACACTCCATCATGTGGCCACCATAAGCAACTGAACAAATTATTGCAACTATTTTAAACATATCGTTTTATTTAAAGTGAGGATCGTAGAAGTTTTATGAGTATAATACTTGGGCAACTTCTGTTGCCAGGTGTTGCCCGTACCCCTGAAATTAATCAGCTATTACGCCGCTAATCTCAATGTAGGCATACCAACTGTTAAGTCAGCAAAGCCTAATGCTCGTTTATTAGCATTTATAATTTAGCCGTTACTTCGTGCCAACTAGACAAACTCCAGATTTCTTTACACGTTCGTCGATCCTAGTTCACCCCCGGAAGGGATTACATAAGCCACCAAGTAATATTGGTGGAGGTGGTCGGTACTGCCCCGACGTCCGCAACGTTTATTTCAAATCTTTCAACGTCTGCTCTATATTTAAACATAAGTCAGCCGTTTTGTCAAATAAGTTGACAAATTTTTAATCCTGTGCTAAATTATAGTAATGAGAAATTTTACCTTTACTGATGAAAAAGATATTAATGTAACAAAAGAACACATGAGTTACAAAAAAGCAGTGAAGTCGTTTCAAAATTCTCATAAAATACCGACAGTAAAGATTACATATACCAATAAAAAAGGGACGGCTGTTGACAGATGGATTAAACTTCCAATTGGTAGGAAGAAAAAGTTAGGAAAGTAAAGAGTAAAGTGGCATACAAATTGAAGAGAATAATTTGTAAATTGAGAATGTGGTATGCAGAAGTAAGAGGACACAAGGGCAAAAGATGGGATTATGAACCGTCTGAGCATTATTTTGGCAGACGCAAACACAATGACAAAAATAGATAATTTAATAGAAGAACTAGGTAAACTTACAGTTGTAGAAGCGGGTGAACTCTCTAAAAGACTGGAAAAAGAATGGGGACTGAACCTTGAAGCATTCATGGGTGCAACTGCACAGGCACAGGAACCAGCAAAAGAAGAATCAGTTCTAGTTGATGTAATTCTAACAGGATACCCTGCAGATAAAAAAATTAGTGTGCTTAAAAAAGTACGTGAGTTTATTGATATGGGTTTATTAGAAGCTAAAAATTTTGTAGAAGCTATCCCTAAACCTGTTAAAGAAGATATTGATAAAGAAGAAGCAGAAAAAGTTAAAAAAGCACTAGAAGAAGCAGGTGCCGTAGTTGAATTAAAATAGTTTTTTATTTGTTAATTCACTAATTCCATAAGCAAGAAGCACACCACGTGGCTTATTACCTGTATATACTAAACTATGAACAAACTTATGATTGTTTATAAAAATAGGCTTACTTACATCTATTAATCCTACATTTTTAAATTTAAACTTAATATTATTAACATCACCAGACAATACAAAGTATAATTGTGTAGGACCACTTATTATATGCCTACCATCCTCATAAGTAAAATCATCTATATGCACAGGTAATACTGAATTTGGTTGCAACTCAACATACTGCATTTGTAATATGTCAGTAAATCCAAATTGTTGCATAGTTTCTCTTAACTTTATATTTTTGATTCGATTCAAGTTTATAGTTGGCAATACTGGTTGTTGCTTTAATGATTTACACTGCCCTTCACCATAAAACTTACTATCAGTGTATTCTAAGTCTTCATCTAAATTAATATCTGTATCTACTTCTGGTCCGTTATATGTTATGTAAGGAAGATTAACAAAATCAGCTTTGTGATACCAATAAGGACCTTCACCTTTTGCAAAAAACTGTTTAACTGACAAAGGTATAAAATCTCCTTCTACTTTTTCGTTCCAACTTTCAGTTAAAAGATATTTGCTTTTTAAATTTTTAAATTTTACTAAATCATCTTGTGCTATACATTTCGCTATTCTAGAAAAGTATTCTGCAAGATTGCCATGCAACCAAATCTCATAGCCATTTTCTGTATTAATACCAGCATTAAGACAATGTTTAATACTTTCATTGTTAATGGTAATATCTATTATATTGTTTCTATCACAAGGAATGGTAATTTTATGCCAGTTTTCATCTATATCGATAGGCCATAATGATTCAGAAGACACACGATCTAAATTAGTAGTCTTTCTAACTTTAACTGGAAATTTAGTTTTAATATCTACTTGCATAATAATATTTAATAAGCGATGGCGGCCTGTATGCGGTAGATGTCATTTAGCATCGTATGGTGCAAAACCAATAGATGAAGGAATTGTTGAAGTTAAAAAAAGCTATTGTGAAAACATTGACGGACGACTTAATGGTTATAAATGCACAACCACTATTCCATATAAAGGAGCATTAGAACTAGATCATATAGATGGTAATGTATTAAACAATTTTGTAGATAATGTTCAAACACTTTGCAAAGTATGTCACTCATATAAATCCCACCTAAGCAACGATTTTAAAAAAAATAGAAAACGTCTTGACACATTGACAAACACGTAATTTGTTCTATAATTATACTGGTAATTTTATGAAGACTCATTGTATAATTGTTAGTGGAGTTCACTCTGCAGTAGACAAAGTTGGTCTAGCAAAAGAAATACAAAAAAACATAAAAGGATCTTCTTACAAGTATTTAGATCCTTGTTTAAATGTATTAAAACCTAAAACAAAAAACTATACAACTATTGGACAAATAATGGATAACATTATACAACTATTGGACAAATAATGGATAACATTATTGTCAAAGAACGTAGAGGTGATTACCTAGGTGCTACGGTACAAGTCACACCACACGTTACTGAAGCAATAAGACAATGGATAGTAGATACAGATGCTAAGAAATCAATAACTGTAATAGGTGGCAATCTCGGAGATATGGAAAATTTAGTATGTATTGAAGCAATACGTGAAATGAGAATGAAAGAGAATACTAAAATTATTTTATATGCACCAGTGCCTTATTTAGAAAAAGCAGGAGAACTAAAAACTAAACCTGTACAACACGCAACAAAAGAAGCAATGAAACTAGGTGTTCATCCAGATGCATTATGTTTAGATAGTGATAAAGAATTACGTGATCCAGAATTAAAAAAAATAGAATTATATACAGCCGTAGCAAAAAAGAACATTGTATGGCATACTAATGGTATAAAAGATTGTGCTAAAAAACTTACAAGGATAATTTATGGGTAAATTTTTAGTTTATATAATTTGGTTACCATTATGTTTATTATTAATAGGGGGAGTAATGTTATGGGCAATACTAATAACTTTGTTCAATCACATTATACATTTTATTAAAAAATGGTGGATATTAATTTTGTTTTTTGGTTTTATATTTGGTTTGCCTATGTACGCCTATTACTCAGTAAGCAGTGGACATTTCTTTCAAGAGAGAGTAAAATGTAAAGAATGTACAATAGAAGCACTGGAAAAAATAAAGGCAAAATTAAAAGCAGAAAATAAAATACAAGTAGAAAAAAATAAAAAAGCACTTCATGATGGAACTTATAAACCTAAAACATGGAAAGAAAGACCACAAGGAACACCATAATGGACTACAGAGCACAAATAGAAGAAATGATTAAAGTATGTAATCTTCATGCCACAAGCTATCCGGGTGGTAGAGAAATTCATTGGACAGTACAAAAAGCTATGCGAATGATTCCTCGACATAACTTTGTTCCACATTTTCCTTATGAAGATAGACCAGTACCTATTGGACACAAACAAACTATCTCACAACCTTTTATTGTAGCCTATATGACAGATATGCTTAATATAAGTCCTTTACACACAGTATTAGAGATTGGTACAGGCTCAGGATACCAAGCGGCGATACTATCCGAAGTTGCTTTAAAAGTTTATACTGTTGAAAGAATTAAAGCATTGGCAGATCAAACAAAAATACTTCTCGACCGTTATAGTAATGTACATATGAAAGTTGGAAACGGTTTTGAAGGTTGGAAAGAAAATGGACCTTACGATAGAATAATGGTAACTGCTATGCCTGACGAGATTCCCAAAACACTTGTTGATCAACTTAAAGACGGTGGAAAAATGATTATTCCAGTTAAGGGTGATTTAATTTTAATTACTAAAACAGGCAAAACATATACTCAAAAATATTTAATTGGAGTACGTTTTGTTCCATTGGTAGATGCTGAAGGATAAATTAAATTTATGTGTTTTAATATCAGGAAGAGGATCTAATCTTCTTTCTATAATTAAAAGCTGTCGTGAAAAAGATTTTCCAGCAAAAGTAAGATTAGTAGTAAGCAACAAACCTAAAGCACCTGGTTTACAATATGCAAAAAAATACAAAATACCATTTAAAGTGATTACTAAGAATTTTGAAAGCAGATTAGAAAAAGAACTTATGAAATGTCACAATAAAAGACACGGTATTGATGTTATATGTTTGGCTGGGTTTATGAAAATTTTAAAAATGCAATGGAATATAATTTTAAATATTCATCCTTCTTTACTACCAAAATATAAAGGACTAAACACACATCAACGAGCTTTAAACAACAAAGAAAAATATAGTGGTTGTACTGTTCACTATGTTACCGAAAAATTAGATTCTGGAAATATTATTTTACAAAGAAAAGTAAAAATTACCAAAAACGAAACAAAGAAATCGCTTGAAGCAAAAATATTAAAAGAAGAACATATTTTATACCCTCAAGCAATTAGAAAAATATATAAGGAACATTATAATTGACAAACAAACTAAAGAACATTATAATAAGAACATGACATATCAATTACCGGATCATATAGGAACGCCAAATAAATTAGCGACGGCATGGCAAAGACTTGCTGAACAAGATACTGCACAATATTTTTATAATCAAGTACGTCAACCATCGTTAGTTACAACTAATGGTGAAGAAAGTTTTCAAACAATTGATGAAGCAAAAGCTGAAGTACGAAGAAGAGCTTTTAAACACGCACACGTTGATGGCTTTATTGCTGAGTATGGCGTTGACCAAGGAAAAAGTTATATAGAAATATGTAAAAACTTTCCAGACGACGAAGTATTTGGTTTTGATGCTTTTGCAGGATTACCAAATAATGGCAGATGGTCTGGCAATATAGCTCATGAAGGACAATTTGATTACAGTGGAAAAATCCCATTTCAAAAGCCAACAAATGGCACTATTGTAAATGGTTGGTTTAAAGATACACTTCCTGAATTTGATTATAAGAAATCAGTTGCTAAATTTTTACACATAGATTGTGATGTGTATTCTAGTACTGTTGATATATTCAATACACTATCAGGTAAGGTAGTTCCGGGTACTGTAATTGTATTTGATGATTATTGCAACTATACTGGTTGGCGAGTTGGTGAATGGAAAGCATGGCAAGAGTTTGTTCAAAAACAAAATCTTAACTATGAATATTTAGATGTTGGTGGTATGGCAGTATCACTTATTGTACGATAGGAGAAACAAATGGTTAAAAAATTTACAGTTGAAGTAGCAGTAGGAGATAAAATCGAAATTGGACGTTTTAGAAATGTTCATGCTACAATTGAAGACATTGAGTTTGATAAATGGGGACATCCTTGTTTAAATCTCGGAAAACATAAAAAAATGTTGTTTAATTGTCGATTACTTAAACTTATTCCTAAAGATGTTAAAAGGAATAATCCTCTTACTCCAGTAGATGAAAAAGATTTAAACAAATAGTGAATGAGCTTTAAGAAACGTATGTTTAACAAAAGCCCACGAAGAATTCATCGAAATAAAGGTGGACGTAAAAAGGGCACTACTTATATTAAACCGTTAAAAGATAAAATTCCCAAAGAACACTTCAAAATTGGCGGAACTGATTAATATAAATAGCCTATCTTAAAATGACAATTGAAGATGCAGTACTATATATAGTGGTAATTTGGCCAATAGGCCTTATATTTCTTTTTTTCTTATTTGGCAAATGGCTAGGTCCTGAGAAAAAGAAACCACCGGTTGACATTCCTTACAAATGGTAATATAATAATAAGTATGCAAAGGCGAGCATCAGGGTCACAGGTGTCCAGAGTTTCACTTGTTAATCTAACTACACTCCTTTAGAGTTATGCATAGATGGCCGTTAACAGCGGCGAGCCTGGATTACAGACAACCTGTCCTGATGTTAGGCCGATGCTAATTATGTCACGTGAGAAAACAAAAAAACTTCTAGATAACTTAAAAGAAATTACAAACAAAAAAGATAGATTTGCTCAAAAACCTACCCCTTCATCCACAAACAGATATTGGCCAGAAACTAATATTGGTACATTACCTCAATCCTACGATAAAGCTAAACGTCACAAAGACGAAGATGGCGAAGAATTCATTTATATAGATAGAGTATATGGTGGTCTTTTTGACTATCAAACACTAGAACAAAAAGATGGTACAACATATAAAGGTAAACTTTACAAAAAAAGAAGATTAATTAAAGGTTCAGATGGAAATAATTTTTATTCACAATGTACGGTAACTGCCGATGGCAGATGGTTTGATAATGGAGGTTGGCCAATCGTTCCGCCAAAACAAGTAGAAATAGAAAAAGAAGAAAAAGAAGAGAGTCCTACTTTTGAACCATGGAGTAGTGAACCAAAAGAAAATCGAGAATTAAATATGTTAAAAGGACTAAAGGGTTACTTGGTATCATATTATTTTTGAATAGTTAAATGAAAAAACTTTGGAATTGGAAAATAAAAACAATCCGTAAATATCCAGTTTGGTGTGCATGGGGAGCCTGGATTGAAGGATTAGTAATTGGATTATTAGTATATCACTTTTTTATAATATGAATCCACTAGCAAAAATGTTTGAACCTAGTAAAGACCGTTTAATTGGTAATGCTAAACGTATGATGGACAACACACAAAATTCGTGGTTCAAACAATATTGGACTAAAGTATACGTCCATCTTTGTAAACAATACAAAAAACTACACTAAATATCTGTGTAACGCCATTGTTCAATGACGTCGGCAAAGACCTTGACATCGATGCTTAAATGCGTGTGCCAAGCCGTATGCGATTTCTCGCTAACTTTAATAAAATCAGTGTAGTACGACGATTATTAACTTAATCTTGACTTCTATTATCCTGTCGTGCTACACTGACATGAACCATGGTAGACCTTATTAATCCAACTATAATTGGAATCCTCACAGGACTGGTTAGTGGTATGATTCCAGGTATAGGAAACTTTGCTTCATTATTAATCCTTTTTCCATACATCATACACCTTGAACCATTACAAATTTTAATTTTATATGTAGCTCTAACAACTATTTCCCAATACATTGGTAGTATTCCTGCAATTACGTTTGGAATACCAGGCGAGTCTTCGTCTGTACCTGCAGTAATAGAATCTAGAAATTTAAAAAGTCCTCAAGAAATTTATCAAGCCATAGTAGGTAGTGCAATTGGATCAACATTTGGTGGATTTATTGTTCTACTTCTAACTTGGCTTATGTTAGACTGGCTTACGTATAGTGTTCATTTTTTTAATACAGTCGTTCAATTTGCTTTATATTGTATCGTGTTAGGAACAATGGTTTTTATATTCAAAGAAAATAAATTTCATATTAATATTCTTTTAATCCTAACCGGCTTTGGATTAGGAATGATTGGTTACGATAAATGGATGCAAGTAGAAATTTTAACTTTTAATAGCCATCTTTTATATCAAGGCCTACCTATGATTGTTGTTATAATAATATTGATACCTGGTATAGTATATTAGGATTTATTGGAGGACTTGCTCCAGGACTTACTACAACAATGAGTAGTCAACTAGCATACGTTGATGTAAAAAGTAGAAAGTCTACTCCTGTAAAAAGAATTGTTGCATCTGAAACTGCCAACAATGCTGGTGCCTTTAGCCATTTGTTGCCATTAATATTATTAGGTATTCCTTTAGCTGGTAGTGAAGCATTAGTTCTTGGCCTTGTTGAATCAAAAGGATTTAGATTAGATACAACTACATTTAACGATACATTTAAAATCATAAGTGTCTTTTTAATTTTTATAAACATAATAGGACTTTGCCTAGCATGGCCTTTAGCCAAACATATTATAAAATTATTCCGAATGAATATTAAATTAATGTACACTATTATTTTAATTGGCTTTTGTGCAGTAATAATTTGGGTTGGATACTTAAATTATCAAACTATGTACTATGTCTTAGTTGCATTATGTTTACTACCTTTAGCATTTGTAGTTAGAAAATTAGATACAATGCCTTTAATATTTGCATTTTTAGTGCATGACAGAATGATTGATGCCGGAAATCGCCTGATAAGTTTGTATTGGTAATAATTAATAATAGGAATCAGAAGTCAAGTATAATACTGACTTGACAGAAAAATCACTTTCAGTTATTATAATTTAAAAGGAATAAAATTATGAATAAATTACTAGTTGCCTTAATAACTTTTTGTTTATTTGCAACAACTTCATTCGCTAAAGACAAACTTACAATTTTAAATGCTGGATCTAAAACAGGATCATTTGCTATGCAAATGACAGCAGTCTCAAAAGATCTGCAAAAATATTATAACATAGATTTAAAAATACCTGGAGACTATTGTACAGCAGTTCAAATGCTGAAAAATATAAAAGGACCAGTTCTTATGCCTTGGGCAAATGACTTTGAAGCTATTGGTCGAGACGGAAGTGGTTGTGCAACTTTTGAAGTTGAACCAACTCAAGTTGTTCGATATGACAGTACAGTAATGCATCTTTGCTCAATAAATTATGATGCGGCTTCTCTAATGACAAACATCCATACCGTTGGACACACAACACCAGTTGGACCTTTCAGTAGAGCAGTAACGGCCATAAACGATTCATTTGGAGCAAGACTAAAACCTATCGCATATGATGGCTCCGGAGCAACAAAAACAGGATTATATAACGGCGAAGTTGATTATGCTCTGATATCTATTAAGCACGGCAGAGATATAATAAAAAATGGTGGACAATGTTTTTATGAATATAGTGCTAATCAAAATTCAGATTTAATTCCTTTAGCAGTCTTAGACCCAAGCAACAAACTTTTAATTGCAGGATATGATGCAGTATGGTTGGCATTAAACATGAACGCAGAAGAAGTTGCGACATTAAAGGCACAAATTAAAGAAATCCATAACGATCCTTCAAGTGCGATGTACGAATATACCCAAGGTGGCAAAGTATTAAATGTTATTTGGGATTTATCGGACAACGATATAATTGAAAAATGGGAGATTAGTGTTAAAAACTTACAAGAATAGTGATTACAAATACAAGTGGCAACAGACTATATCTACAGATAAAAGATAAACTTAACGATGCATATGAAAAGATACACCAATCAGGTAACTGGATTGATGATGTGTATTGTAGATCAGTTGAAAACAAATTACTAAAAATAACTGGAAGAAAACACGCAAGACTTTTAACATCAGCAACAAGTTCAATAATGGTGGCATTGTTATCTTGGAATATTAGAAACAAAAAAGTAGCCTGTGTAAATTACAGTTATGTGGCAAGTGCAAATCAGGCCGCACTATTAAATCAAATTGACTTCATAGATATTGATACCAAAGGATTAATGTTACTAGATGAAACATTTAATCAGGATGCCATTATACCTGTATCTTTATATGGCAACACAATAGATTATGATCAATTAAAAACAAGCAATAATACAAAAATAATAGTAGACTGTGCCCAAAGTTTAGGAACCAAATACAAAGGTAAACCGGATGGCAGTTTTGGTGATGCCGCAGTTTTTAGTTTTGCTAGAAATAAACCTATACCAACAGCAGGTACTCACGGAGCACTTGTTTGGGATGACGACAGCATAACTGACACTATTAAAGCAGTTTCTAATAATGGCAAACTTGGACGAACATCAAAAATACAAGCCTATGGTATAAATGCTATCCCTATGGAACTTCAGGCCGCACAAATAGATATAGGACTAGATCATATAGAGGAATGGCAGAAAAAAAGAGAAGCTATACACAAATATTATGTAAATGAATTCAAACAACTACCTTTACAAATAATAGAACCTAATAACTATTGCGAATCTAACTATCATAAATTTGCTATGCTATCAAACAACAAAAACGAATTAAAAAACTATCTTACAAACAACAATATACAAGCATTAGAACATTATACAGATAACTTTGCAGAGTATTTTGGCTCTAATAAAAAGTTTCCAAACACAGACAAATTCTGTAAAAGTGTTATCACACTGCCAAATCACGCATGGATGACTGATGCTGAAATTGAAACGGTAGCTAGTAAAGTTAAAAATTTTTATGAAAAACGATAACTGCCTATAATATATACATAAATATACACGGAGTCAAGAACCGGGAGACTTAACATATGGAATACAAGTTCGAAACTAAGACAAATAAAGATGGTGTAATAACTGAAGTTGTTAATCACCAACCAGAAGGATACAATCCAAAAACTGGTATCTATGCTTCTTCTTATATTTTCCAAGGAAATTGGGAAAATGAGTTAAAAGCATTGAACTATACACGAAGAGGAAAAGGCTTCAAAGAAGTTGAGAAAGTTGACGCTATGAAAGGCCAAGACACTCAATATCTTTACAACTCTTTCAGAAGTGCTGATGGCAAAGATACTACACACGATCAGCTACAAGACTTTTGGAAAGAAGAAAATCCGGCAGACTATCAAAACACTAATTCTTATTATGCTTCACCAAAACTAGCGGCAATATGCGACTGGTTTCAATGTGAGAAAACTAGAATTAGAATCTTCCAACAACAACCAGGTGCTTATATGCAAATGCACACAGATTTTGACAACCAACGTGGAACAACACTAGGTGAAACTTTAAGAATCTTTGTTCAATTGACAAATCAACCGGGTGGTGCTTGGTACAGATTTAAAACTGCTGATTCAGAAGTTAGTATCAATCTTCAAAAAGGTCAATTTTTGATTTTCAATCCAGATCATACTGGACACCAAACTCAAAACTTAACTGATATACCAAGAAATGCTTTTATGTTAGTTGTTAAAAGAAATGCATGGTTAGACTCATTAACAAAAAATGAGACTATGACATTCATTAACATTAACGAACTAGCGAAAAAAAGAGAAGTAGTATAATTTCTTTACAATCCTATAGTAATGTTTTATAATTGTTGCTATAGGTACGACCAATGGAAAACAACTTCAAAACTTGGTATCAGGTTGCAGATAAAAAGTTTGTTAATATATTCAATGCATTTGATGAATCAATTAAGACTAAAGAATTTGCACATTTTTGTATAGACTCAGACTTTTATAAAGCTCTAGCATCTGTATCTCGACCAAAAAACTATTCACCAGATTACATACAATCATTAATTGCAAAACAATTACGAGTATTAAGAAAGAAATACTCTTACATAAGACTTGCATACACAGGAGGTACAGATAGTCACACCATACTAAAAGTGGCCATGGATAATAAAATTTACATTGATGAAATATGGACCGTTTTAGTAAGTCTTAAAAAAGATAAGGAAGGTGATAAAGAATATCTTCCTGGATTAACTTATGCCAAACAATTTGAAGGAACTTTAATAGGAAAGGTTACTACAATAACTCCAAACATTAAAGATTATTGGTTTCGCACTATTATAGATTGGTGGAAAAATCCAAAATACTTACGAGGACAATATGTATCCTTTAGACAAGATATTACTAGCGGATATCTTAACAAATTAAAAAAAGGTATTACTATTGTTGGCACAGAAAAACCGTACGTATTTAAAGAAGATGGAAAATGGTATTGGTTTACTGACGATAGTCCACATGGTGAATTCATGGGCCTGCCAAACATTTATTCAATGTATATGGATAAAAATAATCCGGAATTACCAGTTGCTCAAACATATGCATCTTTAGACTTTATGAAAAATAAAAAAAATATAGGTGAAAAAAATATTGAGGACAGAGTAGAATTCAAATTTGAAAATCTTAATAATATAAACAGACTAGAATGTTTTAAAAAGCTCGGTTGCTACATTTTAACTAAGGACCTAGGTCTTGCACGTTATGGTAAGGGAGTAGTACAATTTAATAATCAAAAACATCGATTTGCCAAAAAAGAACTAATTGCAATGAATAGAAGTGACATAGTTGAAAAATGGTTACAAACAACTCGTGAAATATACGAAGAATATAAAAATTATCCACATATGGTAGAGCTACAAGACCAAAAATATGTTAAAACTGTAAATAGATACTCAAAATTTTTGGAAATTACCGATACTGGCCTAAAAATCTAATAAAATTAATACTTTTACCTGGTTGACAAAATACCAGCATATGCTATAATAATGGTTAATTAGGAGAACAATTATGTATAAATGTTCAGCGAAAGCACAATTAGTTTTAGATCAAGTTAGACACAGATGTCAAACTGATACACAAACTAACAACAAATGGACAGGAAGATCTGGAAATTATATGTACCTTATGGGTAGAGAAAATTCAGATGGTAAAGCAACTGGTGTGGTACACAAATTCCAACCAGATGGTTCACACAAACTTGCTGGTTCATTTAAAATAATGGCAGACGGTATTATCACAAGATTTACTGGTATGTCATCAGCTGATTGGAGAAATTTTATGGGTTCAGCTCAAAAAGAATATGACGCAAAATATTCTGAGAAACCTGCCGATGCTCCTGCATCAACTGAAAGCAAAATAGCTTAATATGAAAGTATCCAGGTTCGCGGATATGAAAACCCGACTAGGGTAATTTAAAACGCGGCCTGGATACACTATTAAATAAGTGGGCATGAAGAAAATAAATTTACTTCAGAGAAAACTCGAAAGACTCGAAAGCAAACGCAGACAAGCAATAAGATTCTTATTTTGGAAATATATCCATTATACTATTGCAGTCGTAATACTAGTTGCAATTGCATTTGGTTATGGAACATTTTTTCCAAATCCCGTTTCAGTAAGTAAAATAAATCACGAACAAGATCATATAATTTTTGGTAAAATTGATTCCAAGTTAGATAAAATTGCCATACAAAATAGAAAAAATCTCGAAGATGATTTATTATTAGAATTACATCAACCTGAATTTGTATATAATGATTCCGACAGCTTTATCTATGCAGTACGCCAGTGTGTAGACTTTATTAATTACACAACTGATCCTAATAAGCGAATACCCGGTACAATTATAATTGCAATGGCTGGTGTAGAATCAGGTTGGGGAACTAGCAGATTTGCTAATGAAGGTAATGCACTATTTGGTGTAAGAACTTGGAAAGACGAAATCCCTCAAATGAAGCCATTAAGCAATCCAGATGTTAAATGGGGTGTTAAAAAATACAAAACTAAATGCCATAGTGTCAAAGATATGATGGCAATAATTAATAGGCATTCTGCTTATAAAGAATTTAGAGCTGAAAGAGATAGACAACTAAAAATTGGCAAATGGAACTATAAAAGATTACTAGTTTTATTGGAAAGTTGGAGCGAAAACACAGAATACGCCGAAATTATACATAGAGCCATAGTTGACAGAAAACTCCCTTAAAGTTATAATATTGTATGGGTTTTATACAATTAAAATTACCAAAAAAAATTAGACGCAAAAAGTTGCCGAATACGGCAAGAAGAAGAAAAGCATTAGCATTTCATGAAAAATGGCTTAAAGAACGAGGACTTGATACAAAGTCTTTAAAAAGAAGATTAAAAACTTGGACTGGTTATCCTTTTCCTGACCTATCTACTGATCCAAACTATCCAAAATGTTCAGATAAAATTCCAGTAGGAACACCACAAAAAAAAGAAGTACATCAATATTCCGGTGGAAGAAAACTACTAGGTATAGCAACTATGCACAAATCTAATATGGTACCGGTATTTGATAAAGAAGATGCCAAAGATATTGCAAAAATGAGACGATGAAGGACCTATATAAAAAATTAACTAAATTTTTACTTCACTATTTTAGATTAGATTTACAATTACATTTCTTATGGTCATTCTTTTTAACAATGTTTGGAATATTTTGGCTACCATTATTATTTGCAGGAATTATTGCGACAATTATTAAAGAAGGATTAGACTTATGGAGTAAAGGTCACTGGAGTTGGGACGACTTCTGGTGTGGCTTTGCTGGCTGGATTTTTGGTATAATTTTTCTGGTAATCTAGGTTACCGTAAATAATGGTATGTGGAATAAATCTATCACTTATTTGGATGTTGAACCTACTAGCATTTGTAATGCGGCCTGCCCAATGTGTGCAAGGAATATTAATGGTGAAGGACTAAATCCTTATCTTACTCTTAAAAGTTTAACAACAAATTGGTTTAAAAAACATATTACTCCTGATCAAATTAAACAATTAAACAAAATTCGATTTGGAGGAAATGTTGGAGACCCGGCCGCCACACCTCAACTTATTGAAATAATACAATACTTCAAACAACATAATCCAAACATTGTCGTTGGACTTAATACTAATGGTGGTCTTAAAACTAAAGACTGGTGGAAAAGGTTAGGTGAAGTATTACAAGGACATTTAGATTACTGTGTATTCAGCATAGACGGATTGGAAGATACAAATCTTATTCATCGTAAAAATGTTAAATGGAAAAAAGTAATGGAAAATGTTAGAGCTTATATTTCTACTGGAGCAAGTGCTCATTGGGATATGTTGGTATTTGAACATAACAAACATCAAGTAAATGAAGCAAAACAATTAGCCAAAGAAATAGGATTTACTTGGTTCCGTTCTAAAGAAACAGATAGGTGGGACACTTATACAGAAGATTTAGGATTAAATCCAGTTCACTCTTATACAAAACCAGACTATAATAATGTTTCAATTATATGTGAAAGAGATGCAGACACGAGTATATTTTTAGACTACACAGGAAAATTTTGGCCTTGTTGCCATATGGCAGAAGCATATCTAAATAAAATAGGATATGAATTACATAAAGATTTACGACAATACAACAACGAAGAATTGTTTAACGTATATTCACCAAAACTAATTAACAATACACCATTTTATATTTGTAAACGAGCTTGTAATACTACTCATAATAAAAAGCATCAATTTAAATCAGAGGAACAATTAAAATGAATCGATTTCCGACAGCAGAGGAAAGATGGCCTAGACAAGGTGAAGCCTTGCCAAAATGGAGTAAAAAAACTATATGTCCATTACCTTTTATGGCTATCCACGGCGATGGTCCTAATTTATATTCGCCTTGTTGTTATAATAAAAATCCTGCATTTAAAAAATATAAAACAATTAATGAATATTTTGCATCACCCGAATTAAAAAATCTACAAGAAAATTTAATTACAGGTATTAAAGATAAATCTTGTGAAACTTGCTGGCATATGGAAGATGCAGGAATAACCAGTATGCGACAAGAAGTTAGTAAAGATAGACTAAAACATATCGAAACTCCTGCTATAAAACAATTACAATTACAAACTGGATATACTTGCAATATTTCTTGTATGATGTGCAATCCTGGTGTAAGCAGTAATTTAAATCAACTTTGGAAAAATACATCCATGAAAAAATATAATGAAAGTTGGGATATCAAAAAGTTAACATATTGCGACGACGAAGAAACTTATATTAAAAATAATAAAAATGATATCGAATATATAGATGTGTCTGGTGGTGAACCTTTATACAATAAACGTTTCCTATCTTTATGTGAATGGTTAACAAATCAAAATGTTGCAAAAAATATTACATTATATATCACAACTAATGGTACTGTAATGACTGACAAAATGTTAAAAGTTTTTGAAAATTTTAAAAAAACAACTTTTATATTAAGTCTTGAAGGCATAGGTCCTGTAAATGATTACATTCGTTGGAATAGCAATTTTAAAATTATTGAGGAAAACTTTAAAAAAATTACTAAGAATTTTTATCATCAAGTAACTCATACAACTGGTGCTCTTAATATTCACAGACTTCAAGAAGTGCATGATTTTGCTAATTCTTACGATTCTATTATTG
>LUMJ01000092.1_pt1 | contig 35679 bp, 30 predicted proteins | sample 729631 | NCBI WGS metagenome assembly LUMJ01 (sample SAMN03860266, study PRJNA289734) | marine metagenome | biome: seawater column; feature: ocean; material: water; isolation source: Red Sea water column Station 22 - depth 500m | place: Saudi Arabia: Red Sea | collected 2011-10-15 | depth 500 m
GAATACTGTAGCCATAGCCCTCGCGTTCACTACAACCTGTTTTTGGTAAACCTTGAAATCATCACTCATCGCCTCTTTAAAGGCCACCGCTTTGGCAGCAATAATGTGCATCAATGGCCCGCCCTGAATTCCCGGGAAAATAGCGGAATTAAGTTTTTTTTCAATCTCCTCATTGGCTCTCGCTAAAATCAAACCACCACGGGGTCCTCTCAAAGTTTTATGAGTTGTTGTTGTCACAACATCTGCAATTCCTATGGGCGAAGGATAGTCACCAGTTGCGATGAGGCCTGCAACATGAGCCATATCAACAAACAAGTAGGCACCAACTTTATCCGAAATTGTTCTAAAACGTTCCCAATCAACAACACGAGAATATGCAGAAAATCCTGCAATAATCATTTTTGGCTTATGTTCTTGAGCTAGTCGATCTACCTCATCATAATCAATTTCTCCAGTATCGGCATTAAGTCCATATTGAATTGCATTAAAATTTTTACCTGAAAATGATGGCGCAGCACCATGAGTCAAGTGTCCACCATGCGCTAAACTCATGCCTAATATAGTATCGCCTGGAACCAATAAGGCTTGAAAAACTCCCGCGTTTGCTTGTGAACCAGAGTGTGGCTGTACATTTGCATAATCAGCGTTAAATAAAGCTTTTGCACGGTCTATTGCCAGCTGCTCTACAGCGTCGACATGCTCACATCCGCCATAATAACGCTTGTAAGGATAGCCTTCTGCATATTTGTTCGTGAGTTGAGAGCCCTGAGCGATCATTACTGCGGTTGATGTATAGTTTTCAGAAGCTATTAATTCAATATGAGCTTCCTGGCGAGCTTCTTCAGCAGTAATTGCATTTGCAATATCAGAATCAACTTCGGCCAAAGTTAGAGATTTTTCAAACATAATTTCTTCCTAAATATAGACAAAAGGGATAATTTTAACCCACAATGATTTTTTGAGTTAAATTCTTAGCGTTAGCAGATACAAATAATACCAAAATAATTCACAATATGATTTTCATTAGAGACAATTTGTAGTTTATTGCATTACTGGCAGATATTTTTTTTTGCAATTGGCTCTAATGTTGTAAAGATTTATCATTTATGTGAATGGTAAAATTCTGTTTTTAAGATTTATAATCGGGTAAATGAGAGTAATAATTTTAGGAAGTGGCATTATTGGCACTACTTCTGCATACTATTTAGCAAAACAAGGACATGATATCACCGTCATTGATCGCCAAAATAGTGTTGCACTAGAGACAAGCCATGCTAATGCAGGTCAACTTTCTTATTCATTCTCCTCGCCATGGGCTGCACCAGGACTTCCATTAAATTTAATTAAATGGATATTTAGCAAATACCCTCCATTAATCGTTAATCCCAATATAAATTCTGAAACTGTTAAATTCTTGTATCAGATGCTCAAGAATTGCAATTCAAAAAGCTATGAAATCAACAAAAGTCGTATGGTTAGAATATCAAACTTTTCTCGAAAATGCCTATTGGAGTTGGAAAAAGATATCGATATCTTTTATGAGCAACGCAAACAAGGCTCCCTGCTGCTTTTTAAAAGTGCTAAACAAATTGAAAATATTAAAAAAGACCTTTCTCTTTTAGACAAACTTAATATTCAGCATGAACTCTTAGACTTAAATGGATGTATCGAACAAGAGCCTGGCCTTCATCATGTTAAGGAAGAATTCACTGCCGGTTTAAAATTTACCAATGATTGCACAGGTAATTGCTATCTTTTTACGATTCAGCTTTATGAAAAATGCCTTGAAATGGGTGTTAAATTTGAGTTTAATACCCATATTGAAGATATTCAAATTGAAAAAGAAAGAGTCTCAGCAATAAAGACAAATCGAGGTGAATTTCTTTCTGATAGTTATATAGTCGCTTTAGGAAGTCACTCATCAAAAATTCTGAATAATGTGGGTATTAATCTTCCTGTATACCCAGTAAAGGGCTATTCAATTACATTACCAGTTCTTGATAATGAAAATGCGCCACAATCAACAATTATTGATGATACTTTCAAGATAGGTATCACCAGGCTTGGCAATAACATTAGGGTTGCCGGTACTGCCCATTTAACCGGGCATAATCTAGAATTAAGAGAAAAGTCACTATTTTTATTGAAGCATGGTTTAAACAGGCTTTTCCCGTATGCAACAGGAGAGTGTAATGACATGAAATTTTGGGCTGGACTTCGCCCAAATACCCCTGATGGTACTCCTATTATTGGGGCAACACCCTACTCAAATTTATACCTAAATACAGGACATGGAACTTTAGGATGGACAATGTCTCTCGGCTCTGGCAAACTGTTGGCAAACATCATTTCAGGTATTGAGCCTGAAATATCAATGGAGGGTATAGATATGAGTCGCTTTAATTATGCAAATAAAACTCTCATCAATTATGGCTAGAAAGTGTACCGCTTCTATTAATCTTAGAGCAATTAAGAAAAACTATTTATACGCAAAATCTTTAGCACCTAATTCTAAAGCCATCGCAATTATTAAGGCTGATGCTTACGGTCATGGCGCCATTAAAGTTGCCAAAGAGTTAGACAAGGTAGCTGATGCTTATGGAGTGGCTTGTATCGAAGAGGCTCTTGAATTATTGAATTCTGGAATAAATAAAACTCCAATACTATTACTGGAGGGAGTTTTTGAAAAATCTGAACTCGTTCTTGTTGCAAAACACAATCTAGTTGTTACAGTATGCAATTCAACACAACTTCAATGGCTTCTAGATGCTGATTTAAATAAACCTATTGATGTATTCGTTAAATATGATTCTGGCATGGGACGCTTAGGCTTTCAAGAGGACTCATTTATCCAAGCAATAAATTTACTGAAGGAAAGCGATAATATTGGTGAAATAATCTTGATGACACATTTTTCAAATGCTGACGACCCTAAAAGCACTCTAACTACGAAACAAATCAGAAACTTTGAGAATACTCTGTACGCAGAAAAGTATCCAGGATCACTTGCAAATTCAGCTGCAATTTTAAATTGGAGAGAATCTCATAGAGATTATGTTCGTCCAGGAATTATGCTTTATGGATCTTCTCCGTTTTCTGATGCTAAATATCAAAAAAACTTAATACCAGCAATGACCTTGTCGTCTGTTCTGATTTCAATAAAAAATCTTAAAAAAGGTCAAGGAATCGGATATGGTTCTCGTTTCATCTGCCAACGTGATATGATGATTGGTGTTGTTGCTATTGGATATGCAGATGGTTATTCCCGTCACGCCAATGATGGAACCCCGGTTTATATTAACGGCGCTAGAAGTAGAGTTGTAGGAAGAGTTTCAATGGACATGACAACGATCGACTTAACAGGAGTGCCGAACCCTAAAATAGGAGATAAAGTTGAATTATTTGGTGAAAACATTGCTATCAATGAAGTTGCTGAATATTGCAACACAATCTCTTATGAAATTCTCTCAAAAATCACAAGAAGAGTCTATAAAGCATACATCTAATCTGCCATAAACCTCATATAATAGAGATTATATGAAATTAGGCCTTTTTTCTATTCAAATACTTGCGCTATGCTGACAAAAAATCAAATACGAACATTCAATCAAAATGGTTATGTAGTCATTGAAAACTTTGTCAACAGTTGTCAAAGAAAACTTTTAATGAACCGAGCAGAAAAACTAATCGATGAATTTCAACCACCCATAAAACTTTCAGTATTTTCAACTGATGAACAAGAAAGAACGAGCGACGATTATTTTCTGAACTCTGGCGATCAAATAAGATTTTTCTTTGAGGAAGAGGCAATTGATGAAAACGGCAATTTCACTGTCCCTAAACATAAATCGATCAACAAAATAGGTCATGCCCAACACATTCTAGATCCCGTATACAAAAAAGTAATCAATGACTTAAACTTTCCAAAATTAGGTAAACAATTGGGTATCAAAACACCAAGAGCATTGCAATCAATGCATATCTTTAAACAACCAAGCATTGGTGGTGAAGTGGGTCTACATCAAGATTCCAGTTTTTTATATACAGATCCAATGAGCTGTATTGGATTTTGGTTTGCTTTGGAGGATGCAAATGAAGAGAATGGCTGCCTACAGGCATTGACCGGTGGACACAAAATTCCACTCAAAAAACGATTTCGTTTGTCAGAAAATGGAGGTACAGAATTTGTGCTATTAAATGAAGTTCCATGGCCCAAAACTCCCCTTGATATGTTAGAAGTTAAGGCTGGTACTTTGATTATATTGCATGGTCAGCTACCTCACTACAGCGCTGCCAATAAATCAACCAAGTCTAGACAAGCTTTTAGCCTGCACTTGGTGGACCAGAATTGTCATTATGCAGAAGACAACTGGCTTCAATCAGAACTTTAATAGAACACCCTAGACTATGAAAAATAGAAAAATAACTGACATATATAACGTGGACTTTTTGCCTTTCGACCGTTATGGCCCAATTGTGCCAAAGATGAGTTGGCATAAAATTAGCTTTGATGAAAAAACTAATTTTGGTAGCTTTATAATAAAGATGGAACCCGGTGCAAAAACTACTCCACACACCCATATCGGTCATGAAGAGTTTTTAGTAATAGAGGGAGAAGTGATTGATGCAGATAAAACGGTTTTTAAAAAAGGCGACTTTGTCACCTTCGAGCCTGGAAGTAGGCATTCCTCCTATACAGAAATAGGCGCTCTATTAATGGTTTTCCAGAGAGGTATAAACATACCAATTAAATAATGTTTTATTCCGATTGGGACTCCAACGCCTCTTCAGCAATAACCTCCATAGCGACAATACTTGGCATATGCTCCATAACTTGGAAATTAGTTTGCTCGGCCTCGTCAACTTCTTCGTTAATCATCATCATGATTATCACTGTAACAGCAATAAACATATGAACAACACCCATATAAAGCATGAACCCAAACATTTCAAAGAGTTCAAGAAAATAACTCATTGTAAAGGGGCCTAGTGCTGCAAAAACACTAAACACAAGAACAATAGTTCCACTCGCGCTGATCATTTGTTTTGGTTCAAGTCGATCATTGGATTGTGCTACGCCAAGTGAATATAGTGGTAAAGTGAAAGCACCTACTAGAGCACTTAATATTAGAAGAATTGTGCTAGTAAATTCGAATAATACTAAAACGGTGCAAATACAAATAACACTGCCACAACAAAACATAATGACTTTTCTTCGATCAACCCTGTCTGATAACCAGCCCAGAGGCCATTGAGAAACTGCTCCAAAACTAATAAAAAGTGTCATAAAAAGCGCTGTTTCAGAGACTGACAATCCTGCCTTGACAGCATAAATCGTCCCAACCCCGAAAAAACCAGCGGAAGCTAGTCCAGATAATCCAATCGTAGCCACACCTGATGGTGAAGCTTTCCATAAAGCTAGAAGTCCTAGAGATTCTTGTATATCTGCTTCTGGTACTTTAATTTCTGTTAGTAGGATAGGTATTAATGAAACTGAAAGCAAAATAGACGCCAACAAGAAAAGACTTACACCTGCAGGATCATCGACGGCAAATAAGCCTTGACCAAAAGCCAAACCACCCCATACGACAATCATGTGAATTGAAAAAATTTGACCTCGATTTTTGTTTGAAGAAATAGAATTTAACCAACCTTCAACTATAATCATAATGCCTGCAATACAAAAACCAGACAAGAATCGAGCTACAAACCATACTGGTGGCTCAATAAACAAAATTTGAATCAAAATTGCGGTTGAAGCTATAGACGCATATGCTGCATATGTCCGAATTTGACCAGTCTTTTTAATTTGTTGAGGCGACAAAATAGAGCTGGTTAATTGTCCGATAAAATATCCTGACATTACCAGACCTGTGGTTAAAACCGAAAAACCCTCAAAGTCTGCACGCCAGCTACTTAGAGTTCCTTGAAGACCGTTACCTAATCCTATAAAAAGAATTCCTAAAAATAATGGCCAAGTCGTACGAATAACGTTACCTAACATGTCAATTTCTTTTTTGAGTTAAATGTAAACAAACATCATCAAAACCAGTTCAGTTGGTCATGACATATTTATTAAAAACGCGCATTTTAATTTATTTCATAAACAAAATAAATAAAAATGGTAAAAAGTTTTATTATGGTTACAACAACCCAAAATAATTGGCTGATTTATATACTTAAATGTGGAGACGGCAGTCTCTATTGTGGAATCACAAACAACCTTGAAAAACGTCTCAAAAAGCATAAAGGAGAAATCACAGGTGGCGCTAAATATACTCGCTCACATTGGCCTTGCAAATTAGTTTATAAGGAAAAATCTGGCAGTCGAAGTGAAGCTTTACAAAGAGAGGCAATTATAAAAAAAATGTCAAAAGATGAAAAACAGGCTCTTATTAATTTAGCCAGCGAACATTAGTTAGACCCTATCTTGTCACTCGCCTTTTGAAGGTTATTGAGGTCATTCAAGACCATCTCAGCGTGGGTTTTTGGATTTACCGATAGATATATTTTGGCAATATTTCCTTTAGGATCAACAATAAAGGTGTTTCTTTTTGCCACCTTAAAAAACTTATTTAATGAGTCATATAGCTTTGACACTTCTCCTGTTTCATCAGCAAGTAATGAGAACGGCAAGTTGTACTTTTCAGCAAAAAGTTTGTGTGACCTGACATTATCAAGGCTCAGTCCGAAAACCACTGATTTGCTTGCAATAATTCTTTTTACGGCATCTCTAAAATCACAGGCTTGGGTTGTGCAACCAGGTGTGTCGTCTTTGGGGTAAAAATACAACACTAACCACTGACCTTCATAATCACTTAAAGTATGAGTTATGTTGTTCTGATCTTGCAAAGTAAAGTTTGGAGCCTTGTCACCAACCTTGAGTCCAGCAATTGAAGATGAAGAGATCACCAGAAGAAAGATGATTACTGACGATGTTATGATTGATTTGAGTTGCATGATTTGGACAACATCATACCTTATTGAAGATCTACATTGAATTAAGCAACAAATTGAACTGAAAGCGTAAAGGAAACTCTAGTGCTTGCTTTTCTCTTTTTTTGAACTTTGTATAGCGCTGTGATACCAGGCTAAGGCCTTTTTGAATTGATATTCATTAATGTTATTCCTTTTGCAATAAGCATTGGTTTTAATATCGCTTGCATCCTTAGAAATTGGTTGGCTCAGTATTTGATTCATTTATTATTCCAGTAAAAAAGCTTTAGCTGGAGGGTAGGAGCAACCCACCAGCTACAAGCCGCTGCCTCTGTTACCAAACGGAGAGTGAATGGCAAGGGTATCGAGGTTCTTAATAAAAGCAAAATCATGTTCTCAATTTAATCATTAATGCCAACATGCCAAGCTTCAATAGTATTGTTTTTAGTCATTAGAGAATTTTTCGGCACACGTGTTCTGATTTCATCACCCGTAACAACCTTGAATTTTGATATCCTAGCACTGGCAATTGCAACTTTAAGGGGTAAATGTCGCATTTTTTCTCTAATTAACTAAAAACAATAAACCAATAATAGGAGATAAAAGCAGATGTCAAATGTTTTATAAGTGAAGTTTTAGTGAAGATTATGTGAAGATTGTTTTTTTTATTGAGTTTTGAACTACAATAATATCTTTTCTTATAGGGGTTTAATTTAATGCTTCATATTCTAATAGTGGAAGACGATAGAACAATCGCTGAAAGCATAACCTTTATTCTTGAGCAGGATTCCTTCAGTTGCCAATGGTTCGATAATGGTTATGATGCTCTAGAGTACGTAGAAAACAATGCAGTAGACTTGATGCTACTTGACGTAGGCTTACCTGATATGAGTGGTTTTGATGTACTTCGAAAGATTCGAATCAAATCAGACATACCTGTTGTCATCATTACTGCAAGAGATGATGAATCTGACCAAGTATTGGCTCTAGAGGGATTAGGTGCTAATGGTTACATAACCAAACCCTTTAGTCCCAGATTAGTTGTTGCTCATGTGCGCTCACAACTAAGACGTAATCGTACGGATACAAACCCTGAATCCAAATTCAGCATTAATCAAGCCATGCAAAAAATATTGTTTCATGATCAAGAGCTAACCTTAACGCAGACTGAATTCAAAATTCTGTCACACCTCATAGAGCATCCTAATCGAGTCCATACAAGGGAATATCTGATGAAAAATATATGGGACAACCCGGTTTCAGATGAAAAGACAATCAATACGCATATCAAGTCTATACGTAAACGATTAAAAGAAATTGATGAATCGTGCGACCCCCAGAAAATAATTTTAACCAACAGAGGTATCGGCTACAGTCTTATTGAATGAAATACTTCAAATTAAATATCGGCACCAAACTGTTTATTCTTTACTTTGTAGTCAGTAGCACCCTAGTCTGGCTTTTTGCTTATCGTACAAGTATAGAATCTGCAAAAGAGGTCATGATCGAGGTATCAACTATGTTCAGTAAAATTGCCTCTCAGAATATAATTGATGGTGAAATTAATCTCACTACTTTTGGAGGTATTATTTTTGACTACTTCCAATCACCGCATGGAGATGCAAGATTACAGAATCTGGCGATTTACATTACTGATAAAGACGGCTTTCTTATCCTAGACACTCGTGGTTTAAGTCTAGGAACAGACATGAAAGCTCATTCAGAGGTCGATTCAGCATTGTTAGGGTATCAAGGAGTGAGTAAAATTTCTAGCGAATCTGTTCGTGGCCCTTGGAAAACAAGAGGGAAAAATCTAGAATATTTTTATAAACCTGAATTCTTACATGTCTCAAGCCCTATTTACGACAACAGACAAGAAGTTCAAGGGGCTCTTGTCCTCGTCGCCCCAATGCTAGACCTTATGGATAGAGATCGTTTATGGAGGTTCATCTTTTATATATTTCTCCTCGCATTGTTTTTTGGCGCTCTTGGTAGTTACAGAATTTCAAGAAACATTCGTCGTGTGGAAAAATATGCTAGAGAGGTTTTCAAGGATAAAGATGTACAAATTCCTAATGTAAACGTTCAGTTTAACAAACTTGCTGCAGCTATAGAGGAGGCTCGAAGCGAAGTAGAACTAAAGGACGACGTTGAAGAATACATTGATACACTTGCTCATGAATTGAGAACTCCGATTACAGGGATTCGACTAACTGCAGAAAATCTATTAACACCAATGGGTATTGAGAATTATCTTCTAGAAGAGAAAGATGATAAAAAACGTAAAGCTCTAACCAAAGAATTCAAAAAGAGGCGGGAATTTATTCGAAACATTCTTGATTCAAACAAACAAATGGATTCGCTCGTATCAAGGTTACTGTCTCTCTCAAGAATTGAAAGACGTGACAAACTAACCGAGATAGAAAAACTAAAAATTTTACCCATAATAGAAAATGTCTTAAAAGTGTATGGTACCCATAATCGTTTAATTGTTAGTAAAAATATCCTTATAAATCTTGACGACATAGATAAGAAAAGCACAGTTTTTGCTGAAAAAATACTATTAGAACAAGCACTAGGGAATATCCTAAAGAATGCGATAGAGTTTAGTCCTAAAGGTGGCACGATAACAATAAAAGTTTCAGAATCTAACACAGCTGTTACAATTGTTGTACTCGATGAAGGGCCAGGCATTCCGCCCCACGTTTCAAGCAAACTATTTACTCGCTTCTTCTCAGTTGCAAGGCCCGATACAGGTGCTAGAGGTAATGGTTTAGGGCTAAGATTCGTGAGGAAGATTATGCAACTTCATGGTGGTGAAATCACTCTAAAAAATCGGTTATTACAGAATGGTGCAGAAGTCAAGTTACGGTTCCCATTAAATTAATATTGATAGTTTACAAAAAAAACAAAATAAATTTCAATATGGTATTCTAATTTTGTTTTTCTATTTCTAGACAAAACAAATTTATATGGTATGATTCGCAAATTTTGTAACGGTAAACTTGTTTCAATATGAAAATAATTATCCCAATTAAGCGCGTACTTGACCCCTATACCCAAGCACGGGTTAACAAACAAACCCAATTAGTTGATTTGACCAATGCAAAAATGGCCATGAACCCTTTTTGCGAGATCGCTGTTGAAGAAGCTTTAAAGATAAAAGAGAGCGGTGCCGCTAGTGAAACTATTGCAGTCAGCATTGGCACCGAAAAAACAGTAGATACCTTGAGGACCGCTTTAGCTATGGGGGTGGACCGTGCTATTTTTGTCAATACGGAGTCGGATCTTAACCTACAACCCCTTCATCTTGGCAAGATTTTGGCAAATATTGTTGAACGTGAAGAGGCTCAACTCATCATTATGGGAAAACAAGCTGTAGACAATGATAACAACCAAACGGGTCAAATTCTCTCTGGCCTTTTGGATTATTCCCTGGGAACTTTTATCTCTAAATTCCAACTTAGTGATGGCGGAAACAGCGCAGAAGTTTGTCGAGAAATTGACTCTGGAATTGAAACCAGACAGTTAAATTTACCAGCTATTGTCACTGTTGATTTGAGACTCAATGAACCAAGATACGCTTCTTTGCCTAATATAATGAAAGCTAGATCAAAGCCCTTAGAAACGATTGAAATTTCAAGCTTCGACATTGATATTAGCCCTAGAGTCAAAGTTGTCAGTGTTGAAGAGTCTGGCACCAAGGATAGAACATCGAAACAGGTCCATTCAGCTGAAGAGCTATTTTCTGAACTTAGTCAGTTGGGAGTTCTATAATGTCGGTACTAATTCTAATCGAACTTAACGGCTCTGAAGTTAGCTCTAATAGTCGCGCGGCAATTACAGCTGCTACTCAACTTTCAGATAAGATTGACGCACTGGTACTTACAGATGATTTGGATAACGCGACCTCGGTTACTTCTCTAAATGGCATTAATACCGTAAAAGTTATTGCCGACTCAAAATTAGAACATGTCAGTGTTGAGGTTGCCAGCAAATTAGCGGCTAAGGTGATGGCTGACTATAAATACCTGCTTTCAGGGTCTTCCACCTATAGCAAAAATATTTTACCAACGGTAGGTGCCCTTTTAGACGTTCAACCAATCTCTGATGTATGTGAAATCAAATCAAACAACACTTTTGTTAGACCACTTTATGCGGGTAATATTATGGCGACTGTTGAATCGAGCGATGAAACTATCCTAATGACAGTTAGAGCTACTGCATTTGAACATTCTGGTGATGGAGGCTCTGCAGCCATCGAGGAGTTATCATTACCTATACCTGAACAAAAATCAAACTTCATCTCTCTTCAGGAATCTCAATCAGAGCGACCTGAACTAACGACAGCGGATAGAATTGTTTCAGGTGGTCGTGGTCTTGGATCGAAGGAAAATTTTGCTTTAATTGAACAGTTAGCAGACAATCTTGATGCAGCAGTTGGTGCCTCAAGAGCTGCAGTGGATGCGGGCTTTATTTCAAATGATTATCAAGTCGGCCAGACTGGTAAAGTTGTTGCACCTAAACTATACTTAGCCGTTGGAATATCAGGTGCTATTCAACATCTTGCAGGCATGAAAGATTCCCAGGTAATTGTAGTCATTAACAATGACCCAGATGCTCCAATGGCTAGAATGGCTGATTTAGTATGGGAGACCGATCTATTTGGCGCCTTAAAAGAGTTGAATGAGCATTCCTTGTAACTTCTTTTGGAGTTAGCTTAAATGGAAAGAGAGTCAATCGAATATGACGTTGTAGTAGTTGGAGGTGGTCCTTCAGGTCTGGCATCAGCGTGCAAACTAAAACAACTCAATCAAAATCTTTCCGTTTGTTTGCTAGAAAAAGGTTCTGAAATAGGTTCTCACATTATTTCGGGAGCTGTTTTTGAACCTGAAACATTATTTGAGCTTTTTCCTGAAGAAGCAACTAATTGCCCCGTCCTAAATATTCCCGTTAAAAGAGATGATGTTTATTTTCTGAATGGCAAAAAAAATTGTATTAAAGTGCCCTCTTGGCTTACACCAAAAGGATTGCACAACCACGGTAACTATTTGATATCTCTAGGTGAGCTCTGCCAATGGATTGGTGAAAGAGCCGTCCAACTCGGTGTCGACATTTTCCCTGGGTTTCCTGCTCAGAATTATTTACTTGATAAAAGCGGTAGAGTGTGTGGAATCGCAACAGGTGATATGGGTCTTGATAAGCAGGGAAAACAAAAAGGCACTTGGACGCCAGGCATGGATATCTATGCAAAACAAACCATATTTGCAGAAGGTTCAAGGGGTCATTTAGGTAAACAGCTAATCAAAGAATTCAATTTGGATGAAGGCAAAACACCACAACACTATGCGATTGGCTTTAAAGAAATTTGGGAGGTTGATACAGAGAAGCATAGCCCAGGAAATGTTCTGCATACGATTGGATGGCCACTAAATAAAGGCACATCAGGTGGAGGCTTTCTATATCATTTTAGCGATAACCGAATAGCGGTTGGACTAATTGTGGACTTGAACTATAAGAATCCTCACCATAGTCCTTTTCAAGAATTTCAACAGTATAAACAACACCCTAAAATCAAACAGTTTCTGGAGTCAGGTAAACGAGTTTCCTATGGAGCAAGAGCTATCACCAAAGGAGGTTTTCACTCACTCGTTAAAATGGATTTTGATGGTGGAATGATTATTGGTTGTAATGCAGGTACGTTGAATCCTGGAAAAATAAAAGGTAGTCATTGTGCATTGCAGTCCGGCATCCTTGCTGCAGAATATGTAAATAATATACTTAATGAAAAAGTTTGTGATTTTGACGATATGTTCAGCTCCAGCGCACTTTATAAGGAGCTTCATAAGGCAAGAAACTTTAGTAGCGCACTTCATAAGTTTGGATTTTATGGAGGCTCAATTTATAACTTCATTGAGTCAAATATTTTTCGTAATAAATTACCAATTGATATCAAGGATAATGAGAGAGATTGTGACTCTTTAAATCCTTCCAAAGACTCTACAATAAAATCCTACCCTGCACCAGATAATGTTTTAAGTTTTGACATTGCCTCATCCTTGTTCCTTTCTGGCACGAACCACGAGGAAGACCAGCCGGTCCATTTAAAACTAGCTGATGCTCAAATTCCGCTGGATGATAATCTTGAAAAATACGAAGAACCGGCACAGAGATACTGTCCTGCTGGGGTCTATGAAATCATTGAAAAAGACGGCTCGGACTATTTCCAAATTAATGCCCCAAATTGCCTACATTGCAAGACTTGTGACATTAAAGATCCAGCGCAAAATATAACTTGGACACCTCCAGAGGGGGGTGGAGGTCCAAATTACGTCAATATGTAGTTTATTTACACTGGTTCACAGTAATGACTACTGTATTAAATATCTCATCAACGCTGCAACCTCTTGATAAATCATTGACTGGCTTGGCTATCCCTTGAAGAATTGGTCCTATAGCTTTAGCTCCTGAAAATCGCTGGACAAGCTTATAGCCGATATTTGCAGCATCTAAATTTGGAAAGATAAGAACATTGGCAGGAGGCTCAAAAAATTCTTCAGGATTTTTTATTTGCAACACTTTCTTCTCTAAGGCGGCATCCAATTGAATATTGCCTACAATATCAACATCTGCTAATTTAGTCTCACAGATATTGGTCGCAAGCCTTACTTTTTCAACCTGCGGATATTTGGTGTTTCTATTAGTGGAAAAAGAAAGCATTGCAATTTTAGGCTTGATGTCTAGAGCTTTTGCAGATTTGAAGGCACTTTGAGCAATTTCAGCCAATTCTTCTGCGGTTGGATCAATATTCATTGCGCAGTCGGAAAAAATCATATTTTGACCATATTTTTGATGATTTTGATCAAACATCATCAAAAAAAAGCTAGACACAAGCTTGCTGTTATTTGAAACGCCAATAATTCTCAATGCATTGCCAAGGACTCTTTGACTAGGAGTGATCGCGCCGGTTACAACACCGTCTACCTCATCTCTTTGTAAAGCCAACATTGCAAAAACAGTAGGGTCATTTACTAGATCTAGTGACTCATTGAGTTCTAAACCTTTATGTTTGCGTATCTCAAGCAAAGTTTTGGCATAATCTCTTCTTAATTTTTCGTCCTTTGGATCGATAAATTCCAGGTTATGCTTTTTGCTCTTTCCTGGCTGTTCGAATTGAGAAAAAACTTCATCCTCATTACCGAGAAGAACAATTTTCGCAATTTTTTGGGTGGATAAAGATAACGCCGCCTGTATAACTCTTCGATCACTCGATTCAGGTAATAAAATTCGCGGAAAAATCTTCTGCGCTCTGTTGGTTAACTTTTCCAGTAATGACATATAAAGTTCCGATTAACAATGAATTAGTTTACCCGAAAAGGTTTTAAATCATCTTGCCTTAACGATGTGAACAGAAAATTGTTTAATTAAGCTTGTTTGAACTGTTCGGCTATTTTAAGCCTCTGTATCTTTCCTGATGGTCCTTTAGGTAAAGGTTCATCAACAAATATGATCTGGCTAGGTGTTTTGTATTCACCTAGTTCGTTTCTACATAAATCTTTTAATTCTTTCTCGTTGGCTTTAAAGTTATCTTTAAGATAAACACAAGCTGAAATTTCTTCTCCATAGTTTTCGTCAAAAATCCCAAAAGTACATACTTCTAAGACGGAATTGTGTTTATAAATTGTGTCATCAATTTCTCTAGGTGAGATGTTTTCTCCACCCTTTATTATCAGTTCCTTTTTTCTTCCCGTTATGAAAAAGAAGCCATCCTCATCTTCAACTCCTAGATCTCCTGTCAAAAAATACCCATCCTTTGTAAAGGATGATTTTGTTGCTTCTTCATTATTAAAGTATTTTTTCATAACGTTGTCACCTTTAATAACTAATTCGCCTGCTTCACCAGCTGAAACAAAATTGCTCTGATCATCAACAATCCTCACTTCATTTCCATAAGCGATACCGGCAGAGCCGTGTTTATAGTTGTCCAGTGGGTTTGAAAGAATCTGTGCTGCAGTTTCTGTAAGACCCATAGTTTCTACAATATTCACCTTAAATACCTTCTCAAATTTTTTATGTACTTCCGGTGATAGAGGAGCTGAAGCTGATCGACCAAAACGAATACTGCTCAGGTTGAGTTTACTGACATCAAAATTTTCATTCAAAAGATAACTAATAATTGTTGGCACAACGCTAAACCAAGTGCATCGATATTTTTCAAGCATCTGCCAAAAATTAGAGACACTAAATTTACTCATAATGACCACACAACTGTTGCTCACTAAAGCACTCGAGATAGAAACCATTTCAGCATTAATGTGATAAAGTGGAAGAACACACAAAGATACGTCATCACTTGCAATTTCATGCGCTAAAGCGGTGTTTCTGCCACCTGCAATGACATTTTGATGCGATAGCATAACTCCCTTTGGTAGTCCTGTTGTACCAGAGGTATAAATTAATACTGCTGTTGTATTAGGGCTTAATTTTTTCTTTAGTGAATCTAAGTCCTTTTCATGAGAACACTTTAAATCTTCAACTTTCTCATAAACAAAAACACTGGCTTCAGAATTCTTTAGAATGTCTTCAAATTTCTCTAAGTAAATATTCGATGTAAATAGCAATTTGCATTCAGAATGATTAATTGTGTACTTTATTTGATTATTGCCTGCAAGAATATTGATTGGAACAATAGTTACACCGTGATACATTGCACCTAAAAATAACAAAACTGATGCATAACTATTGTCAAGCAAAAAACCAACTTTATCGTTAAATTGAATATCTTGATGGGTCAAGAAATAACCCAACGTAATAATGTCTTTTTTGAGTTGTTCATAAGATATATGCAGATCCAAGTCAGCATCGATCAGGAATGTTTTATCAGGAGTATCTATAGCATGCTTGTCAACAAGTGCTCTTATTGTAGGATCTGTTGGAGGGTATTTCTTCCAATAACTCGAAAAGATTTCATCTTCTGATGGCTCATTAGATTTGATTGTTTTGACAATTTTTGTAATATTCAAGTAATGACTGTAGCTGAGATTTTCGTCAATGATATTGTTGCCCCAAGTTCCACAGCCCATAGAGAGCGAAAAAGGCAAACTATTGTCAAAATTTCCACCAGTAGCGAAACAATGAGCCTGATTAACAATAATTCTACAAACCGGTAACTCATTGCCGAGTCTCATAATGTTATCTTCGTTTTGGCTATGAATACTGCAAGAGTGTCCTTGCCCCTGATGTTGTAATATTTTATTTGCCAAATCAACCGCATGATCAAAGTCTCTTGCTCGGTAAACAGCCAATACAGGAGAGAGTTTTTCCCTTGAGAATGGATAATTTTCTCCTATACCATCCTCTTCCACCATTAAAAACTCAGTTTTGGAATATTTTTTTGTATCGAGGCCTGCGAGAGTCGCAATTTTATAGACTCTTTTAGCTATGATATCGCGGTTAATAATACGATCTTCATTCCACATTTTTTTACCGAGTATTTTCTTTTCTTCTAAACCTAATAATGCACCACCCTCTTTTTCTAATGCACTGATAAATTTTTCATATACACTGTCAACAATGATGACACTATTCTCGGATGAACAGCTTGTCGCATAGTCAAATGTTTTCGAGGTTTTCACTTTATGAGCGGCATCTTCTAAATCAGCACTAGAATCAACAATTGCTGGCACATTTCCTACACCAACACCCAAAGTTGGAGTGCCACTTTGAATTGCCCTTTTAATGTTATTCTGAGAGCCGGTAGCAACGACCAAATCTACTAGATCAGTTAATTCATTGGTGTCCTTTTTATTGATCGGTTCAGATAATGACTGCACAATGTCTTTTGGTGCTCCAACTCGCTTTAGAGCATTCTGTATCAAACCTACAATCTTTGTGCAAACCAAAGCGCCTTTCGGCGATGGGGCTAATATAATCGCATTCCTACACTTTAATGCATTGATAACTTTGTTTAGTGGTGTCGCAATTGGATTTGTTGAAGGAACAATTGCACCCACCACACCAACCGGTCTTGCAATTTCAATAAGTCCTTTTTCATCATCTTGATTAATTACTCCAACCGTTTTAGTATTCTTTAAATCTCTGAGTAAACCAATAGTTTTACGTTTGTTTTTTCTTTTTTTATCTTCCACATTTCCAAGGCCAGTTGTTTTAACAGCTAACTCAGACAATGATTGATTGTTTTCGGGCTTAATTACCTCCCAAGCAACAGCAAGTATTAATTCGTCGACTTGTTCCTGTGAATACCCATTAATTATTGTTTGGGCACTCCTTGCTTTTGTTATTAATTGTTTGGTATGGGAGTTGCTCATTTTATTATTTTTAATCATAAGAATCCTACTGAGGCGCTTTAAAGCGCCTCAGTAAGAAAAGACCCCAATAAAATTTATCTTATTGGAGACCTGCTAGCAGATCAGTCAAGTAAGCCTGTCTTTCATTCCACATCGCAATGACTTCATCTCTTGTCATCACTCTTGCTGGGGAGTTAGTAGACTTCATCTTACCCTGAGTCTTTTTGTCGTTAAACATATCAGGAGTCTTACTCGCCAAGAAGTCGATAACGTCTTGAGGTGTTCCAGCTGGAACCATCAAGCCACGGAAATTGACACTTGAATCATCGACATCGACACCGCTCTCCATTAGCGTAGGAACATCTGGAAGATATTCGTGTCTTGTAAGGTCAGCAACGCCTAGGATCTTAAGATCAGCAGCGCTTCTGGCTGAGTCTGACAAGTTATTGAAACCTGCACTGACTTCACCCGCTTTGACCAATCTCAATGCATCAACCCCTCCTTTGGCAGGAATATAGGTTAAGTCCCTACCTGAAGCTTTAGCAAACTGCAAGAATGCAATATGGTGGCCCACAAATTTACCAGCACCACTAATAGTTACGGCACCGGGATTAGCATCAGCGTGTGCAAGCAAGTCAGCGACACTGTTGAAAGGACTATCTTTACCTACAATCAATACCGCTGGATCAGCACCCCAGTTGCCCAAAGGTTCAAGGGTATTGATATTGTAAGCAGTATCAAATACAATTGATTGTGCTATAAAGTGAGGCACATTGTAGGCTGCCAACATATAGCCGTCTTTTGAAGCTTCACTTGCAAACCAGTTCCAACCGGTTCTACCACCGGCACCAGGTTTATTAAGAATGTACATTGGTTGACCAATTAAAGTCTCTTTACCAGAAGCCAATGTTGCAATTCTAGCCTGAAAATCCGTCGCACCACCAGGTCCGTAAGCCACCATAACCCCGATAGGTTTATCTGGATAACCGGCTTGGGCTTGCATAAACATCAGTGAAGCGACTGCAAGCAACGCAATTTTAGTTATTTTAAAAAGTTTCATATATTGTTTTCTCCTTTTGGTTAATTAAAAAAATAACCCTCCTGGTAAGCGCACTTTTAACATTAACGTGAATAAGCCATACAGTATTAAAGTAAAAACTGCTGAGATACTCAACTTTATAAGCAACACTCGCCAAAAGTTCTTGGTTTCTTCGGGTTTTTTATAAATCATAATTACCGCGAAGAACATCATCATTGAAGCCAAATAAAAGCCGATAGTATTCATACTTAGAATATAAGTAAGAATAAGGCCAAGTCCTGGCAACAAATCCATAAAATTAGTTGATTTTCCCTTACCATCACGGTCGAACCACAAAAACAATGCTAATACCATAATAGCCCCTGCTATAAATCGTGGAAACAGATAGTCCTCATTTTCACTCCAAGGATTGGGATTGAACACTTCATCAAAAGAGGTAAATAGCAATATTGCCGCTAGTGCAGTTACTATTAACGTCGAAATTTTTAAATATTGGTTCATGCTAAGCGCCTCTCTTTGATTTTCGATTTGAATAAAGGCCATAAGTGATAGAAATTATGCAGATAGCAATAAGGGTTACATTAATTGTGCCTGTTGTAAAGTAAATCATCCAATCATCACCATATCTAGCGCCACCAATTAGCTTGCCGAGAAGAAAGTTGTTTTCAGCTATTGGACCCAAAATGATTCCTAAGACAACCGGTACAGCGCTAAAACCTGCCTTACTGGCAAAATACATTATGGTTCCCAAAACAACCATGATAAGCACATCAGAATAAGAGTTGCCAATACTATATGTACCGAATACTGCTAACACCAATATTCCGACAGCCATGTAGTTGTCTGGAATACGCATAATCCAACCACTATGTCTGCTTAGAAACAGTCCAATGATCAACATAAATATTTGAGCAAGGATTAAGGAATCAATAAATGTCCATACTACAGGCTTGGTATTTTCGGCAACAAAAATCTCGTGACCTGGAAAAATTCCATGAATTAACAAACCTCCTAAAAGAACTGCGGCAGTAGGACTACCTGGAATACTTAAAGTAAGTAATGGGATTAGAGAAGGCCCTACCATTGAATTATTTGCACTCTCTGCGGCAACAATTCCTTCCGGCTCACCCTTTCCATAGTTTGACTGATTTCTGCTGACTTTTTTAGTTTGGTCGTAAGCAACCAATCCAGCTATTTGACCTCCTGCACCGGGAATGATTCCAATAAGAGAGCCTACAATTGATCCTATAGAAAGAGCTTTAACTTTGCCGAACACGAACCTAAACGACTGGCTCAATCTTGAATCACCCTCTGATGAGAGAACTGCACTTTTTTCACTATAGTAATTCTCCATTAAGTTCAACACCTGAGGCATAGCGAATAAACCTATCAAGCCAACAACAATATTTACTCCACCCTCTAAATGACTAGTAAATACAAATCTCTCTACACCTAAAACTGGGTTATCTCCAATAGTGGCCAGCATTAAACCGAATAAACCTGATAGCAATCCCTTCACAACTGATTTGGAATCTATGGTCGCAATAATGGTAATTCCCAAAATAGCTATCCAAAACAATTCTGTTGTGCCAAACTCCAACGATAAACGCGCCAGTGGAGGGGTAAAAAATACTAAAATCATTACTCCAAATATTCCTCCAACAAAGGAGCTAATAAAGCAATAATGAAGGGCCTCTTTGGCCTTTCCTAATTTAGCCATGCGATGCCCATCCATCGCAGTTGCAATATTGGCCGGAGCACCAGGAACATTTACCAATATAGCGCTTATCGCGCCGCCAGCAACAGTTGCAGTGTACATGGCACCTAGTAAAATAAGTCCACTTTCAGGCTTCATGTGAAATGTAAATGGTATCAACAATGCAACCGACATCGTAGGACTAAGGCCAGGCAAAGCTCCGAGAATGATCCCTGCAAATGTACCACCAATTAGCAGCGCTAGATGATAAGCGGTAAAAACATTAGAAAAATAATCTAGAAATTCCATTTTTAAATCATTTAGCTTGAAAAATAAAAGAAACAGAACTTAATAATGAGAATTACAACTCATATATATGAGCTATTGATACTACACTTCAGCTAATAAGTTGTCAAATGATTTTCAAAATTAGATAAATATCCTTTTAATGCATTTAAAGATCCTAAATATAAAATAAATAGCAGAAATTTAATATTAGAATCAATCAACTCATACATATGAGTATACTTTAATTATCTAAGTTTATATTTATGTCAAAAATTATTGACTTCAAATTTTAATAAGTACAAATGAATAAAAGACTTTATCAAATAGTTATAGACTACATTAACGGAGAAATATCAAGTGGAAATCTTACTATTGGTGATTTGATACCTTCAGAAAGTCAGCTATCTAAATTGTTGAATGTTAGTGTTGGAACTGTAAGAAAAGCTATTGATAAATTAGAGCAAAGTAAACTTTTGTATCGCCACCATGGTAAAGGTACCTATGTATCTGATTATGGATTTGATAATAGCATGTTTAACTTTTTCAGTTATGGCAGCGAAACAGGTTCACCAATCAGAATTTATAAAACCACCCCTGTCCGAAAAAAAACAACTGCCACTTTAGAGATAGCATCTCAATTAGAAATAGAATCTGGGGAGGACATTATTTATCTTGAAAGAAGAGGCTATATAGATAAAAAAAATCCTATCATTATTGAAAAGTCTTGGTGGATTGCAGAGGTTGTTGAAGGTCTCCAGAGACCCAACATACATATACCTGATCTACTCTACGCCCTTATCTATAAAAAATTTGCAACGCAAATTATTGCATCTAAAGAAGTGTTGACTGCAGGTATAGCTGATAGCAAAACAGCGAAAATTCTTCACATTAAAAAAGGCGATCCTGTGGTCATATTAAATCGACACACTTATGCAAAGGATAAAGGTTTGGTTGAGTTTCGAATAACTACCGGCAGAGCCGATATGTTTAGTTATAGAACTACAATTGGAAACACTGATTATTAATTCATGGAACAACGATATTAGTTAACTGAGATCTAAGAAGCTTCAATAAAAATATCTTTTGTTTATCGTTGAAGCGACTGATTGGTCCAGAAACTACGATTGCGCCTACAAATTTTGAACTACTGGATATGACTGGAACAGCAAGCGCAAATAAAGATGCATTGTGTTCATGAATTGAAAGGTAGTAGCCAGCATCTCTGATTTCCTTATAGAATCCAGTTTTGTCATTTTTTCGTTTACCATAAGCAAGAATGATTCTTCCAGAGGCTCCACGATTCAATTCCAATCGGCTGCCTTGTTCAATATTATGGCGAATTTCATCACGTGAATGAGCCCGATATAGACAAATTCGCATACTATTCTCTTCTACAAAGAACGAGGCTGTTTCACCTGAGATATCCCTTATTGAATCAATAATGGGACGAATTTGTTCCAGGTGATTGCTTTGGGTATAAATAGCACTCAGGTAAAGTGCCTGAGTTCCAACCACATAATCTCTATTTTTTAATCTTGAAACGTATCCATATTCTTGAAGTGTAGACAAGATACGATAGGTGGTAGATACATTAAAGTCCAATTTTTCACAAATTTCATTGATGCTGAACTGTGTTTTATCAAGAGAAAATATAGACAGGATTTGAAGACATTTTTCAATCGCATTGTATTTTTTGTCTAGAGGTTTTAAAATCATGATAATTTCATATTATGAAAAATATAAATTATATAGTGAAATTATTAAATATCAATAATTTGTGATTGGTATCATAAAAAATAAATAAATGATAGACTGAGAACCTGAATACAATCTGTCGGCATTTATAAATCAGATAATTGTTAATAAGAGGTAATAAAAATGAACAGAAAAGAACAAATAAAAGTACTGCAAAAAGATTGGCAAGATAATCCAAGATGGTCAAATGTTAAGCGCACTTATACCGCCGAAGACGTTGTTCGTTTGCGTGGTTCAGTTCAACCCGAATGTACGTATGCTCGTCGTGGTTCAGAAAAGCTCTGGGAATTAGTTAATGGTACTGCTAAAAAAGGCTATGTAAACTGTATGGGAGCTATTACTGCCGGTCAGGCAATGCAACAAGCAAAGGCAGGTATTGAAGCAATCTACTTGTCAGGTTGGCAAGTTGCGGCTGATGGAAATACCTCTGAAACAATGTATCCAGACCAATCATTGTATGCATATGATTCAGTTCCAACTATGGTAAGGCGTATTAATAATACTTTCAAAAGGGCAGATGAAATACAATGGGCAAAAGGCATTGAGTCTGGCGACAAGGGTCATGTTGATTATTTTTTGCCGATTGTAGCTGACGCTGAGGCTGGTTTTGGCGGCGTATTGAATTCCTTTGAACTGATGAAAAATATGATCTTCAATGGTGCTGCGGGCGCCCATTTTGAAGATCAGTTAGCCGCTGTTAAAAAATGTGGACACATGGGCGGCAAAGTCTTGGTACCGACTCAAGAAGCGGTTCAAAAACTTGTTTCCGCTCGACTGGCAGCAGATGTTATGGGAGTGCCTACTGTTTTATTGGCCCGGACTGATGCAGAAGCTGCGAACCTACTGACATCGGATGTAGATCCCTATGATGCCTCATTTATAACGGGCAAGCGCACTTCAGAAGGATTTTATATCGTAAAAAATGGTTTAGAGCAATCCATTTCTCGTGGCGTTGCCTATGCACCATATGCAGATCTAGTTTGGTGTGAGACCGGCAAACCTGATCTTGGCTTTGCTCGTGAATTCGCTGAAGCAGTTTTGGCTGAAAATCCTGACCAATTATTAGCATACAATTGCTCACCTTCATTCAATTGGAAGAAAAATCTAGACGATGCTGAGATTGCCTCTTTTCAAGAGAAAATCGCAGAAATGGGGTACAAATATCAGTTTATCACTTTGGCGGGTATTCATAATATGTGGTATAACATGTTTGATTTGGCTTATGACTATGCTAAAGGCGAAGGCATGAAGCACTATGTAAACAAAGTGCAAGAACCTGAGTTTGAAGCTGCGAAAAAGGGTTATACTTTTGCGTCACATCAGCAAGAAGTTGGGGCTGGCTATTTCGATGATGTTACTACGGTAATTCAGGGAGGCTTGTCATCTGTTACCGCATTGACGGGTTCCACAGAAGAAGAGCAGTTTAACTAAGAAATATTTGCCTAACAACTACACTTTGCTTCATTAAATGAAGCTTATTTTTTTGGTTGGTTTCTTATGTTTAATGATTTCTCGGACACATTGTCACTTTCAATTGCTAAACAGATTCTGAGTGGTTTTGAGAAACACTATCGCAATATCAAAAAAGCCTCAGTAGAGGCAAAAAGGTGCTTTGAAGAAAGGGAATGGGAAAAAATTGAAGAGGATTCAAAACGTAGACTTAACTTCTATGACAAGCAAGTTAATACCTTCTGCAAAAAACTTTCTACCGATCTCAATCTAAAAAAACAAAGCGTTTACGGTGCTAAAGCTTCAGTTCATCAACAAACGCATTTGGATAAATTCAATTCTGATTTTTGGAAAAGCACTAAACTTTCCTACATCGAGCTGATTACACAACATAAACAGCCGGAATTAGCTGAAACCTTTTACAACTCAGTCTTTTGTCGTTTATTTTCAAGAAGCTTTTACAATAATCAATATATTTTTACCAAACCCTGCGTCTCGCTTAGCTACATTGACATGGATGAACCTGTTGTTGAAAGCTTCTTTATTGAGCAAGGACAACTCAAAGATAGCTTCACTCAAATCCTTAAAAGTTTTTCATTTAATTGTAAGTTCGGTAACCTCGATCAGGACATACAACGATTACAGGATCAACTCTTTAAACAAATACCTCGTTTAAAATCCCAAACTTTCGAAATTCAAGTAATCAAGACCCCTTTCATTAGAGGTAAAGGTGCTTACATTGTTGGCAAAATTATTTCCCAACTTTACTCAGACCAACCACTCTTAATTGCCCTACTGAATGATAAGAAGAATGGACTTTATGTTGACACTTTACTCACTGATACTGGAAGTATTGCAGTTGTGTTTAGCTTCTCTAGGTCATACTTCTTTATTACCACCGACTACCCCGCAGCTATAGTTGATTATTTAATGACACTTATGCCAGGAAAAACAAGAGCGGTATTATATAGCGCCATTGGTCTGCATAAGCAAGGCAAGACTCTTCTCTATAGACACTTTTTAAAATATTCAAAAATCACTAGTGAAAAACTAATCATAGCCCCTGGAATCAAAGGTATGGTTATGTCGGTTTTCACCTTTCCGATGTACCCTTATGTTTTTAAGGTAATTAATGATCAATTTGCACCTCCCAAGATGGGTACAAAAGAAATGGTTAAAGAGAAATATTATTTCGTCAAAAATCATGTTCGAGTTGGCAGACTTGCTGATACATGGGAGTTTTCCAATGTTGCTTTCCCAATGAAGTATATTGACGAATCTTTACTTGATGAGTTAAAAAATAAAGCTGGGTCAAATTTAGAGTTTGAGGATGATCTTCTGATTGTCAAACATATGTATATAGAAAACAAAATGACGCCACTTAACATCTACCTTGAAACAGCCAATAAAGAACAACAAACACATATCATTAATGACTACGGTAAAGCGATTGATGAATTGATTAATTCAAACATTTTTCCTGGAGATATGTTGACAAAAAATTTCGGCGTTACACGTCATGATCGTGTCGTTTTCTATGACTATGATGAAATCACTTTAATGAGTACGCCGGCTTTTAAAAAGATACCAAAATCAAGGACTTACGAAGAAGAGATGTCATCAGAGCCATGGTATTACGTCGGTCCAAATGATGTCTTTCCTGAAGAATTCAAATACTTTATGTTTCCAACTGAACATATGAAAAAGACATTTAATGCTCGTTATAGAAAATTACTGGATGCTGAATATTGGGAATCGATTCAAGAAAATATTAAAAAGAATGGTGTGATGGATTATTATCCATATGGTTCTGAAAAAAGGATGTGTGAAATCTATGGAGAAGGCAATGAATGAGACAACCTCTGACATATCAGATAGGCTACACCCTAATGTACAGTATTTAGAACAAGGATATAAAAGTTACGGTATACAAACTTCATTTTCAGGCTATATTGTTACTATCAAGTGTTATGAAGACAATTCACTTGTTGAGGAAGCATTAAAAGCTAATGGCAAGGGCTCGGTATTGGTAATTGACGCAGGTGGCTCAATGAACTGTGCAATGCTAGGGGATAAAAGAGCAACTGACGCCATCAAAAATGAGTGGGAAGGTATTTTAGTTCATGGATTGATTAGAGACTCTGCAACAATCAATAGAATGAAGGTTGGTATTCGTGCACTTGGAGTTTGCCCACTTAAAAGTGTTAAAAAGGGAATCGGTGACAGCAACATAGTACTCAATTTTTCAGGAGTTATATTCACTCCAGGTGAATATTTATATGCTGACGAAGATGGTGTAATTGTTGTCAAAGAAAAGGCATTTTTATGAGTAAAAAAAAGTATATCGTTGACAATCTCACTGTTGAACAAAGCCTATTTGATTTTATTGAAAATGAGGTATGTGAAGGTTTGGACATTTCTGCCAAAAATATGTTTCAGTCTCTTTCTGATATTTTGAGTGATTTGCAGGATGAAAATACTCAACTTCTAAAAAAGCGTGACTCTCTTCAAACTCAAATTGATAAATGGCATATAGAGAATAATGAGATAGATCCAGCTGCCTATAAAAGCTTCCTCAAAGATATTGGCTATATTGTGAGCGAACCTCCCAAATTCTCAATTGATGTTGATAGAGTGGATGATGAAATTGCTAATATTGCTGGACCTCAATTAGTGGTGCCAATAACCAATGAAAGATTTGTACTCAATGCAGTTAACTCTCGTTGGGGAAGTCTATTTGATTCTTTATATGGAACCAACGTTATACCTAATAGAGGTAGTATGACAAAATCTTTTGCTCACAACCTTCAACGCGTTAACAGAACGGCTGAATTGGCTTGTGATTTCTTGGATGAGGTTGTTCCCCTAAAAGGTGCATCTTACAGACAGATTTCCTCAAGATTGAGATACACAGAAGCATTGATTTTTAATTTGAATAATGGTGAAGTAGCTACCTTGGTCAATCCTGAGCAATATATTGGTGTTGGTGATACAGGTAATATACTACTAAAAAATAACAATCTCCATATTGAAATTATTGGAGACCAAAAAAGGAGCTTTCACAAAAGCGGTATTTTTGACGTTATATTAGAGTCAGCTGTTAGCACTATTATTGACTTCGAGGATTCCGTTTCAACGGTAACCTTTTCCGAAAAGATCCATGCTTATCGAAACTTTTTAGGTTTAATAAAGAGAGAGCTCAGCGCCTCATTTACTAAAGGTGGAGAGGAAATGACACGTTCAATGAATATAGATAAGCAATATACTGATATCAAGGGTCAAAAATTTACCTTACCTGGAACGAGCATGACCTTAGTTCGTAATGTTGGCCTTCATATGATGACAGATCTCGTGAAAAATTCAGACGGTTCTCCTACACCTGAAGGTATTTTGGATGCAATGATTATTTCATTGATTAGCCTTCACGACCTAAAAAGTAAATCAAACTCAAAAAAGGGGAGTATTTACATTGTCAAGCCTAAACTTCATGGCCCAGAAGAAGTTGCATTTACTGTGAAGCTATTTTCTTTGGTTGAAAAATCGCTAGGTCTTAGTGAAAACACTCTAAAAATTGGCCTAATGGATGAAGAAAGACGAACCAGCGTTAATTTAAAAGCCTGCATAAAAGAAGCTAAAAATAGAATTATTTTTATAAATACCGGATTTCTTGACAGAACTGGTGATGAAATACGCACATCAATGTTCGCTGGAGCTATGAGATGTAAAAATCTTATCAAGGAGGCAGAATGGTACGACGCCTATGAAAAAAGCAATGTCAACACCGCATTAAAGTGTGGCTTTCACAAAAAAGCTCAAATAGGAAAAGGTATGTGGCCACAACCTGATTTGATGAGAGAGATGCTCGACACGAAGATTAATCACCTTGAAGCGGGTGCTAATTGCTCTTGGGTGCCCTCTCCAACAGCTGCAACTCTACATTCTACTCATTATCATCTTTTTAATGTTTTCGATTGCCAGAAAGAGCTGTTATCAACCAATCTAGAAACAAACCAAAAACAACTACTAGCGATTCCTTTGCTGAAATCTTCAGAACAATTATCTGAGGAAAATTTAGTCAGTGAGATTAATAATAATGCACAAAGCATTTTGGGTTACGTAGTCAAATGGATTAATCAGGGTATTGGTTGTTCTAAAGTTCAGGACATTAATCATGTTGGACTTATGGAGGACCGCGCAACTCTTCGAATTTCATCTCAACACATGGCAAACTGGTTACATCATAAAATTTGTACACCAGAACAATTAGAGCAAGCATTTCACGATATGGCTAAGATTGTTGATAAACAAAACCAAAGAGATCCTCTCTATACCAACATGTCACCAGACTATACAAGTCTTGCCTTTCAAGCCTCTCTGGCACTTGTTTTTGAAGGAATAAAGCAACCAAATGGTTATACCGAAGAAATCTTAACGCGTTACAGACGTAAATTTTTAGGTCTAGATTAAATTATAGATGTCACGAATAAGTATTTATATGCCGATAAAGTTGACATTAATGTATTGAAGGAGAAATTATGAAGAAAGTACTAAAACTTACACTTGAAGACACAAAGAAAATGATGGATGCTGCCATTAATAAAGCAATTGATATAGGTATAGATATGGATATCGCTATTGTGGATGATGGTGGTCACCTCATATTATTTACAAGAATGGATAATGCAAAAATTACAAGCATTAATGTCTCTATCGATAAGGCATTTACTGCGGCGGCAGCTAGAAAAGCGACCTTAGATTATGGTAAATCTGTTATTAATCACGGCCCAGCATTTGGCATCCAAACTTCACATCAAGGTCGTTTTTGTGTAGTTGGTGGTGGCTTACCGCTTTTTGTTGACGGTCAGATTGTTGGTGGGATTGGTTGTAGTTCTGGCAGTTCTGACCAAGATATAGTAGTTGCTCAAGCAGGGATTGACGCATTACTTTCTGTTGAATAAAAAAAACTAGTCCTATCCTTTAAATGCGTTATCAGAAAGAAGATAATCTAATTCTTCCATAGTGCTCATTCGCCCTAAAATTTCATTTCTATGTGGGAAACGACCAAACCTCTTCACGATATCCCTATGATGCTTCGAATATTCATCATTGAAATCATATTTCTCAAAAAGTTTGACCTGCATGTTTTGATGCTCAAGATTTTCACTGTGCATTAAAGGCATAAAGAGGAAAAGTAATTCTTCAGTATTTAAAATTTCATCATAGCCGTTATCAATTGCTTTTAAAGCGACTTCAACAGCTAATTTCTCGGTCTGAAAGCTTTTAGCTTTCCCTCTAAACATATTTAAAGGAAACTGATCCAAGATAATGATCAACGCCAAACAACCTTGAGGTGAATCTTGCCAATCGTTAAGTTTTCCAGATGCGGCGTTTATCCAAAGTTTTTCATAACGCTGCTTTATTTCATTGTCTATTTCAGGAGTCGATGAAAACCAATGTTTTCTACTTTTTTCAGAAAACCAATATTTAATGACATCAGAATGATTCATAGTTACCGATGGCATTTTCTTTTTAATACTGAAAAACCTACCTAATAAAACAAATATTTAAAGTTTAACGATGTTTCGTATCACTACCGTAGTCTTTATATTTAGCTAAATGTCGGACTGGCTTACTTAATGCATCCTTCCTGAATGGGTCACCGAGTTCACGAGTGCACATGATTTCAATAATTGTTGTCTTTCTCTCATTCATTTGCATGTCTACGGCATTTTTCAGTGCTGGACCAACATCCTCAAGTTTGTCAACACGAATACCTTCAGCACCCATTGACTTTGCAATACTAACAAAATCTTGATCTGTAAGCTCAGCTGCAACGAAACGTCTGTCATAGAAGTCTACTTGATTCTTCTTTTCTGCACCCCAATGGCGGTTATGGAAAACAACCGCAGTAACAGGGATATCATGGCGAACACATGTCATCGTCTCAACCATACTCATTGCCCAAGCGCCGTCACCCGCATAAGAGACAGCAGGTCTATGTTGTGCAGCAGCCTTTGCACCGATTATGGTTGGGAAGGCATAACCACAATTACCCCAGCTCATTGCTGCAAAGAAGCTACGAGGTTTTTCAAAACGAAGATAGCTATTTGCAACAGAATTAATATTACCAATATCTGTTGACACCATGACGTCATCGGGCATCGCTTTTTCTAGTTCTCGTAAAACTTGCCTAGGGTGAAGCCAACCCTCTTCCTTATTAGCAATCATGTCCATGCTATATGAGTCAGTTTCATGAATCCATTCATCAAGCTCTAATTCCCAAACTGCTTTTTCATCGGCAATCTTTTGTGCTCTTTCTACTTTTGAAATATCACAAGAAAGTTTTTCAGAAGCTAATTTATCACAAAGCACTTCAGCCACAGCTTTTGCATCACCACAAATACCTATGGTAATTGACTTAACCAGTCCAAGCATTTTATGGTCTGCGTCTATTTGGATAATTTTGGCGTCTTTTGGCCAATAATCCATTCCGTGCTGGGGTAACGTTCCAAATGGTCCTAAGCGTGTTCCTAATGCGATAACAACATCTGCCTGTGATATAAGTTTCATGCCTGCTTTCGAGCCTTGATATCCTAATGGTCCACACCAGAGATCATGACTTGCAGGAAAAGAGTCATTATGTAGATAACTATTCACAACAGGAGCACCTAAACGCTCAGCCAACGCTATACATTCTTTAACACCATCGGCCATCACTACACCACCACCAGAAACAATTACAGGAAATTTGGCCTTGGCGATTAAAGCTACAGCTTCATTTAAAGTTTCTTCGCCACCCGTACCTCGATCAATTCTTCGAGGTTGAGGTATTGTAAATTCACCTTCTGCGTAGAAATAATCTCTCGGTATATTGAGTTGAGTAGGCGCCATTTCGCTCATGGCTCGATCAAAACAACGGCCTGTAAATTCAGCCATTCTCATTGGATTGACGACATGACCTTGATATTTAGTAAATTCTTGAAACATTGGTAGCTGATTGGTTTCTTGGAATCCACCCAGACCAATACCGCCAGTGCCAGCCTCAGGAGTAACAATGACTACTGGACTATGAGCCCAGTATGCTGCAGCAATTGCTGTCACACAGTTCGATATACCTGGACCATTTTGGCCAATACAAACGCCATGCCTTCCACTCACTCTGGAATAACCATCAGCCATATGAGCAGCGCCCTGTTCATGAACCACTGGAATAAATCTTATGCCCGCAGGTTCGAAAATATCCATAGCATCCATGAATGCTGAGCCCATAATACCAAAGATATCCTTAACATCATTCGCAACCATTGTTTCAACAAAGGCCTCACTTGCAGTCATTTTCGACATTCTTACTTCTCCTAATAAAATTAACTTTGTAGCGCGTCAAGCGCTGAAACGTATTCATAACCCAAATCTTCAGCCACCTCAAGACATGTTACCTTACCTTTATGAACATTCAAACCAGCTCTAAGGTGTTCGTCGTCAATCAATGCCTGTTTCACTCCTTTATTGGCAATCGCAATCGCGAATGGCAGAGTGACATTGTTAAGCGCAAATGTTGATGTTTTGGGAACACCACCTGGCATATTGGCTACACAATAATGAACAACATCATCCACCACATATGTTGGATTTGCATGCGTTGTTGCTTTGGACGTTTCGAAACAACCGCCTTGGTCTATTGCCACATCAACAACAACCGAACCGGGCTTCATTGCCTTAATCATCTCTTTTGTAACTAGTTTTGGCGCTTCAGAACCTGGAATTAAAACCCCTCCAATGACTAAGTCGGCTTTTACTACATATTTCTCAATTGTGCTATGAGTTGAAAAAACTGTATTCGTACTGCGACCAAATTGCTGCCAATGCTTCTCTAATGTATCTGGATTGTTGTCAAGTACCCAAACATCAGCCCCCATTCCTACAGCCATATGAGCGGCATGAGCACCTACTACACCTCCGCCCAAAATTACAACTTTTAATGGGTTAACACCAGGAACACCTCCAAGCAAGGCCCCCATTCCCCCATTAGGGTGCTCCAAAAAGTGTGCACCCGCCTGAACAGCCATTCTCCCAGCAACTTTTGACATTGGCGCCAATAGTGGCAAGCCGCCTCGAGGGGAAGTTACCGTCTCGTAAGCAATGCATGTAGCGCCACTTTTTACTAAATCTTTTGTCTGCTCAGGATCTGGAGCGAGATGAAGATAAGTATAAAGTATTTGACCCTCTCTAAGCATAGCGCGTTCATTTGCCTGAGGCTCCTTAATCTTGATAATCATTTCTGCAGTTTCAAAAACCTCTTCAGCAGTCGCCATAATTTCAGCACCATTATCGATGTATTCATCATCACTTGCTCCAATTCCGTTTCCAGCATTGGTTTGGACTATCACTTTATGACCGTTTCTGACAATCTCCTTAACACTGGTACTCCGATAATCATCAAAATATCCTGTTTATAAAAAACGTGAAATTATACTGAAACTAGCGTTCAATTTAACTATTAATTAACCTCAAGGGCGCTGTCAACAGCTTCAACTATAAGATCGACTTCATTCCTAGTGCATATAAAGGCGGGGCTAAATAGCAATACATTATTGTTATGCTCAAAACATCTATTGGTTCTTCCAATCATTACCTTGTTTTTCAAACAATGGCCAACAATTGACATTGCAACTGTTTCATCGACTGGCTCTCTAGTTTGCCTATCTTTGACAAGCTCTACACCACAAAATAAACCCTTTCCGCGAACTTCTCCAATGATTTGATGTTTTTCTTCAAGTTCATGCAACCTACTTTTTAGGTAATCGCCAACAGTGTTGACATTTTCAAGAAGCTTATCTCTCTTAATTATATTCAAGGTTTCTAAGGCAGCCGCTGGACCAGCTGTACATCCTCCAAATGTAGATATATCTCTAAAATAGCTGTCAGGGTTACTTGGATCCTCCTTAAACATTTCAAAAACCTTATCGGTAGTAACTGTTACTGATATCGCTGCATAACCAGCCGCTAGACCTTTTGCTGTAGTGACAATATCGGGTTGCACATCGTAATTTTGATAACCAAACCATTTTCCTGTCCTTCCGAGGCCACAAACCACTTCGTCAATATGAAGCAACACATCATACTTTCTACAGATTGATTCAATGATTGGGAAATACTCTGGAACAGGAGTAATAACTCCACCACCTGCAGTTATTGACTCTAAAACTACAGAACCGACATTTTCTGCCCCCTCTTTTTGGATAACGTCTTCAAGAACTTGGGCACACTCAATATTGCATTCACCATATTTTTTGCCAAACGGGCAGCGGTAACAGCAACAATTTGGAATTTCAACGAAACCAGGCGCAAATGGTTCATATTGCTTTGTTCTTTGAATTTGACCAGATGAACTCATTGCTCCAATGGTTGTTCCATGGTAGTCACGGTCACGATATATAATTTTATGTTTTTTTCCTTGATTTTGAAAATGAGCAATTTGTCGTACCATTTTGTAGCCTTTTTCATTAGCCTCAGATCCAGAATTTGAATAGTAAACACGATCTAAACCAGGCATTATCGATGTTAACTCTTTTGCATATTGTGCAGCTGGCTCATTACCAAAAACGCTTGCAAAGTATGGAATTTTTGACAACTGATTACTGACAGTTTCTACCATTTCGTCCCTTCCATAGCCAAGGTTGACTGTCCACACTCCGCCAGAAGTTGCGTCCAGATATTCATCACCCTTGGTATCAGTGACATACATCCCTTTCCCTTTTGAAACCACAAGAGGGTCACTCGATTCAAAAACTTTGTGCTGTGTTAAATGATGCCAAACATGTTTCTTATCATTTTGTACAATCGTGCTTTCAGACATGAAATTCCTTTATATTTAAATTATTTTAATTCACAGTAATGAATTGTAAAATCATACCAATAAGATCAATATTGTTATGGATATTATCATAAAAAAAATTAAAGCAATGATTCGATAAAAATGCTACTTATTTTTATAAAAAAAAGATTTTAGTTTAAGTTTTATTAAACTCTAATTTTCTCATTCAAAGGATCATACATTGGCCTTAATGATGCACTTGCCTTCTCTATAACTCCTTCAACCTCAATACAATATTCGGCACTCAACAAATTTTTTTCACTTTCATCGGGCTTACAACCAATATAGCCCAATCCAACTGCTCCACCCAATGTATGTCCGTATGCTCCACTACTCAAATAGCCGATTATCTCACCATTCTTGAGGATAGGCTCGTTATGGTAGAGCATTACATCTGGATCTTTTAAAAGGAATTGCATCATCCGCTTCTCGCAACCGTTAGTTTGTTTTTTCTTGACGGCATCATAACCAATGAATTTTCCGTATTTAGAAGGTTGTTTATCTGGTTTCACAACAAATCCTAGACCTGCATCGAGAACATGATCTTCATCTGTAATGTCGTGACCGAAATGTCTATATGCTTTTTCAATACGGCAACTGTCTACAGCATGCATACCACAAAGCTTCAAAGAAAATTTTTCTCCTGCCGATTCAATCAATTCAGCGATATAGTTAGAAAATTCAATGGGAAAATATAACTCCCATCCCAACTCACCAACATAGGTAATACGGTGTGCACGAACCGTTGCCATGCCGATTTCCAGATTACAGACACTGGTAAATGGAAGATTTTCATTACTTAAATTATTGTCTGTTAATGATTGCAGAAGTTCCCGTGAATTGGGACCCATAATTGCAATACAACCTTCTGCACTTGTAGAGTCAAATAAAGAGCAGTGTGCATTCTCAGGCATGTTCCTTTTCAACCAGTTCATATCACGGTTTGCACATAGCGTGCCACTTACAACAAGATAATCATCAACATCTAAACGCGTGATTGTGACGTCAGCCTCAATTCCACCTTTTTCATTTAACCATTGAGTATAAACAATCCTTCCAATTGAAATATCGACATCGTTTGCACAAATGAGTTGAAGATAATCCATTGCATCAGAGCCTTTGATTCTAATTTTGGAAAAAGATGACATTTCATACATTCCAACAGCTTCTCTGATAGCTTGATGCTCTAATTTGTGAAAGTCGAACCAATTTTGTTTTCCCCATGAATACTCATATTCAGCTTCAACCTTACCAATCAAATCTTGCGGCACAAACCAGTTGGCCCTTTCCCATCCTGCTACCTCACCAAAACAGGCGCCACGGTCTTTAAAGAATTGATACAGTGGTGTTCGACGAAGCTCTCTAGCAGTAGTATATTGATGATAAGGGAAATGATTTTCATATAGATAACCTAGCGTTTCTGTGACTCGATTAGCGAGGTAAAGTTTATTATTTTGGAATGGGTCGTTTCTTCTGATATCGACTTCCCATAAATCGCATGGAGGTTCTCCATCAACAATCCATTCTGCAAGGTATTTACCCGCCCCTCCAGCAGCCTGAATACCAATTGAATTGAATCCAGCTGCAACAAAAAAGTTTCTTAATTCAGGTGATTCTCCGATTTGAAAATTATCATCAGGTGTGAAGCTTTCCGGGCCATTGAAAAAGGTTTCTATACCTAAGTTTTCAATTACTGGCAATCTCTTCATTGCCAATTCAAGGTAAGGCATGCAGTGCTCTAAGTCATCTTCTATTTGGTCAAAACAGAAATCTTCGGGTATCCCATTCTGCCCCCAAGGTTTTGCGTTTGGCTCAAACAAACCTATCAAAATTTTTCCAGCATCCTCTTTATAATACGCAGACTCATCGGGTACTCTTACAACAGGCATATCGCCTAAATCTGGAACGGATGAGGTTAGAAAATAAAAATGCTCACAAGCATGGAGAGGTACTGAAACTCCAGCCATTTTGCCAATTTCCCTTGCCCACATTCCTCCACAGTTAACAACAACACTGGATTGTATGTCACCCAATTCAGTCTGGACACCCTTGACTTTTCCTTCTTCTTTATGGATTCCAGTCACTTTAAGGTCTTCAAATATTTTTACTCCGCTGTTTTTAGCCCCTTTAGCAAGAGCCATTGCAACGTTTGTGCAATCAGTTTTACCATCTTGAGGAATCCAGGCTCCACCTACAGCATCATCTAAATTAAATAGATTGATTTTTTCTTTGAGTTCTGAAGGTGACAGTATCTGAACATCAACCCCATGAACTTTAGCTAGAGAAGCGTTTCTTTTAAATTCCTTGAGTCTTTCCTCATTAGTTGCAATACTAA
>LUMJ01000296.1_pt1 | contig 35671 bp, 28 predicted proteins | sample 729631 | NCBI WGS metagenome assembly LUMJ01 (sample SAMN03860266, study PRJNA289734) | marine metagenome | biome: seawater column; feature: ocean; material: water; isolation source: Red Sea water column Station 22 - depth 500m | place: Saudi Arabia: Red Sea | collected 2011-10-15 | depth 500 m
TTTTAATTGTTTACGCTTCTCACAACAATGGTTGTGGGAAGCGTTTTTTTTTACTCAATTACTTCTGGAGTTTCCTCTATATTCACTTCAGGTTTGGCTATAACTTTAGGAGCTTGAGCCATTAGATTTCTCTTTAAAGCTTTATCAAGTTTTTTTTGGGCATCTTCCGAATTTATACTCAATACAATTTGGAATTCTGTTGATAGTCTATCATAAGCTTTTTCAAAAAGTTGCCTTTCGCTATAAGACTGATCTATCATCAAGTCATCTCCTTTGTTAAGATCTCTAACAACCTCAGCTAAATCATATATTTTGCCTGACGAGATTTTAGCCTCATACTCCTGAGCTCTTCTGCTCCACATTGATCTTTTTATTTTTGGCTTACTCTTTAAAATACTAACACACCTATTAATCTGATTAATTGTTGCAAGAGGTCTTAAATGAGATTGTTTATTTACTGGGACCATGCCACTAACTTTATCTTTTTCAAATTTTAAAATATACGCTTCAACATCTATTCCCCCGATATTTATTTTTTTAAATTCATTGATTTGACCAACACCATGTTTTGGATAAACTACGTAATCTTTAATCTTATATTCTCTTTTTTCTGTTTCTTGAGTTTTGATTTTTTTAATTTCAGGTTTTTGATCGTTGTTTTTAATAATTCTTATATTTTCAGATTTAATTTCACCTGTAGAAGCATTTACTTTTTTCTTAACAGCTTTTTGAGATGTTTTTATAATTTTTTTAATTTTTTTTTTTATAATTTTTGATTTTATGACTTTTTTTGTATTTGCAGCCTTCTTTTTATTTACTGACTTTTTTCTTTTTATTTTCAATTTTTTATTGAATGTTTTCTTCAAAATACTTTTCAAATTTATTTTTTTCATTATCTTTAGGTGGATCTTTTTTTTCTGCTATGTTTGGCCAAACTTCTGAATACTTTTTGTTCAATTCTAACCACTGTTCGTTTCCGCTTTCTGTGTCAGGAACTATAGCATCGATTGGGCACTCTAGTTCACAAACGCCACAATCTATACACTCATCTGGTTTAATTACAAGCATATTTTTTCCCTAATAAAAACAGTCTACTGGACAAACTTCTACACAATCCATTAATTTACATTTAATACACTTGTCGTTAACAATATATGTCATTTTTTATATTTGATTTTATTTTTACTTTGAAACCTCTAAATATTGTACTATCTAAGAATAATAGTTTATCTAATCTTCCCATTAAGTTTGCTTCGCACATATCAAAATAGTCGTCTTCTGAATAAATAATATTTTATAATGTTTCAATATTTTTTTTCGTTTCTTCCTCTAAATTTTTAATCTCTCTTATAAAAACTACTATTTAATTAAAATTGTTGTATTTTTCCTGTCTCATTTAAAGCTATATTTATATTTTTGTTATTAAAATCAAGTTCTAAAAGAGCATCTTTATTATTTTAAGAAAATTTAAAATTATTTAAAACTCATTTGCTTGAGAACACTAAATGGATTGTCTTTATTATTACTTTTAAATTTATAATTTTTTTTAAATTTTTTTATCGGTACGTATTTAAAATAAATTTCATCATTTTTTTCAAAAGTTTTGTAATTCATTTTTTGAATTAATTTTACAAAACTATCTTTGTTACAACCTAATAAATTTAGCATTTCTGGGATTAATTTTATTTCATTTTTGTTTTCTGGATTGGAATTCATTATTTTTACAAATAATCTTTCCAAAATATCTATTCTAACAAAAAATTGATCAAATTTTTCAAAACCACATAAAAGCATAAAATTTTTATTTTCTGGATTTTTGTGTTCTAGAAAATTCAAACCAAATTTAGGAGGTTTAAGTTGAAAATATTTTTGATGATAATTTTTCCAAAGAACAATTCTTAATGAAACTGCATTTGGTTTAAATAGTTTATATAAAAATATATGATATCTTCCAAATTTAACTCCTAATTCTCTTAAGACCTTTCTTTCTTTTTGATCTAAGTTATTTAAAAAATTTGACACATCTTCTCTTTTTATTACACCATTATTTTCATATAGTTGGTAAGCTAAAGCTCTTATTGAAGGATTATTGATCTTGATTTGTTTTAAATCTGTTAAACTTTTCAGATCATCTTTAATTTTATTGTTTAGCCAATTCATCAAATAATTAGACAATTGAAGTTGATCAGAACTTTCTACCATATCATCTATAACTAGTGATAATTCTGGATTTAAGTAATCTTTACCAGTAGAAAGATTAGCAATTGGGTATCTTTCCCAGTAAATTTTAAAATCATCCTTTAATTCAACTAAACCAGTTCTTTTTATTTGTTCAATTCTATTTAAAATTTCTGGTCCCACAGTTTTTCTTGCAGCTTTTTTTAATGATTTAATATCTGTATCTAAAGCTCCTATTTTTAAATCTAGCTCTAGTTTTAATCCTTTAAGTTGACCTATGAACTGGTTATTTATCGTTACTTTCCCATTTTCCAAAATTTGAGTATCAAAAGTAATATCTTTTTTTAGTCCTCTAGCAAGAACACTTGCTCTTTTATCTATAAAGCTTTTTGTTAGTTCCTCATGCAGACGATCTGATAATTTGTCTTCTAATAATTTTGTTCTCTCAACCCAATAATCTTGGTTTTCAACCCAATTTACTTTGTTTGATACATAAGACCATGTTCTAACATTTGCGATCCGATTTGATATTGAGTCTATATTTCCATCCAACTTATTCAATAAAGACAATTGTTGTTTTATATAGTTATTAGTAATTTTACCTTCTTTGCTATTTAAAAATCCAAAAATCTTATTTACAACTTCCAAATGATGACCATAATTTTTCTTTACAAAATCTGGTATTTGACAACATTCCCATAACAATTTTAATCCGTTTTCATTTTGAATAATTTTCTGATCTCTAAAGTCTTTCAAAAAATATTTTAAGACTTTCTCATCTTCACATTCTTGTATTCTCCTTAACCAATCTTTATTTGGTCTTTCCTCCAAAGATTTTAATAAGCTTGATATGCTACTAAAATTAAGATTAGAATTTCTCCAAAAAAGAGTTCTTATTTCTTCGAACTTATGATTTTCAATTAAATTAATCTCTTCTGCATTTATTTCTCCACAATCTCCAGTTATTCCAAAAACTCCATCATTCAAATATCTCCCTGCTCTACCCGAAATTTGACCAATTTCTGCAAGATTTAATCTTCTTAGTTTCTTTCCATCATATTTTTTTAGATTTGAGAAATAAACATTGTCTAAATCCATATTTATCCCCATTCCAATTGCATCAGTCGCTACAAGGTAGTCTACGTCACTAGATTGATAGAGATTTACTTGAGCATTCCTTGTTTTAGGACTTAAAGATCCCATTACAATTGCAGCACCACCTTTTTGTCTTCTAATTAATTCTGCTATTGCATAAACTTCTTCAGCTGAAAAAGCTATAATTGCACTTTTTCTTTCAATTCTAGAAATTTTTTTGTGTCCAATAAAAGTTAATTTTGATAATCTTTCTTTGTTTATAAACTCTACATCTTCATCAAGTTTAGAAATTAATTTTTTTATAGTATTTGAACCCATAAACATGGTCAGTTTTTCTCCTCGAAGATTTAATAATCTATCAGTAAAAATATGTCCTCTTTCGTTATCAGAACACATTTGTATTTCGTCTACAGCTACAAATTCTAAATTTTTATCTATTGGCATTGATTCAACGGTACATAAAAAATATTTAGCATTGGATGGAATAATTTTTTCTTCTCCTGTAATAAGTGCGACTTTTTTGGGATCAATTTTTTGAATAATCTTGTCGTACACTTCTCGAGCAAGTAATCTTAATGGAAAACCAATCATTCCAGACTCGAACGAAAGCATAGTTTCTATTGCCAAAAAGGTTTTACCAGTATTTGTTGGTCCAAGAACTGCAGTAATTCTTTTTTTTATCATTTCTATCTTTTGTGTATTAAAATTTTTTTCTACTATATGTTGTTATCCTAAAAGAACAAAAATAGTCTAAAACATGACCGAATCATCAAGGAAAAAGTTCTCATTTTGATTTTTTATTTAGAGGAGAATAACACAAATAATAATAATTCAATATATAATTTATTTATAAAATGCCGATAAAACTTTGGGAAGCTACAGAAGATCAAAAAAATAAATCAAATTTATATAAATATGAAAATTTTTTGAACAAAAGATATAAAATTAAATTTCATAAAAACTATTTAAAGTTACATGACTGGAGTATTAAAAATCCTGAAAAATTTTGGAATTCAATTTGGGATTTTTCAAACGTAAAAGGAAAAAAAATAGAAAAATTTTATAAATCTAAAAAGTTGTTTAAAAACCGATTTTTTATAAATTCGAAATTAAACTTTGCAGAAAATTTACTTTCAAGAAAAAATAACTCAAAAGCAATCACTTTTATTAATGAAAATGGCTATAAAGAAATTCGAAAATGGAATGAATTAAATTTAAACGTAGGAAAAATTTCTTTTTACTTAAATAAAATTAATATTAAAGAAAAGGACAGAGTAGCAGCTTATCTTCCAAATTTAATTGAAACGGTAGAGTCTTTTTTGGCAACTGTTTCAATAGGTGCAATATGGTCTTCATGTTCACCAGATTTTGGTGTGAACGGTGTAATTGAAAGATTTGCCCAAATCAAGCCCAAAGTACTTATTCTATGCGATAGATATTATTATAATGGAAAACAAATTAATGTAATTGATAGATTAAAACCAATTCTAAAAAAAATTAAGTCTATAAAAAATGTAATAATAATAAATTATCCTGGGAAAAAACATATTAAATTTAAAAAAAATAAATATATAAAGTTTGAATTTTGGAAAAATATTAAAAAATTAAAACCTAAAAAGTTAGAATTTAAAAGATTTGATTTTGATCACGAATTAGCAATATTATATTCTAGTGGCACTACAGGAAAACCAAAATGTATTTGCCATAGATCAGGAGGTGTTTTATTGCAACATTTAAAAGAACATCAATTACAGAGTGAAATAAAAGAGAACGATAATGTTTTTTATTTTACCACATGTGGTTGGATGATGTGGAATTGGTTAGTTAGTTCATTAGCTTCAAAAGCTTCGATAGTTCTTTTTGAAGGGTTTCCTATGTATAAAAAAAATGATCTTTTAATAAAAATTGCAGATAGAGAAAATATAACTTTGTTTGGTGTAAGTGCTAAATATATAGATTCGTTAAGAAAATTGAATTTTTCAGCTAGATCAAAATATAAACTAAAAAAATTAAAAACAATTTGTTCTACAGGTTCACCTTTATCTGAAGATGGATTTAATTACATCTATGAAAAAATTAAAAAAAATGTACATCTTGCATCTATTTCAGGTGGAACAGACATAGTTTCTTGTTTTATTTTAGGAAATATTTATAGACCAGTAATTTCAGGAGAAATACAAAACAAGGGATTAGGAATGGATATGGATGTATTTAGTGATCGTGCAAAATCCATAAAAAACAAAAAAGGCGAACTTGTTTGCAAAAATCCATTTCCATCAATGCCAATTAAATTTTGGAATGATAAAAACAACGAAAAATTTAAAAATGCTTATTTCAGAAGATTTAAAGGGGTATGGCATCATGGAGATTATGCGGAAATAAAGAATAGTGGAGGTTTTATAATTTATGGAAGATCTGATGCCACACTTAATCCTGGAGGTGTAAGACTTGGTACCGCAGAGATATATTCAGTTGTAGAAAAATTTAAAGAAGTGCAAGAATGTCTTGTCGTAGGTCAACCTTGGGACAATGATGTTAGAATTGTTTTGTTTTTAGTCATGAATAGATCTTATGATTTAAGAGAAAAATTGATTAAAGAAATAAAACAAAAAATAAGAGCAAATGCTTCTCCTAGACATGTACCTTCAAAAATAATTAAAGTTTCTGATGTACCTAGAACAAAAAATGGAAAAATAGTAGAATTAGCTGTTAAAAATGTAATAGAAGGAAATAAAATAAAAAATATACAAGCATTAGCTAACCCGGAAGTTTTATTAGAATTTAAAAATATAAAAGAACTTAAAAATTAAATGATTAAAGAAATAGTTAAAAATTTAAACTTATCATCAACTCTAAGAATTAATGAAATATCTAAAGATCTAGAGGCTCAAGGCAAAGATGTATTTAAATTTGGATTTGGTCAGTCCCCATTTAAAGTACCAGATGATGTAGTACTAGAACTCAAAAATAATGCAAACAAGAATAACTATTTACCAGTGCAAGGTCTTCCAGAATTAAGAGAAGCAATAGCAAAAAATATATCAATAAAAAAAAATTATAATTATTCAGCAGAAAGTATTTTAATTGGACCTGGTACAAAAGAGCTTATGTTTCTATTAAATATTCTTTTTGATGGAGATGTTTTATTACCTGCTCCAAGTTGGGTATCATATGAACCCCAAGCAATTTTAGGAAGAAATAAAATTCATTGGGTACAAACAAACAGAGAAAAAAATTGGTTTCCTACAGCAGACGATATTGAAAAAATTGTTTCAAAAAATAAAAATAAAAATTATTTATTGTTTTTAAATTCTCCAAACAATCCATCGGGCCAAATTTGCAATAATTTAGAAGAAATCAGCCTTATTGTAAAAAAATATAATATATTAATTCTTTCTGATGAAATCTATTCTGAATTAAGTTTTGAAGATAATTATAAATCTATTGCAAATTTGTGCCCAGAAAAAACAATTATAAGCAATGGATTGAGTAAGTGGTGTGGAGCTGGAGGGTGGAGACTTGGACATTTTATTATTCCAAATGAGTTAAAAAAATTAAGAAATTCTATGAAAGTTCTTGCAAGTGAAACTTTTACATCTGTCAGCGCCCCAATTCAGCATGCTGCAGTAGCAGCATACGAAAAAGACATGAGCAAATATATTAATTCTTCAAGAAATATTTTAAAAAATGTAGCAGAATATGTTTACGATAACTTACGATCTAACAAAGTACTAATAAGCAAACCACAAGGTGGTTTTTATTTAATGCCAGAATTTTTAGATAAAAAATTTCAAACTTCGGAAGAAATGTGTAAAGATTTATTAAATAATACTGGCGTAGTCCTTCTACCAGGCTCAGATTTTGGTATTCCGAAAGATAAAATGATTGCAAGATTAAGTTTTACTGATTTTAATGGAGAAAATTTCATGAAAAACACCTCAAGTAAAGAAAATATAAATTTAGATACTATTTCAAAATTTGCACCAAAAGTTGTTGAAGGAACAAAAAGACTTAAAGATTGGGTTGAATCTCATTAAATAACTTTCTGGACATCATTATTACAATATTGTTAAATTATTGAAATTAAGAAATAGAGAAGGGAAAATAATGAAAAAAAATCAAGGAGTGATAACAATAATTATTGCAGCAGTTATAATTGCTGGAATTTATTATTCACAAAATAAGCCTAAAACTACAGCAGAGTTTTTTACGATAGGAACTGGTGGACCTACTGGAGTTTATTTCCAAACTGGAAATTCAATTTGTAAAATGTTGCATAAATATGCAACTAGTTCTGAACACGGCAGAAAAAAAGCTGCAACAGAAAAAGCTTACAGATGTACAGCACCATCTACAGGTGGATCTAATTATAATATTGGAAAAATCAAAGAAGGTGAATTTCAATTTGGTGTAGCTCAGTCTGATTGGCAGTTTCATGCTGTTAATGGTTCAAGTAAATGGGAAGGAAAACAGTTTAAAAATTTAAGAGCTGTATTTTCAGTTCATAATGAACCGTTTCAAATTTGGGCAAGCGCAGGTGCAAATATAAGTGATTTTGCAGGACTTGAAGGCAAAGTTGTTAACATAGGTAACCCTGGTTCTGGTCAAAGAGGAACTATGGAAGAACTTATGAAAGCAATGGGAGTTGATAATAGTTTCTTTAAATCAGTTACAGAATTAACTTCATCTGAGCAAGTTAAAGCATTATGTGATGGTAAAATAGATGCATTTGGTTATTCAGTAGGATTTCCGAATGGTGCTATGGAACAAGCGGCAACTTGTGCAGCAAACGCAACACCAATTAATCTTACAGGTGGACCTGTTCAAGGTTTAATTGATGGTGCAGATTACTACGCTAAAGCAGTAATTCCTTCATGGACTTATACAGGTCAGCCAAATGATGTAACTACATTTGGTGTTAAAGCTACTGTAGTAACTAGTGCAGATGTTTCTGAAGAGCTAGTTTATTTAGTAACTAAAGCTGTTTTTGAAAACTTTGACGCTTTCAGAGCACAACATCCTGCTTTTGGACCATTAGAAAAGGAAAACATGATTGCTGATGGCTTATCTGCTCCGTTACATCCTGGTGCGATTAAATACTACAAAGAAGCTGGATTAATGTAATCTCAATACATAATTAAATTAAAAAGGCCCAATATTTTTTGGGCCTTTTTTTTATAATAAGGTATCTTTCCTAAAATGAATCAGAACATAAACACTGATATAGAAAATAAAATTAGTGAAGATTTATCACCAACTAGAAACCTTACAGGTTTACATTTAAAAACTGTTGCTGCAATAGCAATTATTTGGACTTTATTTCAGCTTTGGTATGCCTCACCCTTTCCTTTTATGTTTGACATTGGAATGTTTAAAGGATTGCCTGCTAGAGCTATTCATTTAGGTTTTGCTTTAACTTTAACATTTTTAATATTTCCTATTTCTAAATCTAAAAAAATTTCAATAATTGATATTTTAATTAGTTTAGTTTCAGCTTTTTGTTGCCTATATATTTATTTTTTTTACGATCAACTTGTTGATAGAGGAGGATTTCTTTTAAACATTAGTTTAGGTCAAAATATTAATGTACCCATTGAATTAATTATTGGGATAAGTGGAATTTTAATTTTACTTGAGGCTACTAGAAGGGCTATTGGTTTACCATTAGTTATTATTGCAATTTGTTTTTTATTATTTTCTTATTTTGGAAAATATGCTCCAGAAATGATTTCTCATGGTGGACTTTCATTAAAGAGACTTGTAGGGTTTCAGTGGTTTGATCAAGAGGCTATATTTGGAATTCCAATTGGTGTTTCAGTAGATTTTATTTTTTTATTTGTTTTATTTGGTGCGCTTTTAGAAACTGCAGGAGGAGGGAAATACTTCTTAGATCTAGCTTTTGCTATGGTTGGAAAAATGAGAGGAGGACCAGCTAAAGCAGCGATATTAGCATCTGGAATGACCGGCATGATTTCTGGTTCATCAGTTGCAAACACGGTTACTACTGGAACATTTACTATTCCAATTATGAAAAAAACTGGATTTTCGAAAGAAAAAGCTGGAGCAATAGAAGTTTCATCCTCAGTTAATGGGCAATTAATGCCTCCAGTAATGGGGGCTGCAGCTTTTGTTATGGCAAGTTTTATAGGAGTTACTTATTTTGAAGTTGTTAAGCATGCTTTTTTACCTGCAATAATATGTTATGTTGCTTTATTTTATATTTCTCATCTTGAAGCTTTAAAATTAAATCTTAAAGGCATGGAAGAAAAAGATGTACCAAATTTAAAAAAGACTTTTTTAGCTGGATTGCATTTTTTAATTCCAATTTTTGTTTTAATATATTTATTAGTTGTTTTAAGATTTACAGCTTCTTATTCAATATTTTACGCAACTATTGCATTAATTTTTATAAATTTAATAAATAAATTAATTAAGCAACCTAATTTTCAAGATGCCCTTAGAACTTGGTTTAACCAAACTATTGTAGGCTTTGAAAAAGGTGCAATAAACATGGTTGGTGTTGGAATTGCTATTGCAACTGCAGGGGTAATAGTAGGAGCAGTAGGATCTACAGGATTAAGTACAAATTTAATTGTTGTTATAGAATCTGTTGCTAAAGATAACGTGGCAATTTTATTATTGTTGACTATCATTTTATGTTTGTTGCTTGGAATGGGACTTCCAACAACCGCAAATTATGTGGTTGTTGCATCATTGATGGCAATGGTTTTAGTAGATGTAGGTAATGCTTCAGGTTTTATATTTCCACTTATAGCTGTTCATTTATTTGTATTTTATTTTGGATTAATGGCCGATGTTACACCACCTGTAGGCTTAGCTTCATATGCTGCTGCGGCTATTTCAGGTGGAGACCCCATCAAAACAGGAGTGCAAGCTTTCTGGTACGAAATAAGAACAGCTATTTTACCAATTTGTTTTTTATTTAATCATGAGTTGCTTTTAATAGGAATTGAAAATATTTGGCACGCGTTATTAGTCATTGTAACTTCTTTAATTGGAGTACTTATATTTACTGCTGCTACTCAAATGTGGTTTTTTAATAAGCTCCGATGGTATGAAATTATAGTTTTTCTAATTATCTCAATATCCCTATTATCACCAGAATTTGTTCTTAATAAATTTTATCCAAAATATAATTATAAAGATATAAATCAAATTCAGCTTTTAGAATTAGATCCAAAAAAAGAAGCACATTTCAAAGTTACGCGTTTAAGTGAATATGGTGAAAGATACAAATTATTTGTTATCAAGAAAAACACTTTTGAAAATAAATTTAATTTAGAAGAATATGGAATTAATTTAATTAAAGATGAAAATAAAATTTTAGTCGATAATTTAAAATGGAAAGGTTTAGCTAAAAAAGAGGGATTTAAAACTGGTGATATTATAAGTGAATTTAAAATAGAAAATTTAGATAGACCAAACAAACGAATCGTTTATCCAATTTCATTAATCTTACTTTTTATTTTTGGTTATTTTAATTATAGAAGAAAAGAATAATCTGCAACCTTAGCTAGCATTTGGAAGTGTTGTTCCCATTATTTTCCAAATACCAGAAGCTGAAGCAATCATTTTACCATTAGACTCTAAATGACATATTAAAAATACTAAAGATTTTGTTTTCCTTTGAATTTTTGTAAATCCTACAATTTCATCTCCCAGTTTTGTTGTTGCAATAAATTTTATGTCTAAAGAAATTGTAACACATGAAAAATTATCAGCTGCACGGTGAGCGCTAGTTCCTGCGCCGGCATCAATTATAGAGGCTATATAACCACCATGGGTTATACCTGCAGTATTAAGATGATTTTTTTTTATAGTAGTTTTGAATTCATATTCATGTTTTGATATTTCTCTGAACAATAATCCACCGTTATGATTCATATAACCGGGTTTAATACTTAACTGTTCAAAATCTTTTGACATATTTTAAATTATTAATGTAATTAAAATTAGAATTATAAAGACTATTACAAAGAAATAAATAACTGCTTTTTGTAAAGATATATTCATTTTATCCTTTTTTTTGGTGGGCCGCGAAGGACTTGAACCCTCAACCTCAGAGTCCGTAGCTCTGCGCTCTATCCAATTGAGCTAGCAGCCCACTGTTATCAATATAGATTAAAGTAGCTAAATTTAAACTAAATTTAACTATTAATATTTCAATGATTTTAAATTTCTTCTTAAAATCAATTTTTGTATCCAAAGACTTGCGTCAATATTTTTATTTTGTCTATTATTAATAATTATCAATTTTTTTATTAATTTTATTAACATGATACAATTTACTCATTTAAGGATGGCCAAAAAATTATATAAATATGTCCAAAATAAATCTGCTATTAATTTAGCAATAAGATAGGATATAAAAATACATGATAAAGGATTTACTTGTACCGGATATTGGCGATTTCGAAAAAGTTGAAATTATAGAAGTTTTGGTAAAAGCAGGAGATAAAATTAAAAAAAATGAATCCTTAGTTACTTTAGAGAGCGATAAATCGAGTGTTGAGGTTCCTTCAACGGAAGATGGAATAATAGAAAGTGTGAATGTTAAGGTTGGAGATAAAGTTTCTAAAGGTCATTTACTAGCTACATTAGAAAGTTTGAGACCAACGGAAGAGAAACCAAAAAAAATCTTAGAAGAAAAATTACCTTCTGATACTGAAAAAATTATTGAGGAAGCAGAAAATACTTTAGTATTAAAAAAGGAAGCAGATGAACAAAAAACTATAACTAAAAAAGAAGACAATGAAGAAAAAGAATTGGATGAACAAAAAACTATAACCACAAAAGAAGACAGTGACCAAAAAATTGAGATTGTCAAAAATGGTGATATTGACTCAATAGAAACAAAAGAATGGTTAGAATCGCTATCTGCTGTTCTTGAAAAAGATGGAAAGCATAGAGCTCAATTTTTAATTAAACAATTAATAGAACATTCATATAAAGAAGGGTCAGATCTAGTTTTATCTAGAAATACTCCTTACATAAATACAATACCTCCTGAACAAGAAACAAAGTCTCCAGGGGATCAAAATCTTGAAAGAAAAATCAGATCTTTGATTAGGTGGAATGCTGCTGCGATGGTTGTTAGAGCAAACAAAAAAAATTCAGAACTTGGTGGTCATATAGGTACATTTGCATCAGCAGCTACACTTTATGATGTTGGCATGAATCATTTTTGGAGAGCGAAAAATAATAAATTTGGTGGTGATTTAATTTATTTTCAAGGGCACAGTGCACCTGGAATGTATGCTAGAGCATTTCTTGAAGGAAGGATTACTCCAAAACAACTTGATGGTTTTCGACAAGAAGTTAAGCTGCCAGAGAAAAATTAGATAATTTAATTTTTGTTGTTAATTGCAATCTACAAAGACTTGATGGCCCTGTAAGAGGTAATGGAAAAATAATTCAAGAACTAGAAGGAATATTTAGAGGGGCTGGCTGGAACGTCATTAAAGTTATTTGGGGATCTTATTGGGATCCTTTGCTTGCAAAAGATAAAACTGGTTTATTAATAAAACGTATGGATGAAGCAGTTGATGGGGAATACCAAGCATTTAAAGCTAAAGGAGGAGCTTTTGTGAGGGAAAAATTTTTTGGCAAGTATCCAGAACTTTTAAATTTAGTTTCTCAAATGGATGATAAAGATATTTGGAAATTAAATAGAGGGGGTCACGATCCACACAAAGTTTATGCAGCATATCATTCTGCTATGCAAAATAAAGGTAGTCCAACTGTAATTTTAGCAAAAACAATAAAAGGATATGGTATGGGCAAATCAGGCGAAAGTATGAACACAACTCACCAACAAAAAAAATTAGGTGAAGAAGACTTATTATATTATAGAGATAGATTTGATGTACCTTTAACAGATCAACAAGTAAAGAATGTTGAATACTATAGGCCTTCAGAAAATTCTCCTGAAATAAAATATTTAAAAAAATGTAGATTAAAATTAGGTGGAAACCTGCCCGAAAGATCTTCTTTTGCAAAACCAATTAAAACCCCTTCAGAAGATATATTTAAAGCAATGAAAGAATCTACAGGCAATAAAGAAATGTCAACTACAATGGTATTAGTAAGAATGCTTACAAGTTTATTAAGAGATAAAAATGTAGCACCAAAATTAGTCCCAATTATTCCAGATGAGGCAAGAACATTTGGAATGGAAGGTTTTTTTCAAAAAATTGGAATCTATGCCCATGAAGGTCAGAAATATGAACCCGTAGATTCAGAACAACTAAGTTCTTATAGAGAAGATATAAAAGGACAAGTATTAGAAGAAGGATTAACTGAAGCAGGAGCCATGTCGTCTTGGATTGCTGCAGGAACTTCTTATACAAATCATGATATCTCAATGATTCCAATCTACTTGTTTTATTCAATGTTTGGCTTTCAAAGAACAGGTGATTTTGCTTGGGCAGCTGGAGACAGCCAAACTAGAGGTTTTTTAATTGGAGCAACAGCAGGCAGAACAACTCTTGCAGGTGAAGGATTACAGCATGGAGACGGACATAGCCATATATTGTCATCTGTTATTCCAAATTGTAAATCGTATGATCCTACTTTTTCTTATGAATTGGCAACTATTTTTAGAGAAGGATTAAAAAGAATGCATGAGAAAAAAGAAAATATTTTTTATTACATTACGACTATGAATGAAAATTATTCTCATCCAGCAATGCCAAAAGATAAGAACGTTGAAGATGGAATTTTAAAAGGCATGTATTTATTTAAAGAATTAAATAAATATAAAAAAACTAAAATTCAATTACTAGGATCGGGCACAATTTTAAGAGAAATTATAGCCGCTGCTGAAATTTTACAAAAAGATTATCAAATAGATAGCAATGTGTGGAGCGTTACAAGTTTTAACGAATTAAGAAAAGAAGCTTTAGAAGTAGAAAGATATAATCTTTTAAACCCAGATAAAAAACCCAAAAAAAGCTACATAGAAGAGTGCATGTCAAAAACTGAAGGTCCAATAGTTTCTGCATCTGATTATATACGTTTAAATTCAGATCAGATAAGACCGTTTATTAGAAAAAGCCTTTATTCTTTCGGAACAGATGGATATGGAAGAAGTGATACTAGAAAGAATTTAAGAAAATTTTTTGAAATAGATAAAGAACATATAGTTACATATTCATTAAGTGTTCTAGCAAAAGAACAATTAATACCTTCAAAATATGCTAAAGAAGCCATCAAAAAATATAATATTGATCCAGAGAAACCATTTCCAACAAAATTGTAAAAATGTCAGAAAATAAAAAAATATTTACAACTCCAAAGGTAAGAAAATTTGCTAGAGAACTAGGTGCAAATATAGAGCAAATTGAAGGATCGGAAAGAAAAGGCAGAATAACAGAACATGATGTAAAAAATTTTATAAATAAAAAACTAATACAGTCAAAAGATTTTCAAAGTAATAAAAAAATAGCAAAATTACAAAGTGAATTCAAACATTCTGATTTTGGTGAAGTGGAAATAAAAGATATGCCAAGAGTAAAGAAAATATCCGCATCACATCTTTCTAATTCATGGACAAAAATTCCTCATGTCACACATCATGATGAAGCAGATATTACAGAGCTTGAGCTATTTAGATCTTCATTAACTGACATAAATACTGGTCATAAGAAAAAAATTACTCCTTTAGTTTTTATAATTAAATCATTAGTTTCTGCTTTGATAAAATATCCAAATTTTAATTGTTCAATTGATGACATTGATACTGGAAAAATGACTTTAAAAAAATATTTTCATGTTGGTATAGCAGTGGATACAAAACATGGTTTAATGGTACCAAAAATAAGAAACGCAAATAATAAAAATCTAAATCAATTAAGTGAAGAACTTAAGGATATAAGTGATAAATGTAGAAATTTAAAAATTGATAAAAAAGAATTTTTTGGAGGATCAATGACCATAACTAGTTTAGGAAGTATAGGAGGATCTTTTTTTACCCCTATAATAAATTATCCAGAAGTTGCAATTTTAGGAGTGGGAAGAACTAATTACAAACAAGTTTTAATTAATAATGAATTTCAGAAGAGAAACATGCTTCCACTGTCCTTGTCATATGACCACAGAATAATAGATGGTGCTGAAGCGGCAAGATTTTGTAATGAATTAAAAGAAAATCTTGGAAAAAATTTCGCTTACAGATTAGCAATATAAATATTTCCATAATGAAAAAATTTATTTCATTTCTTTGTCTAATTGTTTGTACGTTAATCTGGGGTACAACTTTTATAGCCCAAGATACTGGGATGGATAATATAGGTCCTTTTACTTTTAATTCAGCAAGATTTTTTGTAGCTTTTTTTGCTGTCGTGCCTTTTGTATTAATATTTGAAAAAAAAAAAATATCAAATTTTGTAATTTCAGAAAAAAAAGAATTCTTTAAGTTAATGATACCTGTGGGAGTATCATTATTTTTAGGAACTGCATTACAACAAGTTTCATTAATTTATACTAATGTTGCGAATTCAGCATTTTTTACAATATTTTATGTACCATTAGTTCCAATAATTATTTATTTTCTTTTCTCAGACAAGCTTCACTGGTCAGTGTGGCCTTCGGTTTTTATTTGTATACTTGGAGGATATTTTTTATCTGATTTTAGTAATGCTGCTGTTAGTTTAGGAGATGGACTAGTATTAATAGGAGCTATATTTTGGGCATTACATATTATTTATATTGGGAAACTAATAGCAAAATTTAACTTACCTTTTTTTATAGCTTTATTACAAAATTTAGCCGTTGCAACACTATCTTTTTTATTAGTAGTTATATTTGAGGAAATCGATTTTTCTAAAATAATATTAGAAACATATGAAATATTATATGCAGGTGTTTTATCGGGAGGTGCAGCATTTGTTTTACAACTTTTTGGTCAAAAACATATTTCACCTGCACCTGCAGCTATTATTATGTCTTTAGAAGGAGTTTTTGCAACAATATCAGCATGGATAATTCTGAATCAAATTTTAGGATTCAACAATATAATTGGGTGTTTGCTTATATTATTTGGTGTTTTGATTTCTCAACTTCTGCCAATTTATGATAAAAAAATATAAATTTAAAATTAGACCCTGTAAAAAAAATATTGGCACCGAAATAATTTGTAATTTAAAATTAGTTAACACAAAACAAATTAAACTAATAAAAAATTCATTAAATAAATATGGTATGGTTTTTTTTAGAAATCAGAATTTAGATTCAAGATCTTATATTTTATTTGCAAAAAAGTTTGGTCGTATAGCAGATTATCCAATGCTAAGGGGGCTAAGTTCTGAATTTCCTGAGATTACAGTTGTAGAAAGAAAAGTTTCTGATAGAGGACCTAGCTTTGGTGAACAATTTCATACAGACTCAAGTTACACAAAAAAACCACCAAAGTTTACAATGTTGTTAGCTAAATTAGTGCCATCTCGAGGCTTAGGAAATACTGAATTTGCTTCACAATACTTAGCATATAAAAATTTACCCAAAATTTATAAAAAAAAATTTAAAAATTTAAAAGCAGTATTTTCTTCATCTGGACCGATCTCAATAACACGACTTGAACGGGAAAAAGAAAAAGGTACTGGAAGGTCAAAAGATTTTAAAGCAATTCATAATATCATTAGAAAAATTAATAACCATAAAGCTATATACTGTAGCCCAGGTCATGTTGAAAATTTTTTGAATATTAATGCTAAGGATGAAAAAAAAATTAAAAATTTCTTATTTAAACATCAAATTAAGAAAAAATTTATTTTCGCTTTTGAGTGGGAAAAAAATTCTTTAGCAATATGGGACAATCGATCTATGCTTCATCAAGCCACTCCTTTTAATGGAAATCGAATAATGCATAGAATAACAATTAAATAAAATTTTAATGATTATAATTTAATAATAAACAATTATAAAAAGTATTAAAGCTAAAAAGATTCTATAAAAAACAAACACATTTAATGAAAAATTTTTTACAAAAATTAAAAAATATTTAATAGTCAAATAAGAAATTATAAAAGAACTAATAGTGGCAAATATTATTAAAAAACTAAACTCTATATTCTGATTAAAAGCATCTTTTAAAACTAGCACGCTTGCACCGCTTAAAGCAGGTATTGATAAATAAAATGAAATTTTTAACGAGTCATATCTGTCAAAATTTAAAAAACGGCATGCGGTAATTACAATTCCAGATCGACTGACACCAGGTATTAATGATAAAATTTGAAATAAAGCAATTATTAAAATATTTTTTAAATTAAGATCGTTATCAAAACTTTTTTTTATTTTAAATCTATCGGAAAAATATAAAAGTATACCAAAAATTAATGTAGTCCATGCTATTATTTCAATATTTCTTAAATAATAAATTAAATTACTAGCGAACAATAGAAATCCAAAAACTATTAATGGAATTGAGCCAAATGTAATGAGTAAAGCTAAATTTTTATTTTGAAAAAAGTTTATTAAATCTTTTCTGAAATAAAATATTATCGCAAGAATAGATCCTAAATGTAAGCTTATATCAATTATTAAAGAGCTAGATTTATAATTAAAAAGTTCAGAAGTTAAAAAAAGATGTGCAGAAGAACTAATAGGTAAAAATTCAGAAACTCCTTGAATGAATGACAGAGTGAAAGTTTCAAAATAATTAGTCAGCATTAGAGATTACTATTTGGTAAACAAAATAATCTTAAAATAAAGCAATTACTTGACAGCATAAGAGGTATGCATAAGTGTAAAAAAGCAATAAATTGCTTACTTTTCTAATTTATAGGACATAAATATTGACCTAGTTGTTCTTTTAGTCGCTAATCTACTAATATATATTTAATCAGTTATGACAGAGAAAATGCTTAAATTTGTAAAAATAGGTCAACAAAGTCCACCTAAAAGGGAGATTTTAAATAGAAAAGAGGATTTTAGAGAAATATATAACGAATTTATAAATGAAAAGGCAAAAGAGCAATCAAGCAGATGTTCTCAATGTGGAGTGCCATTTTGTCAAATACATTGCCCATTAAGCAACAACATACCTGATTGGTTAAAGCTGACCGCAGAGGGAAGACTGGAAGAAGCTTACCAGTTATCTGAAAGTACTAATAATATGCCTGAAGTTTGTGGAAGAATTTGTCCTCAAGATAAGTTGTGCGAAGGTAATTGTGTAATTGAAAAATCAGGACATGGAACAGTCACTATTGGTTCAATAGAAAAATTTTTAACTGAAAACGCTTGGAATAATGGTTGGATAAAACCCATACAAGTATTTCAAGAAAAAAAACAAAGTGTAGGAATTATTGGAGCAGGTCCAGCAGGTCTTGCTTGTGCCGAACAACTTAGAAAAAAAGGATATCAAATTACTATTTATGATCGTTATGATCGTCCAGGCGGATTACTGATTTATGGTATTCCAAATTTCAAATTAGAAAAATTTGTAGTTGAAAGAAGAACAAAGTTGCTTATGGAAGGCGGAATAAATTTTATACAAAATTATGAAGTAGGAAAAGATTCATCTTTAAAAGAACTTAGAGAAAAACATGATGCAATTTTAATTGCTACAGGAGTTTACAAAGCAAGAGAAGCCAATATACCAGGAAATAATTTAAAAAATATATTTCCAGCAATGGAATTTTTAACAGCATCAAATAAAAAAGGTTTAGGAGATAAAGTTGAAATGTTTGACAATGGAACATTAAATACAGAAGGAAAAAATGTTGTTGTAATTGGTGGAGGAGATACAGCAATGGATTGTGTTCGAACATCGATAAGACAAAATGCAAAATCTGTAAAGTGTTTATACAGGAGAGATAGAGAAAATATGCCTGGTTCTGCTCGAGAAGTTGCAAATGCTGAAGAAGAAGGGATTGATTTTGTATGGTTATCTAATCCAAAAGAATTTAAAGGAACTAGTAAAATTGAAAGTCTAATGGTAGAAAAAATGAAATTAAGTGAACCTGACGAAAGTGGAAGAAGTAAACCAATCGTTCAAGAAAATTCTGAATATGAGTTAAAGGTTGATATTATAATAAAAGCTTTAGGTTTTGATCCTGAAGAATTGCCAAAATTATTTTGCGAAGATCAACTTCAAGTAACTAAATGGGGAACAATAAAAACTAACTTCGATACTATGGAAACAAATATACCAGGCGTATATGCCGCTGGAGATATAATTAGAGGAGCATCATTAGTAGTATGGGCTATTAAAGATGGAAGAGATGTTGCAATTTCAATTGAAAAATATTTGAAAAAAAAATCCTTTCAAAAAATTAAAGCTGCTTAGCATAATATGAAACTTTATAAAAAAAATTTAAAAAAATTAATTAATGGAAAAGTTTATGATCCAAATATGGAGCACGATTCATGTGGTGTTGGCCTTGTAGTTTCTACGGAAGGGAAGAAATCGAGAAAAATTGTCGAATATGGGATTGAAGCATTAAAAGCTGTTTGGCATCGTGGAGCAGTAGATGCTGATGGCAAAACTGGAGATGGTGCTGGAATACATATAGAAATTTCAACTAATTTTTTTAAAGAAAAAATTGAGAACTATGGTCGTCAATATGATGGCGGAGAGATTTGTGTTGGAATGATTTTTTTGCCTCGTAACGATTATAACTCTCAAGAAAAATGTAAAACATTAATAGAAACAGAGCTTTTAAGTAATAATTACTATATTTATAGATGGAGACAGGTTGCAATTAATACTAGTGTGCTTGGTGTTAAAGCAGAACTAACAAGACCAGAAATTGTTCAAGTTATCTTTAAATCAAAAGACAGAAACCTTAAAGATAAAGAACTTGAGAGGCAACTTTATGTAATTAGAAGAACAATAGAAAAAAAAGCTTTAAATTCTCAATTAAAAGATTTTTATATATCTTCATTCAGTTCAAAATCAATAATTTATAAAGGCATGTTTCTTGCTGAAACATTGTCTGATTTTTATCCCGACTTACAAGACGAAAGATTTATTTCTAGATTTGCTATTTTTCATCAAAGATATTCTACTAATACATTTCCTAGCTGGGATCTTGCACAGCCGTTTAGGGCTTTGGCTCATAATGGAGAAATAAATACATTAAAAGGCAATATTAATTGGATGAAAGTTCACGAACAAGAAATGAGCAGTGCGCTATTTAAAGACATGGAGAATCTTAAACCAGTAATCAATTCAGGTAACTCAGATTCAGCTGCACTAGATAACGTTTTTGAATTGTTAAATCGATCTGGACAACCTGCACCTCTCGCAAAATTAATGTTAATTCCAGATGCTTGGTCAAAAAAAAGCAAAACATTACCAAGAAGTCACCAACAACTATTTAATTTTTTAAATAGCACTATCGAACCTTGGGATGGACCTGCTGCTATTGCCGCAACAGATAATGAATTTAAGATATGTTGTTACCAAAGATAAACTTCTTTTTGCCGGATCTGAAACTGGAATGGTTTCTTTAGAAGAAAATAAAATTGTAAGCAAAGGTAGATTGGGGCCAGGACAGATCATAGGCATTAAGTTAAATAAAGGAAAAGTCTATCATAATATTGAAATTAAAAATTATCTTGAAAAAGAGTACAAGCATTTCAATAATCAAATTATTGATCTTGATAAAAAGTTTTATGTCAAAAATGAAAAAAGATTTTTCTATGGAGATGAGTTAAGAAAAAGACAGTATGTTTTTGGACTAAGTATTGAAGATTTAGAATTAATTTTACACCCAATGGTAGAAGAATCTAAAGAAGCGACTGGATCTATGGGCGATGATACTCCGGTTGCTGTTTTATCCGATAGATATAGACCACTTAACCATTATTTCAGACAGAATTTTAGTCAAGTTACTAATCCACCAATTGACTCGTTGAGAGAGAATAAAGTTATGAGTTTAAAAACTAGATTTGGAAATACGGGAAATATTTTAGATTTTAATAATTTAACTAAAGAAAATATTTATGTTTTAGACAGTCCAATATTATCAAATTCACAATTTTTAAAATTTAAAGAATATTTTAAGAAAAGTTTTGCTATTATTGACTGTACATTTGAAAAATCCTCTACGTTAAAAAAAGGTTTAGATAACATTATTCATTTATCAGAGATAGCAGCTAGAGAAGGTATAAAACAAATAATTTTGACCGATAAAAATTTAAATGAAAATAAGATACCTATTTCAATGCTTTTAGCTGTTGGAGCAATAAATTCTTACTTAATTAAAATGAGATTAAGAGGATATGTTTCTCTTAATATTCAAACCGGTGAAGCATTAGACACTCATTCATATGCTACTTTATTAGGTGCTGGAGCCACAACAATAAATCCATATTTGGCTTTAGATACAATACATCAAAGATATGAAAAGAAATTATTCGGCAAATTAACCATAGATGAATGTGTTAAGCGCTACATTCAAGCAGTAAATAATGGTCTTTTAAAAATTATGTCTAAGATGGGTATTTCAGTATTAAGTTCATATAGGGGAGGAGGTAATTTCGAAACAGTAGGATTAAGTAGAACAATAGTATCTGAATTTTTTCCGGGAATTGCATCTAAAATCTCTGGAATTGGTGTAATTGGAATTGAAAAAAAAATCAGAGAAATTCATGAACAAGCATTTAAAGAAAACATAAGCGTTTTACCAATTGGAGGTATTTATAAATATAGAAAAAATGGTGAAACACACCAGTATCAAGGCAATTTAATTCATATGTTGCAACATGCTGTAACGCATAAGTCATTTGAAACTTACAAAAAATATGCAAAAGCAATTTATGATTTACCACCAATTAATCTTAGAGATTTAATAGGATTCAAAAATAAAAAAAAGCCAATAGATATTTTACAAGTCGAAGATAAATCAGAAATATTAAAAAGATTTGGAAGTGGAAGCATGTCACATGGAGCTTTATCACAAGAGGCACATGAAACTCTTGCAATTGGAATGAATAGAATTAAGGGAGCTTCTTGCAGTGGCGAGGGAGGAGAAGATCCAAAAAGGTTCAAAATTTTAGAAAATGGAGATAGTTCGAACTCTAGAGTAAAACAAATAGCCTCTGCTAGATTTGGTGTTACAATTGATTATTTAAACAATTGTAATGAAATAGAAATAAAAATAGCACAAGGTGCAAAACCTGGAGAGGGAGGACAATTACCAGGTTTTAAAGTTACAAAAGATATTGCAAAATTAAGATATTCAACTCCAGGAGTTACTCTTATTTCGCCCCCGCCTCATCATGATATTTATTCAATAGAAGATCTTGCACAATTAATTTATGATTTAAAACAGGTTAATCCAAATGCCCGAGTTGGAGTAAAATTAGTTGCATCAAGTGGCGTTGGGACAATTGCCGCAGGTGTTGCAAAAGCTAAAGCTGATATAATTTTAATTTCTGGTCATTCTGGAGGTACAGGGGCAAGTCCTCAAACAAGCATAAAATATGTTGGCATACCTTGGGAGATGGGCCTCACAGAGGTTAACCAAATACTTACATTAAATAATCTAAGACATCGTGTAACTCTAAGAACAGATGGTGGGATAAAAACAGGAAGAGATATTGTAATCTCAGCAATGATGGGAGCAGAAGAATTTGGAATTGGAACTACGTCGCTTGTAGCAATGGGGTGTATATTAGTAAGACAATGTCATTCAAATACATGTCCAGTAGGAGTATGCACTCAAGATGGAAAACTTAGAGAAAAATTTACAGGTACGCCAGAAAAAGTAGTTAATCTATTTACTTTTATCGCCGAAGAAGTAAGGGAGATTTTAGCAAGTTTAGGTTTTAAGTCATTAAATGAAATTATTGGCAGAACTGATTTATTAAAACAAGTAAGTAAAGGCTCAGAAAGTCTTGATGATCTAGATTTAAACCCATTGTTTGTTCAAGCTGATCCAGGTGAAAATAAAAGATATTGTGAAAAAAAAATTATTAATAAAGTACCTGATACTTTGGACGAGCAAATTTACAAAGATATTAAAGAAAAATTTAAAAATGAAGAAAAAATATATAAAACATACGATATAAAAAATATTCATAGAGCAGTTGGCACTAGACTCTCACATTACATTTATAAGGAATTTAATAATAAAAAACTGCCTAATGATTTTATTTCTATTGATCTTTATGGTTCTGCGGGTCAATCATTTGGTGCATTTGGAATTCAAGGATTAAAATTAAGATTATTTGGAGATGCAAATGATTATGTTGGTAAAGGATTGTCTGGCGCTAAATTAGTGATTCATCTACCTAAGGAAAGTAATTTAAAAAGTGATGAAAATACAATTATAGGTAATACAGTTTTGTATGGAGCTACCTCAGGAAAATTATTTGTATCCGGTAAAGCAGGTGAAAGATTTGCTGTTAGAAATTCAGGTGCTTTATCAGTAATAGAAGGATGTGATTCTAATGGATGTGAATACATGACAGGAGGTGCAGTTGTTATTTTAGGAAAAGTAGGAGATAATTTTGCGGCTGGTATGACAGGAGGTATGGCTTTTATATATGATCCATTTTTAGATTTTGAAAAATATGTGAATCCTGATTCAGTTATTTGGCAAAAAATTCAAACCCAATATTGGATTAAATATCTTAAAGCTTTAATAGAAGAACACTATAGCGAAACAAATTCTACACTATCAAAAAAAATAATAAATAATTTCGATAAAGAAATTTATAATTTTATTCAAGTCTGTCCTAAAGAAATGTTGGATAAATTAGAAAATCCAATATCAACTAAAAAAATAGTTGGTATTGCAAGTTAATTAATGAATTTTATAAGTAAATCTAACTCTTTTAATAATATTTTTATATTTTTTGCAGACGACAAACTGTGATCTCCATTTTTAACAATTGTTAATCTTTTTTTAGATTGATTAAACAGCCTTAGAATTTTTCTTGAATAAATGATCGGAACTACTTCATCTTTGCTTCCATGAATCATGGTTATGTGAATTTTTGATCTTATTTTCTTATTAAATACTTTATTTTTTCTGCCATCTTTTATTAATTGGAATGAAATAGGATATTTATAATTTCCATGCTTTAAAGAATATATTCCATTTTTAATAGTTTCTTTCTTCATTTTTTTTGTAAATTTATTCCACATTAATCTTTCTAAAAATTCTGGCGCAGAACCAATCCCCAAGAATCCTTTAATCTGTTTTTTAAAGTATTTGAATTGATTTAATGATAGCCAAGATCCCATACTAGAACCTATTAAAATGAAATTACTTTTTTTTACGATTTTTTTTATTGTGTATTTAATTTCTTTAGTCCATTTACTTACATTTCCTTTAGTAAATTCCCCTGAAGATTTTCCATGCCCAGAATATTCTAATGCAAGAAATCCTAGTTTTCTTTTTTTACAATATCTTTGAAAAGCTTTAGGTTTTTTACCTTCCAAATCAGACATAAATCCATGAAGAAAAACTACAAATAGCTTAGAATTAGTATTTAAAAATATGCACCTTAATTTTTTTGTTTTGGAAATTTTCAAATATCTAAATTTACCCATAAAAGATAATTAAATAATGTGATATTATAATTGATTATTAAATGCCATCTAAATTAAAAGTTTTACAAGTGATTCCCAAATTAGGACATGGCGGAGCGGAGATAGGCTGTTACGATCTTGCTCACTATCTGTACGAAAATGATTGCTCATCTTATATAGTTACAAGTGGAGGCACATTAATTAAATATATCAATAGAAAGAAAGTAAAATTAATTAGATTACCAGTACAGAGTAAAAACCCAATTTTAATATTGTTAAATGCAATTATATTAACAATTATTATATTAATATTGAATATAAATATTGTGCATGCAAGAAGCCGAGCACCTGCTTGGTCGTGTTTAATTGCAACTAAAATAACAGGCAGAAAGTTTGTTACAACATTTCATGGAACATATAATTTTAAAAACAACATTAAAAAATTTTATAATTCAGTAATGTTAAGATCAAACTTAATAATAGCTGGATCAAATTTTATTTTTTCACATATAAATGAAAATTATTCAAAATATCTTAAACCTGAAAAGAAATTTTTAGTTATCTTTAGAGGTATAAATACTGATTATTATGATCCAAAAAAAATTAAAGAAAAAGACGAAATACAACTAATAAGCAAATGGAAAATTGATAAAGAAAAAAAAGTTATATTCCTCCCCGCTAGACTTACAACTTGGAAGGGTCATGAAATTTTTTTAGAAGCTTTAAATAAACTTAAAATTAATGAACCGCAAAAAAAATTTATTGCAGTTATTCTTGGTAGTGACCAAGGTAGAAAAATTTATAAAAAAAGACTTATAAGACTTGTTGAGCAGTACAGACTAATTAATGATGTAATTTTTATTGATAATTTTGAACTAATGCCTATCGCTTATAAAATTTCTGATATTGTTATATCAAGTTCTATTGAACCAGAAGCATTTGGAAGAGTTGCAGTAGAAGCACAGGCTATGGAAAAACCTATTATTGCCAGCAACATTGGAGGTTCTAATGAGACAATAATTGATGAAAAAACAGGTTTTTTATATCCTGCGGGTAACTCTAATATATTGAGTCAAAAACTTTCTCATATTTTTGATTTAAATGAAGAAACATTGAAATCAATGGGTATAGAAGGTAGAAAAAATGTGATTAAGAAATTTAATGTTGAAAAAATGTGTTTTTCTACTTATTCAGAGTACAAAAAATTATTTAATTAAATGCCAAACATAACTCTACCAGACGGAAATAAATTAAATTTCCAAAATAAAATAACTGGATTGAAGATTGCTGAAAAAATTAGCAAGTCATTATCAAAGCAGGCACTTATTATAAGTGTAGATGGTGAACTAAAAGATTTAAGTTATACAATTGAAAAAGATTGTTCAATTAAGATTTTTACGTCTAAGGATAATGAAGGACTTGAAACAATCAGACATGATACAGCTCATATACTTGCAATGGCAGTTCAAGAACTTTTTCCAGGTACGCAAGTTACAATTGGACCAGTAATAGACAATGGATTTTATTACGACTTTGCTAGAAAAGAGTCTTTTACCAAAGAAGATCTAGAAAAAATAGAAAAGAAAATGCATGAAATTATTAAAAGGGACGAACCTACGCGCAGGGAAGTTTGGGATCGTGAAAAAGCAATAAATCATTTTAATAAAAATGGCGAAACTTATAAGGCAGAAATAATTCAAAACATTCCAAAAGATGAAGAGGTTTCGATATACTTTCATGGAAAATGGCACGATCTATGCAAGGGGCCTCATTTATTATCTACAGGAAAAATAGGAAAATTTTTTAAACTTACAAAAGTGTCAGGAGCTTATTGGAAGGGCGATTCTAATAATGAAATGCTCCAAAGAGTTTATGGAACAAGTTGGTCAACTCAAAAAGATTTAGATGAATACTTAAAAAGAATTGAGGAAGCTGAAAAAAGAGATCATAGGAAACTTGGCAAAGAAATGGATCTATTTCATTTTAGAGAAGAAAGTCCAGGTTCAGTTTTTTGGCACGACAAAGGTTGGAATCTTTTTCAAAAACTGATTACTTATATGAGGGGCAAACAAGATGAAGCTGGCTATAAAGAAATAAATACTCCAGAAATTTTAGATAGATCATTGTGGGAAAAATCAGGACATTGGGAAAAATTTGGCGAACATATGTACACTTCTACAACGCCTGATGAAAAAATATTTGCAATTAAACCAATGAATTGTCCAGGCTGCGTGGAGGTTTTTAATCAAGGTTTAAAAAGCTACAGAGATTTACCTTTAAAGATGTCTGAATTCGGAAAAGTACATCGTTATGAACCATCGGGGGCTTTACATGGCTTGTTAAGAGTTAGAGCATTCACACAAGATGATGCTCATATTTTTTGCACTGAAGATCAAATTACTAATGAATGTTTAAGTGTAACAAATTTGATATTAGAAATTTATAAAGATCTTGGCTTTACAAATGTTCTATTGCAGTTTTCTGATAGACCGCAAAAAAGAGTGGGAGATGATAAAATTTGGGATAAAGCAGAAACGGCATTATTAAAAGCAATAAAACAAACAAAACTCAAATATGAAATTAATAAAAGCGAAGGTGCATTTTATGGACCAAAAATTGATTTTGTACTTAGGGATAGTATTGGGCGTGATTGGCAATGTGGAACTTTACAAGTTGATTTAAACTTGCCAGGTAGACTAGGTGCCACATTTGTAGACAAAGATGGTTCAAAAAAAATTCCTGTTATGTTGCATAGAGCTTTATTTGGATCATTGGAAAGATTTATAGGAATTTTAATTGAACATTATTCAGGCAAACTGCCATTTTGGATTTCACCTTTACAAGCAATAGTTATTCCAGTTTCTAATGATTTCGATACTTATGCAAAAAAAGTTTATGATAAAATAAAAAAAACAGGTATTAAATGTGAAGTTGACTTAAAAAATCATAATTTAAACTATAAAATTAGAGAGCATTCTTTATCAAAGATACCACTTTTGTTAATTTGTGGAAAAAAAGAAGTTGACAGTAACACAGTAACTATTAGAAGATTGGACTCTAATAAACAAGAAAATATGAAACTTGATATATTTCTTAAAAAATTTTCTGCTTTAAATAAAGCATTATCAAACTAAGTGTCATATTTTAAACAAAATTATTTTCAAAAAAAAAATAAACCCAGAGGTCCACGATCAAATCACAGGATCACATCGCTTGAGGTGCAAGTAATTACAAGTGATGGTGAAAATCTAGGTGTTCTAAATTTAAGCGAAGCCATTGCAAACGCTAAAGACAAAGGTTTAGATCTAATCGAAATTGCTCCTAATGCAAATCCACCAGTTTGTAAAATAATGGATATGGGTAAGTTCAAATATAACCAACAAAAAAAAGCAAATAAAGCAAAAAAAAAGCAAAAAAAAATAGAATTAAAAGAAATAAAACTTAGACCTGTAACAGAAATTCATGACTATACTTTTAAAATAAAAAATGCTCAAAAATTTTTATCAAAGGGAGATAAAGTAAAATTTACCATTAAGTTTAGAGGAAGAGAACTTCAGCACGCACACCTTGGAAATGAATTGATGGAGAAAATTAAACAAGATATGCACAAAATTGGTAGAGTGGAACTCCGGCCAAAGTTTGAAGGAAAACAAATGATTATGGTTATTCAGCCTTTATAGACAATAATTCTAGTTGTAAATTAATATTAATATTTGTATAACCCCTGACAATTATGCCAAAATTAAAAACCAAAAGTTCAGCAAAAAAAAGATTTAAAATTACAGCTAAAGGAAAAGTAGTAATGGCTCAAGCTGGAAAAAGACATGGTATGATCAAAAGGACGAATTCACAAATAAGAAAACAAAGAGGAACGACTATTATGTCCAAACAAGACAGCAAAATAGTTAAGTCCTACATGCCTTATAATCTAAGAGGTTGAAATGGCTAGAGTAAAAAGAGGAGTTACAAGTCGAGCTAAACATAAAAAAGTTCTTAAAGCTGTTAAAGGACAGTGGGGCAGAAGAAAAAATACAATTAGAGCTGCTAAGCAAGCTGCCGAAAAAGCTATGCAATATGCTTACAGAGATAGAAGAAACAAAAAAAGAGATTTTAAAGCATTGTGGATACAAAGAATCAATGCTGGAGTTAGAGCAGAAGGTTTGACTTATTCAAAATTCATTAATGGATTAAATAAATCTGGAATTAAATTGGATAGAAAAATTCTAGCAGAAATAGCCTATGATAATCCTGAGGCGTTTAAAACTATAGTTAATAAAGCCCAAGCAGCACTTAATTAATCTTCCCTATTGTTTTTCTTCAGTTAAGAAATAATCTGCAATTATGTCAGAGATTAAAAAAATAAAAGAACAATATCTTTCTAAATTAAATGAGTATTTAGATCAAAATAAACTTAATGAAATCAAAACAGAATTGTTTGGGAAGAATGGAATAATATCAACGAAATTTAAGCAACTAGGATCGGTTACAGAAGAGGAAAGAAAAGATTATTCTACAGAACTAAATTTATTAAAAAATGAACTACAAGAATTAATTTCAAAAAAAACTGAAGAAATTCAAAATCAAGAAATAAACAAAAAACTTAAAGATGATAACATAGACGTAACTTTACCGGGAAGAACCTATTTTGCTGGGAAAATTCATCCTGTTTCACAGGTAATTGATGAAGTTACTTCTATTTTTTCTGAAATAGGTTTTTCTGTTGAAGAAGGGCCAGATGTAGAAAGTGAATATTACAATTTTTCTGCACTTAATACTCCAGAAAATCATCCAGCACGAGATATGCATGATACTTTTTATCTTGATTATTCTAAAGATTTACTTTTACGAACACATACATCGCCAGTTCAAATTAGAACAATGTTAAAAAGTAAACCGCCGTTTAAAATAATTGCTCCTGGAAGAACTTATAGACATGATAGCGATCAAACGCATTCACCCATGTTTCATCAATTAGAGGGGTTACATATAGATAAAAATATAAACATGGGTCACCTTAAGGGCTGCTTATATTATTTTGTTAAGAAATTTTTTGAAGTTGACAAAGTAAAGATTAGATTCAGGCCTAGTCATTTTCCTTTTACCGAACCATCGGCAGAAGTAGATATTGGATATAAAATACAAGACAGGAAAATTAAGATCGGAGAAGGTGATAAATGGTTAGAAATTCTTGGTTGTGGAATGGTACACCCCAACGTTTTAAAAAATGCAAAAGTAAACCCAAAACAATACCAAGGGTATGCTTTTGGTGTAGGCATTGATAGATTGGCCATGTTGAAATATGGAATAAATGATGTCAGAGCTTTTTTCGAAAGTGATATTAGATGGTTAGAATTTTATGGGTTTGATCCATTAGATATTCCAACAAATTATAGGGGTTTAAGCAGATGATAACTTCATTATCATGGTTAAAAAATCATCTAGATACTAAAGCAAACTTAAATCAAGTAGCAGAACGTTTGACAGAAATAGGATTGGAGGTAGAAAATATAAAATCATCAAATATTAATTTAAATAATTTTATTGTCTGTAAAATTATAAAATCTCAAAAACATCCTAATGCAGATAAATTAAAGATTTGTGACGTTGATATAGGTTCAGGAAATTTAGTCAAAGTCGTCTGTGGAGCTCGAAATGCTAGAGAGGGACTGTTTGCAGTCTACGCTCCTCCAGGTGCAATCATTCTAAAAACTAATATAAAATTGAAAGTAGCTAAAATAAGGGGAATAGAATCTTATGGAATGCTTTGTTCAGGTTACGAACTTGATGAATCTTCTGATAAAGAAGGAATTATTGAACTGAATAAAAAAGAAAAAAATATTGGTGAAAAATATTTTAAAAATACTGGAGAAAAAACCATGGATATTGCCATTACACCGAATAGGCCTGATTGTTTGGGTATTCGAGGTATTGCTAGGGATTTGGCATCTTCAGGTTTAGGTAAGTTAAAAAAATGGTCTACAATTAAAATAAATCAAAAATTTAAAAACCCAATTAAAGTTTCAATAAAAAAAGAAAAAGGACAGGGATGTGGTATTTTTGGAAGTGTTTACATTAAAAATGTTCAAAATAAAGAAAGTCCAGATTGGCTTAAAAAAAGAATTATATCTTTAGGCTTGAAACCAGTTTCAGCAATCGTTGACACTACCAATTATATAATGTTTGATTTAAATCGACCTTTGCATGCTTATGATGCTGATAAGATTAATCAAGAAATTATTGTTAGAAACTCAACAAAAGGCGAAACTTTTGAAGCTTTAGACAATAAAAAATATACACTTCAAAATAATATGTGTGCAATAAGTGACAAGTCGGGAGTTTTAGGTCTCGGAGGAATTATTGGCGGAACTAGATCCAGTACGGAACTTTCTACTAAAAATATTTTATTAGAATCTGCATATTTTTTTACATCACCAATTAGAAAAACATCTAAAATACTAAATATTGATACTGATGCAAAATATAGGTTTGAAAGAGGCATAGACCCCGATTCTATAAAAGTAGGTTTAGAACTTGGTATGCACATGATACTGGATATTTGTGGCGGTGAAGCAAGCAAGTTTTCAATTGTAGGAAAGATAAAAGATGAAAGAAAAATAATCGATTTAGAAACGGAAAAGTTTTCAAAAGTTATTGGGTTTTCAATTACAAGTGCAGAAATTAAAAAAATTTTATCTTCCTTAGGATGTTCTTTAAGAATGAGAGGAAAAAAAATGAAGGTTTTGCCACCTACTTGGAGGCCAGATATAAAAGAAGATATAGATCTTATAGAGGAGCTAATAAGAATTAAAGGTTATGACAAAGTACCTTTAATAAATCCTGAAAAAGAAAATATTAAAGATACCTTAAATAATAAACAAAAACTTTTTCATTTTGCCCAAAGATCTGTAGCATCAAAAGGTTATACTGAAGTAGTTACCTGGTCATTTACAGATTCAAAAATAGATAAAGTTTTCTCAGAATTAAAAAATGAAATTAAATTATCTAATCCAATTTCAAGCGACTTAGATGTTCTAAGATCATCTCTTTATTCTAATTTAATGATTAGTGCAAAAAAAAATATTCATAGAAATTTTGAAGATTTAATGTTGTTTGAAATAGGACCGGTTTTTAAAAGTAGCAAACCTGGAGAACAATCAACAATGATTGGGGCAATTAAAACAGGAAAGTATTCTAGAAAAAATTGGATAGAAAAAGAACGAAACTTTGATGTTTATGACATTAAAAATGATGCTCTGAGAACTTTAAATGAAGTTGGTATTGACAGTGATAAGATAATTGTGAGCAATAAAACAAAAAAATGGTATCATCCAGGAAGATCTGGTTTACTATCGTTGGGTTCATCTAGCGGTCCAGAACTAGCATATTTTGGAGAAATTCATCCATTTATTATTAAAAAATTGGATCTTAGAACTGATAATGTTTTAGGTTTTGAAATCATCTTAGACAATATACCAGAGTCAAGAAAAAAAATCAGAGAAGCAAAACCGCAATTTATTGTTTCTGATTATCAAAAAGTAGTTAGAGATTTTGCTTTTGTTATTGATGAAAAATATAGTTCTGGAGAAATTATTAGTTTAGTTAAGAAAATTGATAAAGAATTAATTAAGAATGTAAGAATTTTTGATGTTTATCAAGGAGATAATATTGCCTCAGGAAAAAAATCTATTGCTTTTAATGTAACTCTAGAACCTAAAGACAAAACTTTGACTGATAAAGAGATAGAAGAAGTAAGTAAAAAGATTATATCAACAGTTCAAGAAACTACAGGTGCTACACTAAGATCGTAATGTCAACCATCGATCATATTAGAAATTTTGCTATCATTGCGCATATCGACCATGGCAAATCAACTATTGCAGATCGAATAATCCATAAATGTGGCGGTCTTACAGATAGAGAAATGAAAGAGCAAGTTTTAGATTCTATGGATATTGAGCGTGAAAGAGGAATAACTATTAAAGCTCAAACAGTTAAATTGAATTATAAGTCTAAAGATGGAAAAGAATATATTCTGAATATAATAGATACTCCAGGACATGTGGATTTTAGTTACGAAGTAAGTAGATCTCTATATGCATGTGAAGGATCTATTTTAATCATTGATAGCTCACAGGGTGTAGAAGCTCAAACTTTAGCCAATGTTTATCAGGCTTTAGACATTAATCATGAAATCGTGCCTGTATTAAATAAAATTGATTTACCTGCTTCTGACGTAGAAAAAACAAGGAAACAAATTGAAGATGTGATTGGTATTGATACTGAACGCGCAGTTTCATGCTCTGGAAAGACTGGAGAAGGAATTGAGGAGATCTTAGAACAAATTGTTGCAACATTGCCACCTCCCAAAGGTTCACAGAATGAAAGTTTAAAATGTTTGTTAATTGATAGTTGGTATGATTCTTATTTAGGAGTTGTCATTTTAATAAGAGTCATAGATGGTAAAATTTCAAAAAATATGAAAATAAAAATGATGTCAACAAATCAACAATACATTGTTGAAAAAGTAGGAATATTCACGCCCAAGCCTAAAGACGTTAAAGAATTAAATTCAGGTGAAATTGGATTTATAATTACAGGTATTAAAAATTTGTCGGAAACAAAAGTTGGAGATACTATATGTGATTCAAATAAACCCTTAAAAAATGCTCTTCCAGGTTTTAAACCAAGTAAACCAGTAGTTTTTTGTGGGCTGTTTCCAGTTGATAGTTCTGATTATCAAAGATTAAAAGATGGATTGGCAAAACTTAAATTAAATGACTCAAGTTTCTATTATGATACTGAATCATCCTCTGCACTGGGATTGGGTTTTAGATGTGGGTTTTTAGGTTTATTACATTTAGAAATAATTACTCAAAGATTGGAAAGAGAATTTGATTTGAATTTATTAACAACTACACCTGGTGTAGTTTATAAAGTTCATTTAAATAATGGGAATGTAATTAATTTACATAATCCATCAAGCTTACCAGATCCTACTTATATTAATTTAATTGAGGAACCTTGGATTAAAGCAACAATAATAACACCTGATCAGTATCTTGGATCAATAATAAAATTGTGCCAAGATAAAAGAGGAATTCATACTAATTTGACCTACTCTGGAGCTAGAGCTGTCTTGAATTATGAGTTGCCACTAAATGAAGTGGTATTTGATTTTTATGATAGACTAAAATCTATGACTAGTGGATATGGAAGCTTTGATTATGAGATAGTAGATCATAGAGAGGGTGATTTAGTAAAATTAGGAATTTTAGTTAATAATGAACCAGTTGATGCACTTGCAATGATGATACATAAAGATTTTGCACAAACTCAAGGAAGGATAGTCTGTGAAAAATTAAAAGATTTAATTCCGAGACATAATTTTATGATTCCTATCCAAGCAGCGATTGGTGGAAAAATTATTGCTAGAGAAACTATTAAAGGTTTTAAAAAAGATGTTTTAACAAAAATTCATGGCGGAGGAGCAGCAGATAGAAAAAGGAAATTACTTGAAAAACAAAAAAAAGGAAAAGCAAGGGCAAAACAATTTGGAAGAGTGGAAATACCCCAAGAAGCATTTATTGGTGTTTTAAAAATAAAAAAAGAATAATTTAATGAAAAAAGTTAATTGGGGAATAATAGGTTTAGGACAAATTGCCATACAATTTGCAAATGCTTTTAAATATGTAAAAAATGCTAAATTGAAAGGAATTTCAAGCAGAAGTCTAAGTAAATTAAATAATTTTAGTAAAAAATTTAATATTGATAAAAATTTTTCTTTTTTAGACTATCAAGATTTAATTAATTGTAGAGATATAGATATAGTCTATATAGCTTTACCACACTCTCTTCACTATAATTGGATTAAAAAATGTATTCAAGGAGATAAAAAAATTTTAGTTGAAAAACCTGCTACAGTAAACTTAAAACAAATTGAAGAAATAAAAAATTTAGTAAAAAAAAAAAGTATTTTTTTTGCCGAAGGTTTTATGTACAGATATCATCCACAAATATCAAAAGTTTTGGATTTATTAAATAAATCAGTTATTGGCAATCTATTATCTATGGAATCTTATTTTGGTGTAAATATTTTAGAAAAAAAAAATTTTCTTGGATTTAAAAAAAGAAAAAAAATTGACAAAACAAACAGATTATTTAACCAAGATTTGGGAGGAGGTGCTATATTAGACCTAGGATGTTATCCGGTTTCATTTAGCCTATTAGTTGCTTCATTAATTTCAAAATTTAATCATAAAATAAAAATAAAAAATAAGAAAAATGAATTTATAAATACAGGAATTGATATTGATTCCTATATAGAGCTAATTTTTGAAAATAATTTTGTTTCATATATTGGAACATCGTTCAAAAAAAATTTAGGAAAAAAAACTAAAATTATTGGAGACAAAGGAGAAATTATAATAGAGGATACCTGGCTTGGAAATCCTTCAAAAATTAATATTACTGGGGAAAAAAATTATACTGTTAAAATAAATTCAAAAAAAAATATTTTTTCTTACGAAATTGAAATATTGAGTGATTGTATTATAAACAAAAAAAAAGAACCTAAATATCCTGGAATGACAATCTATGACACATATCAAAACATGAAAATTTTAGAAGAATGGATGAATTAAATGGGAAAAAGTAAGATTTACGATTGCATAACTTTTTTTGACAATAATTTTATGTTTAATTTAAGATATAATATACTCAAGGATTATGTAGATTATTTTATTGTATGTGAATCAAAATATGATCATAGAGGTAATTCAAAAAATATAAATTTTTTTTTAGATAAAAAATATGACTTAAATAAAGTCAAACACTTTGTTTTGGATAAACCATTTTCTAAAAAAAATAGTATTTGGCAAAACCAGGCAACCC
>LUMJ01000217.1_pt1 | contig 35643 bp, 36 predicted proteins | sample 729631 | NCBI WGS metagenome assembly LUMJ01 (sample SAMN03860266, study PRJNA289734) | marine metagenome | biome: seawater column; feature: ocean; material: water; isolation source: Red Sea water column Station 22 - depth 500m | place: Saudi Arabia: Red Sea | collected 2011-10-15 | depth 500 m
AGAAGACTGGGCTAGGGATGGATATGACGGCATAGTTGAACCTAATATGGTTTTGTGTGTTGAAAGCTACTCTGGCGCAGAAGGAGGCGAAGTCGGTGTTAAGCTGGAGCAAATGGTTCTTGTAACCGAGAGGGGGATAGAGATTTTAAGTCATTATCCGTTTGAAGATAATTTAATTCAGTGAATTAAATTAAAATAAGAGAATATAATAATGCGTTTTCTTTGAGCGTTAGCTTTTAACTTTATTTTTCAGTAGAAAATGGGTTTTTGAGAAATTATTGTAATGTCATCATTTGGCCGAATACTAACTACTCCAATTCATAAAATGCATCTTGAAGCAGATGCAAAAATGGTGCCCTTTGCGGGCTATGAAATGCCTCTTCAGTATCCGTTAGGAATTAAAAAAGAGCATCTGCATACTCGCGAAAAAGCTGGACTTTTTGATGTTTCTCATATGGGTCAAATCAAGATTACAGGTCAGAACGCAAAACAAGCTTTAGAGACTCTAGTTCCAGTCGATATAGTTGAGCTACCTCTAATGAAACAACGTTATGCTGTCTTTACAAATGACAATGGCGGCGTTCTGGATGACTTGATGGTGACGAATATTGGTAATGATAGTTTGTTCTTAGTGGTCAACGCAGCATGCAAGGCTAGAGATTTTGAACACTTGAAGCGTTTAGTTGATAGTGGTTGTGAAGTTGAGCTTCTTGAAGATGCTGCGCTTTTGGCTTTGCAAGGACCTAAGTCATGTGAGGTGTTGGCAAAATTTGAACCTTCTTGTAGTGAGATGACCTTTATGACGGCTAAGATATTAAAGATTGATGGTGTTGAATGCTTAACAACAAGGTCTGGTTATAGCGGCGAGGATGGATTTGAAATTTCAATGCCTGGACATCAGGCTGAACGTATTGCCAAACTTTTATTATCAGATGAGGCGGTTGAATGGGTTGGACTTGGAGCAAGAGATTCACTTCGGTTAGAAGCTGGCTTGTCACTATATGGTCATGAACTAGACGAGCAACATAGTCCGGTCGAATCTTCGTTGACTTGGGCATTGTCGAAAACAAGAAGAATTGGCGGTAAGCGTCCTGGGGGCTATCCTGGCGATGCAATTGTGATGAGCCATCTTTCTGAAGGCGCCAAAGTCAAAATAGTTGGTTTGCAACCTGAAGGTAAGATACCGGTTCGTGATGGCGCTCTAATTGAAGATGGTGTAGGTAATCGAGTTGGCCAAGTCACCAGTGGTGGTTTTGGTCCCAGTGCAGGAAAGCCTGTAGCTATTGCAAGAATTGAAGTGAGCTATATTGATGACAAATCTAACTTGTTTGCATTGGTTCGCGATAAGAAGATTCCTGTAAGTGTAGTAAAATTACCTTTCGTTAAACAAAATTATTTTAGAGGTTAATAAAAACAAAATAGGGGGCAACAATGAGCATTAAATATTCCGAAGATCATGAGTGGGTTAAGATGCAAGAAGATGACCTGGTAACTATAGGAATAACCGATTTCGCTCAAGAACAATTGGGCGATTTGGTTTTTATTGAACTACCAGAGGTCGGTGATGAATGTAGTCAGGGAGACAACATTTCTGTAATTGAGTCAGTTAAGGCGGCTTCAGATTTGGTTGCTCCTGTTTCTGGAGAGATCGTTGAGGTAAATGAAAGGTTAACAGACGAACCGGAGCTCGTTTCAGAAGACTCGATGGGTGATGGCTGGTTTATTAAAGTCAAACTTTCCAATAAATCTGAGTTGGATAAACTCATGGATGAAGATACCTATCAAGCTTTTATTGAAGATTAAAATGAAAAATAAATGGCTACTAAGATAGAAGATTTACTAAATAACGACGTTTTTACCAATAGACATATTGGTTCTTCGAGTGCTCAGAGGCAAAAAATGCTCGATTATCTTGGTTTTGATAACTTAGATAAATTGATCAAAGAAATTGTGCCAGATATTATTCGTCGGAAAAAGCCGATGAATATAGACGATGGCATTTCTGAACTAGCGGCACTTAAGCAGTTAAGAAATTTAGCGAGAATGAATATCCGCTATAAGTCATTCATTGGCCAAGGTTATTACAACTCGATAACACCACCTGTGATTCAGCGCAATATCCAAGAAAATCCTGCCTGGTATTCGGCCTATACCCCATATCAACCAGAAATATCTCAAGGCCGTTTAGAAGCCTTAATGAACTTTCAAACAATGGTTACCGATTTAACGGGAATGGAGTTAGCCAATGCATCAATGCTAGATGAAGCCAGTGCTTGTGCCGAGGCTATGAGTTTTTGTCAGAGAGTAAGCAAATCGAAGAGCAAAGTTTTTTTTGTTGCAAATGATTGTTTGCCTCAGAATATTGAAGTGGTGCAAACAAGAGCTGAGCCATTAGGTATTGAAGTGGTAATCGGTGATCCATCAGTAGACCTAGAAAAACTTGATTTTTTTGGAGTGTTGCTGCAATATCCGAATACTTATGGTAACTGTAGCGATTACTCGAAACTAATAGATTTAATACATGAAAAACAAGCCTTAGCTGCTGTCAGTGCAGATTTATTATCGTTAACGCTTTTAAAACCGCCTGGTGAAATGGGTGCAGACGTGGTGGTTGGCAATACACAAAGATTTGGAGTACCAATTGGCTATGGCGGACCTCACGCAGCCTATATGTCAATCAAGGAAAAACATAAACGCTCTATGCCCGGAAGAATTATTGGAGCTACGGTTGATACCAAAGGTAGGTTAGCTTATCGCCTAGCTCTACAAACCCGTGAACAGCACATTCGTCGTGAAAAAGCCACCAGCAATATATGCACAGCTCAAGCTCTTTTAGCTGTCATGGCCAGCATGTATGCCGTTTATCATGGCCCTGAAGGTCTTAAAAAGGTTGCTCAAAGAATTTTTCGTTACGCTGCTGTTTTTGCAGACGGTATTTCTGAAATGGGTTTTCGTATTGTCAACGAAACATTTTTTGATACATTAACGATAGAGGTTAAAAACTCCGACGCAGTTGTCATGCAGGCTGAAAAAAATGGATACAACATAAATGTTTTTAGTAAAACCCTCGTTTCAGTTTCATTTGATGAGCTCAGCACTCCAGAGGATATAGAGTGCTTATGGAAGATATTTAATACAGAGTCTACGCTCAGCGCACAACTAATGTTTGAAAAAAATAAATCTCAAATCAGTAAAAAACTCAAGAGAAGTTCAGAATTCATGACTCATGATGTCTTCAATACCTATCGCTCAGAAACTAATATGATGCGCTATATTCGTTATCTAGGCGACAAAGACCTAGCCCTTGACCGGGCTATGATACCGCTTGGATCATGTACTATGAAGTTGAATGCTGCAGCTGAATTGATACCTGTCTCTTGGCCGGAATTTTCTCAAATCCATCCTGCAGTGCCAATGAATCAGGTAATTGGATATCAACAAATGATCAGTGAACTTGAAGAGATGCTATGCGAAGCAACTGGATACGCGGCAATTTCCTTGCAGCCTAACTCGGGAGCACAAGGTGAATATGCCGGTCTTATAGCGATTCGAGCTTTTCATCGAAGTAAAGGTGAGGAGAATCGAAATATTTGTTTAATTCCTGCATCAGCTCATGGAACCAATCCGGCCTCTGCACAAATGGCGGGCATGAAAGTGGTTGTAGTTAAAACTGCAGATAATGGTTACATAGACATGTCAGATTTAAAATCTAAGTGCAAAGAAAATGCAGATAATCTAGCTGCCATTATGATTACCTATCCCTCTACTCACGGAGTATTTGAAAAAGATGTAAAAGAGGTATGTGAGATTGTTCACAAAGCTGGAGGTCAGGTATACATCGATGGAGCTAACATGAATGCGATGGTTGGAATTTCAGCTCCCGGTGAATTTGGTGGTGATGTTTCTCATCTGAATTTGCATAAAACATTCGCTATCCCTCATGGAGGTGGAGGCCCAGGAGTTGGCCCTATTGGAGTTAAGGAGCATTTGGTCGACTTTTTACCCACAACACCATTAAATAATACTAGTGTCGGTAGTATTGCTGGTGCACCCTGGGGTTCAGGCAGTATTTTGCCAATTAGCTGGATGTATATTACTATGCTTGGTAAAAATGGTCTTTACGAAGTGACCACAAATGCAATATTGAATGCTAATTACATAGCAACTCGTTTGTCAAAGCACTATCCTATACTCTACAGTGATGAGAATGGCAGGGTCGCCCATGAATGCATTGTTGATCTTCGTCCCATCAAGGAAAAGTTTGATATTAGTGTGGATGATGTTGCAAAACGTTTGATTGATTATGGCTTTCATGCGCCTACAATGTCATTTCCAGTTGCCGGAACATTGATGATTGAGCCAACCGAGTCGGAATCTTTAGATGAATTGGATCGTTTTTGTGATGCAATGATTCAAATTAGAAGGGAGATACGAAAAGTCGAATCGGGTGATTATTCGGTCCAAGATAATCCGCTAATTAATTCGCCTCACACACTAGAAATGGTATCATCTTCATCTTGGAATTTTTCTTACTCGAGAGAAGAAGCAGCTTACCCAGTAGAAACACTAAAAAAGGTTAAGTATTGGTCTCCAGTTTCCCGAGTGGATAATGTTTATGGTGATAAGAATTTAATTTGTTCTTGTCCAAGTATAGAAAATTACGAGTAGTTTTTTATGAAATCAATATTAATTAGTGTGTTGGGCGATGATAAACCAGGACTGTTGGATAGTTTGTCGGAGATAATCGTGTCACATGATGGTGACTGGGTAGAGAGTAACATGTCAACTGTCGAGGCTAAGTTTGCTGGTATTTTAAGAGTGAATGTGCCAGCAAAGAATTCTAAAAAGCTTATGAAAGAGCTTACTTCATCCAAGCTAGGCTTACAAATTGCGTGTGAAGAGACTACACCAGTAAAACTATCCGATTATAAGAGCTACAATATTGAGTTAATAGGTCAAAATCATGTCGGTATTATCAATAGGTTATCTCACGTCCTAACTTATGAACTGGAAGCTAACGTAGAGGGGATAAAGACCGAAATAATTGACGCATCGATGTCCGGCGAACAACTCTTTAAGGCGCAAATTAACTTGCATTTACCGATTTCTATTGATGAACGTCTCATTAAAGATAAGCTAGAGTTGATAGCTGACGAGATGATGGTGGAGATTTACACTTACGAAAGTTAGTCAAGCCTCGACAAACTAATTAGTGATAATATTGTGCTCCGGTCCGTAAGGAAATTTGGTAATGTCATAAGCGCTATCCTTTGTTATTACCATAACGTCATGTTCACGATATCCACCTGCACCAGGTTGACCTTCAGGGATCATAATCATCGGTTCCATCGAGACTACCATATTTTTCTGAAGAACTGTGTCAATATCCTCTCTTAATTCGACACCAGCTTCTCGACCGTAATAGTGAGACAGTACTCCAAAAGAATGACCGTAGCCAAAGGTACGACTTTCAAGTAAACCATATTCCTCGAAAATTTTATTCAGTTCAAGAGCGATATCTTTACATGCAACACCTGGCTTAATTAATTTCATACCCTCTTCATGAACTTTAACATTAATTTCCCATAGTCTTAAGGATTCATCATCAACGTGGTCATAGAATAATGTGCGTTCAAGTGCAACGTAATAACCAGCAATCATAGAAAAACAGTTTAGACTCAGAATATCACCTTTTTGAACTTGTCTTGTAGTGACGGGATTATGAGCGCCGTCGGTATTGATTCCAGACTGAAACCAGGTCCAAGTATCCATCAGTTCTGAGTGTGGGTATCTCTTTGCAATTTCTCTAACCATGGCTTGAGTAGAATGAAGTGCCACTTCATGTTCTGGGACTCCCTCCTTGACCGCTTCTACCAAAGCTGCACCTCCGATGTCACAGACATTGGCTCCTTGGATGATATGAGCTATTTCTTCATCTGATTTGATTGAGCGCATTTTCATACAATCAACCGAAATGTCAACAAGTTTGGCTTTATCGAAGGCACTTTGAAGTTTGTCCAGTCGTTCCTTGGTGATGTGGTCATGTTCAATGCCAATTGTTCCTTTGTTATCAATTAGTTGCTGTAAAGCATAGAAGTAACTGTCTTTTTGCCAGTCGGTATAAACCAGATTTTCACCAAAAGTGCGACGCCAAGGCTGACCTCCGTCAATGTTAGCTGATACAGTTGTGGCTTTTTCTTGGGTTAAAACTAGTGCGTACGGACGTCCAAAAGAGCAATATAGAAAGTCGCTATAGTAATTAATACCGTGGATAGAAGTGAAAATTACAACGTCAATATTATTTGCTGCCATATGTTGTCTAAGACGAGCTTGACGATTCATATATTCTGTTTCGGTAAATGTATGAACGATATTGTCTCCGTTTGGTATCAGTTTTGTTCTTGGCATATTCATAACATTTCCTCGATGTAATTTATCCTGCGGATGTTAATAAAGTTTGCTTAGGAAAGCAAGCTTTTTCTAGATAGGATGTTCTTTTTACTATAACAGATAGAAAAGTATCAACATCACTTCAGTGTATTTGCTTCAAACGACCTTCACGAATGAATGTATATATGCCCGAAATCACAATTATTGAAGCGCCACTTAATGTTAGTAAGTCTGGTCTTTCTGAGAGAATTATGATTGATAAAAGCATAGCAAACACCAGTCGAGAATATCGGAATGGCGATATAACTGATACATCTCCATTGCGAGTAGCAAGAACGATTGCGTAGTAGCCAATTACGCCGACAAACGTGGCTGAGATTAAATACACTATTTCAATTGAAGAAGGAATAACCATCGCTGAAAAGAAAGGCATAGCAATAAAACCTGAAATACCCATTGCCAAAAATGCGTAAATAGAAACTGTTGTTGTTGAAATCTCAAACTTCATGGTACGGGTCGCTAAATCCCTTACTGCTAAAAATATGGTTGCAATAACAGCGAGTAGCGAGGCTGGCATAAAACTTTCAAATCCTGGGCGCAAGATTAATAAAACCCCAAAAAATCCAATTATTATTGCAGTCTAGCGCCGCCAACCAATTTTTTCCCCAAAAAATATTGAAGCTCCCATCGTCACCATTAACGGGGTTGTCATTAAAATTGATGCTACAGATGAAAGCGGTGTTAAAGCTATTGCTGAGGTAAAGAACAATGCTGCAAACAGTTCACAAAATGTCCGAACGATAATGGGTCTATTTAATAGATCTCTATGTAGAATTGGTGCATGTGTTAGAAATGCAATGATTAAGAGTACAGCGGTTCCACTAAAGCCAAGAATGATTAATATCTGTGATACTGGTACACGTGACGAAAGAAGTTTGATAAATAGATCTTCAAGAGCAAATCCAGCCATAGCCAGAATCATGAATAGAATACCCCGTATATTTTCCATATTTCGCCTGAAAGCTAATTAATCAAAATCTTCGAAATCAATTTTGGATTACGATTGATTCAGTATCATTTTCGATCCCATTTCAGCAATCATCATGGTTGGTGCTGAGGTATTGCCGCTAACAATGGTTGGCATAATTGAAGCGTCTATAACACGCAAATTATTCATCCCTTTTACCTTTAAATTTTCTGGTGAAACCACAGATAGTTCATCAATTCCCATTTTGCAGGTGCCAACTGGGTGGTAAACCGTTAGTGCGGTTCTGCGTATGTACTCCAATATCTCTTGGTCGCTCTGTATTGTTTGGCCTGGTGCCATTTCTTTGCCACGAACTTCGTCAAATTCCGACGATAATAAGACTTCTCTGGCTTTTTTTACTGCTTCGATTATGATTGTTTCATCTCTTGGGTCAGATAAAAAATTGTGATCAATCAGAAGTTTAAATTTCGATCCATCCCTATTCAATTTGATAGAGCCAGTGCTGTGAGGGCGTAACAAACAAGTGAAAAGCGAGTAGCCATGACCAAACTCAAATCTTTTGCCGCGGTGACTTCTATAAATAGGGGTAAAGTGAAACTGAACATCTGGGTAGTCTTTATTGGCATATTTGGTTTGGGCAAAGCCACCTGCTTCGACATAATTTGTTGTCCACCATCCCATCTTATTAAAATAGTATTTAAACGGAGCAGTAATTACATCGGGCAATAAAGATTTCCACGAGACACCTATAGATTCAGCCTTTTTCGAACGAATAGTAACCATTGTGTCTAGGTGGTCTTGCAGATTTTTGCCAACACCGAAAACGTTTTGTTTGCAAGTTATCCCTGCCTCGCTAAGGTCCTTTTTACTGCCAACGCCTGAGGCAAGAAGAATTCTTGGTGAATCGATAGCGCCGGCACTAAGAATAATTTCTTTGTTGCAAATTAGTTTTTTATCGGTTTCATCAATGACTATATTGACAGCCTTAGCATAATTGCCCTCAATATCCAAAGTTTTTACCCTTGCATGGGTCAGAATTGTCAGGTTTGGTCTTGTTAGTATAGGCTCGACAAAGGCTGTATATGAACTCACTCGAGTGCCATTGTTTTGGTTTACATTATAAATTCCAAGACCCAATTGTGAGCTGGCATTAAAATCTTGATTATGTGGTAGTCCGATTTTTCTCCCAGCTCTCACAAAGCGTTTGGCGGTTGCGTTGACGTCTTGGGGTTTAACTACTGGCCACTCTCCATCTGAAGAATGATATTGTGGGTCTCCACCTGTTTGATCATTCTCAAGTTTTTTAAATACAGGTAGTACTTCTTCGTAGGACCAGCCTTTACATCCCAGCTTGGCCCAATTATCATAGTCATTTCTGTTGCCACGTATATAGACCATACCGTTAATCGAACTGGAGCCACCCAGACACTTGCCACGATTGACTGTGATAGTTCGATTATGCAGGTTCTGTTGAGGTACTCCCTGATATGCGTAGTCAAACTTCTTGTGGCCGTAGACTCCAAAAATTCCAGCTGGAATTTGAATCCAAGGACTTTTGTCGCTACCACCTCCTTCAATCAAACAAACGCTATTTTCAGGATTTGCACTTAAACGATTCGCTAATACACAGCCAGCTGAACCAGCACCCACAATAATGTAGTCGTAACTAGTCATAGAATGTATCTAGTTGTATGTAGTTCGGTTTCATTTGATACCATGATGTCCGGAATATTTGTTCGTTGATGGTGAACGCCAGCCATTCAAGCTATCCTGATTTGGCTTATGAATTTCGACCTTTAGAGGATAGCAAGTAGCAGAGTCACTTGAATGTGAAGAACTACAGTCTCCTCCAGGACAGGCTGAAAGCGCACCCAACAAGTTGATTTCAGCAAACATTTCAATGAAGTCGTGAGGTCGAACTGGACTCGCTTTCATAAAGTACTGGTGGGTGTCTTTGGTAAAGCCGGTACACATGAAAACATTGAGAACGTCATGAACTAGGTTCTCTATTTCAGAGATTGTTTTTCCTTGTTGTTTGGATAGAGCCCGACAAAGGTTTGAATGGCAACAATAATGATATTCATTTCCACTAAGTGCCATATGGGTGTAGGGGTCGCAGCGAGTACCAATGACATCATGAATACCACCTCCATCTTCGTCCCAACCATACCAATCCAGGGTGTCGTGGGTGATGGTCGCCATCGGTCTAAGATAAGGAAAATTTGAATATAGGCGATCAGCAGTACTAACATGGGTGCCATAAAGTGCCCTCGTTTTACCACTATAAAAATGCTCACTGATGTTGTCATTGTTCCAAAGGTTTAGATCTCCTACCTGTGGTCCCTCGATACATACAATTCGAAGAAAATGACCCGCAGGAACAACAAAGGTTTTAGCCTCTCTTGGAGGTATGATGGTTTCATCAATTAATGTCAATTGCTTTCTTGCAGACCCGTAGAAATCGTTATTTGATTCAGGCAAATCATCTATGGAATAGGCGATAACGGGCCTATTTTTTTGGCGTTTATGGGCGTCAAGAGGGGCTTGGTTATGTTTGATGTTTTTCATAGTTCAACTCTCTCTTTCAGTTTTAATGATGAGCGTCAAAGTATCTCTGCTCCATTATAAATAGATATATTAGTCAGGGTGGCCATAACCGCCACCACCGGGAGTTTTTAAGATAAAAATATCATTTTTATTAACTTCGACTTGGCCTTTTGTTCCTAGATCTGTCAATTTGTGGTCGGAGTGAACGACGTAATTTTCACCGACCGCACCTGGCTCGCCGCCTGCGATTCCATAGGGAGGCTCAATTCTATGTCCTGCAATCATATTAACGGTCATTGGTTCAAGAAAGCGCATCTGTCGATCCACCCCTTCTCCGCCTTTGTGCTGACCTCTGCCACCTGAGTTTTTTCTAATTCTAAAAGTTTCAAGCCTTACAGGAAAACGCCATTCTAAAACTTCTGGGTCTGTTAATCTGGTGTTAGTCATATGAGTCTGAACCGCACTACATCCGTTTTGTTTATCACTGGCTCCAGAACCTCCACATATAGTTTCATAGTTTTGTATTCTGTCATTTCCCCAAATGTAATTATTCATTGTGCCTTGTGATGCAGCCATTTTCCCCAAGGCGCCAAACAATGCATCAACTATATATTGAGAAGTCTCAACGTTACCGGCGACGACTGCGGCTGGATAGACGGGGTTAATCATACTCTTTTCAGGTACGATTATATTCAGTGGTTTGAAGCATCCATTGTTTAGAGGAATGTCTTCATCAATTAGACAGCGAAAGACATAAAGTACAGCAGCGTAGCAGATTGCAATTGGCGCATTATAGTTGCCGGGGTGTTGTGAACTGGTTCCAGTAAAATCAATCGTTGCGCAACGTTTGATTTTATCAACCCTAATGGCAACACTTACTTGATGACCATCATCCATTTTGTAGGTGAAACTAGCATCTTCCAGTACATCTAAAATCCTGCGAACTGATTCCTCTGCATTGTCTTGTACGTGTTGCATATAAGCATGTACAACATCAAGCCCATAACGTTTAATGATAACGATTAATTCTTTCGCCCCTTTTTCTGTTGCAGCTACCTGTGCTTTTAAGTCAGCAATATTTTGTTTAATATTTCTGCAGGGATAGGGGCCAGAACTCAGCAGTTGATGTATCTCGCTTTCTAAAAATTTGCCTGAAGACACGAGTTTAAAGTTATCTATAAGAACTCCTTCCTCATTAACATGTGTCGAGTTCGCAGGTGCAGAACCAGGTGTCATGCCTCCAATATCAGCATGATGCCCACGATTGGCAACATAAAAAATAACTTTACTATTTTTTTCATCATAAACGGGTTTAATCAAAGTGATATCAGGTAAATGAGTTCCGCCGTTGTAGGGCGCATTCATTAAAAATGCGTCACCTGATTTCATTGAGCTAGAGTTTTCACGAATAATTGTTTTGATTGATTCACTCATTGATCCTAAGTGCACCGGTATATGTGGCGCATTAGCAACAAGCTCTCCTTCAGGTGTAAATATTGCACAGGAGAAGTCAAGTCTCTCTTTGATGTTAACGGAGGCCGCAGTATTTTCAAGAACTGTACCCATTTGTTCTGCAATATTCATAAACAGGTTATTAAATATCTCAAGCATTACAGGGTCAACATTAGTGCCTATCGCGTTTTGTCTTTCAAGTGGTTCTATTCGTTCTAGAATTAAATCATTATTCGATGAAAGCTGTGCTCTCCAACCCGGCTCAATAACAATAGTGGAGGCTTGTTCAATGATAATTGCAGGTCCAATAATTTCAATGTTTATAGGGATTTGTTGACGATCATAAAAACAAACCTTGTGAATATTTCCAGCCATTACAACCTGTCTTTCAGCCAATTTTGAGAGTTGTTTTGTGTTTAAGGTGTCAGTTTTTAAGGTCGTTTGGCTACTTTTTGATATAGTTTCAACTTGAATAGACTCAACTATCAGTTTTTTTTCTGGAGAGATGAAACCAAATCGATCAGAATGAATGCTTTCAAATTCTTTTATCAGTTTCTTAAGATCGTTAAAGGCGACCGCTATCGCCGTATCCGAGCCTAGATAGCGGATATAGACACGTTGATGGTGGGCCAGAGTTGAGATATTCAATCCTTGCGCTAATAAGTCTTCAGCACCTCTTTGCTTGAGTGTTTCAAGTTCTAAAGAAATGGTTGTGAGTAGTTGTTGATCAAGTTGAGCTTCAATTGCCATGTCATTAATTGTACGAGTGTCTGCAAGACCTATACCAAAGGCTGATAGAACTCCTGCGAATGGGTGAAGGTGAATTTGCTTCATTCCTAAATTGTCTGCCACAAGACATGCATGTTGAGCGCCTGCACCACCAAAACAAGACAAGGTATAGTCACTTACATCATGACCTCTCTGAACTGAGATCTTTTTGATAGCGTTACTCATGTTATCAATGGCAATAGAAAGAAAACCTTCTGCAACTTCTTGGGGTGTAATTGTCTTACCCGTTGCATTTTCGATTTGTTTTGTCAGGTCATAAAATTTTTCTCTTACAATTTCACTATCAAGAGGCTGGTCAGCTTTCGGACCAAAAACCTTAGGAAAGAAGTCTGGGTCTAGTTTGCCTAGCATGACATTACAATCAGTAATCGTTAAAGGCCCTCCATTTCGATAACATGTGGGACCTGGGTTGGCGCCTGCTGAATCAGGGCCAACTCTATAGCGTGATCCGTCAAAATGAAGTATAGAGCCTCCACCAGCGGCAACAGTATGGATGAGCATCATTGGTGCACAACAACGGATTCCAGCAACTTCGGTTTCGAAAGCACGCTCGTAATCACCTGAGAAATGAGAGACGTCAGTTGAAGTGCCGCCCATATCAAATCCAATTAATTCATTAAAGCCTGCTGCGTTTGCAGTCTTAACCATTCCAACAACACCACCTGCAGGTCCTGAAAGTATTGCATCCTTTCCTTCAAAAAAGCGTGCATCGGTTAGTCCGCCATTTGATTGCATAAACATTAAGCGGCCTGTTTGTTCCGCCTCTCTGCCAAGCGCGTTTTCTACTTGGCTGATGTAGTGTCTAAGTACTGGGGATAAATATGCATCGAGTACAGTGGTATCACCTCTAGGAATAATTTTCATTAATGGACTAACTTGATGACTAATCGAAATTTGAGTAAAACCAACTCTCCTAGCAATGGCTGCTATTTTTTTTTCATGTTCAGAATATCGATAGCCATGCATCAAAACAATTGCAAGTGTTCTATAACCATCTATAAAGTATTTTTGTAATTGCGTTTCAGTAGTTTTTTCATCAAGTGGTTTAATAACACATCCATGTGAGTCAAGGCGTTCGTCAATTTCAATAACGTCACTATAGAGCATTTCTGGAAGCAGGATATCAATTGCAAAGAGTTTGGGTCTGTTTTGATAGCCAATTCTTAAGATATCTCCAAAACCTTCGGTAATGGCAAGCAGTGTTTTTTCACCTTGTCTTTCCAGTAAGGCATTTGTGGCAACTGTTGTACCCATTTTTATGACACCAATTTGAGCCATTGGAATTGCATCTTTATGGGTTAATTTGAGTAAATCACGTATGCCCTGAATCGCAGCGTCAGCGTATTGGTTTGGGTTTTCTGAGAGTAATTTATGTATCAAAATCTCACCATCTGGGTTGCAGCCAACGATATCTGTAAAGGTTCCGCCACGATCAATCCAAAATTGCCAAAGTTTTTTATCTTGTTGAGATTGTGAGTTCATGCACCATGCTGTTAAGTTTTAATTGATATAGTATATTTTAAATTCAATCTTCAAGTTTTATTATGCTCAGATAGTAAAGTAAAAATAATGATTGACAGCAATTCAATTTAGGAACAAAATGCGCAAATCAGTAACATCTAATCAGATGTTATTAAGGAGCATGAAAAAATGCAGAATAATTATTTCTTGGGTTTCGTTCTAGTGGTTATTGGTGGACTTTTCTGGAGTTTGGGTGCGCCACTTGTTCGTTTTTTAGAAGACGCAGAACACTATAGGCTTCCCTTCATCTTTTATCGAGGAATTACTCTTTTCTTGGTTGTTATTGCTTATGTTTTTTTTAGAGAAGGCAGAAATTTTCTTGATTCATTGAAACGAATCGATATTTGGAGTGTTTTTGGCGGTCTTGTGTTATGTTTTACTATGTTTGGTTGGATTTATGCTTTAACGACAACAAGTGTTGCTGTGAGTTTGTTAATGCTCGCATTAGCGCCGATTCTTGCTGCATTTCTGGGGTATTTAATTCTAGGGGAGCAGCTCAGTAGAACCACATTAGTAAACATGGTAATTGTTGTTGTTGGTGTAATTATTATGGTTTGGGGCTCCGGAAAATCTAGTACGCTAATTGGTGCGATTTATGGGTTCTTTGTGGCACTTGGTTTTGCCATTTATACGATTACCATTCGCCACAATCCTGAGGTTCCCAAATTGCTAACTCCAGCACTTGCTGGTTTTTTTAGTGTAATACTAGTATCAATTTTACTTGTTGCAACAGGTACTAGTTTTGAAATGCCACCAATCAATATAGGGATCAGTTTGATTCATGGCGTAGTTATTGCTGTTGGATTGATTCTATTTGGTTTGGGAGCAAAATATTTGCCTAGCGCGGAACTTGTTCTACTAACACTGCTTGAAGTGGTTGCTGGTATTTTTTGGGCTTGGTTACCTATCATTGGAATTAATGAAATTCCAGCAACTAATACTTTTATTGGTGGATTCTTTATTCTGACAGCTATTGTTTTACAAGGTATTGCCGCTAGAAAACAGCACATTATTCCGATGCCTTAAAAACTCTGATTTGCTTATTTTCTGGCTTAAAACAAAGTTATTGCTTTGAACATTCTTCATTGATAAAATTTGCTCTTTTTACTTTATGCTTTAATTAACTGATAATAAAAGATATTGGATTATGGCCTCTAGATATTTTGTGTTCTCAGGCATTTACATAATGCTGAGTGCTACAATTGTGATTTGATATATTATTTACTGGAATGATACATTTATTGATTGAGTAGAATTATGCAAAAAAAATATTCCTGGTATTCACTACTAAAAGCTGGCTTGAATGACCAAGATTGGGATCAAGCAATTCCATTGATTCAACCTAAATCTAAATATGACGTTATTATCATTGGCGGTGGTGGGCACGGTTTAGCAACAGCTTACTATTTAGCAAAAGAATGCGGCATCAACAATGTTGCTGTTGTCGAAAAAGGTTATATTGGTGGTGGCAATACTGGTAGAAACACTACTATTATTCGTTCAAACTATCTTAGAGATGAAGCTTCTAGCCTATATGAGCATGCGCTGAAGTTGTGGGAAGGTATCAGTGAAGATCTCAATTTTAATGTTATGTTTAGTCAGAGAGGTGTCTACAATTTAGGCCATACTTTGCAAAATATGCGAGACATTGAGCGTAGAGTTAATGCAAACGTTCTTAATGGTGTCGATGCTGTGGTTGTTGATGCTAATGAGATAAAGCAACAAATCCCCATTATAAATATATCGAAAAATGCAAGATACCCAATTTTGGGTGCTTCCTACCAGGCTCGCGGTGGCGTTGCTAGACATGATGGTATTGCCTGGGGGTTTGCTAGAGCCGCCTCAATGCTAGGGGTTGACATTATTCAAGATTGCGAAGTGATTGATATTGAGGTCTTAGAAGGAAGAGTAAAAGGTGTTAAAACAACCAAGGGAGAAATTTTAGCAGACCGTATAGGTTGTGTCAGTGCAGGCCATTCTTCAGTGCTAGCAAAAATGGCGGGCCTCAGATTGCCAATTGAGAGTCACCCTTTGCAGGCATTTGTTTCTGAAGCGATGAAACCTATACTACATACTGTTGTGATGTCTAACGCCGTTCATGGCTATATTAGCCAAAGTGATAAGGGAGATCTTGTCATTGGTGCAGGTATTGATGGCTATAACTCTTATGCTCAGAGGGGCAGCACAAAGATTGTCGAACATGCTGCAGCAGCTATATTGGAATTATTTCCTATATTTTCGCGCGTCCGCATGAATAGACAATGGGGTGGTATTGTTGACGTCTGTCCTGACGCTTGCCCTATTATTAGTCCGACGAAGGTTGAGGGTCTATATTTCAATTGTGGTTGGGGTACAGGAGGTTTTAAAGCAACACCCGGCTCTGGTAATGTTTTTGCACATACCATTGCCCAAGACAAACAGCACCCACTAGCAGAGCCATTCCATATTGATCGTTTTACAACCGGTGCACTAATTGACGAACATGGAGCCGCAGGTGTGGCCCACTAGTTCACAAAATAGGTAACAATATGTTATTAATTCATTGTCCATACTGCAAAGAATCAAGAGACCAGAGTGAATTTTCCCCAGCTGGAGAGGCATTTATCGCAAGACCTAAGAATCCAGAAGGCATCAGTGACGAAGAATGGGCCGATTACGTTTTTTACCGCACCAACCACAAAGGCAGTCATTGGGAACAATGGGCTCATGCCAACGGTTGTCGGAAATATTTCTTGGTAGAGCGTTCAACTATCAGTCACCAAATATTACAAGTAGCACCTTTCGGTGCAATAAATAGCAAGACTGAATTATGAGATTAGCGCAACATTCAAGCCATCAACTTGACTATTCTAAGTCGTTGAATTTTATTTTTAACAATAAACGATATAAGGGATATGAGGGCGACACTTTGGCATCTGCGTTACTGGCAAATGATGCACTTTTGTTTACGAGAAGCTTTAAGTATGGACGGAAACGTGGCCTTATGGCTGCTGGTATTGAAGAGCCAAACGCCTTGGTATCATTAGAGATAGGTGGTCGTTATACCCCTAATCTAAAGGCTACTGAGATTAGGCTTTATGATGGCCTAAGTGCTGTTAGTGCAAGTAACCCTAATGCATTTGATATGCGTGCCTTTATCAAGCCACTACATCGTTTTATGCCGGCCGGTTTTTACTATAAGACTTTTATCAAACAAAAGGTTTGGGCAAAAGTGGAAGACAGTATTCGGGCATTTTCAGGGTTTTCAAAAGCACCTACTGAAGAAGATGTTGATGTTTATGACCATATCTTTCATCACGCCGAAGTCGTAATCATTGGTGGTGGTGTCGCAGGTATTTCAGCAGCATTGGAGATTCTTAGCAATTCTCAGAAAGAAAGAGTCATTCTGGTTGATGAACGCACACGATTGGGTGGTGAATTATTTAATGAATTCTCAAGCGATGAAGCTGCTATGACATGGCATAAAGATAGTGTAAATAGATTATTATCTTTTGCAAATGAGGATAGCGAGCGATTGAAACTACTGACCCAATCGACGGCCTATGCGTGGCATGACCATAACTTCATTGAAGTTCTTGAGAATATCAGAACAGCTGAGTCTCTAAATTCATCGGAACCCCAACAGGCTAGAAAAATAATACATAGAATTCGAGCCAAAGAAGTCATTTTAGCAACAGGTGCCCATGAACGTCCTATGCTTTTTGAGGCCAATGATTTGACCAATATTATGTTAAGTCAATCAGTGAGACGTTACCTGCATGAATATGGTGTAATTTCAGGCAAAAAAGTTGTTGTGTATGGTAACAATGACAGTATTTATTTTACGGCTAGAGACCTTTATGTTAATGGCATTGAGTGCATAGTTATTGACGTCAGACCTCCCAAAGATCTAAATGAGATTGTAGTCGAACTAAAAAAAGCAGATGTAAAGGTCTTTCAGGGTTATTCTGTCGTTAAGGCACTTGGTACACATCAGGTTAAAGCTGTTGAAATTAAACAAACAAAACTTCAAGGTAATAACTGGCATATTTTTGGAGATAAACAAACATTGAGTTGTGATTTATTGGCAACTTCTGGCGGTTTTAATCCAGTCGTTCATCTTGATTGTCATAACGCTGCTAAAACTTATTTTGATGAAGTTTCACAATCATTTTTACCCCAACAAGAACGAGATAACAGAGAGGTGTGTGGCGCAGTAGCAGGTGCAGGCGCTTGGCAAGATGCTATCATTGATGCAAAAAATAAAGCCCAATTTACCCTCAATGCGCTGGGCGCTTTGAATGAGTTGAAACAGGAAATATTGAGTGAAAATTACTCAAACTATTTTAATGTTAGTCAATTTTTCACCCCAAAAGAAATCCTTAATAAGCCAAAAGTATTTCTTGATTTGCAAAATGATGTAACTACTTTGGATGTCGCTCTTTCAATAAGAGAGGGTTATCGTTCGATTGAACATATCAAACGCTATACAGCTATGGGTTTTGGAACTGACCAAGGGAAAACAGGTAATATTAACGGCATAGCAGTCGCAGCCGAATTGTTGGAAATCTCGATGTCAGATGTAGGCACGACGACTTTTCGTCCTGCATACACTGGAGTTGATTTTGGTGCCATGGCAGGTCGAGAAATTAGGGACTTTTTTGATCCCCAGCGCTATACGACAATCCATGATTCCCATGTTGCAAGTGGGGCAGAGTTTGAGGTTGTGGGGCAATGGTATCGTCCTTGGTATTATCCAAAAGCAGGTGAAAATATCCATCAGGCAGTACATCGGGAATGTTTGGCTGCGAGAACCTCGCTTGGCATGATGGACGCTTCAACCCTAGGTAAGATTGACGTTCAGGGGAGTGACGCCAGAGAGTTTTTATCAAGAGTTTATACCAATGCCTGGATGAAGCTAGCACCGGGCAGCTGTCGTTATGGCCTTATGTGTAATGAAAAAGGAATGATTATTGATGATGGTGTATCAACCTGTATAAGTGAGTGGCTGCAGACTGAATGGAGTGATTTGGATGTTCACCTCAATAGTGTCACTGATCAGTATTCAACCGTTGCTGTTGTAGGTCCTAATGCACGTAAGTTAATGAAATTGCTTTGTCAAGATGTTGACTTTGAGCGCGAAAATTTCAAATTTATGCAGTGGCGTCCGGGTACGGTTTGTGGAGTTGATGCTCGAATTATGCGAATCAGCTTCTCTGGAGAGCTGGCTTATGAGATTAATGTTGAAGCAAATTATGGACGATATATTTGGGATCAGATAGCTATTGCTGGTGAGAAATGGAATATAACTCCGTATGGCACAGAATCAATGCACGTGCTGCGGGCAGAAAAAGGTTACATTATTGTTGGTCAAGACACTGACGGATCGATGACACCAATGGATGTTAACATGAGTTGGATTCTTGCCAAGGATAAGCCTTTTTCATATGTGGGTCGTCGCTCTTTTAGTATTTCTGCTCTGTGCGCTGAAGACCGTTTACAACTGGTAGGTTTGTTGACAAAAGATTCATCTAAAGTGATTCCTGAGGGGGCACATGTTATTGATAATAAGGGCAAATCTATCGGTTACGTTACCTCCAGTTATTTCAGTCCTATACTTGACAGGTCTATTGCCATGGCACAAATTCAAGGGGGTTTAGCAAAAATGGATGAAACAGTTCTAGTTAAAATAGTGCAAAAAAAACAAGGATTGAAAGAAATTCCATGCGAAATATCTAGCAGTGTTTTTTATGATATTGAAGGTAAAAAGGTAGATGGTAATGACTAGTTCAAAAGAAAATTTAATGCCTAAGTTTGCAACAACTTTTCAGCCACTCATTGACCAAGAAGGCTATTTGGTTAATCAAAACGATCTTTCTTGTCGTGAAGTTGTTGGGAAATCTTTAACTATTTTACGAACATCTAAAGATCATGAAAAAAGTAAAAAAGATTCTAATGAAATATTGGATGTGGCTTTGCCAGAGGAGCTTTCTATTTCGACAAATAGTGATGGCGTTCAGTGTCTTTGGATTAGTCCTGACGAGTTTTGGCTGTTGCATAGTCAGCAACAAAAGGCCGATATATGGAAAAAAATTGGATCACTTCCTACTGAGATGTCGATGGTAGATAATTCTTCTGCATATGGTGTTCTTGAATTTATTGGGAAAAAGGTCAACGAACTGTTGTCGAGATGGATGAGTTATGATTTAAGCGGCTCACTTAATTCCGGAAAAGTTGTGTCAACTACTTTGGGCCAAGCACCTGTGATTATTTTTCGGACTTCAGAAGATAAACTTAGGATGATGGTTAGGCACTCTTTCTCTCATTATGTGGCAGGTTTGTTAAAGGATGGTGCAAAAAGAGTATAAAGATTGAACTAATGGTTAGAAAGAGACTGGAAAATGGATAAAGTTAACTTTACTAAGATGGAGAATGGTACTGCAGAAGAGTATGCTTTTCTTGAACAGCTTGAAGAGCAGTTTAAGGCCGACCTACCAAAGCGACTGATAGAAGGACTTAAGTCTCTAAATTCCAGCCTGTCAGGTTATCAAATTAGTCGTTTGGAACATAGCCTGCAAGGCGCTACTAAAGCTTATCGTGCAGGTGAAGACCTGGAAATGGTGATGGCTGTATTATTTCATGATATTGGTGATGAGTTGGCACCATATTCTCATTCAGAAATGGCCGCAGCATTGCTAAGGCCTTTTGTTTCAGAGAAAATTTACTGGATTGTTAAACATCACGGAGTTTTTCAGATGTATTATTACGCCCATCATTCCGGTGGTGATAGAAACGTTCGTGAATTGTTCAGTGAAAGCCCTTGGTATCAAGATGCGATTAATTTCTGTCATGAATACGACCAAAACTGCTTTGACCCGGATTACGATTCAGAATCGCTAGACTTTTTTGTTCCTATGATTAATAATTTCTTTGCCAAACCAAAAGCTGACGACGCTGAAGAAGTTGCGAGATATGGAAAAAGAACTTGAGGCAAAACTAAAATGAACATTCGACAACTATCAGCTCGTCAAATCTATTTAATAATTTTTTTGGCTGTGGGGGGTCTTATTGGTTATGCAGCTTACAGCATTAAAATACTTGGATTAGAGCCTTGTCCTTTATGTATCACCCAACAATTCTTTTATAGTATCGTCGGTATTACAGCATTTATTGCTTTTAATCATAACCCTGTATCAACAATAAGCCGTTTTTATGCTGCAATTATTTCTTTGGCTTCAGCTGCAGGAATATGGGTGGCTGGTCGTCAAGTCTGGTTACAAAGCTTGCCAGAAGATGAAGTTCCCTTATGTGGGCCACCACTGGAGTATATTTTAGATGTGTTCCCATTCGGTGACTTGCTGACTGCACTATTTATGGGAGATGGTAATTGTGCGGAAATATCTTGGCAGTTTTTGGGCCTTAGTATGGCTGGCTGGTCTTTGATTTGGTTTGCTTTGTTCTTGGTTTTGAGTATATTAGTAATTTTGAAATCAAGATCTATTCATAGTTAATACTAACTATTGATCTCATAATAAAAAAAAGGACTCACTTGGCAGATTTTAAAAATACAGTCGAGAAAATACTTAAATCTGTTGATGTTGAAATCAATGGCTCAAGACCTTGGGATCTTCAAGTTCATGATGAACGTTTTTACTCACGAGTTTTAAGTGGTGGCTCATTAGCGTTTGGTGAGAGCTATATGGATGGATGGTGGGACTGCAAGGCATTAGATCAGTTAAGTGACAAACTTTTAAGTGGTCATATAGACAAGCAAGTTAGATCTTCCATACCATCCTTTTTTATTGTCTATTTAAAAGCCTATCTTTTTAACACCCAAAGTAAAAAAAGAGCTTACATAGTAGGAGAAAAACACTACGATGTTGGTAATGACTTATTTTCACTAATGCTTGATGAAAGAATGAATTACTCTTGCGGTTACTGGAGAAATGCTGAAAACTTGGATCAGGCGCAAATAAATAAGCTTGATTTGATTTGTAGAAAGATGCATTTAAGACCTGGCATAAATGTACTGGAGATCGGTTGTGGTTGGGGTGGCTTCGCTAAATATGCTGCAGAAAATTACGGAGTGAGCGTTCATGGTGTGACAATATCAAGACAACAGGTCGAGTTTGCGCAAGATTCGTGCAAAGATTTGGATGTTAGTATTGAATTAAAAGATTATCGAGAACTAAAAGGTCAATATGACCGTATTGTTTCAGTTGGTATGTTTGAACATGTAGGTTACAAAAATTATAAAAATTTTATGAAGGTAGTTCATCGATGTTTGAAGGAAGACGGGCTGTTTTTACTTCATACTATTGGCCGAAACTACTCAGGTCGTGCAACAGAGCCATGGATTAATAAGTATATTTTTCCTAACGGTATGACACCTTCAGCTCAACAAATTAGTGCTGCTTTAGAAGGCCTCTTTGTGGTCGAAGATTGGCACAATTTTGGACAGGATTATGATGCAACCTTGATGTCATGGAATAAAAACTTTCAAAGTAATTTTGATCAATTAAAAGATTTGTATGATGATCGATTTAAGCGTATGTGGGAATACTATTTGTTAATGTGTGCTGGTACCTTTCGAGCTCGGAGAAACCAATTATGGCAATTGGTAATGTCAAAGCGTGGTATTAAGGGGGGATATACCTACAAAAACAATCCTAGGTTTGATGAACCCAGAAAGGATACAGAAAATTGATATGCCAGTCAGTTCCGGGTCTTTATCAAAAAAATATGATACTTAAACTTGTTTTTTTATAAGACATTATTCGAACAAACCATTCAACATTGCAACCGCATCACAGCCTGATTCAAAAGCTAATCTTTGGTTTTCAAAAGTGATACCTCCAATTCCAACAATTGCTAAATTGAGTTTTTCTTTTGCGCTCTTAATGACAGATAAAGGACAGTGTCTTGCAGTGGGTTTGGTTATCGAGTTGAAAAGTGCGCCAAAAGCGACATAGTTAGCGCCCATCGCTTCTGCTTCACAGGCAAGCTGCAACTCATTGTAACAAGATACACCAATGATTGCTTTTTCACCCAGTTGTTCTCGAGCGGTATTAAAAGGGATATCGTTATGACCTATATGGAGGCCATGAGCGCCAACTTTCTCGCAAAGGTTGATATCATCATTGACTATAAATAAAGTATTATGTGTTAGGCATAGGTCTAGCAACTGTTGCGCCTCGTTTAATTTTAGTTTTTCGTCGTTGGTTTTATGGCGGTATTGGAGAATGTTGATTTTATGTTCGACAATCACATGCTCAATGAGTGCGATATCCAGATTCTTATTTGGTGTAATTCCGTATAAACCTTGTATTCTTTGATCTAACATAATGGCAGCATTTCAGATTAGAAAAATTCAATCAATCATAGTTTTTATTATAGTCTTGATTGCTGTTCTGTGGCTATTTCAAGACAATATTGCAAAGATTTCTGTGTTCCAAAAAAATATGCAACAGTTTGATACTATAAAAGAAGAAATGAAGGATGTTTCTTATCTTGAAAAAATAGATAATTTTCTAATTAAGGAATATTCAAAGGAACAACTTTTGTTACATACTCTTGAGGCTGATACATATTACAGTTATAAAAATTCACCAGTCGAGTTACTGAACATCAAGTTGACTACATATGATGAAGTCGGTAAGGAAAAGGTGGTATTAACATCGAATCGTGCAGAAATTCTAAAATCTGGAGATATTTTTTTAAAGGATGAAATAAACATTCAATCCAAAAATGGTGTTTTACATGAGATAAATACTGAATCCCTAATTGTTCTTTCCAATAGCGGTCAAATAATAAGTAATAGTGAGGTTGCCTATTTAGGTGAAAATGCAATAATAAATGCACAAGGTATGGAAATGAGCAATAAGGACGACACTATGTTTTTGGCAGGAGATGTCATAATTGAGCAAGATATTGGTGGGGTGATTGAGAGTAGAAACTTATTTATCACTCATGCTGATGGAGAAAAGCTTTATCAGAGCAAAGAGAGAACCGTATACCGCTCAAAAGATAGTACGATCAATGCAGATATGGGAGTGGATCTAGATATGAATGAGAATTTGATGAAATTACTTGGTAAAGTAGAGGTATTGAACAGCTCAGGAAGTAAAATGGATAGTTATAATCTTATTGTAGACCAATCTAATGGAGGCGAAGTGTACAAATCGAATGACCCAACTCATTACCAAACAAAAACCTCTGACATACGGGCTAAAAGAATGCATTATGACGCAAATACAAAAAAAGTTGAACTAACAGGCGGAGTGCTCGGTGTTTATGAATAAATTGCTTATTTTATTGATTGCGTTTGTAGCTTCTTTGGTTTTTGCGCTTCCAGAAGATTCAAAGCAACCGATTGAAATTGAGGCGCAGTCAGTTGTTGTTGATGAGGCCACCGGCTTTAATGAGTTTAGTGGTGATGCAGAAGTTAGGCAAGGTTCGCTGCTTTTGTTAGCTGAGCTTATCCAAGTGCAAACCAATAATGAAGAGGTGGTTAGTATGATTGCAAAGGGTAGTCTAGAAAAACCTGCAAAATACATTCAAAGCCAAGAAAATCAAGCGCGTTTTATTGAAGCCACCGCGACACAAATTACTTATGACGTAGATGAAGGTATGATTTATTTAGTCGGTAATGCCTATCTGATACAGGGTTTTGATTCGTTTAGTGGAGACACACTGAACTATGATATCAATAATGATAAGGTAGTCGTTAAAGGCTCCGAAGACGGCACTGAGCGGGTTAAATTTAAAATAGTTTTGTAATGAATTTTTGTGTTCAACCAAGATCACTTTTTTCTCGGTAATAATTACTTTCGAAATGCTTTATTAAAAAGTTTAGCTTTCAAGTGCGGCATTGATTCTAGTTTTAACTTCATCAAGAGTTCCAACTCCACTGATCGTATGAAACTTTGTCACTGAATTTTCTTCAAGTGCTTGTTCACTATAGTAATCCACTAATGGTTGAGTTTGTTGATGATAAATACTTAAACGCTCTCGGACGATTTCTTCATTATCGTCAACCCGCTGAATCAAATCCTCTCCAGTGAAATCATCTTTGTTTTTCACAATTGGTGGATTGAAAGCAACATGATAAGTTCTTCCTGAGGGTAAATGAACTCGCCGCCCTGACATTCTAACTACTATATCTTCATCAGGAACCTGGACCTCAACTACATAATCTATCTTGATATTCTCTGATTTGAGTGCGTCAGCCTGTGCGATAGTTCTAGGAAAGCCGTCAAGTAAGTAGCCGTTTTTGCAGTCCTGTGATTGGATTCTTTCTTTTACTAATGCAATAATAATATCATCAGGCACAAGACTACCTTCATCTATAACTTTTTTTGCCTTTAAACCTATTGTTGTGCCGGCAAAAACTGCAGCACGCAACATATCTCCCGTAGATATTTGAGGAATATTAAATTTTTCACAAATGTGAGCGGCTTGTGTACCTTTACCAGCCCCTGGAGGTCCCAATAAAATGACATTCATAATAATTTTATTTAGTGCTTAAACTTCAAATGGAGGTAGTTTTTGAACTACCTTTGTTTTTTTTAATACCACATAATTTGGCAATCCGTCATTATACGGTGGATAATTCTCGCCATCAATAAGCGGTAGTAAATATTCACGACATGCGTCGGTAATAGAAAAGCCGTCTTCTGAAATATAATTGTTAGGCATCATCTTTTCGACGTTTGCAACATCTTTTAACTCTCCAGAGCCAATTTCCCATTTATAAGGGTTGTTGGAGATTCGAACAATAGCTGGCATGATAGAATTTTTTCCTTCTAGAGCCATTTCAACTGCCGCTTGCCCAAGAGCATAGGCCTGTTCAACATCAGAATTTGAAGCCAAGTGACGCGCTGAACGTTGCAAGTAGTCTGCTACTGCCCAGTGATATTTATATCCCAGAGCATTTTTAATTAAATTTGCAACGACAGGAGCAGCGCCACCCAGTTGTGCATGCCCAAAGTCATCACGAGTGCCTTGCTCTGCTAGAAATCTTCCATCTGGCCATTTCGTCCCTTCAGAGACAACAATGGTGCAATAACCAAATTCTTTTACGTTATTATCAACTTTATCGAGAAAAGCCTGTTCATCAAAAGAAACCTCCGGAAATAGAATCACAACTGGTATTGATGAATCCACTAGTCCTCCAGCTGCAGCAATCCAACCTGCATGCCTTCCCATCACTTCCAGAACAAAAACTTTGGTTGATGTAGACGCCATTGAGGCAACATCAAAACTCGCTTCCATCGTAGATACAGCAATATATTTAGCAACAGAACCAAAACCTGGGCAATTGTCTGTGATAGGTAAATCATTATCAACCGTTTTAGGGATATGGATGGCTTGTATTGGGTACCCCATACTTTCAGAGAGTTGAGAAACCTTTAAACATGTATCAGCTGAGTCACCACCACCATTGTAGAAAAAATAACCAATATTATGCGCCTTAAAAACCTCAATCAAGCGCTCATATTCAGCCTTGTTGGTTTCCAAAGATTTCATTTTATAGCGACAGGAACCGAACCCACCTGATGGGGTATGGTTTAGGGCTGCTATATCTGAATCTGATTCGAGAGAAGTATCTATCAGGTTTTCAGTTAGAGCACCAATAATGCCGTTTTCACCTGCATAAACTTTACCAATCTTATCTGAATGCTTGCGTGCCGTTTCAATAACGCCACAGGCAGAAGCGTTAATAACTGCAGTCACACCGCCAGATTGAGCATAAAAAGCGTTTTTCATGTTTGCCTCTTTTTGATTTAAATTTGAATATTATTGAACGAAATGACTTGCGATTCTGGGCCATTAATAAAGTGTATAAAACCGTCCTTTGGCTCGCTTTGATTATACCAGTTATATAAAAATCAGCCTTCAATTATTTTAGTAACTCTACAACTTTTTGGGGTTTAGTCAAATGGTAGTGCTTGGGAAAAATTCTCAATATTGATAAAGCCAGGTATAACTTTTGTTTTTATTTTAGAACTGGGCTTACTTATAGCAACTACGTGTTTAATATTAAATTCAAAAGCGGATTTCAAAACATCAAGCGAGTCATCAAAAAAAATGGCTCTGTTTTTATCTAAATTGATTACTTCACTTAATTTGTGCCAAAAGGCTTGTTCCTGTTTAGCAACACCAAAATCATGAGAGGAAACAATACCATCAAAATAATCTTGAAGTTGAGTGACAGACATTTTGAGTTTGATAGTTTTACGATGTGCATTGGTTACCAAATAGATTTGTTTATCATGCTTTCTAGCAAGTGTTAGAAATCTCTTAACATTAGGGTGTACTTTAATAAGATGTGAGATATTATTTTTTAGTTTCATAATATCAAGATCTAATTTTTCCTGCCAAAAATCAATGCAATACCAGTCTAGTTTGCCCTTTACGGCATTTAACATTGGCAGCAGAATATCTTTAGCCTGTTTGTGGCTGATATTATGTTTTTCAGAATACACTTCGGGTAGATATTCTAACCAAAAATGTAGATCAAAATTTAAATCTAGAAGTGTGCCATCCAAATCAAGCAAAATTGAATCTATTTGCGTCCAATCATCGAAAGGGGTTGGCTTATTTTCTTCGCCAAGTGGTGCCATTTATACTATCTTCAAGAATAATACCTAGTGCTAAAAGTTCATCACGTATTTGATCTGACATTTCAAAGTCTTTTGAAGCTCTTGCAGATTCTCTTTGGCGAATTTTTTCATCAATTTTTGCGTCTGACAGTTCTATTCCCTTTTTGAGGTAATCGTCAGCATCATGTTGCATTATGCCAATATGGTTGCCCAATTTTTTTAATAGCTCAGACAGAGCTCCCGCTTGATCTGTATCAATTTTACGTTCAGTATTAGTATGCTTGGCAATTTCAAATAATATACTGAGTGCAATCGGAGTATTAAAGTCATCATCGAGTGCTTCGTTAAAACGTTTTTCATAGTCAAAATGCATGCTGACTTGATTCATTGCTTTCGTACTTGCTGAGAGCCCTCTAATTGCTGTATAGAGACGTGTCAATGAGGACTCTGCACTTGTAAGATTCTCATCGCTAAAGTTCAAAGGAGAACGATAATGACTACTGATAAGAAAATAACGAAGAGTTTCTCCATCATATTTCTCCAAGACGTCGCGAATGGTAAAGAAATTATTAAGTGATTTGCTCATTTTTTCATCATTTATATTTACAAATCCGACATGCATCCATGTATTTACAAATGAACAATTATTAGCGCCTTCGGATTGTGCAATTTCATTTTCCGTGAATATCAAAATGATTACCAAGATGATGGGTCGACATTGCAGAGCACTCTATATGCCATCCCGGTCTTCCTTCTCCCCATGGTGATGACCATTTTGGTTCATTTGGTTTTGCCATTTTCCATAATACAAAATCCAGAGGATCTCGCTTATCACTTTCTATGTCTACACGAGCTCCAGCCTCAAGATCGTCAAGGTTTTTTCCTGAAAGTTTTCCATAATTTTTGAAATTTCTAACCGAATAATAGACATCTCCATTTTCGCCTTGATAAGCGAAACCTTTTTCTATTAATGATCCAATCATAGAATACATTTGCTCTATTGAGTCAGTGGCGCGAGGCTCAACATCAGGCTTGAGGATGTTTAGTGCCATCTCGTCTTCATGCATTGCTTCAATAAAACGATTTGTTAATGAATAAATGTCTTCTTGATTTTCAATGGCACGATTAATTATCTTGTCATCTATGTCGGTGATATTTCTTACATACTTGACTTCAGGAAAAGTACGTCGCAAATGTCGCGTCATCAGATCAAATATAACCAACACCCTTGCATGTCCGATATGACAAAAGTCATAAACTGTCATACCACAGACATAAATTCCGACACTGCTAGCATTGATTGGTTTAAATACTTCTTTTTGGCTCGTTAAGGTGTTGTATATTTTGAGCATAGCGATATTTTATACAGGTTTGATAAATAAGATAGCCACTTCAGCCATTTCTATCTACCTGAAATATTTCATTAAAAATTGAATCTACCTTTTGAGCAAATTCGTCTTGATTAAAAACATCTATAAATATTTTTTGAACATTTTTTTTAAACTTCTCGGTTTTTACTTGATGCTCAATTAACTCAACTTGAGCATCTGTCAAGTTTGTTTCTATTTGAGATATTTCCATTGTTTCCTCCTATATATTATGTATTTAAAGATTCTTTTAGTAGCATATTAATTCTTCACTAATAATTGAGCTAGCCTCTTAATATTTTTATTTTGTGGATTATTTTTTCGATAAATGACACCAATATCGCGATTTGCTTTGATAGAATTTTTATCTAGAGTAATATTTGGGTAATTGTCAAGCGTGCCGTAATCAATTGCCATTTTAGGTAGAAAGCTGACACCAATATTCATATCTACCATTGCCACTAATGTAGATATACTTGTACATGAAAAATTAGAGATGTGCTTATTTGATATCTCATTACTTTGTAAGATATGAGATCTTAAGCAATGCCCCTGTTCAAGCATCAGCAAAGATCCATCTTCAATTATTTTTTTATTTCTATTTTTGTGTTTAATAAAATAAATTGAATCTCGAAAAACTTGAAAATCTTCAATATAATCAGGCAATTCATATGGGAAAGCAAAGATTGCGAAATCAATAGTTGCCTTTTCAAGTTGTTTCAATAAGTTATCACTTGTATCTTCTCTAAATGAAGCTTTTAGTTTAGGGTGACTCTTTTCTAGGTTTGATAAAAAGTTTGGAAGAATATAAGTAGAAATTGTTGGAATAACACCAATAGTAACCTCAGATTCAAAAAAATCTAATTTTGCCGTTTCAACTAAAGTCGACATTTCAGTCATTACAGACATGGCCTGATTAGCAATGCGCTTGCCAATCGGGGTAAATGCAACATTTTTGTTATCTCTTTCAACTAGTAGAATTTCTAAATCTTGCTCTAGTTTTGATATTCCTGCACTAAATGTCGAAGGGCTAACAAAACACTCACTCGCTGCCTTAGAAAAATGATTAGTTTTTTTCAATGCAATGAGATATTGTAAATTTTTTAGTGTAGGTGTCATTTAATATTCGTTTTTTTCGAATATTATATACGATAATATTCAATTTATTTATATATAGCATATATGTTATGATATCCATTCATTTAATAATTTGGAGGACACTATGTCTTTAAGTGGAAGCAAAACTGAGCAGAGCTTGAAAGATGCATTTGCAGGTGAATCACAAGCGAATAGACGTTATTTATACTTTGCAAACCAGTGCGATGTATTGGGTGAGCCCGATATGGCTGCTTTATTCAGATCAACAGCTGAAGGGGAAACTGGACATGCACATGGCCATATGGAGCATTTAATTAATGGTGGTGTTGGCGATCCAGGTACAGATATGCCTGCGAAGGAAGTAAGTGAAATGCTTGCGAGTGCAATTCATGGTGAAACTCACGAATATACTGATATGTACCCTGGTATGGCAAAAACTGCAAGAGATGAAGGCTTTGATGAAATTGCAGACTGGTTTGAAACTCTAGCTAAAGCTGAACGTTCTCATGCTAATCGGTACCAAAAAGCATTAGACAATCTATAAACAATTTGTTGCCATGAGTTATTAGCTTATGGTAACAAAAGATTAATTTATTATGAGCAAATACCGAGAAGGTTCTTTGGAGGCGCCCGTTCGTCATCCTTTAAATTGGCAAGATGAGGATTTTTATAACGAACAATCTCTTAATAAGGAGCTTGAGAGAGTTTTTGATATTTGTCATGGGTGCAGACGCTGTGTAAGTTTGTGCAAATCTTTTCCAACATTATTTGATTTGGTTGACGAATCTGAAACATTTGAGGTGGATAGTGTTGATAAAGCAGACTACAAAAAAGTAGTAGACCAATGCTACCTATGTGATTTATGTTATATGACAAAATGTCCTTACGTTCCCCCACACGAATGGAATGTTGATTTTCCTCATCTTATGCTTAGAGCTAAGGCAATTCAATTTAAAACAGGCGAAACTAAAAGGTCACATAAAGTCTTAACATCACCACAACAGATTGGTTCGGTTGCATCAAAACCAGTTATTGCGCCAATTGTGAATTGGTCTAATAATAATAAAACTATCAGAAAGATTACCGAAAATATTATGGGTGTTCATATTGATGCGGCAGTTCCAAAATATCATTCAAATACATTAACGAAACTTTTTGTAGAGGATAAAACTGCAAGCAAATTCAAGGTTGCAATATTTGGAACTTGTTACGGTGAATATAATGACCCTAAATCTGTTATTGATTTGGTTGATGTTCTAAGACACAATAATGTTGAGGTAAAACTTATCAAAAACACACAATGTTGTGGAATGCCGAAGATGGAATTGGGAGACCTTGAAAGTGTTGTTGAATATGCAAATGAGAACATTGCTCCACTTAAAAAGTTAGTTAGTGATGGTTATAAATTAATTGCGCCAATCCCTTCTTGTGTATTGATGTTTAAGAATGAATTGCCAATGATAATTAGCGATAATGAAGATATTAAGTTAATTTCAAAAGCCTTTTTTGATCCTTTTGAATATTTGTCATTTTTAAAAGATAGTGGCCAATTAGATACAAATTTCAGTGCCATTGATAAAGAGGTGCTTTATCAGATGGCTTGTCACCAAAGGGTGCAAAATATCGGATCACATACTAAAAAAATCCTTAGTTTGATTCCTGACCTAGATTTGAATATAGCAGAACGTTGTTCCGGACATGATGGAACCTATGGTGTCCGAAAAGAAACACACACCTATGCAGTTTCAATTGGAAAACCAGTTGCAAAAAAAATAACTCTTAATACAGATTTAGTTGTGAGTGATTGTGTTATGGCAGGCAATCATATTGCCCATATTGCTACTCAAAAAATAGAGTCTGTTCATCCTATTACATTGGTGAAAATGGCTTATTGTTTATAATAATAGTGAAATGACAAACTTGCTAAAAAGAGAAGATTTATTTTCATTAGAAGAATATGCCGAACAACGTTCAATTATTCGGAAAAATGTTATGGACGTAAAAAGAAATAGAGAGGTCAACCTTGGTGAGCACATACGTTTGTTATTTGAAAATCACCAAACTGTTCAATACCAAATCCAAGAAATGCTGCGTATTGAAAAAATTTTTGAAGCAACCGGCATACAAGAAGAATTAGATGTTTATAATCCTCTTATACCTGATGGATCTAACTTAAAAGCAACTATGATGATTGAATATACAGATGTTGTTGAACGTAAAAAAGCTCTCTCTAATTTAATTGGAATCGAAAAAAGTGTTTACTTCCAAATTGGTAATCACCAAAATGTGTATGCTATTTGCAATGAAGACTTAGAAAGAGCAACTGATAAAAAAACTTCATCTGTACACTTTATGCGCTTTGAGTTTGACCAGGCTATGATTGCTGATTTTTGTAAAGGTACTAATGTCAAAATTGGTGTTTCTCATGCACACTATGATTGTGAAATTATTTTAGAGAAAAGAATCCAGGATGAACTTAATCAAGATTTTATAAATGGAGAATCATGATGAAAAAATATGAGTGCATGATGTGTGGCTATATTTACGATGAATCTTTAGGCGATCCTGACGAAGGTATAGCCCCAGGTACAGCCTGGGAAGACATTCCGGATGACTGGTATTGTCCCGACTGTGGGGCCACTAAAGAAGACTTTGAGATGGTGGAAATTTAACCACAACAAATCTCAACTCAAATTCAAATGGGTTGATGTGTCTGCCAGAGTAAAATAATCATTTTTTGTATTAAGCTCGTAAAAACAGATGTCTAAAATATTAATCCTTCCAGGTGATGGCATAGGGAAAGAAATAGTTGCCCAAGCAATCAAAGTAATTGATTCGTTAAATGCAAATCACAATATGAGCATGAATCTTGTTCATGGCTTGATTGGTGGCAGCGCCTATGACGCGACTGGTTCGCCTCTGCCTAAGGAAACTTTAATAGCTGCTAAAGAATGCGACTCTATCCTTTTGGGGGCCGTTGGCGGACACCAGTGGGAATCACTGGAAAGAGAACTAAGGCCGGAGAGAGGTTTATTAGGGATACGTGCTGAGTTGGATCTATTTTCTAATTTAAGACCGGCGATTCTCTACCCGCAACTTGCGAATGCTTCAACTCTAAAAAATGAAGTTGTTTCTGATCTTGATTTGATGATTGTTAGAGAGCTTGTGGGCGGTATCTATTTTGGTCAACCGCGCGGTGTTGAGATCAAAGATGGAGAACGCTTTGGCTTTAATTCAGCAAATTATTTTGAGTCAGAAATAGCACGAATCGGGCACTCTGCTTTTCAAATAGCTCAAAAAAGAGATAAACGAGTATGCTCTATAGATAAGGCCAACGTACTAGAAGTCTGTGAACTATGGAGGGAAGTTATGGAAGAAGTTTCCAAGGATTATCCTGATGTTGAACTTTCACATATGTATGTTGATAACGCTGCAATGCAACTCGTAAGAGCTCCAAAACAGTTTGATGTTATGGTAACTAGTAATCTCTTTGGTGATATATTGTCGGATTGCGCCGCCATGCTGACTGGCTCGATTGGAATGCTTCCATCTGCTTCACTAAATGAAAAAAATTACGGTATGTACGAACCCATTCATGGTTCCGCACCTGATATTGCTGGAAAGGATATTGCCAATCCTTTAGCAACAATACTTTCGGTTTCAATGATGTTACGATATTCACTCAATCAAGCACCGCTAGCTGACAAAATTAATGCTGCAGTTAATGTGGTTCTTGATCAAGGCTATAGAACGAAAGACATCTCTGCCGAAGGAGACACGATAGTTGGTACCGAGGCAATGGGTGATCTAATTGTCGATGCGATCGAGTAGATTCGTTAAAAAAAGTAAATTTTTTTTATGTAGTACAGGTCATTTCATGTCCGCAACATGATGGTGACTTTATCTTTCCATGCTCATTTGGACATTTTGAAATTTGGACTTCGGTACCGTCATCTAGCGAAAGTATGTCATCTACTAAAGGTGCATCACAGTGAGCACAGGTTGCATTAACTGCCATTCCACATTCATTACATTCATATGTTGCCATAAATTTCTCCATGATTTTTAATTCATACTAACAGAATAGAATCAACATATCAACAGTAGAAAAATTGCGGTTATAACAGTCTAATAGAGAACAGCCTCGTTATCAATAGAGCGCCACAAATACCAGCAAGCAACAGTACGATAGGGTTTCCAGCGATTAGAAATATCAATTACCTGTTCAATACGCAAAGGAATTCCATCAACACAATAGTGTTGGTTCATTGCCTTCAGAATTCCCAGATCTTTAAGTGGAAAGATGTCTTTTTCTAGTAAATAGAACATGCCAAACATTTCTGCTGTCCATGGTCCAACACCTTTGATACTGGTAAGTTCCTTATAAACATTTGAGTAGTCTCGGCCTTGCCAGTATGATTCATCAACAACATTATGGGATTGAAAATGTTCAGCTATGTTAAGTATATATTGTGCTTTTTGTTTGGAAAGTCCACAAGATCTTAAGTTTTCAAATCCAGCCAAGAGAACATTTTCAGGTTTGATATCGTCTAATAAATGAATTATTTTCTTCCAAATACTTGCTGCAGCTTTGACTGATATCTGTTGGCCAACTATTGAACGCATCAAGGTTTCCAGTGCATCACCGCGTGTAATAAGAGTCGTTTTACTATATTTATTGATTAATCCACCCAATATTGAATCGATATTACTCAAATAATCAATTGATTCTTGCCAATATTCGGGTTTTTTCATAAAAAAATCAAAAAAAATGATAAAAAATATCAAAAAAATAGAAATTTAGGCCAAAAATGACAGTTTTTTTACAAAAAGTTGCCAAATTAAATCTTTTTTTAAAGTTTAAGATTATCGCTATATTCTGTTTAATATATTGTATCTGATTATTAGAACAATACACATCGTCGTATAATTACACAGAGTCTTCATAACAATAAAACATCCAGAGGAAATTTTATGAGCAACAAAAGAAACGTTACATTTATTGGTCTTGGCACGATGGGTTACCCTATGGCAGGCCACTTATCTAAATCGAGTCTAGTCAATTTAAAAGTTTTTAACCGTACAACGGTAAAAGCGTTGAAATGGAATGAAGAATTTGAAGGTGAAGTTACTACCTCACTAGAACAAGCTGTTTCTGAAGCTGATGTTGTTGTTACTTGTACAGGCAGAGATGAGGATATGATGGAAATAGTCTTTGCTGATGACGGATTATATCCCCACCTCAAAGAAGGAGCTATTTTTATCGATCACACGACTACATCATTTAAGTTAGCTAAACATTTAAATGAGTCTTTGCAAGTAAAAAATGTTGAATTTATTGATGCACCAGTGAGCGGAGGCGAGGCTGGTGCTGTTAACGGCATATTAAGTGTTATGGCGGGAGGTGACCAAGCTGTTTTAGAGGCATCTGAATCGTTGATTAGGACATATTCGAAAAATATCACATATATGGGACAGTCTGGTTCAGGACAGTTGGCAAAAATGGTAAACCAAATCTGTATCGCAGGACTATTGCAAGGCTTGTCTGAAGGTTTATTATTTGCAGAATCTGAAAAAATTGATATGAAAAGTTTACTCTCAGCAATCTCTGGAGGTGCTGCTCAATCATGGCAAATGGATAATCGTGCACATACAATGCACCAAAGAGAATTTGACTTTGGTTTTGCTATTAAATGGATGGTTAAAGATTTGGGCTATTGTATAGATCAAGCTAAATCCAATAATTCAGACTTAGGCTTTACAAAAGAGGTCTATGATCGTTACGTTAGTTTGATGGACAAAGGTCATGCATACAGTGATACTTCTGCCTTGATGTTGTTTAACGCATTGAATAATCAAACTTATTAAGAATATATGAAACTATGGGTCTTACCTTTTTTTATTTTTT
>LUMJ01000148.1_pt1 | contig 35622 bp, 34 predicted proteins | sample 729631 | NCBI WGS metagenome assembly LUMJ01 (sample SAMN03860266, study PRJNA289734) | marine metagenome | biome: seawater column; feature: ocean; material: water; isolation source: Red Sea water column Station 22 - depth 500m | place: Saudi Arabia: Red Sea | collected 2011-10-15 | depth 500 m
TATATAACCAGATTCAATTAAATTATGGACCAGAGAGTTATCAATCTGGATGGCATTTTGTATCTGTAGTTATGGTAACTCCTTTTATCTATTTTGTTGGAGGTATTCTTGGCCTGATTGTTTTCTTTATAAAAAAGGACGGAAAGAAAGGATTAAAGTGGTTCGCTATCGGATCTCAGATTTTTATGGCTATAGCAGGGTCTTTTTTAATTTTTGGGGCTCTTATTACTTACACAACAGTTTAATTCCTGTACTTCAACATCCAAATACTAATTCTGTATAATTCTCAGTCAGATTAAAGCGGGTATCGTATAACGGCTTATTACCTCAGCCTTCCAAGCTGATGATACCGGTTCGATTCCGGTTACCCGCTCCAGGTTTCTTATGAGTAACAATTCTGAAGGTAAAATTAAAGTCGAAGCTGGAAAGCGTTATTCTTGGTGTAATTGCGGGAAGAGTGAGAAATATCCATTGTGTGATGGTACGCATAGGGAGCTTGACGGAATTGAACCGGTAAGAACTTGGTTTCATGAAGATTTAGAAGTGTTCTTTTCCAGAGAAAACGGTAAGCTTCAACTAAAGGTGGAAAAACTAGAGAAATCATGAGCATGCTTTATTTTAAGGTTTATATGACTGTTCAGGCTTTTGTCTTCCGTATTACTGGCGGTAGGTTAATGGGCAAGCTACGGGGAATGGACATTTGTGTGGTTAAGACTACTGGAGCGAAATCTGGAAAAATTAGGTATATCCCGTTAATGCTTGTTCCTTATGAAGAAGGGGTAATCTTAGTAGCGTCAATGGGGGGCGCACCTGCCCATCCATCGTGGTATTGGAATATCAAGGCGCATCCAGAAGTTTTAGTTTACTTGGAAGGTAAAAAATTAGACTTAGTTGCCGAACAGGTGAGTGATGATAAAAAAGCCGAATTGTGGTCTTTAATTTGTTCTTTTTACCCACCTTACGATGATTACCAAAAGAAAACCGAAAGGAATATCCCAGTTTTTAATTGCCAACCCAGTTAGGAAAGAATTATGGAAGAAGTTAAATTTGAAGTAGTAGAGTCTAATGGTATCAACATCAGACTAGCGTCTATGGGCGAGGGACCCTTGGTTGTATTCTGTCATGGCTGGCCTGAGAGTTGGTACAGTTATAGATATCAACTACCCGCGGTCGCAGCAGCTGGTTATAAAGCGGTAGCTTATGACGTAAGAGGCTACGGTGAGTCAGATAAACCGCACCCAATAAAAGAGTACACCATACTTAATATGGTCGCTGATGTAATAGGCATAGTAAAAGCTTTGGGTTACGAAAACGCGATCACTATAGGCCATGATTGGGGTGGTCCGATTGCTTTAAATACTGCTGCACTTCATCCAGAAGTGATAACAGCTACTGGCACCATGTCTGTTCCTTACATGTCTAGAGGACCCATGCCAACTTTAGATCTGTGGAAAGAAATTTACAAAGACCGTTTTTTCTATCAACTTTATTTTCAAAAAGAGGGAGTAGCGGAAGCTGAGTTTGAAAAGGATTTACAAAGAGCTCTTAGGCTTTGCTATACAAATAGTGATGGAAGAGGGATGGCGAGATCTATAGAAAAGGGAGCAAGTGGTCTCAATCCCCAAAAAGGACCGGATGCTACATTTTTAGAAGGGATGGAAGATTTTGATGAGTTACCTGAATGGCTAAGTCAGGAAGATATAGATTATTTTGTCAGTCAATTTGAAATTAGTGGCATGAGAGGACCTTTAAATCGGTACCGAGCGCAAAATATTGATTGGGATGAACTTTCTGATTTACCTAAAACTATTTCTCAACCCGCCTTTTTTATCACAGGAACTTTAGATCCTGTTAATTTCTTCGTTCCCAGTGAACAAAGTCTAATACAAAGAATAAGTTCAAATTATGACAACTTGTTAATTGTTGAGGAATTAGAAGGAATAGGTCATTGGACACAGCAAGAAGCACCTGAAGAAGTAAATCAGTTAATTCTTTCTTTCTTGAGTAAGCTTTAGTTACTTAGTCGTCTAAAGCAGAATCAATAAGCCATAAAAGAAAATCTCTGTGTGCCTGCGTGTCAGGATCTTGAGAACGTCTTTTAGCAATTTTTTCTATGTTTCTTATAGATGAGTAAGCTGCAGCACTTGTCATCTGGTAACCACTATCGTCATCAACCATTTTTATCAATCTTCTCAAATATGAGGTTTGAAGATTCTGTCTGATTGTACTAACTGACGAATTAGCATCCTCTATAAAAATAGAATCCGTTAAATCAGAAAGCATCTGATTTACACTGTAAGTATTGCCGTAAAGGCTTGAATCAGTCATACGATCTAAAGTCCATCCATTTAATAAATGAGCTAGGACTGAAGTTTGAATGCTTAAAATATTTCTATGAACTTGTGGGTCTTCATGTTCACTACGAAAATCAAAGCCTCTTCTTTCCTTTTGAATAAGTGTAAGAATCTCTTCATTAATAGGGAAAGCATTTGGTGAGAAAGCATGATCATTTAAAACTTGCATCGCTCTCTTTTGAACCTCTTCTGAGACTGGTTCAAAAGGTCTTAACTCTGAATCTTGGTCAGGAGTCGATCTGTTTACGTAAACCCCACCTACGAAACGTGATACTGTTTGTAAAGATCTACCGGATTCCCTAAATAATGTTTGATAAGCATTTACAAACTCTTCCCATGACTTTGCTTCCAGTTTAGTTGGCAATTCTTTAAAGGTTTGATTTACCAATTCTATTCTCTGTACAGCGTAGGTTATTGGGTCATTGGTCAGATCGTTAGTCATTGCCCTTGGGTCAATACCTCTGCCTGGACTTCTCATGTCATCTGCGTCATTACCAAAAATTAGTTCCGGTTCATCAGAACGAAACAATATTTGATCTCTTTCTTGATCGCTTAAGTTAGGCGTATATCCAAATTCAATTGCCCAATTGTCATATGCTCCTGTAACCACATCGTAGTAATCACCTTGATCTACACCTAATGGCGCTATGTTCACTGCAGGGTATTCCATAACTGAAGCAGTTACCCCAGATTTTTGGGTAATTAATGGATCATGAACACTAACGGGGTCGTGTAAGTGACTGGCCTTAAAATTATGATTTAACCCTAGGGTGTGACCAACTTCATGTAAGGTTAAACGGACAATGCTTTGTTTTACTATTTTTGGATCTGTATTTCCGGTTGGGTCCATTGAAACTATATTTGCCAAAATATTCCCTTCTTGCATTTGACTACCTGCATGGCAAAGATTTTCTTCGTTGATAGGGAAAATAGTATTTATATTGATTCTATTAGTTAGGTAAACCCACTCGAGCATGATATCAGCCCCTATAATTTCTCCTGTTCTAGGGTTGGTAAAACTTGGACCATAGCCCCCAAAAGGCGGATTAGGCGAGGAAGTCCATCTAAGGACATTGTATCTAATATCACCAGCATCCCAGTCTGCATCATCTGGTTGCACTTTTACGGCCACAGCATTTTTAAAACCTGCTTTTTCAAAAGCAGCATTCCAGGCTAAAACACCTTCTTTTATATAAGGAATTAATTCTTTGGGAGTTGAATTTTCTAACCAAAAGGTTATGGGTTTTATGGGTTCAGATAAAGCTTCTTCAGGATTTTTTTTCTGTAAATCCCACTTGTTAATTAAATCGTTATAAGGAGTTAAGTCTACGGACGTTAGATCAGTTATTCTTTCAGTAAAATAACCCACTCTTTGATCTGCTAAACGAGGTTCAAAATCATTTTCAGGCATTTGAATCAAACTGTATCTTAAAGCAATACTTATATTTCTAGGATCGGCTGCATCCTCTTCTTCATAACCATAGGAAGGTGGATTTTCGAAGACATATTCAATTTCCACATCTGTGTTTTGGGGATAATTATGAAAAGATAGAATTCTTGATTTTTCAGCACTCAATTGACCCCAGACAAAATCAGGAGGAGGACCATCAGGATAAGGGATTGGTTTTATAGGAGTTAAAGACTCAGAAACAAATAGGGATGAAACGTTTATTAAAAACTCATCCTCTTCTTCGTTCATTGAATTGATTGGGAATACTTTTATTACTGAATTTGAAATATTGGCACCTGATGATTTTGATAAGGCTGATTCTTCATCAAAATAGAAATTGGTGTTTACCCTAATAAGCCTGAGGGTATCAAAGTGCTTTTCAAATTTTAATATTCCGTTGTCTAAATAACTTCCTCTATTTTTTCTAGCTGCCACAACACCATCTTTAACATGCGCAAAATAAATAATTTCTTTGTTTAACTGGCTCTCTTTTATTTTGAAATACAATGAGCTGGTTTCTGGGTCTTGATAAACCTGAATAAATCCTTCTGAGGATTCAAAGTCTTCAACTTTGTCTTTTATGTATTCTTTTTCTTCTTCCTTTTGCTCATCAGAAACTTCTTTTTCACTCTCTTCTGATTTATCGTTCTCTTCCGACAAAGAAATTTGTGCAAAAGTTAGCAATAACAACAATGACAAGAAATGTATCAAAGGCTTCTTAAACATAATAAATGGCTCCTGCAGTCTTTTTTGTTATTAAAAAGGGCCTCGCATTATAGGTAATAACTCTAATTTAGCCTACTTTAGTTAACATTCTCGTAATATCTTATTTAAAGTAGAATAAGAGGCTATGTACGACTTAATTATTAAAAATGGAACCATCTACGACGGAACAGGCGAAAAACCCTTTTTTGCTGATGTAGCAATTAAGGGCAATAAAATTGCAGCTATTGGTGAGTTAGAAGAGTCTTCTAAAGAAGTCATTGATGCAAAAGGAAAAATTGTCGCTCCAGGATTCGTAGATATCCACACACATTACGACGGTCAGGTAACTTGGGATCCCTACTTAAGACCATCTACTTACCACGGGGTTACCACGGTAGTTATGGGTAATTGTGGGGTAGGTTTCTCTCCCTGTAAGCCTGAAGAAAGAGATTGGCTAATTAGCCTGATGGAGGGAGTAGAAGATATCCCAGGAACTGCACTACACGAAGGCATAAACTGGCAATGGGAAAGTTTTCCTGAATACCTTGATACTTTAGAAGACAAACCTCTAGCTATAGATGTAGGTACTCAAATTCCTCATGGAGCTGTAAGGGCGTATGTAATGGGTCAAAGGGGAATTGATAGAGAAGAGGCTTCTCAAGAAGAAATTGAACAAATGAGTCAAATTGTTAAAGAAGCTATAGAAGCAGGAGCTTTCGGTTTTAGTACTTCCAGAACAGAAAAGCACAGAGACTCTAGCGGGGCACTTACCCCTAGTATTACTGCACATAAAAATGAACTAGTATCTATTGCAAAGTCTCTGGGGGAAATAAAAAGCGGAGTGCTTCAGGGTATTTCTGATTTTTATGATTTTGAGACCGAATTCAATATTTTTAAAGAGATGTCTGAATCTTCAGGTAGGCCCATATCTATTACTGTTGAGCAAATGGATCAGAGACCAGATTGGTGGCATCAACTTTTAGATGGAATAGAAGAAGCACAGGGTGAAGGTATTAATATGTACGGACAAGTTCCTCCTAGGGCAACTGGCATAAATATGGGACTTACAGCTACTTTAAATCCATTTACCTTTTATCCATCTTTCTACGAGTTATCCAAGCAATCTTTAGAAGAGAAAGTAGCCACTATGAAAGATCCCGCTTTTAAAGAAAAACTTCTTTCTGAAGATCCGGTTTCTATTGGAAATCCTCTAGTAGATGAAATAACTCAGTCTTTCAACAAGATGTTCAGATTAGGAGAACCAGCAAACTATGAACCTGAACCTGATGCTTCCTTTGAAGCGATAGCAAAAGAACAAAATATTTCTCCACAAGAAGTTGCGTATGATTGCTTGTTAGAGAAGGAAGGAAAAGCGCTTATCTACCATCCTCTTTTTAACTATTTACCAGGCAACTTAGATTATGTTGAAAGAATGCTTAATCACCCTTATTCAATATCAGGTTTAGGAGATGCAGGAGCACACTGCGGAGCGATAAGTGATGCCAGCTTCCCAACAACTCTAATTCAACATTGGGGTAGGGACAGGAAAAGAGGGAAAAAAATACCACTGGAGAAACTAATAAGTATGCAAACGCTTGAAACCTCTAGGCTGTTAGGAATTACCGATAGGGGAGTTCTAAAAGAAGGTTATAAAGCTGATATTAATGTAATAGACTTTGAAAATCTGACTTTACATGAACCAGAGGTTTTACATGATTTGCCTGCAGGAGGTAGACGACTAGTACAAAGAGCAAGCGGCTATGAATACACCATTGTGTCAGGACAGATAGCTTTTAAAGATGGGGAATCAACCGGGGCTTTGAACGGCAGACTTATTAGAAACCAAGTCTCATAGAATAAGTGGAAAAGCTGGATCTACATGGAGTGAGGCACCATGAGGTTGACTTAATGGTTGAAAATTTTATTTTTTTAAATCAAGAAGAAATTCCTCTTACGATAATCTGCGGTGGTAGCTCAAAAATGGTAGAACTTGTTAAGAGGGTTTTAGATAGAACAGGCTCAGGGTACTTAGAAGGCAAAGGCTTAGATTTCGGAAGGATCACTGTTACAAAAATCTAATATAGATGAGGATTAAAAAGTTACAACCTTTAGGCGCTGAAATAACAGACGTGGATTTATCTTGTGATTTATCGGAATCAAACCGTAAATTAATTAAAGAAGCTTTTTTAGATAACCTAGTCTTAATTTTTAGAGAGCAAAATTTAGAACCTAAAAATCTTTTTTTAGCAGCCAGTCTTTGGGGTCCTCCTCAAAAACATCCAGTTTTCAAAGGCTTAGACGAACATCCAGAAATAATAAAAATTGAAAATTACGGTGAGCAATATCATACAAACGCCCACTGGCATTCAGATGTAACATTTGAAGAAGAACCTCCTGATGCAACAATACTTTATGCTATCGACGTTCCATCCGAAGGAGGAAACACACTTTTTTCAAATCAATACCTAGCTTATGAGTTTCTAGAAACTTCTCTAAAGAAGAAACTTAATAATCATAAAGCAATCAATTCCAATAGGTCCGTGGTACTTCTTGCTGGTGCAGACCCCGCATTAGAAAAGACAGTAAAACATCCCTTATTCAGGACCCATCCAGAGACTGGAAAAAGAGCTCTATTTGTAACTCAAGCATTTGTTGAGAGAATTGAAGGCCTGTCTGATAACGAAAGCCAAGAAATTCTTACAAAGCTGTATGCTCAAGCCAGTGATAAAAAATTTAGATATGAACACAAGTGGCATAATGGGGATATGGTTGTTTGGGATAATAGATGTGTACAGCATTTTGCTGTGCATGACCATGGTGATAAAACTCGAACTTTACATCGAATTACAGTGAGTGGGAGCAAACCTTATTAATGAAACAGCTTACTATTAAAAATTGCACTTTAGTTAACGAGGGAAGTCTTTTAGAAAGTGACGTATTGATCAAAAATGGACGCATTGAAAAGATAGAAGAGTCGATTGATGAGCAAGGAGATTTTATTGATGCTAAAGGTCTGCATCTATTACCTGGGTTCATTGATGATCAGGTTCACTTCAGAGAACCCGGTTTAACAGAAAGGGGTAATATTCAAACTGAGTCTATCGCTGCAGTCGCTGGCGGTACAACTTCTTTTATGGACATGCCTAATGTTATACCTCCTACGCTAAACCTAGAACTCTGGAATGAAAAAATTAAAATTGCTGAACAGGTATCACTCGCTAATTACTCTTTCTATATGGGATCTAGTAATACAAATATTGACGATATAAAAAGCATTGATGCTAGCCAAGTATGTGGTTTAAAAGTTTTTATGGGCTCTTCAACTGGAAACCTTCTAGTTGATGATCAAAAAGCCTTAGAAGATATTTTTAATTACTCTCCAGTAATTATTACCACGCATTGTGAAGACACCCCTTTAATAACTGAAAATGAAAAAAAAGCTCATGAAAAGTACGGAATTTAATACTAAGTTACATGTTCTTCATATTTCTACTAAAGATGAGATTGAACTTTTTAAAGCAGGACCGGTAGAAGAGAAACTAATAACTGCTGAGGTATGCGTACCGCATTTATTATTCTCTTCAGAAGATTATAAAAATCTTGGTTCCCTAATCAAATGCAACCCATCTATTAAGTCTAATTCAGATAAACAAGCACTTAGACGGGCACTAAAAGATCAAACAATAGATTATGTAGCTACTGACCATGCACCTCACGTACTGAGTGAGAAAAAGAACACTTACTCAACGTCACCTTCTGGGATGCCTTCAGTACAGCATTCATTATTGGCAGTATTGGAGATGGTTCATGAAGGAGATCTGGAATTAACTGAAGTCCCAAGAATCACGTCACATAGTGTAGCAAAGAGATTTGACATTAAAGAGCGTGGTTTTATTCGGGAAGGGTTTTGGGCAGACCTAGTTTTAGTAGATATGAACGATACTTATGAGGTAAAAAAGGAAAAAATATTTTATAAGTGTGGATGGTCGCCTTTTGAGAGTTATACTTTTAATTCAAGAATAATAGAAACCATAGTTAATGGTGAAAGAATATATAGTCAGGGAAAAATTTTATCTGACACAATAGGAAAGAAACTAGAATTTACAAGGGGATAAAAAATGAGTTTTAAAGAATATGATAATTACGACGCTTTAGGCCTAGCCGAGTTAGTTAAGAATAAAGAAGTTTCCGCTGAAGAGTTATTAGAGGAAGCTATGCAGAGGACAGAAAAAGTAGACGATCAAATTAATGCCGTAGTTTTAAAGCATTATGACGAAGCAAAGGCAATGATAAAAGATGGGTTACCTGAGGGACCTTTTACCGGAGTGCCGTATCTTTTAAAAGATCTCCATGTCCTTCTTACAGGAACAAAGACTACTTATGGTTCAAAGTTCTTTAAAGATTATGTAGCGGATCATAACAGTACTTTAGTGGATAGATATCTCGAAGCAGGCTTAGTTATCTTTGGTAAGACTAATAGCCCAGAATTTGGATTAACTGTAACCACTGAACCTGAGCTATATGGTCCTACTAGAAACCCTTGGAATCTAGATCATTCCGCAGGCGGTTCAAGTGGTGGTGCAGCTTCAGCGGTAGCATCAGGAATACTACCCATGGCTAATGCAAGTGATGGGGGAGGATCCATAAGGATTCCAGCATCATGTTGTGGTCTAGTAGGCTTAAAGCCCACTAGGGCAAGAACCCCTATGGGTCCAGATAGAGGTGAAGGATGGGCTGGTCAATCTATCAGCCATTGTGTATCTAAATCTGTTAGAGATACAGCAGCACTTTTAGATGCCACATCTGGATTTTCTCCAGGTGACCCTTATGCTCCAACTGAGCCTTCAGGAACTTTTCTTTCTGCTAGTGGGAAGGATCCTGGTAAGTTAAAAATTGCTTTACATCTACCTACTGACACAGTAAAGATTGATGAGGATGTTCTTTCTTCTATTAAAAAAACAGCTGAGCTTTGTGAATCTTTAGGACATCATGTTGAAGAAGCTTCACCAAAACCAGATATAGCAGCACTCTCTGAAGCTATAGGAGTAATAATTTCTGCCAATGTATCTCTAGCCTTACAACAAAGAGCAGATGCTTTAGGAACAGATGTTACACCAGATGTTGTGGAGAACATCACTTATAGAATGTACGAGAATGGTAAGGCATTTACAGCAGATCAATATGCTAAAGCCACGCTAATAAATCATCAGGCTGGCAGAGTATTAGGTAACTTTATGGAAGATTATGATCTTATTCTTAGCCCCGTTCTTGCTAAACCCCCTGTAAAAATAGGAGAGATTGATATGTCTTCAAAAGATGTAGCAACATACATTGAAAGATTGTCTTCTTACTCTAGTTTTACGGGACTTTACAATCAAACGGGTCAGCCAAGTATTTCACTGCCACTTGGCTTTAGTAAAGATGACTTGCCCATAGGTTCTATGCTCACCGCTAAATTTGGAGATGATGAGTTGTTAGTCTCTATTTCCTCTCAAATAGAAAAAGCAGCTCCTTGGACTGATAAAAAACCGCCAGTTTACTCAAGTTAAGTGAATCCAGAAATTCATCCTGATAACAAAGGTTTTTCTTGGTCTGTACCTCAGGGTCCTTATCAATACTTATCGGAAGAACAAGTAAAACAGTATGATGAAAAGGGCTATCTTGTGGTAGAAAATGCTTTTGATACAGAACTAATGTCTGAAGTCTGTAACCTTATAGATCCATTTGAAGAAAAGGTTACTGAAGTATTGAGAGGTTTTGAAGATGGAAAGGTTTTTATTTCCAGAGCAGAAGAAATAACCTTTTCAACACACCTAGTTACCCAGTCAGAAAAGTTAAAAGAATTTAGCAAGCATAAAGTATTTTCGAGTCTTTGCTTAGACCTTATTGGAAATAATGTTCGTTTGTATTGGGATCAAGCGGTTTACAAGAAACCTGGGACTAAAGATGAATTTCCTTGGCATCAAGACAATGGCTATACTTTTATTGAACCTCAAGCTTATTTAACTTGTTGGTTGGCTTTGAGCGATACGGATGAGTCAAACGGATGTCCTTGGGTGATGCCTGGATTGCACAGATTAGGTACTCTAAAACATGAAACTACAGAACTTGGCTTTGAAATCCCACTAGATAGTTCTAAGTCTGTTCCTTTGCCTTTGAAATCTGGAAGTATTGCTGTTTTCTCGTCACTGACTCCTCACAGAACAGGCCCAAATAATTCCGAAGGAGTAAGAAAAAGTTACATACTGCAATACGCTCCCGAAGGAGCTCAGAGAAAGATTTCTGGAACCATAAGTGAACCAGTAGATGATGAGTCCAGACAATTTTATGTCGTTAAAGACGGTGAGGTTCTGTCCTAATTATTCCTGCATAAAATTATCAAGTCTCTCGTAGGCTTCTAAGAAGTCTTCCTTGAATTCCATCACGACATCGCTGGCAGAAATACTTTGGTTCATTAAACCAACTCCTTGTCCTACCCAGTGCGTAGCTAAGCCCTTAGCCCCGTCATGACCGCCTTCAGCAAGTTTATTAACTTTGGCTAAAGCAGGTTCTGCCACCATCGGTTGCAAAGGCATTGGAAGCGGATCAGGAGCTTTATCGGATTCCCAAGCTTCAGTCCAAGGAGACACAAGTTGTCTAGAATGTTTCCCTGTTCTACTCCTTGATCTAACAGTCTGACTTGAGCTGGCAGCGATCATTTTCTCTTTTACTACCGGATGAATTTCAGATTCAACGGTGGTTAGCCAAACGGATCCGCACCAAGCTCCAGAAGCACCCATAGTCATAGCAGCAGCCATTTGTTTGCCAGTAACGATACCGCCTGCAGCTAGAATAGGGACATCACCATAGGGTTGGATGGCTTCATAAACTTCAGGAATCAATACCATTGTAGAAACACTGCCACAATGACCACCGGCCTCTGTTCCAGAAACTACAAGAATATCTACGCCAGCTTTAACTTGATTAATAGCATGTTGAGCTGTTCCTAATAAAGCCGCTACTTTTACGTCGTTATCTTTTCCCATTTGAAGCATCCAGTCTGGCGGTACTCCTAGTGCATTAGCTATTAATTTAATGGGATGTTGGAACGCAACATCTAAAAGAGCTTTAGCACCTCCTGATTGGGTGTTTGCAGCAAAACCAGATCCGCCTGTATCAATATTTCTTAATTCAGGAGAAGGTATGTCATGGTTCTCTAAAACATCTGCTCTGAAGTCAGCGTATTCTTGAGGGATCATTCCAACAAGCTTTTCTGCATCAAATTTTTCATCCTTTCCTACCATCTTGTTGGGTATTAAGACATCAACGCCATAAGGCTTCCCATCTATATGGTCATCAATCCATTTTAATTCTTGTTCCAATATCTCAGGGGACATGCCAACCGCTCCTAAAACACCACAACCCCCAGCTTTTGATACTGCAACCACAACGTCTCTGCAATGCGTGAAAGCAACCAAAGGAAACTCTATATCCAGCATTTCGCATATTCTTGAATTCATTTTTTACCTCGCTTTCTTGTGTAGTACTATGTAAGTAATAAGTAATTATATTAAGTAATAAGTAATTATATAAGGAAACCTTGATGATGAAGAATAACAGAATTTGTCAAACTTTCGGAATTGATTACCCGATCTTCTTAGCAGGTATGGGGGGTGCGGCTTGTCCAAAATTAGCCGCTGCAGTATCCAATGCAGGAGGCCTAGGAGTATTAGGGGCTGCTGCCTGTACCCCAAATCAAATGAGAAGATGGATTAAAGAAACCAAAGAAAGACTTTATGAACGAACATGGACTAAAGATGGTTGAATTGGACCGCCAAGTTGATGAAGAAGACAATTTAGGATTTTTTACCAAAGAATTCTTCGAAGCACAAATGGAAGTAGTAATTGAAGAAAAAGTACCAGTTTATGCAGCTGGACTTGGCAATCCTGCACCTTGGATGGAGAGACTAAGAGCTAATGGAACTAAAGTGATGACAGTGGTTGGTGCTGTAAGACATACCGTTAAAGTTTCTTCTGCTGGTGTTGATGCAATAGTGGCACAAGGCCATGATGCTGGTGGACACAACTCACCAGTAGGGTCAATGGCATTAATTCCACAAGTTGTAGATGCCGCAAATGGAACACCAGTATTAGGAGCCGGTGGTATAAGCGATGGAAGAGGAATAGCAGCTGCTTTCATGTTGGGTGCAGAAGGTGCTTGGATAGGATCTGCTTTTTTAGCGTCTGAAGAAGCAGATATTTTTGATCATCAAAAACAAGCAATAATTGATTCCACTGAAGAAGGCACTGTTATTTCTAGATCAGTTACAGGCAAACCCGCAAGAATTATAAGAAGTGCTTGGACCGATTTTTGGGAAAGATCTGAGCTTGATCCACTTCCAATGCCCTTTCAATCAGGAGTTGCAGGTCCTGTATTACAGTCTGCTAATAAAGACCAAAGGCAAGATATAAACCCAGGTTTTGCAGGACAAGGAATAGGGATGATTAAGTCCGTAAGACCGGCTGAAGAGATTATGGCTGATTTAATTGAAGGAATGGAACGTACGTTGAAAGATTCTGCAAATATGTATGACTAATCTTTAATTATTTTAATTAACTGTCTGTAGATAGATAGCCAGGATAATTTGAAGAACAACCACCACACTAATAAGTGCAAAGAAAATCCCTAAGGTGATTATTGTCTTTTTGTCTTCTTGCATATGAATTACCTAATTAAAAAGTAGCATTATTAATATTAATGGAACCTACGTCAAAGAAATTAAATAAGTCAGCATGGAGTTGGGCTCTGTATGACTGGGCCAATTCTGCATTTGCTACTACTGTAATGGCAGGGTTTTTTCCGATCTTCTTTAAAAGCTATTGGGCTTCGGACCTTTCTGATGCTGAAAGTACGTTTGCTATTGGTTCGGTCAATTCTTTAGTGGGACTATTAATTGCCTTTAGTGCTCCTGTTTTAGGAGCTTTTGCTGATGCCGGAGATTCAAAAAGAAAGTTTTTGTTTAGTTTTGCCTTTTTAGGAATTATCACTACCGGCTACTTATTCTTTATCCCTGACAGTTCTTGGAAATTAGCTGTAATTTTTTATGGTTTAGGTGTGATAGGTTTTTCCGGGGCAAATGTTTTTTATGATTCCCTTTTAGTTACTGTTTCTAAAGAAGAAGAAAGAAACCGTACTTCTGCCCTTGGTTTCTCGTTAGGTTATCTGGGAGGGGGTATTCTCTTCCTTCTTAATGTGATCATGTTTCTTTACCCGAATTGGTTCGGTCTAGAAAGTCAAATCGACGCAGTTTTATGGTCATTCATGTCGGTAGCCTTATGGTGGTTTATTTTTTCATTACCTATCTACTTAAATGTAAAAGAACCAACGCAAAGTAGTTCGGGTAAATCTGTAAACAGAATAATTACTGAAGCTTTTAGTAGCCTTCTAAATACTGCTGGGTCGATTAAAGAATATAAAAGTGCAGTAATCTTCCTTTTGGCATATTTCTTGTATATGGATGGGGTAGACACAATTATTAGGATGGCTACATCCTATGGATCTGATATTGGTCTATCAGCCACTTCCATGATTCAAGCATTACTACTTACTCAGTTTGTTGGTTTTCCAGCTACTCTAGTATTTGGTTATTACGCAGATAAGTTTGGTTATAAGTATTCTCTATCTTTTGCCATTATCGTTTATATATTTGTAGTGTTATTTAGCTCTCAGATGGATACGGCACTGGAATTTTATGTCGTAGCATGTGTTGTTGGATTAGTGCAAGGAGGGGTTCAGGCTATAAGTAGATCTTTCTTTAGCACTTTAATACCTACAAACAAAGCAGCTGAATTTTTTGGATTCTATAACTTCATTGGGAAGTCTTCAGTTTTTATAGGTCCTTTTATGGTTTCAGGAATAGCGCTTGTGACTGGAAGTCCTAGTTATGGCATCCTAAGTTTATTAATTTTATTTATTCCAGGGCTTATACTTCTTTGGATGGTTCCCGATAAAAACTAGATTAAATTTCTTTCTCTGATTACTTCCATCAAGGTAGTAGGTTTATCTGTCATAAGACCATCCACTCCAAGCTCTATTAATTCCTCCATTTCAGATTTCTTGTCTATAGTCCAAACATGCACAAATTTATTTTTTTTATGTGCATAATCAATAAACTTTTTGGTAACTATTGGAATTGCCCATTGAGATGGTGGAACTTGAGCACAATGCCCCTTAACCTTAGGAAATGGCAAGTGTCTGCTTTTCAACAGTAAATAGACTATTTCTAATTGTCCCATTGAAGAACAGCAGTTAGGACCAGCTAATTTTCTAATCTTGTTTAATCTGGACGTAGAAAAAGATGCTAAACAGACTCTGTTGAGAGCACTGTGATTCAGAATAATATTAACCCCTGACTCAATCGAATTCTCAGTTTTAAAATCTATATTGAACCTAAGTTGAGGGAAAGTGGATAACAATTCATCTAAAGAAGGTATTCTGCCCCCACCAATGAGTTCGATTTGCTTAACTTCTCTAAAGGTTAAATCCTCAATTTTTTTGTTTATTCCAGCCATTCTACTTAGGTCGTAATCATGAAAAACCACAACTTCGCCATCTTTGGTTCCTTGAATATCGGTTTCCATAAAAACAAATCCCATATCTGAGGCGTGCTTAAAAGCTTCTAAAGTATTTTCTGAAGCTTCTTCCGCTCCGCCTCTATGGACAAAGCTAAAAAAATTAAAATCTTGAAAGAAGGGGTGTATATCCTTTGAGTTCATACCAATAGGTTTGACCAATTTTTAAGTTAACAATAATATCAGTCTTCCAATATTAAGGTTCAAAATAAAAACTTGAATAACATCATTAAGAGCAACTTTGGTTCTATATCTCCTTATTTAGATGAAGAGGTTGCAGATGTAATAGAATCACTAATTGAAGACAAGGTATTTCACCAGGTAATTTCCCATCAAATATACCCTTCATTACTGAATCTTATTCCAAGTTTTAGTTCTATTTTATTTAAAAGAAACTTTAAAAAAAGTTTTGGTAGATCTAAGAGTATTAAAGATTTTCAAGATAATTTAGCTCCCTATGTTGGACAGATGATTGAAAAAACAACGGATGGCTTTACTTATTCCGGTGTTAAAAACTTAAGTACAAAACCAACTTTGTATATTTCTAATCACAGAGACATAGCTCTGGACTCTCTATTTCTAAATTTTGCTAGGTACTTGGAAGGCATGCCAACCGTAAGAATAGCTATCGGAGATAATCTTCTTGATTCAAGCTTTTTTGAAAAAATAATGAGATTAAATAAAAGCTTTGTAGTACACAGGAACATAAAAGGGGCTAAGGAGACTTTAAAAAAACTCAGCAACCTTTCTAGGTACATTGATCATTCTTTAAATAAGGATAAAGAGAGCATATGGATTGCTCAGTTAGAGGGCAGGGCTAATGATGGAAATGATTTCACTGACCCCGCTGTGCTTAAAATGCTTTATTTAGCTGCGAGGAAAAATACGGATATAAATAGCTGGATAAAACAAGTAAATTTAACCCCTGTTTCTATATCTTATGAATACGACCCTCTAGATATTACCAAAGCAATCGGATGGGAAGGTTGGGAAGATTTATCTTATGAAGAAAATAATAAAAGAGATTTAAGTGAACTGGTAAAAGGCATAAAAGAAAGTAAGGGTAGGGTGCACCTCCACATAGGAAAAAATATTACAGAAAGTGTAGAAGATATTGAAAATCTAGCTGAGCTAATCGATCGAGAGATTATTACTAATTATAAATTATGGCCCAGCAACTATATATCTGCTCATGCATTAGGTTTGATAGACACAAAGATAAATTTTGAAGGAAAAGAGAATTTATTTTTAAACAGGTTTAAAGATTTAGATCAGACTACTTTAGAAAAAGCTTTAGAAATGTATGCTGCTCCTTTAGAGAACTTAAAAAAAAGGTTAGATACCTAGGTACCTAACCCCTTTTAAATTTCTATCTTTAAGTAATTTACATTGAGAAGGTAATTACAAATCCATCTTCATCACCAGGCCCACTATCGTCGTCTGAATTAAAATCACTTAGACCTATACCTATAGAGACTCTGTTAGCTATTTGTTGTGTAAAATCATAACTTACGAGAGTGTATTTTCCGACACCGTCGTAATCGCCATAAGTTATGCCAATGCCTGAATCAGCTAGACTAACTGACCATTCAACATTATCGGGAGCTTTATCCATCCCTTCAGAAAATGTCACTCCAACCCATTTGTAACCTACACCGACATAGATTTCTTCGAAGTCCAAATCTGCTTCACCGGGATAGTTATAGGACATATATCCTACATCAAAGGTAACTCCACGAGCTGTTTCGTCTGTGTAGCCAAAATAAGCATCTATTTCCATGTTGGCATCATCACCTGCACCAAAGTCTACTTTAGAGCCCCAAATACCTGCATAAGCACCATTTTCGGCAGTAACATCAACTCCTCCAGAATAAGCAAAACCTTCATCAGTTTGGGTCATTCCTCGCCATATGTAATCATTACTTAAAGCAAAATTGGATTCTATTTCTGCTGCACTTATAGAAAACGCTCCCAAGCTCAGTATAGATATCAAGACTATTCTATTTATCTTATTCATTTCTTCTCCTTTCTAAAAAAATAACAGTTCAACACTTAATATTATGCAAGATTAATGCCAATTATTTCCCTTTTTTTATATTTTTTTGCATTTAAATGGTGCGTTTTGGCTTTAAACCTAGGTTTCAGGGTGCAAAATAAACTTGAAGAGTTTTTAATGAATGCTTTATCGTGTAATATTCGCGTCCCTTAAAAAGAAATTTCAGGAGAGTTTATGGATATTAAAGGAAAAGTTGCACTTATTACAGGAGGAGCTTCTGGCTTGGGTTTAGCTACAGCAGAAAAACTCTTAGCTGCTGGATCTAAGATAATGTTAGTTGATTTAAATGAAGATAATATTAAAAAAGCTGCAGAAAATTTAGGCGATGAAACAGCCTATGCTATTGCAAATGTAACTGAAGAAGACTCAGTTACTGAATGTATTAAGTCAACCGTAGATAAATTTGGAGGGATTCACATTGTTGTAAATTGTGCAGGTATAGGAAGTGCTAGCAAAACAGTTGGCAAAGATGGTGCTCATCCTTTGCAATATTTCAAAACGGTAGTAGATATTAATTTAACAGGGACTTTCAATGTATTGAGATTAGCTGCTGTTGAAATGGGAAACAATGAACCAGAGGAAGATGGAGAATGTGGCGTGATAATTAATACTGCTTCTGTAGCAGCCTTTGACGGTCAAATTGGTCAAGCGGGTTATAGTGCTAGTAAAGCAGGAGTTGTAGGAATGACATTACCAATAGCCAGAGATCTAGCAAGAATGGGAATTAGAGTTAACACAATTGCACCTGGAATATTTGATACACCAATGATGGCTATGGCCCCAGATCAAGTTAGAAACCCACTTATTGAAATGACCCAATTTCCTAAAAGACTAGGCCTTCCTCAAGAATATGCATCTCTAGTAAAGCACATTGTAGAAAACCCATTTTTAAACGGAGAGACTATACGTTTAGATGGTGGTATAAGAATGGCTCCTAAATAATTTATGATTGATCTTCTTATAGCATACGGATTCTTTCTACTGAAGATGATTACTGTTTTAGCAGTAATACTCATCCCAATTATGATTATAGCTAGCTCTTCTAAGCATAAAAAAGAAACTGATAAAGGCAGAATAATCGTAAAAAATCTATCAGATAAATTAGAAGAAATTGGGGTGTCCTTAAAAAGTGCAGAAATGGATCCTAAGGCATTTAAAAGTTTCTTAAAGGAAAGGAAGAAGAAAAAAAAGAAGGCAATTAAAGGTAAGCCTAAAGAAATAATTTATGTTTTAGATTTTAAAGGGGATCTACAAGCTAGTGCCGTTGATAAACTCAAACAAGAGATCAATGCGATCATTGCTTCCGAAGTTAAATGCAAGGAAGTAGTTTTAAAGGTAGAGAGCGGAGGTGGTTCTGCTTATGCGTATGGTTTATGTGCAGCAGAATTGAAGAGGCTTGTAGACAATAAAATTAAACTTACTGTTTGCATAGATAAAATAGCTGCAAGTGGGGGGTATTTAATGTCCTGCGTTGCGACTAAGATAGTTGCAGCTCCCTGGGCTATCGTAGGATCAATTGGTGTGATTGCTCAGTTACCAAATTTTCACAGATTACTTAAGAAATTAGATATAGATATAGAAATGCATACAGCTGGAAAGTTTAAAAGAACCTTAACTACTTTAGGAAAAAACACTAAACAGGGAAGAGAAAAATTTATTTCAGAATTAGAAGACTTGCACGTAGTGTTTAAAGACTTTGTTAAAGAAAATAGACCTAAAATCAAGGTAGCCAAAGTATCTACAGGAGAGGTATGGCAGGGTGACAAAGCGGTAAAACTTGGTTTAATCGATGAAATAGGGACTTCAGATGATTATCTTTTAAAGCTAGCAAGTAAATTTAAATTGTTAGAAATTGAGTACTTTAAAAAGAAACCTCTTACGGCTAGATTTAGTACTGCTATTGAAGCAATAGTTGAAAAAAGCGTATACAAAGTATTAGACATATTTAATAAAGATAGATTTATTACTTAAAGAAAACTATGACCTCAAATTTTAGAGCTTTGGAAGCTTCCGAGTCAGAAGGAAAGTTTGACTTATCGATTGTTGAAAAAAAAATAGATGATTTACCAGAAGGAGACTTGCTGGTTAAGGTAAGTTACTCATCTTTAAATTATAAAGATGCAATGTCTGCTACTGGCATGCCAGGAGTTACAAGAAATTATCCCCACATCCCAGGAATTGATGCCGTAGGTGCGGTAGTTAATTCAAAAGTTTCAGATTTTAAAGAAGGCGACTATGTCATAGTTACCGGATACGATTTAGGAATGAATACTTCTGGTGGCTTTGGGGAATACATAAGAGTACCGGCTAGCTGGGCAATACATTTACCAAAAGGACTGAGTGAAAAACAATCCATGTCATTAGGAACAGCCGGGTTAACAGCTGGTTTGTCCGTACATGCGCTAGATAGTTTTAGAAAATGGGAAGGCTTTAAAGATACGAAATCCATAGTAAGCGGTTCAACTGGAGGTGTTGGGTCAGTCTCCGTTATGCTTTTGTCGAAACTTGGTTCTGAAGTTACTGCAGTTACTGGAAAAAATGACCAAGCTGATTTTCTTAGTTCTTTAGGTACCTCAAACATTTTAAGCAGAGAAGAGTTAACAGAAACAGCCAGAAAACCGATTGGAAAAAGTTTATGGGATATTGGGGTTGATGTGGTCAGTGGAGAAACCTTAAGTCTTTTATTAACTTCTTTAAGTCCTGGAGGTGCTATTGCTTGTTCAGGATTAGTTGGTGGCCCTTCTTTTGAAAGCTCTATTTTTCCTTTCATTTTAAGAGGCAATGCTTTAATTGGAATAGATTCTGTAGAAATACCCCTTAAAACAAAAGAACATATTTGGGAACATTTTGCAGGTGATTGGGCTCTGGAGGGATTAGAGGCAATTACAACAGAAGTTTCTTTAGATAATCTTGAAAAAGAAATTACAAGTATATTGAAAGGAAATCAGGTCGGTAGAATATTAGTTAAAATTTAAATAGGAGATGGGATGTCAGATTTAGATGAAAAAAAAGAAACCGAAGATAAAGAAGATAGTAAAGCAGATGCAATCGCAGCTGTTCTTATAATTACCTGTTTAACAGTGGCTACCTATATCTGGGTATCCAGTCAGTAAGGCATAAAATGGATGTAATAAGTTTTTTAAAGGATAAAACCAGAATTCCTGTAATAGGGGCTCCTTTGTTTACTGTTTCTTACCCTGATCTAGTTCTTGCTCAGTGTAAAGCCGGGATAGTTGGTTCTTTCCCTGCCTTGAATGCAAGACCAGAGGAAAAGTTAGATGAATGGATCTCTATGATGAAGAAAGAATTGGAAGAATATAAATCTGAGAATCCTGAAGAAATGGTAGCGCCCTTTGCTGTGAACCAAATTTGTCATCACTCTAACAACAGGCTGGAACATGATATGGAAGTCTGTACTAGACATGAGGTTCCTATAATTATCACAAGCTTAAGAGCCCCTAAATTTGTTGTAGATTCTGTACACAGTTATGGTGGGGCAGTAATTCATGATGTCATCAATATAAGGCACGCAAAGAAAGCTGTTGATGAGGGAGCTGATGGTCTTATTCTTGTTTGTGCTGGAGCGGGAGGGCATGCAGGAACTTTAAGTCCATTCGCACTCGTAAGAGAAGTAAGAGAATTTTTTGATGGCCCGATTGCTTTGTCAGGTAGTATTTCACATGGCGCTTCAGTGCTTTCAGCACAAGCTATGGGAGCTGATCTGGCTTATATTGGCACGAGATTTATTGCTACCAAAGAAGCTAACGCTAGCGAAGGTTATAAAGATATGATTGTTGAAAGTTCAGCAAATGACATCATGTATTCAGCTACTTTTACAGGGGTTCATGGCAATTATCTTAAACCAAGTGTAGTAAAAGCTGGTCTAGATCCTGATAATCTACCTTACGCTGATAAACATGATATGAACTTTGGATCTGGTCCTGGAGATAATCAAAAAAAGGCTTGGAAGGATATTTGGGGTTCAGGGCAAGGAATTGGCAATCTTCATGAAGTTCCTACTGTGCGAGAAGCCGTCGATGCTCTAGTAGCAGAGTATGAAGAGGCTAAGAGTTCTTTAAAGGAAAGGTCTGCTTAATCTCCTTTGTATTCAGGGTCTCTTTTTTCAAAAAAAGACTTAATAGCTTCTTTCCTGTCTTTAGTTTCATGAGTTAGAAGAGTCTGATCGTAATCCATGTGCATAATTGCATCATCTCCTGAATAGGTTAATTCATTTACACTTCTTTTAATCATTTGAGCTGCAATAGGGGGTTTAGAAGCATAAAGATTTGCCATTTTCTCAGCAGCTTTCATTAATTGTTCTTTGGAATGGACTTCGTCATAAAATCCCCATTTCAGGAGGGTATCAGCATTCTCATTTTCTCCACCAATAACTATTTTCTTTGCTTTAGCAGGTCCAATTAGTCTCACAGCTAATGGGAGGCCTAACCAGTTAAGATTGATTCCTAGGTTTATTTCTGGATAACCAAGCATCGCATCATCAGAAGCGATCCTAAAGTCACAGGCAGAAGCTATACAGGCTGCTCCACCAAGACAGTACCCATTAATAGCTGCTATGGTTATTTGATCTACTTCTAGGAAGGACCAAATAGCAGGCTTTCCAAAGTTATTTCTCCAAGCTTCAAGCCTAGTTACAGGTTCTCGTTTTTCTTTTAAATCAGCTCCAGAAGAAAAATTTTCTCCGGTACCTGTATAAATAACAACTCTTGACTCCAGATCCTCTTTTAAAGAAGCATTAAACTCGGTTAACTCTTTAAGAATTTCAGTATTGAGAGCATTTAAGGATTTAGGTCTATTTAAATAGACCCAACATAAATGTCCTTCTTTTTTGATTTTCAAATGTTTCATTATTTCTCTGAAAGATATTTTTCAGCGTCAAGCGCTGCCATGCAGCCAGAGCCAGCTGAAGTTATTGCTTGCCTATATATGTGATCAGAAACATCTCCTGCAGCAAAGACGCCTCGAACATTTGTTTCTGTTGCATTGCCTTCTAGGCCTGAATTAATTTTTATATATCCATCTTTCATATCAAGCTGATCTTGAAATATTTCTGTATTAGGATTGTGACCAATTGCAATAAACACACCTTCAAGATCTACTTTATTTAAATCCCCTGTCTTTACATTTTTTACATTTATGCCAGTTACTTTTTGGTCATCACCTAAAACTTCTTCCAAAGTATGATCCCAGAGAATTTCTATTTTTCCTTCTTCCACTTTATTAAAAATTCTATTTTGTAAGATTTTCTCTGATCTAAGTTCATCTCTTCTATGTATAAGTACTACAGACGAACACAGGTTTGACAAATAAAGAGCTTCTTCTGCAGCTGTATTACCACCACCAATAACTGCCACTTTTTTATCCTTATAGAAAAAACCATCACAAGTAGCGCAAGCACTAACGCCCTTGCCAAGATAGACTTCTTCAGAAGGAAGTCCTAAATATTTAGCCGATGCACCAGTAGCAATAATTAAAGATTCGCACTCATATGTATGGCTATTTCCTTTTAAAATAAGGGGTTCTTCAAGAAGTTGTGTACTTTCAATATGATCAAAGATAACTTCTACATTTAAGGACTCTACATGTTTTAGCATTCTTTCCATTAACTCAGGACCCTGAAGTCCGTTACTATCTCCAGGCCAGTTTTCTACATCAGTAGTCGTTGTTAATTGACCGCCTTGTTCCATTCCAGTTATGAGGCATGGTTCAAGTCCTGCTCTGGCAGCATATACAGCTGCTGTATAACCTGTAGGACCTGAGCCTAAAATTATTAGTTTTCGCTTTAAGTTATCTTCCATGGGTTAAATTATAACTTCGAAATGCCAATAAGTTATTGTTGAAAGTTAGAACAACGTTCAAATAATCTATACAATACGAAAAACATATCTCAGCAAGTGGCAAAAAAGGCGCAAGCAACGAAGAAATCAGCTGAACAAGCTGTCTCCATTTCTCGCTTAAAACTTAACCAACTATTTTTTGAATCTCTATTAATTGTTCAGGGTTTTTTTGGATTATTCGTATTAATCTCGCTAATTACATTCTCTCCCCAAGACCCAGGATGGAATTCTCAAACTTTTAGTAACCCCTTAGTAGGAGAAGAGTTTGGAATTTCTAATGCTGTAGGCTCATGGGGAGCTTATTTGAGTGATTTTCTTTTTTCAATAGTAGGATATGTGGCTTACCTTTTACCTTATTGGCTTCTTTGGCCTCTTGTTAGACATTTCATCTTTTTTAGAAGACCAATACAATTTTCTCAGATTTATTCTGGACTAATAGGCGTAAGGATACTGGGCTGGTCTTTATTTCTAATTTCAACTTCTACTTTATTGTCTATATTTATAGAACCTGGTTATTCCTTTCTACCTGAAGATACTGGGGGTTTAATTGGAACTGCTGTTTCTTCCTACACTTTAGAACCATTAAGTTTTATTGGTAGTAGCCTCCTATTTGTTTGTTTAGGTCTATTGGGTTTAACACTGTCTCTTGAGATTTCTTGGACTAACTTAATTATTAAAGCCCAAGAGTATTTAATTAATTTTGGAGGTGACTTTGGAGAGAAAGCTTCTGAAGCTCTAGATAAAATCAAAGAAAAGCAAAAGTTAAGAAAAGAAAAGCTTGATAGACAGCAGAAGGTTATGGAGGAAGCCAAGAAGAAAGAAAAAATTAAAGCACCTGAAGTCGTTAAAGCAAAAGAAAAGCTTGAAACTAGCAAAAGGGCTCAGCAGGAAAAACAAGAAGAGCTATTTGAATACAAAGAAGCTGCTACTCCTCCAAAACTCTCATTACTAGATGAAAAAGCAGAAGAGCTTTCAGATGAGACATCTGAACACTCACTTAGACAGCTAGGTGAGTTGGTTATAAGTAAACTCTCAGAATACGGAATTAATGAAGTGACGGTTGAATCAATTCAGCCTGGTCCAGTTGTAATAAGACTGGAGTTAAAACTTCCAAGTGGATTAAAGGTAAATCAAATTTCTAATATCAACAAAGATTTAGCCCGTTCTCTCTCAAAAACAAGTGTAAGAATCGTGGAAGTTATAGAAGGTAGAGACACAATTGGGGTAGAGGTACCTAGAGAAGACAGACAGCCAGTTTTGTTGAGTGAAGTTATATCAAGCACTGAATATGATGATTCAAAAAGTCCGCTTACAGTAGCTTTAGGAAAAGATATAAGCGGTTCAGCGGTCGTAGCGGAATTATCTTCAATGCCACACTTACTAGTTGCGGGTACAACCGGTTCAGGAAAGTCAGTAGCAATTAACTCTATGTTGGTGAGTATTTTGTTTAAAGCAAGCCCTGAGCAAGTCAGATTAATTCTTATAGATCCAAAAATGTTAGAACTATCTGTATATGAAGATATTCCCCATCTGCTTTGTCCAGTCATAACGGACATGAAAGAAGCTTCTAGTGGTTTACGTTGGTGTGTTAATGAGATGGAAAGAAGATATAAGCTTATGGCTGAGTTAGGAGTAAGAAATCTTAATGGTTATAACAAGAAAGTCTCTGATGCTATTAATTCAGGAACACCAATAAAGGATCCACTATGGAAAAAAGAGGAAGATGAAGAACTAGAATCCGAGGCACCGGATTTAGAAAATCTCCCTAATATTGTTTTAGCAGTCGATGAATTAGCTGATTTAATGATGATAGTAGGTAAAACAGCAGAACAACTAATAGCAAGAATTGCTCAAAAAGCACGGGCAGCTGGAATACACATGCTTTTAGCTACGCAAAGACCGTCTGTAGATGTAATTACTGGCCTTATTAAAGCAAACATATCTGCCAGAGTAGCTTTTCAGGTTGCTTCTAAAATGGACTCCAGGGTTATTCTTGATCAAGGTGGGGCCGAACAGTTACTTGGTAAAGGAGATATGCTTTATTTAGCAGCCGGCACGTCAATACCACAAAGAGTTCACGGTGCTTTTGTAGGAGACGATGAAGTCAAAAGAGTAGCTGATGACTGGAAACAGAGAGGGAAAGCAATTTATATTGATGAAGTTACTCAAGAAGAAGGCGCTGTTATAGGCATGCCAGGCATACCCACAATTGGTGACTCAGAAGATGATGGAGAGGCTGATGAACTTTATGACGAAGCAGTCTTATTTGTAACTCAATCAAGAAGGGCTTCAATTTCTGCTGTGCAGCGAAGACTGAGAGTTGGATATAACAGGGCTGCAAGATTAATAGAAACGATGGAAGCAGCAGGAGTGGTTAGTCCAATGGCAGCAAACGGAAATAGAGAAGTTTTAGTAGCTCCTCCACCTGAGGATTAACGGCTAAAATTCATTTCTTTTTCATGAGATATTTTATTTCCTTCCTTTTTTCTTTAACTTTATTTTTAAATCCTGTTTTAAAGGCCGCATCTAACGACGTTGATAATACTAGTGGTACTGAAGGTAAGATCTATACAGATACAAAAGAACAAGCAGGCTTATCGGAAAACTCCAGTTATTTATTTAATTCTATTAATAAACATCAGTATTTCTCTGCTAACTTTGAACAAACTACATTACAGGAGAGAAAGAAAAGATTGATAAAGGGAGAAATCAGGGCGCATAGGTCAGGTATTTTTAAGATTTCTTATTTCGAACCGCTCAATGAAGTAATGTTTTCAGACGGAAAAGATTTCTATAGATTTGATCCTGAACTTGAACAACTTAATGTTCAACCATTAGAAGAACTTTTAGAAGAAACTCCAGTAGGCTTGTTCACACTTAGTCTTGAAGAAATTAAAGAACTCTTTATTTTTAGTGAGTGCAGAAAAGACTTAAATCAGTTTTCTTGTTTACTAACTAGCAAGAAAGAGGAGAGTTTTATTAAGTGGATTGATATAGGGGTACAAAACGATGTCTTTAATTCTTTTAAATATCTAGATACTTTTGGACAAACGGTCTCATTAAAATTTAACAATGTATCTTTAAACAAAATTTCAAATAACGAATTTAAATTAAATATTCCTGAAGGAACTGATATTGTTAGCTTTAGGAATGGTTATAAATAAAAAATAAAAACTTAGATTAATGTTAGATCCGCAAATAATAAGAAATGATCTTCATTTAGTAGAGGATTCCTTGAAAAAGAGGTCGTTAAAAGCAAACTTATCATCAATTAAAAAATTGGAAGGAGTCAGAAAAGGACTTCAGTCAGACACTGAAAAGTTACAAGCCTCTTTAAATAAAATTTCAAAAGAAATCGGAAACCTAAAAGGAGCAAAAGAAAGTTCCAAGGAAAAAGAAGAGGAAGCTTCAGTTTTGACCAAAGAAATTAAAAAGAAGTCATCAAAACTTGATTCAACTCTTAAAGAACTACATAACTTATTTTTAGAACTACCCAATATACCTGATCCAGATGTACCTGTAGGCAGTTCTGAAGACGATAATATAGAGATTAGAAATTGGGGTAAGATTCCTGAATTTTCTTTTAAACCCAAAGACCATATTGAGATAGGGCAATTAGTAGATGGAATTGATATGGAATCTGGCTCCAGAATAACAGGCTCCAGATTTTCAGTTTTAAAATCAGATATTGCTGGATTACATAGGGCTTTAACTCAATTTATGCTTGAAATGCATATAAAAGATCATGGATATCAGGAACTTTATGTTCCATACATAGTTAGCTCTGATTCCTTAGTAGGAACGGGTCAATTACCTAAATTTGGTGAAGATCTTTTTAAATTAGAGGGCCCAGATAATTATTTCTTAAGCCCAACCGGAGAGGTTCCAATTTCAAATATGCTTAAAGACCAAGTAATTGATTCTAAGGAACTACCTATAAAATGGGTAAGTCATACTCCTTGCTTTAGAAGCGAAGCAGGAAGTTATGGCAAAGACACAAGAGGCATAATGCGACTTCATCAGTTTGAGAAAGTAGAGTTAGTACAAGTAGTAGAAGGGGGCAATTCTGAGAACGCTCTAGAAGAATTAACCAATCACGCTGAAGCTGTGATGAGAGCCCTAGAAATCCCTTATAGAGTAGTTTCTTTGTGCACTGCTGATTTAGGATTTAGTGCGGCAAAAACCTATGACATAGAGGCATGGATACCTTCTCAAGCAAAATATAGAGAAATATCATCTTGCAGTAATTTTAAGGACTTTCAGTCAAGAAGAATGAAAGCACGATGGAAGAATGCAGAAAAAAATAAAAATGAACTGGTTCATACGTTAAATGGATCTGGTTTAGCTGTAGGTAGAACTTTGTTAGCTTTATTAGAACTCAATCAGCTTGAAGATGGCTCTGTGAAAGTACCAAAAGCCCTAAGAGGGTATTTTGATAAAAAGGTAATTACAGTAACTTAACATTCAAGATAAAAATCTGCTTTGTTAATCAGATTATTGCCTTGTTCTAACTTTAAAAAATTTAAATTTTTATTTTCACTTAAATCTTTAAATAGATTACGCCCGTCAGTTTTATCTGAGATTACCGTAACTTTTTGATCAAAAGCTAAACAGGTAGCTATTAAGTTAAAAAGGTCCTCTCCATTTTCAAACTTTTTTTGATCTCCAGAGATGAAATTGAAAACAAAATTTTTCATAGATTCCCTATAACAATAGTCTTTTTATTATTCAAAACACCTTCAATTAACTGACCTAGTCCTACAACATTAATAAGAGGGCTTATTTTTTCAGAAATATTTCTTTTTATAATAGAGTTTCTGCAAGCATATACAGGTATCTCTTCAGACGAGGAGTAGTCTAACCATTCAGTTAATCTTGCTTCATCTAAGAATTCGTTTACGGCATTTGAATAAAAAAATAACCCTGATACCTTCTCTCCAGAAAGCCTTTCTTTTATAAATTTCTTCGGACTATCTAAATCATTAGACAAATCAGATAGGCTATTAATACATACAAAAGTAGTCATAAGAAAATATTAATTTGATCATTTCACTTTGTTAACTAAAGAAGGTATTATTTCGTCTAGATATTTTAATATTTCCACAGGTACAATGTGGAATTAATGGGGTTGAATACACATCAGTCGAAATTAGATATGGCAAGTTCAAAAGGATTTCCTAAGATAATATTTGGCTTAAGTATTTTTAAATAATTATTTGGGGGTCTTTATGACAAGTTTTAAAAAATTATTTCTTTTCTCTTCAATATTTACCTTCTTACTAGCGTCGGTGCCAGTGTTTTCAGATGTAGACACTACTTCGTCGTTACGAGGAAATGTAAATGTTTCAGGAGCATCAGTGGTTGTAGAACACACTCCAACGGGTATTACTAAAGCTGTGACAGCTGGAGCTTCAGGAAACTTCTCGTTGACGTTCTTGCCGGTTGGTGGTCCTTACGAAATCACTGTTTCTTCACCAGGCTATCAAACCGCTAAACTTGGTGGAATTTATTTAGCTCTAAATGAAACCGAAAGTGTTTCAGTTAATCTTGCAAGGTCAGAAGCTGAAGAGGTTGTAGTAACAGCAGCAGCTGGTTCCGTCATTGTAAAAACAGGATCTGGAACTCTTCTATCAAGAGTTGAGATGGATGCTGTGCCTACAATTAATAGATCAATTGGTGATTTTGCAAAAATGGATCCCAGAGTTTCTGTCAATAGTGCTTCTAGCAGATACACGGAAATCTCTGTAATGGGTGCTAACAACAGGTTCAATGACTTCACAATTGATGGAGTAAGTTTCAATGACCCCTTCGGGTTGAATGCAAATGGGTTTGGAACTATGCGTAATCCAATCAGTTTAGATTTTGTAGATCAGATTTCGATAGACATAACACCCTATGATGTGGCTCGCGGTAATAACACCGGAGGATCTATAGCTGTGGTAACAAAATCTGGTTCAAATGATTTTCATGGCTCGGTCTATTTTTCTGAAAGAAATGAAGACAATGTAGGAGAAGACACTTCTGGAAATGATTACCCATCATTTGATGAGGAAATTACAACATTTACCATCTCAGGTCCAATTATAAAAGATAGGTTGTTCTTCTTCGCTGGTTATGAAGAATTTGAAAGGTCAAATCCGGCTCTTTACGGAACGATAGACAGTAATGCACAAAATAAAGCTGAATATGTAACAAGTGCCATGGCAGATCAGATTAAAAATATTGCATTAAATACCTATGGCTATGATGCTGGAATAATTAATGGAGCTTCTTTTCCAGAAACTCATGAGGAGTACACAGTCAAATTAGATGCCATTATCAATGACGCTAACAGGGCTACAATGAACTACTCCAAAGTAGAAAGTTATTACCCACGTAAATATAATGGTGGAGCAACAGTATTTAGCAATAACTATTACGCCAAACCCCCAATCATTGAACGTAAGTCCGTAACGCTCTACAGCGATATAAGTGATAGGCTAAGAACCAAGCTTAAGTTCTCGCAGTATGAGATGGATGAAGATGATGCCTCTCTTGGTGATGGATTATTCCCTGAGGTTAGAATAAACCTAGGTGGAGATAGGGTCTATTTGGGAGGTGATAGGTACCGTGGTGCAAATCACATCATGGTAGATGAAGACGTTCTAATCTTTAAAGCTGATTATGACAATGATGATAACGTCATAACTTTCGGAATAGAAAGAGCTGAAACGGATGTCTATAACTTGTTTATTGCCCGTTATAACGGTGAAATACAGTTTAATAGCATAGAAGACTTTGAGGCTGGAACTTGGTCCTATTTAAGATTCCATACCCCAATAGCAGGAAACGACCAAGTCGGAACTGCAGCAGCTGATTTTCAAATTGAAAAAGATACCATGTATATACAAAACAAATGGTATGCGAGCGATGATCTAACGGTCACTTTTGGATTTAGATACGATTCTGTTCTTACCCCAACTGAACCTCACCTTAACCCTAAATTCCTAGAAAGGAATGGTATAGGTAATAACCAAAAATTTGACTTTGATTTAATTCAACCAAGGATGTCCTTTAATTACAATGCCACCTCTTTATTTGGTGACAGGGTTGTGGATGCAACTATTAGAGGAGGTAGAGGTCTGATGATGGGAAGAATTCCTCGAGTTTGGTATGGAAATGCCTATTCAAGATCAGGTGGAAAAACGGACTACAATCGTTTTAGGTCCTACAGCGATGTTATTGGCCCCATGCCAGCAGCAAGTGTCGCGGACCCTCACTTTTTCTGGTTAGGACCCACAAGTAACTATGAAGTGAGAAGTGCTTGGTATGGAGATGCTCAGGGAACTGACCCGAATTTTGAAGCTCCAAGTAAATGGAGACAAAATATTGCGTTAGATATTTTGACTGAGAAAGGTTATGACTTCACAGTTGAATACAATAAAGATGAAACAAATGAAGGTGTGTTTTATAAAGACCTAGGTCTGACTAAAACAGGAACATTAGCTGATGGAAGAGGCACTTACAGCGGTGCCGGAGACTTTTGGTTAACAAATACTAACAAAGGTCAAGCTGAAGCACTTACTTTCATAATGAAGAAAGCTTTTGGGGATGTTCAATTCATGACAGCTTATACCAATATGGATTCTGATGATGTTTATCCGCTGACTTCAGCGCAAGCAGAATCCGCTTATGGCTATACTCAAAGATGGGATGGCGAAAACCTAAATGCTAGTCGATCAAGTTTTATGGTTGAGCATAAATTCTTAGCAACACTTGATTACACAACGCAACTTATTGGAAACAATGATACTCGTTTCTCATTAGTTTTCGTTAGAAAGAGCGGAGAACCTTACAGTGTAAGTTTTGACGAACCTGGCTATAACAGTGTAACTGGAAATTCACGTTTTTACGCTGATTACAGTCTTGCTTACATTCCTACTGGAGCTACTGATCCAAATGTAGTTTTTGCTAGTTCTGATGTAGCTAATGCTGTGATGGCACATGTAAATAGCACTGGATTAAGTGCATATAAAGGAAGTCATGCTCCTAGGAATGCATTTAATAGCCCTTGGTACAGCAGATTAGACTTGAGAATCACTCAAGATATAGGTGTATTTGATGACCACAAATTCATCATTTATTTAGATTTGCTTAATCTATTGAATATGATTGACGATGAAAAAGGTATTGTAAAAGAATACAGTTACAACAATAGCCGACAAATAATGGTTAGTGGAGTTTCTGATTCCGGACAATTCTTGATCTCGGGTGTTGATCCAGATGACAGCCTATGGATTCAAAATAATGATGGCCAGTCTGCTTGGAATATTAATTTAGGATTTAAGTACCAATTCTAATTAATTAGGATATGTAAAAAACGCCACTTTTAGTGGCGTTTTTTATATTCTAGGCCCACCAATCTGACAAACTTCGGTGGCGTAATCAACAGCTTTCTTTAAGGCTTCTTGTTGAGGTATTGAATTGTAGTATGAGAGAAAAACTCCGACTAATGCATCTCCCGCACCATTCGTGTTAACAACTGATATCTCCTTTGCATCTACCTTAACTTGATTAAAGCGACAGCCCTTAGCTCCACTAGAACAGAGAATATCAACATCAGTTTTTATACTTTGTTGCATAAGGTTTATCTCATTCTCATTGGAAAATAGTAAATCTATAGATTGATTGAGTACCCATTCAATCTCTTTTAGATTACTTTTAATTAAATTTATGTCTGCTAAACCGAAGGCTATTTTTACATTATTTTGTTTAGCTATAAGAAATGCTTCTTTAGCTGTTTTTAATCCTCTACTGGTGCATACAGAGAAAGCGTCAAACAACAACCAGTCGCTTTGTACCAATATCTCTTTATTTAAACATTTTGGATTTAAATCCTCATTGGCTGATAAATTAGAAGCCATGGTTCGTTCACCATCAGGAGTGACAAAAATAAAACATATTCCTGTTGGGTTAATTGAATATTGAAAGCTAGTTTGTATAAGTTTTTTATTAAATCCTTGCAAAAAGAGATCTTTTTCTAAGTCTTCACCCATAGAGCAGCTGAATGTACATCTGGATCCTTGACTGGCAGCAGCATGTAATGAATTTGCAATAGATCCTCCAGGTTCTCTGCTTTGTACTCTGCTTTGAAATCGCTGTAGCCAATCCATTTTCTGACTGGAACTAATGTGTTCCATGCTCCCTTTATTTATAGGCAGAGAAGCTAGCTCTTTTTCAGATACAGAAATTTCTATATCTATTAAAGCATTTCCAAATCCGTAAATTTTTGGCATATATCAAGTATTTCTCTTCGTTCTCATATAGAATTTTAACTCTTATTTTAGAGAGGTAGTTATTTTGTCCTTACCATTTTCTGTTTTATCTTTAAATCTTTGGGAAAAGGATCCTGAAGACTTCTCCCTTCAATTGGGTAAAAACTTTCACAATACAGGATTTTGTGGCATTTCTGACCATACTCTCAATAAAGGCCTTGTAGACGAAGTACTAGAAATTTTTAAAGAGTTTTTTAGTTTACCTACAAGTAACAAGATGGCTTACTTTGAACCCAATTTAGGTGGAGCCAGAGGGTACACCCCAATTAAGATTGAGACTCCTAAAGATGGTTATGAAGCTGATGTTAAAGAATTTTGGCAAACAGGCAGAAATATATCCATTGATGATCCTTTTTCAAAGTGGATGCCTCAGAATAAGTTAGTGACTGAGATACCTGAATGTAATAAAAAAATCGATGAATTGTTTAGTGAATTTGATTCGTTAGGACAAAGTCTTTTGCAATCCATAGCTTTGTTTTTGGATTTAGAAAAAAGTTATTTTGAGACAATAGCAAATAAAGGTAATAGCGTAATGCGGTCAATTCATTACCCGCCTGTTAGGAAAGATGATAAAGGAGAGAGGTCAGGTGCACATGAGGACATTAACTTAATAACTTTATTAATTGGCGGAAACCAACCTGGTTTAGAGATTAAAAGTAAAGATAATGAGTGGATCTCAGTAGACACAGCTCCTGAAGTTTTAGTCTGTAATATTGGTGATATGTTACAAAGGCTAACAAATCATAAATTGGTTTCAACTACACACAGAGTTAATGCACCTATAGAAACCATGGATAGATCACGTTATTCAATTCCCTTTTTTGTTCACCCTAATCCCGACTGGTTGATAGAAACATTAGATTCTTGCTGCACAGAAGATAATCCTAAAAGATATATAGAACCTATTCTTGCAGAAGATTACTTACAAGAACGATTAAAAGAAATAAAATTAATCTCATGATGGAATTTGTACAACCTATAGTAGGATTTTTTGTTCTTCTATTGCTAGGAGCAATTTTTAGTGAAAATATAAGAGCAATTAAAATTAAGTTCCTAGTTATTGCTGTCATCATTCAGGTTGTACTAGCATATATACTAATTAACCTGACTTTCATCTCAGATTTTATTGATAAATATTTAGCTAGTGGAGTTCAAAAGTTAAAGGAAGCTAGTGATGAAGGGACTGCCTTTGTTTTTGGGTATTTAGCAGATGGGGCACCTAATGCCCCATTTGAAATTTCAAATGAAGCAAATACTTTTATTTTTGCTTTTGGTGGATTGACATTAATTATCTTGATGTCTGCTATTTCAGCACTTTTATGGCATTGGAGAGTTATTCCTATTTTAGTCAATGCCCTAGCTGTTATCTTCAAAAAACCTTTGGATGTGGGAGGTCCTGTAGGATTAAGTGCCACTGCTAATGTTTTTTTAGGACAGGTTGAAGCACCTTTATTAGTTCGTCCTTACTTAGCCTCTATGTCTAAAAATGAACTACTCATATTGATGACAGTAGGGATGTCTACGATAGCTGGTTCAGTAATGGTTATTTACACAACTATGCTTTCTTCTATTTATGGTGATGATCTAATCAGACACTTTCTTACAGCCTCATTAATTTCAGTACCAGCAGGAATTATGTATGCAAATATAATTATCCCAAGTGACACAAAAACAGATTTTCCTACTGACAATACAGACAAAATGTATTCAAACACAATGGATGCACTCACACGTGGTACCCAAGCCGGAATAGATATATTTTTGAATGTTGCTGCAATGTTAATAGTAGTAATAGCTCTCGTCTTTTTAGTAAATGCAACTTTAGGAGCTTTACCTGATTTTCAAGGACAACCTTTAACTATGGAGAGAATAGTTGGTTGGATTTTCTCTCCTTTAGCTTGGAGTATGGGAATTCCATGGAATGAATCACAAACAGCTGGAGAGTTATTAGGAGTTAAAACTATTTTAAATGAATTTGTAGCTTATATTTATTTAGCTGATAACAGTACTTACGCTCTATCTGAAAAGAGTAGTTTGATAATGCTTTATGCTTTATGTGGTTTTGCTAATTTTAGTAGTGTAGGAATACTTTTAAGTGGAATGACTGCGATGGTTCCAGAAAGACGTCAAGATCTAATAGCTGTTAGCTTTAAAGCGTTATGGGCAGCTTTACTAGCTTCATGTATGACAGGTTTCATTGTTGGTATTCTTTAATTACCTAACTTCTTTTTATTAAAATGTGCCCTGCATAGAGGTACATATTTTTCGTTACCTCCAATTTCTAACTGTTCTCCTTGGCTTACAATATTTCCCTCTTTATCCAATCTAACGACCATGGTTGCTTTTCTACCGCACCAACAAACAGTTTTAATCTCTTTCAAGTTATCAGCCCAAGCTAATAAATATTTACTTCCTTCAAATAACTCTCCTTGAAAATCAGTTCGAATTCCAAATGCCAAGACTGCAGTGTCTAGTTCATCTGCTATTTTACCTAATTGAGCAACTTGTTTTTTGGTCAAGAATTGAGCTTCGTCTATTAAGACACATTTAATTTCTATTTGATCTTTGTCTTCTATTAGGCTTTGAAAGAGATCAGTGTCTTCAGAAAAGGGTAATGCATCAGCACTTATGCCTATCCTGGAAACAATTCTATTTTCTTCATATCTATTATCACCAGAGAAAGTGAACATCTTAGTTTTCATACCTCTCTCTAGATAATTGTGGTTTGCTTGTAACAATGCAGTTGACTTGCCGGCATTCATAGAAGAGTAGTTAAAGTAAAGCTTAGCCATGCTCTTAGTTTAGGATTTTGGTTAATGTTGGTCCAGTTATAAGTGTGATAGTATGCCACGCTCCAAATGTCACAGATAAAAGATATCGATGAAAGTAATCAGGATGAATCTGCAGAGATTTCTCATCCAGAAACCCTAAGTGTTTGGGGTCTTGCTTGGCCTCCCATTTTAGGTAATTTACTTTGGTCCAGTGTAGGTATTATTTCAATAAAAGCAGTAGGCACATTAGGTGCAGAGGCAGTAGCTGCTGTTGGTACTGGGCAAAGAATGGTGTGGGTTTTTCAGGCTCTTTTAATGGCAGTTATGACAGGGACCACAGCCTTGGTTGCCAGAGCTGTAGGTTCAAAAAATATGATTGAGGCAGCTCATGTTACAAGATTAGCAATAGGAGTCAGCTTAGGCCTATCACTTTTAACAACTCTGATAATTGTCCTGTTCGCTGAAACTTTCATAAGTATATTTGGATTAGATCCAGTTGCTCAAGA
>LUMJ01000373.1_pt1 | contig 35612 bp, 33 predicted proteins | sample 729631 | NCBI WGS metagenome assembly LUMJ01 (sample SAMN03860266, study PRJNA289734) | marine metagenome | biome: seawater column; feature: ocean; material: water; isolation source: Red Sea water column Station 22 - depth 500m | place: Saudi Arabia: Red Sea | collected 2011-10-15 | depth 500 m
GGCGCAGCCGTGGTGGTGGGCGCAGCCGTGGTGGTGGGCGCAGCCGTGGTGGTGGGCGCAGCCGTGGTGGTGGGCGCAGCCGTGGTGGTGGGCGGGGCCGTGGTCGAGGGAACCGTGACGCTCCCGCCACCACATGCCGCGAGCAGGCCCACTGCGAGGGCCGGGATGAACCTTCGTCTCACTGCCGTCTCCCCGGGGCACGATAGTACGCGCTTGACTGGAGGGATGCAGCCGACGAGGGAACAGGTCGGGGCATTCCGTCGCGCCGGGGTCGTCGCCCTGCGTGGCGTGCCTCCCGCCGAGGAGGTCGCGTCGCTCCGGCCGGCCGCCGACGTTGTCGCCGCCGTTTCCGGAGCTGGAGGACGCGCTGGACGACGCCGCGCCGTTGGACCACGATCTGTTCCCGGTGGTGTGGCCGAGGGTCGGCGACCCGCCGGAGGAGGCTGTGTGGACGGCCCCAGGCACCCGCTGACCGGACTCCGGGTCCTCGAGATGGGGAGCCGGGTGGCCGCCCCCTACGTCGCCAAGCTCCTCGTGGATGCGGGGGCCGACGTGTGCAAGGTCGAGTCCCCGGCCGGCGACCCGTTCCGACGGTGGAGCGCCTCGGGGGCGACGATTCCCGACGGGGAGGACGCTGCCTGGTTCTGCTTCCTCAACGGCGGCAAGCGCAGCGTGGTGGTCGACCTGGATGGGCCGGAGGGCCGGGGCGAACTGCTCGAGCGGGTGGCCGGCGTCGACCTGGTGCTCGACGACCACACACCGGCCGAGGCCGCACGGCTCGGCATCACGCCCGGGGAGCTGCGGGACGCCAACCAAGCGGCCGTCGTCGCCACGCTCACACGCTTCGGGACCACCGGACCCTGGGCTGACCGGCCGGCCAATGACTTCGTCCTGCAGGCGCTGGTCGGGTCCACCGAGGTGCGCGGTGTCCCGGGCGAGGAGCCGCTGTCGGCCGGTGGCGACCTCGGCGACTTCGTCGGCGGGGCGATGGCCGCCCCGGTCGTGCTGGCCGCCACCCTCGCCGCCCGGGCATCGGGCCGGGGCGTCCACCTCGACTGCTCCCAGTACGAGGCCATGATGCATGCCTTCCAGGTGTTCCGGCCCATGTACGAGGCGATGGCGCCGGACTACGCCTTCGAACGCCAGATCATGATCCCGTCAATCGAGCCCGCCGCCGACGGCATGGTCGCCCTGTGCTGCATCACCGGCCAGCAGTGGCAGGACCTCTGCGCCATGATCGACGCCCCAGACCTCGCCGACGACGAGGAACTCTGGACGCTGAAGGGACGCCAGGACCGCCGCGAAGAGGTGTGGCCACGGCTGCACGCCTTCACCACGGCCCACACCGTCGACGAGGTCGTCGACCTGGCAACGGCCTTCCGCATCCCCTGCGGCCCGGTGGGGGATGGCGCCACCCTTCCGACGTACGACCACTTCGTCGAGCGTGGCGTGTTCGTGTCGTACCCGCAGGGGTTCACGGCGCCCCGGCCGCCGGCGACGTTCTCGGCCATCGAACCGGCACCGAGGCGCCCGGCCCCGGCGTTGGGCGCCTCGGGGGACGAGCCCGAACCGGTACCCGGTCCGGCACTGGGCGCCGATCCCGCCCGTCCGCTGGCCGGGATCCGCATCCTCGACCTGGGTGCCTTCTGGGCGGGCCCCATCGCCACCAACCTCCTGCGGGTGCTCGGCGCCGACCTCGTCAAGGTCGAGTCGCACGTCCGCCTGGATGGCATGCGCTGGGCGGCCGGCTACCAGCGGGAGCGGCTCTGGGAGTGGTCGCCCGGCTACCACGGCGCCAACGCCGGCAAGACGCTCGCCGCGCTCGACCTGACCACCGAAGCCGGCCGCGACGTGGTGTGGCACCTCCTCGACGACGCCGACGTCGTGCTCGAGAACTTCAGCCCCCGGGTGATGGACTCGTGGGGTCTCACCTGGGCGGCGATCCACGACCGCAACCCCCGTGCCGTCTACCTCCGGGCCCCGGCGTTCGGCCTCGACGGTCCGTGGCGGGACAGGGTCGGGTTTGCCATGACGATGGAGCAGGTCGGCGGACTGGCCAACCGGACCTGCCGTCCGGGCGGTCCCCGACACGTGCCGATGGGGCCCGTCGACATGGTTGCCGCCATGCACTCGGCCGTGGCGATCCTGATGGCCCTGTCCGAACGGGAACGGACCGGTGCCGGCCAGCTGGTGGAGGTGCCGCTGATCGAGGCGGCGCTGCAGGCCTCCGCCGAGCAGGTTGTCGAGCACTCGGCCACCGGCAACGTCCTCGGGGGCCTCGGGAACCGTTCACCGTCCGCCTCGCCGCAGGGTCTCTACCGGACCGCCGAGGACGACCGTTGGCTGGCGGTCAGCGTCGAGGACGACGGGCAGTGGGGGGCGCTCTGCCGCCTGGTCGATGGGCTGGACGGCCTCGACCGCCACGACGCCGACGCGGTCGACGCCGTACTGGAGGCCCAACGTGAGCGGCGGGACGCCCCAGCACGAGCACCGTGGTTTCCTCCAGTGGCATGAGCACCCGGTGGCGGGACGGATCCCGTACTTCTCGTATCCGTTCCTGGTGGACGGCGACCACCTGCCGCTGGGCGGCCCCGCTCCGACCCTGGGCCAGCACACGGACGAGGTGCTGGGTGCCCTCGGCTACGACGACGCGGCGATCTCTGTGCTTCGGGAGGCCGGGGTGACCGGCGACTGGCCCGTGGGGATCCCGCGGGGCTGATCGGCGATGCTGTCCCGATGACCGGCCCCCAGTCCTCCGCCGAACTCGACGCGGCACTTCAGGCCCTCGTGGGCCGTCAGGGTCCGGTGCAGGTTGCGGCGCATCCGGTCGCCGGCGACGAGATCCGCGCCTGGTGTGAGGTGATGGGTGAGGCCAACGCCCGCTTCCTCGCCGGTGACGCCGCCCCGCCGGCCACGCTCAACATGTGGACCATGCCGGACCGGCTCGAGGGGTCCGGCGCCGGTCGTGACGACGCCCAGCCCCAGCACGCCGCCTACGGGCTGCTGGACGCCGCCGGCTTCACGGGCGTCGTCGCCACCAACTCGGACCAGGCCTACGAGCGGCTGATCCTGGCGGGCGACGTGCTGTCGGCGCAGACGACGCTGGCCGGAATCTCCGCCGAGAAGCAGACGGTCCTCGGGACCGGCCACTTCGTGACCACCGAGGTGGCGTACACGGACGGGTCGGGGGCACGCGTCGGGAGGCTCACCTTCCGCATCTTCAAGTTCCGGCCGGGCACCGGACGAAGGCGGGAGGAGGCACCGCCGCCGGATGACGAGCCGCCCCGGCGTCCCCGGCCCCGCTGGAACCAGGACCAGGCCTGGCACTGGGAGGGCCTGCGGGAGCGCGAACTCCGGATCCAGCGCTTCACCGACAGCGGCCGGCTGGTCCACCCGCCGGCCAACGCCGACCCGGTCACCCACGGCATGGACCACGACTGGGTCGTCGCCTCGGGCCGCGGGACCCTCTACAGCTGGACCGCCCCGGAGCACCCGCAGGTGCCCGGCTTCGACTACCCGCTGGTGGTCGGCCTGGTCGAGCTGGAGGAGGGGGTCCGGCTGGTCTCCAACGTCGTGGGCCTTCCATCCGACCAGCTCGAGATCGGCATGCCGCTGGAACTCTGCTGGCTCGACAGCCACGACGATGTGACGCTGCACCAGTTCCGTCCCGCCCAACCCGGGCGCCGGGACGGCACGCTGCGACGCGGGGAGGTGGCGGTCGGCGACCGCCTGCCGCCGTGCCCGGTCGACGTGACCCGGGAACTCGTCGTGGACGGGGCCACGGCCACCTTCGACGGGCAGGACGTCCACCACGACACGGCGGCCGCCCGGGCCAAGGGGCTCCCCGACGTCATCATGAACATCCTCACCTCCAGCGGCGTGGTGGCCCGCTGGCTCGGCGACTGGGCCGGCGACGACGCCGAATTCCGCAACCTGCGGATCGGCCTCGGTGTCTCCAACCACCCCGACGACGTGATGACCTTGACCGGCTCGGTGGAGGCCTGCGAGGGCGACACGGTCACCGTGGCGTTCGCCGGCACCAACTCGCTGGGGCGCCACGTCCACGGCGCCGCCGACCTGGTTCTGCCCGACGACGGACGGGGTGGCTGACATGTGGACCCCCGCCCGGCAGACGGCCATCGTCGGCATCGGCGCCACCGAGTTCTCGAAGGACTCCGGACGCACGCCGATGCAGCTGGCCACCGAGGCCTGCCTGGCGGCCTGCGCCGACGCCGGCCTCGACCCGCACGAGGTGGACGGCATGTCGCTGTTCTCGATGGAGCGCAACTTCGAGATCGAGGTGGCGCGCAACCTGGGTATCCCGCGGCTGCGGTTCTTCAGCATGGTCAACCACGGCGGCGGCGGGGGGTGCGCCACGGTGGGCATGGCGGCCATGGCCGTCCACACCGGCGCCGCCGACCACGTCCTCGCCTACCGGGCGTTCAACGAGCGCTCGTGGCACCGGTTCGGTCGGGGCGTCCAGGGCCACCACCAGAGTCCGGAGGCCAACGACGTCTCCTACAGTTGGACGTCGCCGTTCGGGCTGTTGACCCCGGCGCAGTGGGCGGCGGTGTTCCCCACCCGGTACATGCACGAGTACGGCGCCACCTCGGAGGACTTCGGCCGCATCGCCGTCGCCGACCGCCGCCATGCGGCGAACAATCCGGCGGCGTTCTTCCACGGGCGGCCCATCACGCTCGAGGACCACCAGGCCAGCCGCATGATCTCGGCGCCGCTGCGCCTACTGGACTGCTGCCAGGAGAGCGACGGTGGCGTGGCGCTGCTGATCACGACGGCCGACCGGGCCCGCGACCTCGACCAGCCGCCGGCCTGGGTCGCCGGCGCCGCCCAGGGGGTCGCCGAGGACCAGTGGATGATGCGGTCGTACTACCGGGAGGACATCACGGGCATCCCCGAGATGGGCCTCGTGGCCGAGCAGTTGTGGGCGGCCTCGGGGGTCGGCCCGTCGGATGTCCAGACGGCCATGCTCTACGACCACTTCACGCCGCTCGTGCTCCCGCAGTTCGAGGAGTTCGGCTTCTGTGGCCGCGGCGAGGCACGGGACTTCATCGCCGACGGCAACATCGAGGTGGGGGGCGGACTGCCGGTCAACACCAGCGGCGGGCAGTTGGGCGAGGCGTACATCCACGGCATGAACGGCATCGCCGAGGCGGTCCGACAGGTGCGTGGCACATCGGTGAACCAGGTCGCCGGGACGACGAACGTGTTGGTGACCTCCGGCAGCGGCGTGCCGACCAGCGGCCTGCTCCTGAGCAGCGAGGGCGGCTGACCCGCTCCGATCCGGGGTCAGCCGGTGAGCGCCGGCACCTCGCGCAGGTTGCGCGGGCCGCCGCGCCGGCCCGGCCAGCGGGAGCCGCCGATGGTGTCGGCGTGGGGCCAGAACGCCACCGGGTCGAGGGGGCCGGCGAGGGTGATCGACCGGTCCTTGTGGGCCGAGGTGACGAGGCGGGCGGAGAGTTGCTCGCGCATGGGCAGCAGCTCGGTGTGGGGGTCCCAGGGGCTGTCCCGCAGGACCAGCTCGCCCTCGAGTTCCTCGACCGCCACCTCCTCGCTGACCTGGCGGACCCGGACCACGTGCGGCGGGAAGTCGTACTCGCCCTCGACGTTGCCGACGGCCCGGGAGTACTTGATCCACCACTCGTTGTGCTCGAGGTCGCCGGGCGTCGGGTCGATGGCGCCGACCGTCCGGCCGCGGAACTCCATGAACGTGTACCCCTGGTGCGTGGCGGTGGCCTCGACCCGGTCGCCGAAGCGGAAGTAGCGGGTCGTGCAGGGGAACTTGGGCTGGCCGTTGGTCTCCTTCGAGTTGAAGATGGCGGCCTCCTGGTCGATGCCGATGCCGAGCGAGTAGTCGCCGGGGATCCCCTCCCAGGTGGCCGAGATCCGGGTGCTGGTGCCGTACTCGGGCTCGTCGAGGATCGGGACGCAGTAGACGCCGATGGTCACGACGGGCTCGTCGCCGGGCTCGAGGCCCGGCGGGAGCAGTGCGGCGACCTTTTCGGGGTCTGTGCGGTAGGTGATGACCAGCTTGGGCCATCCAGCGATCTCGGCGGGGCGGGTGCCGTCAGCCATGGGGCGCCTCCTCGGGCTCGTGCTCTGTGACAGTGTGACACGGAGACCCGCCACGGCCCCCACCGGCGGGCCTCAGAAGTCGCCGGCACCCTCACGGAGGCCGGCAAGGGCATCGGTCACGGCACGCAGGTCGTCGCGGCCCATGCCCTCGAGCCCGAAGTGGGCCCCAGCCAGGGCCTCGGCGGCCGCTTCGACCGTCGTGCGGCCTCGGTCGGTGATTTCGGCCAGCGTCGTCCGGCGGTCGGTGGGATGGGCCCGCCGCCGGACCAGGCCGTCGGCCTCGAGGCGGTCGACGGTGTTGGTCACCGAGGTCGGGTGGACCTGGAGGCGGTCGCCGACCTTGCCGAGCGGCAGCGCACCGGTGCGGGAGAAGTGGAGGAGGGCCAGTGCCTCGAAGCGGCTGAAGTTGAGGCCGTGGGGCTCGAGGGCGGCGTCGATCCGGTGGAGCAGGACCTGGTGTGCCCGGGTGATGGAGGTGGCGGCCGACATGGCGTCGACGGCGCCCCAGCGGCGGGAGCGCCAGTTGCGGCGGGCCTCGGCGATGGGGTCGAACGGGAGGGGCACGGCGACAGTGTAGGCACGCCGTGGCCCTGATGTTCGGGTGGCAAATAGTAGGACATCCAAGTACTCTTCCCGATGTGAACGACGAGCACCGGACCCTCTCGGGAATCCCCGTCGACCCCGTGTACGGCGAGGCGCCGCTTCCCGGCGAGTTCCCCTACACCCGCGGCATCCACCCCGGGATGTACCGGGACCGCCACTGGACGATGCGCATGTTCGCCGGCTTCGGCACCGCCACCGACACCAACGACCGCTTCCGCGAACTGCTGCGGTCCGGTGGCACCGGCCTCTCCACGGCCTTCGACATGCCCACGCTCATGGGGCGCGACTCCGACCACCCCCTGTCGCTGGGCGAGGTCGGCCGGGGCGGCGTCGCCGTCGACACCGTCGAGGACATGGCCGACCTGTTCGCCGACATCGACCTCGGGGCCGTCACCACGTCGATGACCATCAACGGGCCGGCACCGATCCTGCTGGCCATGTACGTCGTCGTCGCCGAGGAGGGCGGCGTCGAGCGGGCCCGCCTGGCCGGCACCCTGCAGAACGACATCCTCAAGGAGTACCAGGCCCAGAAGGAGTACCTCTTCCCGCCCCGGCCCTCGGTGCGCCTCGTCACCGACACCATCCGGTTCACCGCCGCCGAGATGCCCCGCTGGAACCCCGTGTCCGTCTCCGGCTACCACATCCGCGAGGCCGGCTCGACGGCCGCCCAGGAGTTGGCGTTCACGCTTGCCAACGGCTTCGCCTATGTGGAGGCTGCCGTCGCCGCCGGCCTGGCAGTCGACGAGTTCGCTCCCCGGCTGTCGTTCTTCTTCAACAGCCACAGCGACTTCTTCGAGGAGGTCGGTAAATTCCGAGCCGCCCGACGTATCTGGTCCCGCTGGATGCGCGACCGTTACGGCGCGCTTGACGAGCGGTCCCTGAAGCTCCGATTCCATACCCAGACCGCCGGGGTGTCGCTCACCGCCCAACAACCGGGGATCAACATCGCCCGGGTAGCCCCGCATCGCCCTGCGCACCCAGCAGGTCATCGCCCACGAGACCGGCGTGACCGGCGTGGCTGACCCGCTGGGCGGCTCCACCTACGTCGAGTGGATGACCGACGAGTTGGAGCGCCGGGCCGAGGAGGTCTTCTCCCGACTGGAGGAGGAGGGTGCCGGCTCGATCCTCGAGGGCGTCCTCGTCGGCATCGACAGCGGATGGTTCATGCGGGAGATCGCCGAATCGGCCTACCGCTTCGAGCGGGAGGTCAACGCCGGCGAACGGATCATCGTCGGGGTCAATGCCTTCACCGAGGGGGACGAAGGGCGGGCGGGGAGACTGCTGCGGATCGACCAGGACACCGAGGACCTCCAGCGGAAGCGACTCGACGCCGTGCGGCGAGTGAGGGACGACGGCGCAGTCCGCACGGCGCTGGAACGGGTCGCCGCCGCCGCGGCACAGCCCGACGTCAACCTGCTGCCCGCCCTCGTCGAGGCCGTCCGTGCCCGCGCCAGCGTCGGTGAGGTCGTGGACGTCCTCGAGGGCGTGTTCGGCACCTACGTCGAGACGGTGGTGGTCTGATGACCGGGACGCCGATCCGGGTGGTGCTGGCCAAGCTTGGCCTCGACGGCCACGACCGGGGACTCAAGGTCGTCGCCCGCATCCTGCGCGACGCCGGCATGGAGGTGGTCTACCTGGGCCTCCGCCAGACGACCGACACGATCGTCGATGCCGTCGAGCAGGAGGATGCCGACGTGGTCGGCATCTCGATGCACAACGCCGGCCACCTCACGCTGGCACCGCTCATCGTCCGCGCGCTGGCCGAGGCCGGCCTCGACGACGTCCCGGTCGTGATCGGCGGGATCGTCCCCGAGGAGGATCGAGGCGAACTGGCGGCGGCCGGCGTGGCGGCTGGCCGCCGCACGGGGCGGCGAGCGCCGTGCGGCAGCCCGGCTGCTGACCATCGTCGAGCACGGGGGCCCCGCCGCCGAGGAGGTCGCCGAGGCCACCCATCCGCTGTCGGGCGGCGCCCACGTGGTCGGGATCACGGGCGCCCCCGGATCGGGCAAGTCGACGCTGGTCGGCGTCCTCCCCCCCCGCGTGGCCGAGGCGGGTGGTCGGCCCGCCGTCGTCGCCGTCGACCCGTCGTCGCCCCTGACCGGCGGCGCCATCCTGGGCGACCGTGTCCGCATGGAGGCCGCTACCGCCGCCGGGGCGTTCATCCGCTCGGTCGCCACCCGGGGGCACGGTGGCGGGCTGGCCCTGTCGGTGCCCGGCAGCGTCCGGGTCCTCGATGCCTGCGGCTTCGACCCGATCGTCGTGGAGACCGTCGGGGTCGGGCAGGTGGAGGTCGACGTGGCCGCGGCCGCCGACACGACCGTCGTGGTGGTCACGCCGGGCTGGGGCGACGCCGTCCAGGCCAACAAGGCCGGCCTGCTCGAGGTCGCCGACCTGTTCGTCGTCAACAAGGCCGACCGCCCCGGCGCCGACGACGCCCGTCGGGACCTCGAGTTGATGCTGGACCTCTCGGAGGTGTCCGGCTCGGCCGGCGACGACCGACCCGCCGTGCTGTCCACGACGGCAACCGCCGGCGACGGGGTCGACCGGGTCCTCGCCGCCGTCGAGGACCACCACCGACGCCTGGCCGCCGGGAAGGGTCTGGTGGGACGCCGTGCCCGCCGGTACGACGCCGAGGTCCGGGCGCGGCTGGGCCACTTGCTCGAGGACGCGGTCGGACACCTGTTGACGGGGGAGCCGGCCGGAGGGCGGTCATCCGAGACGCCCGTGGCGGCGGCCCGACGGCTGGCCGGGCGGCTCCTGGCAGGAGGGGAGCACGGGTGACTTGTGCTACGACCGCCGAAGAGGGGTGCGGGTAGGCTCCCCGGGCATGCCCACCGACCACCTCTCCCTCGGCGCGCGCCTGTGGCGCGACTACGGCCAGAAGCTGATCCGCTTCGCCGGGGTCTCCGTGGTCAACGTCTTCACCGGCCAGACGCTGCTGTACCTCTGCTACGCCCGCCTCGGGTGGCCGGGGATGCTCGCCAACGTGGTCGCCGTGGCCGCCGGTAGCGTCCCGGCCTACCTGCTCAGCCGCCACTACGTGTGGGAGCGCGAGAAGGGCGACCACAAGGTCGGCGCCGAGATCCTGCCGTTCTGGGGCCTGGCGTTCGTCGGGCTGGTGCTCTCCACGGCGCTGGTCGGCGTGGTCGACAGCTTCTCGGACCACACCCTCGCCGTCCAGGGCGCCAACGCCGCGGCCTTCGGTGCGCTCTGGATCGTCCGCTTCGTGGTGCTCGAGCACCTGCTGTGGGGTGAGCGGACCGAGCACGAGCTGGTGCGCAGGCACGACTGAGTCCGTGGACGACCGCCAGCGGGACCTGCTCGCCCTGGCGGACGCCGCCCGCGGGTTCATGCCGCGGGACGAGGGGCTGGCCCTCCACCAACACGCCGGTGGGGTCGATGCACCCGGCCCGTTCCTCGAGGTCGGCAGCTACTGCGGCAAGTCCAGCGTCTACCTGGGTGCCGCCGCCGAGGCGCAGGGCCGCCTCCTCTTCGCCCTCGACCACCATCGTGGCTCCGAGGAGAACCAGCCCGGCTGGGAGTGGCACGAACCCGACCTGGTCGATCCGGCAACCGGTCGGATCGACACGCTGCCGCACTTCCGCCGGACCATCGGCGAGGCCGGCCTGGACGGCACCGTGGTGGCGCTGGTCGGCGACTCGCCGCGGGTGGCAGCCGCCTGGGCCACGCCCCTGGCCCTGTTGTTCATCGACGGCGGCCCCGGGGGGACGGCGCCCGGCTGCTGAGGCGGGCTCGGGCGCCGAAGACCGCTCAATCCGTCTCGCGGACCGGCGATTCGCTGGCGGCGTGGGCCTCCACATCGATGATGTCGGGCAGGTCCCGGTGGTCGACGAACAGGTGCGCGGCGGGGCTGGCGCCGCCGAGGGCATCTGCGGCGAGGATCACCGCTGCCGCCGTGTAGGTCGTGTACTCGTCGCCCGGGAAGCTGACGGCCTGCGGGTAGGCGATGCCGGTCAGGTAGCGACCGTCGTCGTTGCGCATCGTCTGGGCCCAGGCGAACAGGCGCTCGGCGGTCGGACGGTCGCCGGCGGCCAGGTACGCGACGGCGCACTCGCAGGTCTCGGCGGCGGTCGTCCAGTCCTTGTCGGACACGCAGCGGATGCCGCGGCCCGGGAGGGCGAACGTGTCGAACTGGGCTGCCAGTTCCTCCTCGGCCTGGCGTCCGGTCACGGCGCCGGACAGCACCGGGTAGTACCAGTCCATTGCCCAGCGGTCCTTGGGGGCGAAGGCACCGTCGGGCCGGGTTCGGATCACGTGGGCCAGGTAGGCCAGTGAGAGTTCCCAGTCGGGGCGTTCGTGGCCGAGTTCCTCGGCGACGGCGATTCCGCAGCGGAGGCTGTGGCAGACGCTCGACGAGCCGGTGAGGAGGGCGTAGGGCCAGGGCGTGCCGTCCGGGTGGCGGGCCCAGAGCACCTCGCCGCGGGGCGTCTGGAGGTCGAGGACGTAGTCGAGGGCCTTCTCGACGACCGGCCACTGGGCCTCGAGGAAGCCCCGGTCACGGGTCAGCAGCCAGTGGTGCCAGGTGCCCGTGGCGACGTAGGCGATGACGTTGGCGTCGAACTTGGGGTCTTCGACGCCCCCGCCCACGTAGTAGGCGTGCCAGGCGCCGTCGACGTGCTGCGTGTCGGTCAGCCACCGGTAGGCGGCCTCGGCCTCGTCGAGGTGGCCGGTGACGGCCAGGGCCATGGCGGCTTCGACGTGGTTCCACGGATCGGCGTGGCCGCCCTCGAACCAGGGGATCATGCCGTCGGCCAACTGCACGTCGATGATCGACTCGGCCGTTCGGATCAGGTCGGCCGTGGAGAGCAGGCCGGGGACCTCAGGCAGGGACATGGACGGGCTCCCGGTCGTGGTCGGAATGCCCGGCGGGATTCGGCGTGTCGCACGACGCCGGCTTGGTGGCGTAGACGACGAGGCTCTTGCCGAGCACGGGGTTGAGGAGGCGGTCGAGGCCGCGGGTCAGGGCGGGGGCCTCGACGATGTCCCAGGTGAGGAAGCGGTTGTAGAGGCGGACCAGGCGGGAGTCCTCGACGGGCCGGTTCGGGCCGACGGCGCAGCGCAGCCACCAGTAGGGGCTGTGCAGGGCGTGGACTCGGTGCTCGTCGAACGGGTCCAGGCCGGCGGCGGCCATCTTGGAGCGCAACTCGCCCGGTCCGTAGATGCGAACGTGGCCGCCCGGCTGGTTGGGGGCGTGGTAGTCGTCGGACAGCGCCCAGCAGATCCGCTCGGGCAGGCGGGCCGGGATGGTCACGGCCAGCACCCCGCCGGGGCGCAGCACCCGGGTCAACTCGGCGAGGGCTGCGACGTCGTCGTCGATGTGCTCCATCACCTCGCTGGCGATGACCCGGTCGAAGGCGCCGTCGGCGAACGGCAGGTGGGTGGCATCGCCGTTGGCGGTCTCGAGTACGACGCCCGGCGCCACCTCGTCGGCCTCCCACATGGCGGCCACGGTGGCCCGCACCTGCTGAAGCTCGTCGATCCCGAGGTCGCAGGCCACCACGTGGGCGCCCCGGCGCAGGGCCTCGAAGGCGTGGCGGCCGAAGCCGCAGCCGAGGGCCAGCAGGCGGGCGCCGGGTCGCAGCCCGAGGCGGTCGTAGTCGGCGGTGAGCACTAGCGGCGGGGTCGGCCCCGGTGGTCGGCGAGGAGCTCCCGGTACTGCTCGACGGTTCGGAGGGCGGTGTGGCGCCAGCTCCAGTGGTCGATGACGCGGCGTCGGCCGTTGGCGCCGACCCGGGCGCGGGCGTCCGGCGCGTCGAGGACCGTGCAGAGCATGGCGGCCAGGGCGTCGGCGTCGCCGGGCGGGACCTGGAAGCAGGTCTCGTCGTGCGTGCCGGTGACCTCCGGGAGGGCGCCGCCGGTGGTGGCCACGAGCGGCACGCCGCACGACATGGCCTCGATGGCTGGCAGGGAGAAGCCCTCGTAGAGCGACGGGACGACGGCGACCTCGGCCTCGCTGTAGAGCTCGACGATCCGCTGGTCGGGGACGCCGTGGACGTAGGTGACGCAGTCGGTGAGGCCGAGGCGCTCGAAGGTGTCACTGGCGGCGCTGGACGCCTTGGGCTTGCCGATGATGACCAGCTCGACGTCCCGCTCCGTCCGCAGCTTGGCGACGGCCTCGAGGAGGAACCGGAGCCCCTTCATGGCCACGTCGGCGCTGGCGGTGGTGACGATCCGGCCTGGGATCGGGGCGACTCCCTCGACGGGGCGGAAGAGGTCGGGGTCGACGCCGACCGGCACCACGTGGACCCGGTCCTCGGGGACCTGGTGGTCGGCCACGATGTCGCTGCGGGAGGACTCGGAGACGGTCATCACGCGCCGCATCCGCTTGGCGACCTGGGTCTGCATCCGGGTGAACGAGTACCAGCGGCGCTTGCCGAACTCCTCCCAGAGGGTGCGGGCGTGCTCGATCTCGAGCCGGCGGTCGACCGTGATCGGGTGGTGGATCGTGGAGAGGACCGGCAGCCGTAGCTGTTCCTGCATCAGGAGCAGTCCCCAGCCGAGGCACTGGTTGTCGTGCACGAGGTCGAAGTCGTCGGGCCGCTTCCGGAGGTGGTCCCAGGCGCGGAGGCTGAACGCCATCGGCTCCGAGAAGTTGCCGGTGTTGAACGACATCGCCTCGGCGACGTCCCAGACGCTCTTGAACTCCCAGATCCGGGCCTTGCGCATCGGGAAGTGGTCGTTGTAGAGGTCGAGGCTGCGCAATGGGACCAACGGGACCTGTTCGTCGAGTACCGGGTAGGGCTGGCCGGCGAGGACCTCGACGTGGTGCCCGAGGTCGGCCAGCGCACGCGTGAGGTGGCGGGTGTAGACGCCCTGCCCGCCGCAGTGCGGCTTGCCGCGGTACGCCAGGTAGGCGATCCGCAGGGGGGCGTCGTCGAGGGGGCCGGGGAGGGGCATCGGACAAGTCTGGCGGGACGTCGGCGGGAACGCGCCACCGGGTGACGTGCCGTCGGTCGCTTTCGGGTCCCGGGAGGCGTGCGGGGTACCGTCGGCTGCATGCGAGCCCTGGTGCAGCGTGTGGAGCGGGCCTCCGTGACGGTCGACGGCGAGGTGGTCGGCGCCGTCGCTGCCGGGCTGTGCGTGCTCGTGGGGGTCACCCACGACGACGGTGGGGCGCAGGCCGACCGGCTGGCGGCCAAGGTCGCCGGGCTGCGGATCATGGACGACGACGACGGGGTGATGAACCGTTCGGTGGTCGACGTCGGCGGCTCGGTGCTGGTCGTCAGCCAGTTCACCCTCTACGGCGACGCCGCCAAGGGCCGTCGCCCGACCTGGATCGCCGCGGCGCCGCCCGAACAGGCCGAGCCGCTGGTCGAGCGGGTCGTCGCGGCGCTGCGGGCCGAGGGGCTCGAGGTGGCGACCGGCCGCTTCCGGGCCGAGATGCAGGTCGAACTGGTCAACGACGGCCCGGTCACCCTGCTGCTCGAGGTCTGAGCGTGTCCGGCATCGAGGGCGACCGCTTCGGGTCCCGGGCCGACGACTACGCCCGGCACCGCGCCGAGTTCCCCGCGGCGTCGGTGGACCGGCTGGTGGCCGGCGGGGTCGGCCTGGCCGGACAGCGGCTGCTCGACCTGGGATGTGGCACCGGCACCCTCGCCCGGCAGTTCGGCGCCCGCGGCTGTCGGGTGACGGGCCTCGACGTGGACGGGCGGATGCTCGCGGCCGCCCGGCGGATGGCTGTCGACGACGGCGTCTCGGTCGAGTGGTGCGAGGCGCCGGCCGAGGACACCGGCCTCCCCGGTACGTCGTTCGACGCCGTGGTGGCGGCCCAGTGCTGGCACTGGTTCGACGGGGACGCCGCCGCCGTCGAGGCACGGCGGCTGCTCGTCGCCGGGGGGCTGCTGGCCATCTGCAACTTCGACTGGCTGCCACTGCCGGGCAGCGTGTCCGGGGAGACCGACGACCTGATCGCCGCCCACAACCCCTCGTGGGACATCGGGGGCATCCGGGAGCCGCTTCCGCCGGCCGTCGAGCAGGTTGAGCGGGCCGGTCTGGAGCTGTTGGAGACCTGGGTCGAGGACCAGGACGTTCCGTACCGGGCCGACTCCTGGCGGCACCGGATCGGGACCAGCGCCGGCATCGTGAACCTGTCGCCCGAGGCAGCGGCCGCCTTCGACGCCGACCTGGAGCGACTGCTGGCCGAGCGGTTCCCCGGCGACGAGGTTGTCGCCCCGCACCGGGTGTCGGTGCTCGTCGCCCGAGCGACCGCCCCGGTCGGCTAGGTCGCCCCTGCCGACCAGGAGGCGCGGGCCGGGCGCCGTCCGGGCTGGTGGGCGGCGGCGAGGCACACGAGGGCGACGAGCAGCATGGGCCACGGGCCGACCCGCGTCGCCCACGTGTCGCCGGTGCGGCGCTCGACCGTGGCGTGGAGCACGGCCTGCTCGGAGACGCCGGTGCGCTGGAGCACCCGGCCCTGGGGGTCGACGACGGCACTGAACCCCGTCGGGGCGACCTGGAGCACCCAGCGGCCCGTCTCGAGCGCCCGCAGCCGGCTGGACGCCACCTGCTGGGACTGCAGCACCGTCAGCCAGTAGCTGGCGCCGTTGGTGGGGTTGAGGAGGACCTCGGCGCCGTCGGCGGCGGCGTCGCGGGTGCGGTGCTCGAAGAACACCTCCCACGAGATGGCCACGCCGAGGCGGCCGATGCTGGAGTCGAGGACGGCGGGACCGGTGCCGGGCAGGACGTCGCGGGCCGGCAGGTCGGTCCCCGAGACCGCCTCGAGGAGGCCGCGGAACGGGACGAACTCCCCGAAGGGGACGGTTCGGACCTTGTCGTAGCGGTCGACGACCCGTCCGTCCGGCTCCATCGCCGTCGAGTAGTTGAGGTTCGCCGTGGCGATCGTGGGGTGGCGGTGGAACCAGCCCGGTACGAGGACGGCGTCGAGTCGACGGGCCTCGGCTTCGAGGGCGTCGGCGGCATCGTCGGCGTAGAGGCGGTCCGGCGACCGCACGCCGTCGGCAGGTTCGGGTGCCGGGTTGACGACGTTCTCGGGCCACACCACGAGGTCGACCGGTGTCTCGACGAGTCGATTGGCCTCGAGCTGCTTGGCGAACACGATGGCGGCCCCGGTCGGGGTGGCCCGGGTGCCCTGCGGTCCGCCGCCCTGGACGAGCGCCACGTCCAGCTCGCCCACGGGCTGCCCGGCAGGGGCCAGCGCGGCGAGCACGGCGGCGGCCGTGACGGCGGCGACCGAGCCGACGATGGCGGCGATCGATCCGGTGCCGGCACGGCGTCCGTCGAACAGTGCGGCCAGGCCGACGCCGACGACCACGACGAGGGCGGCCAGCAGCAGTGGGCCGCCGACGCGCACGACGGGGGCCAGCGGGCCGGCGGCCTGGCCCATGGGCAGGGTGGCCAGCGGGACGCCGCCGAACGGCCAGCTCCAGCGGGCGAACTCGCCGAGGATGACGACGCCGACCAGGCCGATCCGGCGACCGCGGCCGGCGGGGAGTAGGGAGGCGCCCAGGCCGAAGTAGGCGCTGTGGAGGGCGTTGGCGATGAGCCAGCCGGGCGGGGTGAGGTCCCACATCCAGACCGTGCCGGGGAACAGCCAGGCGGCGGCCACACCGGTGGTCCGCCAGAAGCGGCGTCGGGCCGGCTGCCCCTCCAGCAGGCGGTCCAGCAGGGCGATCCCGACGAAGGCGGTCGGCCACCACCCCCAGGGGGGAACCGAGGCGGCCAGCAGCAGGCCGGCGAGCACGGCGGTGACGACGGTGCGGGGCCCGGACGGCATGGTGTCAGCCCAGGCGGGGGCCGAGGCGCTGGATGCCCCGGACCGAACCCACGCCGCGGATGTCGACCTCCTCGACCTCGAGCACCTGCATCCAGTCGGGCAGGTAGTCGACGTCGCAGCTGGCGAGGATCTCACCGGGCTCGGCGACGCTGCACAGCTTGGCCGCCAGGTTGACCGGCTCGCCGATGTAGTCGTCGCCCTCGAACAGCAGGGCGATGCCGGTGGCCAGTCCGGCTCGGACCTCGACGCCGGCCTCCTTGAAGTGCGAGATGACGTGCCCGCCCCAGGCGATGGTGGGGGTGGGCTCGGTGCCGACCATCATCACGCCGTCGCCCAGCCACTTGGCGACCCGCACCCCGCGCTTGGCGGCGACGTCACGGGACACCTCGCGGAACTCCCCGAGGCGGTCGACGGCGGCCAGTGGGCCGTGCTCGCTCGTATAGCGGGTGAAGCCGGAGAGGTCGGCGAAGCAGAAGGTCCGCTCGATCTGCAGGTAGTTCGTGGCGGGCAGCTCGTCGGGGTGCTCGGAGCCGGTCCCGGGGCGCGCCTCGGCCCATTCGTTGGCGGGCGTCGTCTGGGGTGCCATGCCCCCATCGAACCATGCCGGGGCCGGGAAACCTGCGCTCCCGGCGGGATTCCCCCGGATTCCAGCCGGATCGACCTCAGGCGACGGCGGCCGCCGCCTCGGCGCCGGACCGGATGCACGCCGGGATGCCCACGCCGTGCCGGAAGGCGCCGGCCACCGCCAGGCCGGGGGCGGCTTCGGCCAGGCGCTCGTCGACGGTGGCCATCCGGTCGAGGTGGCCGGAGGCGAACTGGGGGAGTGAACGCGGCCAGGGCGACAGCCGGACGGCGGCCGGGGGCTGTTCGATGCCGATTGTGGTGGCGAGGTCGCGGGCGAGGGCCCGCTGGAGACCGTCCCGGTCGAGGCTCAGGTGGCGGTCGTCGTCAATGCGTCCCGCCGACACGCGGAGCAGGCAGCGGTCGCCGTCGTCGAGGTGCGCCCACTTGCTGCCGGCGAACGAGCAGGCGGTCATGAGCAGTCCGGCGTCGCGCGGGACGAGGAAGCCGCTCTGGTCGCCGGGGGCCGCGAAATCGTCCCGGCGGTAGGCGAACGTGGCGAGCACCACCGAGGCGTGGGGGATGGCGGCCAGGTGGTCGGCGGCCTCGGCATCGACGGGGGTGAGGAGGTCGCCGGCGACGTGGGCGGGAACGGCCAGGACGACGGCGTCGGCGACCTCGACACCGTTGTCGGTGCCGACCAGCCAGCCGGCGCCGGTGCGTCCGATGCCGGTGACCGGCGTGCGGAGGCGGAGCCGGTCGCCCAACCGGGTGGCGAGGGTGTCCACGAGGCGCCCCATGCCCGCCGGGTGGGTGTTGAACACCGGCGCCGACGGGTCGGCCTGCTGCTGTGCGGCGCGGAGTGCGGCGAGGAGCCCGTCGGGGTGGCGCGCTGCGGCGAGGAGCTGTGGCGCCATGACCGTGCAGCTCAGGTCGTCGGCCCGTCCGGCGTTGACGCCGCCCAACAGGGCGTCGACGAGCCGTTCGAAGACGGCGTCGCCCACGCAGGCTCGGACGACCTGCCCGACGGTCGGGTCGCCGTCGGGGATCGGCGTGTCGGGCCGCCCGTCGCCGGCCAGGCGCTCGAGTTCCGCAGCCGGGAGCGTGCCCGGGGCGACGCCGGCCGGGTCGAGGGGGATGCCGAGCACGTTGGGCGACGGCAGCGGGCGGAGGGCGCCGTCCAGCCAGACCGAGGCGGTCCGGGCGGAGGGCGTGACCAACTCTTCGGCGAGGTCGAGTTCGCGGCACAGGTCGAGTGCCCAGGGGACCCGGACGAGGAAGGCGTCGGCGGCCTCGTCGACGGGGAGGCCGGCGAAGGGGCTGGTCCGGATGTGTCCGCCGGCGGCGTCGGCGGCCTCGAGGACGGTGAGGTCGACGTCGGGGTGGTCGGTGGCGAGGCGGTGGGCCGCCGAGAGGCCGGCGATGCCCGCGCCGACGACGATGACGCGGCGACCGGCCACGCTCAGTCCCCGGACCGGTGGGCGTGGACCAGGTCGGCCACGTGCCCGAGGATCCCCGGGTCGGTCTCGGGGAGCACCCCGTGGCCGAGGTTGAAGACGTGGCTGGGGTGGCCGCCGTTGCGGCGCAGCACGTCGGCGACGGCCGTCTCGACCGCCTCGACCGGGGCCAGGCAGGCGGCGGGGTCGAGGTTCCCCTGGAGGACGGCGTCGGGGCCGAGTCGCCGTCGGGCCTCGTCGAGCGGAACCCGCCAGTCGACGCCGACCACGTCCGGGCCGGCGGCGGCCATGAGGGGCAGGATTTCGCCGGTGCCGACACCGAAGTGGATGCGGGGGACGTCGAGGTCGGCGATCTCGGTGAACACCCGGCGACTGGCCGGCAGGACGTAGCGCTCGTAGTCGGGTGGGGCGAGGGCGCCGGCCCAGCTGTCGAACACCTGCAACGCCCGAGCACCGGCGGCGACCTGGGAGCGCAGCGAGGTGATGGCGAGGTCGGCCAACCGGTCGAGCAGGGCGAACCACAGGTCGGGGTCGCCCAGCATCAGGGCCTTGGTCCGGGCGTAGGTGCGGGACGGGGCGCCCTCGATCAGGTAGGAGGCGACGGTGAACGGCGCCCCGGCGAACCCGATCAGCGGGACCGGAAGCTCGGCGGCCAGCGACCGGACGGTCTCGAGCACGTAGGGCGTGTCGGCCTCGGGGTCGAGTGGCCGGAGCCGGTCGAGGTCGGCGGCTCGCTCGAAGGGCTGGTCGACGACGGGGCCGACGCCGGGCCGGACGTCGACGCCGAAGCCGATGGCGTGGACGGGGACGACGATGTCGGAGTAGAGGATGGCGGCGTCGGTGCCGTAGCGCCGGATGGGTTGGAGCGTGATCTCGGTGGCCAGTTCGGGGTCGGCGATGGCGTCGAGGATGCTGCCGGTGCCGCGGATGGCGCGGTACTCGGGCAGCGAGCGGCCGGCCTGGCGCATGAACCACACCGGGGTGCGGTCGTGGGGCAGGCCGCGGCAGGCGGCGAGGAAGCAGTCGTCGGTGGGGGTGCTGGCAGGCACGCTGCGACGCTAGCGACCGTCCACCGACTTGCCGTCAGGGAAGGCGCTGTCAGGGAGCGAGGCCGGCCTCGACCGCGCCGGCGGAGCCCGGCCACCTCCCGGATCAGAGTCCGGCTGTGCCAGGCCCGGCCGAGGGGGCCGGCCGGCCACGTGTCGAGGCCGCGGACGGCGGTCATCGACGACGAGACGACCACCACGTCGAGGCCGAGGGTCGCCAGCAGGTCGGCGTTGGTCGAGGAGTGGGCGCCGCCGTCCACGTAACGCCGTCCCGCCCAGGACACGGGCTCGAGGAAGCCGGGGACGGCGCATGAGGCCTGGACGGCGGTGCCCAGGTCGGGGTCGAAATCGTCTCGTCCGAACACGGTCCGCCGGCCCGAGTCGAGGTCGACGGCGCAGATCCAGGTGGGCCGGTCCGGCCAGTGGCCGGGGTGGACCTGCCGGGCGCGTTCGCCGAACATCGTGCCGTCGACGCCGCCCTCCGGCAGCAGGCCGGCGAGGGCGACGACCGGTCGGGGGCGTCCCCGACCGAACAGGCCCCGGGCGACCAGCAGCGGGTTGGCGGGGCGCCGAGAATCGGGCGGCGGTGGCGAGGTGGGGAGGTCGAACGGCGTGGTGATCCGGTCGACGATGGCCTGGCCGTCGGGGGAGAGCGTCCGGCCCGTGTAGTAGGTCCGGTGGTCGGCGGCGTCGAGTCCGGCCCGGAGCGTCGCGGCGGTGCCCGACCCGGCCGACGTGCCGACGACCAGGTCGGCGGCACGTGGGTCCCAGCCGGTGCCCTCGGCGAGGGCGGCCAGCACCCCGGCGTGGTGCGCGGCGGCGTGCATGCCTCCGGCGCTGAGGACGAGTCCGACGGTCACCATCGGGCCATCGTCGCACGCCGGGGGCGCAGGTGGCGCGAGGGGCGGCTGCGAGGCGGCCCGGTAGACTCGCTGTTCGGCCAAAACGGGTCCGGGCCCTCCCGGACCCCCGAGCCCCCCGGTTTCCCCGGTTGGCACCCTCCACCGAACCACCAGGAGCGTCGGAGACGTTGCACCCCGAACTCGTCGCGGAACAGGACTACGTCGACCGGGCGTACGCCTTCCTCGAGGCGGCCCGGGATCGGGCCCGCGAACTCACCGGCATGGTGCAGGTGGGGCGCGGCGGCACCAACCAGGCCCGCTTCGAGCGCGAGGCCATCTGGGACGCCGTGGCCGCCCGCCTGGACCGCCTCGAGATGGGCGATGCCGCCCTCGTGTTCGGCCGCATCGACCAGGAGGCTGATGGGACGACCGGCGGCGGTCGCTACTACATCGGCCGTGTCGGCGTCTGGGACGACGACCAGGAGCCCGTGGTCGTGGACTGGCGTGCCCCGGTGGCGGAGGCCTTCTACAGGGCGACGGGCCGCATGCCGATGGGACTCGAACGTCGGCGCCACTTCGTGAGCCGCGGCCGGGAGCTTCTGGCCATCGAGGACGAACTGTTCGGGGACGTCGAGCGGTTCCGGGACGGCGACGGCCTGCGCGGCGAGGGTGCCCTGATCGCCGCCCTCGAGACGGCGCGCACGGGGCGACTGGGCGACATCGTCGGCACGATCCAGGCCGAGCAGGACCTCGTGATCCGGGCGCCGATGCCCGGCGTGCTGGCCGTTCAGGGCGGCCCCGGCACCGGCAAGACCGTGGTGGCGTTGCACCGGGCCGCCTACCTGCTGTACACGAACCGGTTCCCCCTCGAGGGACAGGGGGTGCTGGTTGTCGGCCCGAACCGGCTGTTCCTGGCCTACATCGAGCAGGTGCTGCCGTCCCTCGGCGAGGCCGGCATCGAACTGGCGACGCTGTCCGACGTGGTCGGCGGCGTCCGTGTCGACGACCGCCACGACGCCGAGTCGGTGTCCCGGCTGAAGGGCGACCTGCGCATGGTCAGGTTCGTGGCCCGGGCGGCCCGGACCCGCCAGCGGTCGCTGCGCCGCGACCTGCGGGTCGGCTACGGCGTGCAGTGGCTGCGGATCACCGTCGAGGAGACGGAGCGGATCGTGGCCGAGGCGCGTCGCCGCTTCCGCACCCACAATGCGGCCCGCCGCTATGTCGAGCAGGAGTTCTTCTCGACGCTGGCCGAGAGCGCCCGCGCCGACCTCGATCCGGGCGCCGTCCGGGAGCGCCTGCGCGGCGAGCTGCCGGTCCGCGAGGCACTGGAGTGGATGTGGCCGGTCCTGACGCCGGCGCAACTGCTGAACGACCTGTTCGGGTCGCGTGCGCTGCTGCGGGCTGCCGACTCGTCGCTCCCGGGCGGTGCTGGGGCCGCGGCCGGGCCGTCGGGAGCAGGACGCCGTCCGCACCTACGGCCACATCGTCGTGGACGAGGTCCAGGACCTCTCACCGATGGAACTGCGCATGCTCGAGCGGCGGTCCCTGAACGGTTCGATGACCGTGGTGGGCGACATCGCCCAGGCCACGGGCGCCTGGGCCCACGACGGCTGGGAGAGCATCCTCGACCACCTGCCCGACAAGCGGCCGTCGCAGCGGCACGAGCTGACCGTGGGCTACCGCATCCCCGGTCCGCTCATGGACCTCGCCGGCCGGGTGCTGGCCGTGGCCGTCCCCGACCTCACGCCGCCGGTGGCGGTTCGGGGTGACGGCGAGGAACCGCGGTTCGTGGCCGTGGAGGACGTGGCGGCATCCGTGGCGGAGGTCGTCAGCGAGGAGTCGGCGGCGGTCCAGAAGGGCAACGTGGCGGTGATCGTGGCGGCGTCACAGGTCGCCGAGGTCGAGGCGGCCCTCGAGGTGGCCGGCGTCGAGTTCGGCCGGCCCACCCGTCGGGGCCTCGACGCCCCGGTGGCGGTCGTCCCGGTGACGCTGGTCAAGGGCCTCGAGGTCGATGCCGCCGTGGTGGTCGAGCCGGCCCGGATCGTCGCCGAACAGGTGCAGGGCCTGCGTGCCCTCTACGTGGCGCTCACCCGGGCCACCCGCCGCGTGGCCGTCGTCCACGCCGAACCCCTCCCCGAGGCGCTCACCGACTGAGCGCTGCCCCACGGCGCCGCCCGCTGTCACACCCGGCCCCTACCTTCGGGACCGGCGCTTCCCCCGAGCCGTCCGGCGCCTTGCCGGCCAGGACCCGAGGAGGAAGGATGACGGTGGATGAACGGGATCGGCAGACGCTGCGAGAACAGCTCGAGGTGGTGCTGGGCGACCAGCCGGCCGGCGTCCTGATGGAACTGCTCGAGACGCCTGGCAGCGACGACCTCGCCCGCCGCAGCGATGTCCTGGCCATCGGCGCCCGTCTGGAGGGCATCGAGGCGCGCCTCGACCGGATGGACGCACGTCTCGACCAGATGGAACGTCGTTTCGACCTGGTCGACGCCCGCTTCGAGAAGGTTCAGGCCGTGCTGACCCTGAAGTCGGCGGAGGCCTCGAAGACGACCGTCTTCACGGGAATCGCCGTGGCGATGAGCAGTTGGGGGCTGCTGTTCGCCGCCCTCGGATTCAGTTGAGCGGTTCCGGCCCGGGGGCCGCCTACTCGTGCGAGATCGCCCGGAGCACGTCGAGGCGGGCGGCGCGCCGGGCGATGAACGTCTCGGGCAGTGCCGCCGTGGCGGCCAGGCCGAACAGCATGCCGATGGCCACGCCCAGCAGGCCGCCGAACAGGGCGATGATCACGGCCTCCCACCGGACCATTCGCCGCATCTGCCGGCGTGTCATGCCGACGGCCCGGAGGAGCCCGAGCTCGCGTGTCCGCTCGTACACCGACAGAGCGAGTGTGTTGGTGATGCCCAGCACGGCGATCAGCAGCGACAGGCCGAGGAACACGGTGATGATCGAGAGCAACTGGTCGAGCTGGCTCTCCATCGCCTGGCGGAGTTCGTTGCCGTCGTTCACGTCGGCCTGTGGGTAGTCATCGGTGACCGCCTCGACGACGGCCCGGGCGGCCTCCCGGTCGGCGACTACGGCATAGGCCACTGACATCGAGTTGTCGGGTGCCCGCGGGAGGAAGCGGTCGAAGGCCTCGTTGTCGATGAGCCAGTTGCCGAACATGGTCGAGTCGTCGAAGACGGCGCCGACGCTGAACGGCTCGGTGTGGCCGCCCGGGAAGGACACGTCGACCAGCGAGCCGACGCCGACGTCGAGGTCGGCGGCCGGGTCCTCGTGCAGCAGCAGGGAGAAGTCGGCGCCGCCCCCGGGAGGGTTGGCCGGGTCGCCGTCGACGATGCCGAGGTCCATGTGCGCGGCGATGCGGGTGAGGTCGGCGCCGCCGACGTCCTTGGCGCTGCCGTCGATGACCATGCCGCCGAGGGCGAAGCGATAGACGGCGGTGGAGGCGATCAGGTCCGGGTGGTCGACCTCCAGTTCCAGCAGCCGCGCCGAGAGTTCGTCGGGCAGGCCGCCCATCGGGTCGAACGACGCCGTGTAGACGAACAGGTCGGCCTCGACGCTCTCCTCGAGGGCCTTGACGAAGGTGGCCTTCATGGAGTCGCTCACCACGGCCGCCATGGCGACGAGGGCGAGGCCGACGGTCAGGGCGGCGGCGGTGGCGGCCGTGCGCCTCGGCGCCCGTCGGGCGTTCTCCCGGGCCAGCCGACCCGGGATCCGGAAGAGCCGCTGGATCGGCCGTCCCAGCAGGTCGGCCACCGGCCTGGCTACGACCGGGCTGAGCAGGTAGATGCCGGCGAAGGTGCCGAGGGCGCCGACCCCGAGGCAGGTCAGCAGCGGCCGGGTTTCGAGGTCGGCGGTCATGCCGACGGCGAGGAGCACCACCCCCGCCAGTGCGGTGAGGCCGCCGACCTGGAGGCGGCGCCGGAGCACGGTGGGCGTCAGGCGCACGTCGTCCCGGAGGGCGGCGACCGGGGGGATCGACCGCACGCGACGCGACGGCCCGATGGTCGACGCCACCGTGGTGCCGATGCCGACCAGGGCGGCGACGACGAGTGTGCGGGGCCGGATCGGCAAGCTTCCGGGGACCTCGCCGAAGCCGGTGGACACGAGGACCCAGCGCAGCAACAGTGCCAGCAGGTAGCCGCCGACCACGCCGAGGACCGTCGCGACGGTTCCGATCACGAGTCCCTCGAGTCGGATCGAGCGGCTGACCTGCCGGCCGGTGGCGCCGAGGGCGCGCAACAGGGCCAGCTCGCGAACCCGCTGGCCGAGCACGATCGAGAACGTGTTGTTGATGATGAAGGTGCTGACGACGACGGCGATGACGGCGAACGCCAGCAGGACCGACGAGATGATCGTGATGAACTGGTCGAAGTCGGAGCGGGACTCCTCGACCTGCTGTTCGCTGGTGGCGACCTCCAGCTCGGCTTCGAAGAACGGGGCCGCCAGTGCCTGCACCTCCTCGGGCATGGTCGCCAGTTCGGCGAGGAAGGCCGCCGTGGCGGTGTCGAGCTCGGCCTGGATCGCCGCCTGCACGACGTCCCGGTCGGCGCCCTCCTCGACGCCGACGTCGATCTGGTCGAACCGGCCCTCCATGTCGAGGAACTCCTGGGCCGTCAACCGGTCGAAGGCCGAGATGTTGGCGCCGACCGACTTGTTCTCGTCGGGGGACCCGAAGTTGACGAGGCCCACGAGGTGGAAGTCGCGGAGCCCCGTGGGGCCGCTGACCGCGTACGTGGCGCCGACCGTGAAGCCGTGGTCCCCGGCCGTGCGGGTGTCCAGCACGAACTCGGGCACCAGGTCGGGGTCGTCGAGCGAGCCCAGCCGCTCGGGGGCACGCCCCTCGACCACGAAGAGCTGCGACAGTCCCGGCACCTCGGAGTAGATCATCCCGAACTGGGGGGCGCCCCGTGTCGGCACCGTCGTGGCCTTCTCGTCGCCGGTGGCGGGGATGACCGGGACGACGTTCCACATCACGATCCGTGGGTCGACGGCCCGAACGCCCTCGACGCCGGCGACGACGGCCTCGATCTCCTCGGGGACGGGGAGGGCGTTGAGGCGGTCGCCCTCGCCGAGCGTGGTGCGGACGACGAGGTCGAGCTCGCCGGTGATGTCGGTGGCCAGATCGTCGAAGGTGTCGCGGATCTTGTCGGTGAGGAAGAACGATGTCGACAGGAAGGCCACGCCCAGCACCACGGCCAGGGTGGTGAGGGCGTAGCGCAGCTTGCGCCGGGCGATGTTGCTGAGGGTCAGTCGGAACACGTGGTGTGGGAGGGGTCCGGCCGGCTCAGCCGCCCAGTTCCTTGATGCGGTCGAGGATGGCGTCGGCGTCCGGGTCATCCAGCTCGTCGACGATGCGGCCGTCGGCGAGGAACAGCACCCGGTCGGCCCGGGCGGCGGCGCCGGCGTCGTGCGTGACAATCACGAGGGTCTGGCCCAGGTCGTCGACCGCCTCCCGCAGGAAGTCGAGAACCTCGGCGCCGGTCGTCGAGTCGAGGTTGCCGGTGGGCTCGTCGGCGAAGACGATCGACGGCTTGGACAGCAGGGCCCGGGCGATGGCGACGCGCTGCTGCTGGCCACCGGAGAGCTCGTCGGGTCGGTGCCCGAGGCGGTCACGCAGGCCGGTCGAGTCGACCACCCGGTCGTGCCACTCGGGGTCCGCCGAGCGGCCGGCCAGGGTGAGCGGCAGTTCGAGGTTCTCGGCGGCGGTGAGGGTGGGGAGCAGGTTGAAGGCCTGGAACACGAAGCCGATGCGGTCCCGACGGAGGAGGGTCAGGTCGCGTTCGGACAGGCTCCCGATCTCGGTGTCGCCGATCCAGGCGGAGCCGTCGGTCAGGTCGTCGAGGCCTGCCGCGCAGTGCATCAGGGTCGACTTGCCCGATCCGGAGGGTCCCATGATGGCGGTGAAGCGGCCCTTGGCGAACTCGACGGTGACCCCGTCGAGGGCGTGGACCGCCGTGTCGCCCGAGCCGTAGACCTTGCGGCCATCGACGACGCGGGCCGCCGCGGCGCCCGTTTCGATGGGCGCGCCGGCGGAGGTGGGTGCAGTGGTGCTCATGGCTGGCAGGCTAGGCGTGGCGGGGCGAACGATGCCCAGCGGCGGGCGCCTGGAAGGAGCCGACGTGACGGATGACCGTAGGGTGCGCCTCCGGCCCGGCACGTCCGGCGACCTGCCGGCGATCGAGGGCATGAACACTGCGGCGGTGCCGGCGGTCAACGAACTTTCGGCCGAGGAGGTGGCGTGGTTCGCGGAGGCCACCCACACGTTCCTCGTGGCCGAGGTGGGGGGCGTGGGGGACGGGCCGGACGGGGCGCCAGCTCCGGCCGGCTTCCTGTTCGGCCTCGAGGGGCCGGGGATCGACTACGCCAGCGCCAACTACCGGTGGTTCTGCGAGCGGTACGAGCGGTTCCTCTACGTGGACCGCATCGTGGTCGATCCGCCGGCCCAGGGCCTCGGGGTCGGTCGGTCGCTCTACGAGGCGTTCGCCGTCCGGGCCGACGGACAGTCACACCTGTGTGCCGAGGTCAACGTGCGGCCGCGCAACGACCGCTCGCTCGCATTCCACGAGGCGTTCGGTTTCCGGGCGGTGGGCGAGCAGGAGACCGGGAGCGAGGGGAAGCGCGTCCGGATGTTCGCGCTCGAACTCTGAGGGTGCGCCGATCCCGGCTATTCGGCGACGAGGACGGTGCCGGTCGGTCGACGGCCCTCGGCACCGCAGGACCAGCACGGCTCGGCTGGTCGGCCCCGCCATGTGACCTCGCACCGCGGACACGTGAGCGTCATGGTTTCGGGTGGCTCGAGGAGTGCCGCCCGGAGCGTGGGGACCTCGTCTCCGAGGAGGTACCGCATCGGCTCGGCGGGCACGGGGGCCATGCGCGGCACCCTAACCACCCGGCGCGGACGCCCCGGTGGACCCTCGGCCCCGGCCTCCGTTTCCCTGCTCCGGGGCAAGCGGCGCCGCCGCCCGTAGCCTGTGCCACCGTCCCGCCGCCGTGGTGGGCCCACCGACGACCCCCGAAGACGAGGACCTTGCGCATGCAGTTCGACAGCCCCCCGGAGATGGAGATCGACGCCGACACGACCTACGTGGCCGAGATGGTGACGTCGATGGGGTCGATGACCATCCACCTCGACCCGGCACGGGCCCCGAAGACCGTCAACAACTTCGTCTTCCTCGCCCGTCAGGGCTACTACGACGGCGTCATCTTCCACCGGGTCATCAACGGCTTCGTCGCACAGGGCGGCGACCCGACCGGCACCGGTCGGGGCGGCCCCGGGTACCGGTTCGAGGACGAGCTGCCGGCCCCCGGGCGTTACGAACTGGGGTCGCTGGCCATGGCGAACGCCGGGCCGAACACCAACGGCAGCCAGTTCTTCATCATCACCGGTCCCAGCGGTGTCGGCCTGCCGCCGCAGTACTCGCTGTTCGGCCAGGTCGTGAAGGGCCTCGACGTGGCGGACGCCATGCAGCAGGTGGCGACCGGTCCCGGCGACCGTCCCCTCGAGGACATCGTGATCGAGTCGGTCACGATCAGCGAGGCCGCGTAGCGGCTGGTAGCGAACAGGAGCGAGACATGGCAATCCAGCGCGTGGGAATCGTGGGCGGCGGCCAGATGGGCGGCGGCGTCGCCGAGGTGATGGCCAAGGCCGGCCTCGAGACCGTCGTCCGGGAGGTCGATGCGGCCGCAGCGGAGCGGAGCCGCTCGGGTATCGAGGGTTCGTTGGGCCGGGCCCTCGATCGGGGGAAGCTGGACGAGGCCGGTCACGCCTCGGCGCTCGGCAACTTGTCGTTCACCACCGACCTGGAGGAACTGGCGGGCTGCGACCTGGTGGTCGAAGCCGTCGTCGAGGACTTCGACCTGAAGGCGGCCCTGTTCGCCGACCTGGACCGGATCGTCACCTCATCCGACGCCATCCTCGCCACGAACACCTCGTCGATTCCGATCATCGACATCGCCATGAGCACCGGGCGGCCCGAGCACGTGGTCGGCCTGCACTTCTTCAACCCGGCGCCGGTGATGAAGCTGGTCGAGGTCATCCCCTCGGTGCGGACGTCGCCCGAGGTGGTCGAGCGGATCTCGGCGTTCGCCACCGAGGTCATCGGCAAGACGGTCGTCGCCGCCAAGGACCGGGCGGGCTTCGTCGTCAACATGCTGCTGTGCCCGTATCTCCTGGCCGCCATGCGCATGTTCGAGGCGGGGCACGCCACCGCCGAGGACATCGACACCGGCATGAAGCTGGGCGCGGCGCACCCGATGGGACCGCTGGAACTGAGCGACATGATCGGCCTCGACACGATGCTGCTGGTCGGTGAGACCCTGTACGCCGAGTACGGCGACCCCTCCTACGCGCCGCCGCCGCTGCTCAAGCGCATGGTCGCGGCCGGGATGTTGGGCCGCAAGACCGGCCGCGGGTTCTACGACTACGGCTGAGCCGGGGCGTCCGGTCCTCCGGGCGATGCGGCCGGGACGCGGCCGATCCGGGCGGCCAGCCCGGCCGCCACGAGGGCCAGTCCTGCTGCCAACAGGTGGAGGGCGAGGAACCGCCCGCCGCTGACGCTGTCGCCCATCAGGGCGGTGAGCACGGTGATGCCGAGTGCGGCGCCGATCTGCTGGAGCATGTTGAGCGAGCCGCCGGCGATCCCGAGGTTCTCGTCGCCGGCAGCGCGGGTGACGGCGTTGGCGACCGTGGCCCGGATGTAGCCGCTGCCGGCGCCGGACAGGGCCGCCCCGGCCAGGAACACGGGCAGCCACCGACGCTCGGCGCCGATGCCGGCGACCACCATGGCGCCGGCGAAGACGAGAATCCCGCTGACGGCGACGCGTTGGGCGCCGTGCTGCGGGTCGTGGGCGCCGCCCAGCCGGGCCGCCAGGGCGAAGCTCAGCGGCCGGGGGAGCATCAGCAGCCCGATGACCGTGGGCCGGTAGCCCCATCGGCGCTCGAGCAGGAAGGGCGCCATGACCATGGCACCCATGTAGCCGGCCTGCATGACCGCCTGGGCCAGCATCGGCATCGTGAACGCCGGCCGCCGCAGCAGCGTGGGTGGCAGCAGGGGGTGGGCGCTGCTTGTCTGGATCCGGGCGAAGAGTGCCAGTCCGATCGGGGCGACGAGGAGGCCGGTCAGGACGGCGGGATGGTCCCAGCCCCAGGCGATTCCGCGGTTGACGCCGAGAAGGAGGCCACCGACGCCGGCGCCGAGGCTGGCCGCCCCGGACAGGTCGAAGCGGACGCCCGGGCGGGCCTCGGTCTCGGGGACGACGGGCAGGGCGGCGAGGAGGGCGAGCAGCACGATGCCGCCCTGGACGGCGAACAGCATCCGCCAGCCCAGCCATTCGATGAGCGGCCCGCCGGTGACCACGCCGAGGGCGGGCGACAGGGCGATGACGCCGGCCCAGATGCCGAGGGCGCGGGAGCGCTCCCGCCGGGGGTAGGTGGCGATGATCATCGCCATGGCGGAGGGCCCGGCAGCGGCCTTGGCGGCCTGGGCGAGGGTCCGCAGCACGATCAGCGACGTCGTGTCCCAGGCCAGGGCGGTGGCGAAGGCGAGGACCGTGCCGATGGTGAAGCTGGTGAGGTAGGTGCGCCGGTGCCCGTAGAGGTCGCCGATCTTGCCGGCGATGGGGGTGGCGACGGCGAACGCCAGAAGGGGCGCGGCGATCACCCACGCGATGGTGTCGTCGGTGGTGCCGAGGTCGTCGGCGATGCGTGGCAGTGATGCCGACAGGACCGTGACGGGGTAGCTGCCGGAGGCGGCGCCGAAGAGGGTGACGACGAGGACGAGGCGCCGGTAGTCGGGCCGGCGGGCGAGTCGACGGCGTAGGCGGGGGAGGCCGTGGGGGGACGATGGGTCGGCGTGTTCGGGCGGCGGTCCCGGGGGGTCGTCGTGCATCTGGCCCGACCCTACGTGCCGGGCAGTCGCGGTTTCCGGCCGGCCGGCCGCACGCGCCGGACAAGCCGTGCCTCCGACCGGCAGCGGTACGGTCCTGTGCCGTGCCGGAGCCCGACCAGCAGCACCAGTCCGCCCCGATCGGGATCGTGGTCAACCCCCGGGCGGGCACGGACGTTCGCCGGGCGACGGCCGCCGCCACCCGGGTGACGCTCGAGGAGAAGATCAACGTCGTCCGCCGGGTGGTGCTGGGCGCACGCGAGTCGGGGGCGTGCCGCTTCGTGGTCCACCACGACCCGCACCGGATCGTCCGACGCGCCACGGACACGATCCGTGGGATCCAGCTGGAGTGGGTCGGCGGCCCGGTGTCGGGTTCGGAGCAGGACGCCGTCGATGCGGTGCGGGCGATGCGGGAGGCCGGGTGCGCCGTGGTCGTGGTGCTGGGCGGTGACGGGACGAATCGGGCGGCGGCCCTGGCCTGGCCGGACCTCGTGGTGGTGCCGCTGTCGACCGGCACGAACAACGCCTTCCCGGTGTTCGTGGAGGCGACGGTCGCCGGGGCGGCGGCGGGGCACCTCGCCGTGGGGCGCGTGCCGGTCGACGAGGCGGCGCCACGGGCGAAGGTGGTGCGGTTGCGCCTCGAGGGCGAGCCCGAGGGGTCGTCGGACGAGTTGGCGCTCGTGGACGCCGTGGCGGTCGACGACCCGTTCGTGGGGTCCCTGGAGCTCTTCGACCCGGCGACGCTGCGCCTGGCGGTGCTCAGCCGGGCCGACCCGGCGGTGGTGGGCTTCTCGGGCGTGGGTGGCCTCCTCGACCCGGTGTCCCCGGACGAGGACGCCGGCCTGCTCGTCCGATTCGGGCTGGTCGGCGGGTGTCAGCGCGTGCTGCGGGGGCCGACGGCGCCCGGCCACTACGAGGACCTGGGCATCGCCGAGGTCCGCCGGCTGGTGCTGGGGGAGGAGGTCGTCATCGAGGGCCCGCTTCTGCTCGCCCTCGACGGCGAGCGCAAGCGCCGCCTCCACGACGGCGCCCGGGCGGTCGCGACCGTGCGGCGGGACGGCCCGCGGGTGGTCGACGTGCGTGCGGTGATGCGCCGGGTGGCGACGCCCGGCTAGCCGCGCCAGTCGGTGAGCAGGGCGGGGAGTTCGGCCAGTGAGTCGAGCACCGGGAAGTCGTGGCCGTCGACGTCGTCGGCGTGGACGGTCTCGAGGGCCCACGTGGTGTGGTGGGGGACGTGGACGGCCCGGCCGCCGAGGGCGAGCACGGGCAGGACGTCGGAGGGCACCGAGTTGCCGACCATCACGAAGTCGGCTGGGGTGATGCCGTGGCCGTCGAGGACGTCCCGGTAGGCCTCGGCGGTCTTGTGGGCGACGACCTCCACCTGCCAGAAGTGCCCGTCGAGGCCGCTGGCGGCCACCTTCCGGAGTTGTTCGCCCGGGTCGCCCTTGGTGATGACGAGGAGCCGGTGGTCGGCAGCGAGTACCTCGAGGGTCTCGGCGACGCCGGGCAGGGGGTCGACGGGCGCCTGGAGCATCCAGCGCCCCCAGTCCAGGATGGTGCCGATCCGGTCGGCGTCGCAGGCGCCGTCTGAGAGTGAGATCGCGGTCTCGACCATGGACAGCACGAAGCCCTTGATGCCGTAGCCGGTGACGGACAGGTTGGCCTTCTCAGCGGCGAGCAGGGCGGCGGCGGCCGTCTCGTGGTCGGCCCAGGGGGCGACGAGGTCGAGGAAGCGGTCCTCGGTCTGGCGGAAGTGGGCCTCGTTCTCCCAGAGGGTGTCGTCGGCGTCGAGGCCGAGCACGGGGAGGTGATCCATCCAGCCAAGGCTAGGGCGCAGGTGAGACGAGGCCCGTCCCCTTCTCGCCCGGGGGTGTCCCCGATCACGGCGGGTGCCGGCACTACCGTTTCCCCCCATGCGCACGTACTGCATGCGATCGGCGTGCCGCGGCCATGCCGAGGCGCTGGTGTCGCTGAACGTGGCCGAGCGCACCTTCACGGTGCGGGACCTGGCGGAGGTCGACGGCCCCGGACGGGTGGTGTTGTGCGAGATGCACCTCGACCGCCTGCGCGCGCCGGTGGGTTGGACGTTGCACGACGAGCGCACCGGCGGGGACCTGGTGGCCTTCCCCGGAACCGGCGGAGCAGCCACCGGCTCCAACGTGGCGGACCTGATCGAGGCGCCGACCCCGCGGGCCGTTGACGCTGCCCTGCACCCGCTGGCCAGGGCCCGGAGGGAACGCGATCCCGAGGTCGAGCCGGTTCCGGCCCGCGCCGAGTTGGGCGTCGACCGGCATCCGGCGGCCACACGCCACGCAACGCTGGGGTCCGTCGGCCCCGTCGAGGATCTCGACGATTTCGACGACGAGCCGGGGTTCGTCGACGAGCCGCTGCCGCTCGACACCTTCGAGCCGGAACCCACCGCCTGACCGCCGGCGTGGCGGGTCCTGACGGCAGGCTCGGCCCAGCCCGGTCAGACCTGTGAGGCGCTGGGGCCTCGCCGCCGTCGGGCTTGCCGTCCTCGTGGCGGCGCTGTGGGTGCTGCTGCTGCGGGCACCACGCACCTCCCATCAGGGCCTCGACGACGCTGACCGGGAGTTGCTGGCCTCGGCCACGACCACGGCTCCACCGCCGGCCACCACCGCCGCACCCTCGACGACGGAGGCGGCCGCCACCTCGACGACCACGACCACCACCACGACGACCGAACCGCCGTTCACCGGCTGGGTCGACCCCGAGTCGGTGGGCAAGCCGTGGGGCGACGCCGTCGAGGGGGTGCTGACGTTCCGGGGGTCGCCGACGCGCAGTTGGCATGGCGAGGGGCCGGTGCCGTCGGACCCGGAGGTGGCGTGGCGGTTCCCCGACGACCGCATGTGCTCGATGACGTCGATCGGCGGCGTCGCCCAGGAGTGGTGCGGGATGGGCTGGACCGGCCAGCCGGCGGTGTTCGAGCGGGACGGACGGACCTGGGTGGTGTTCGGTGCCTTCGACGGGGCGATCCACTTCGTGGATGGCGCCACGGGCGAGCGGATCCTGCCGGACTTCCAGACCGGCGACATCGTGAAGGGCTCGGTCACCGTCGACCCCGACGGCTACCCGCTGGTCTACGCCGGGTCCCGCGACGACGAGCTTCGGGTACTGGCCATCGACCGGGATGTACCCGTTGAACTCTGGAGCCTCCACGCCTACGACGTGGGCCCCACCCGCTGGAACAACGACTGGGACAGTTCGCCGTTGGTGCTCGACGACCACCTGTTCGCCGGTGGCGAGAACTCCCGCTTCCACGTGGCACGGCTCCACCGCGGCTATGACGCCGCTGGGCTCGTGAGCGTCGCCCCGGAGCTGGTGTGGGACGTGGCCGGCTGGGACGAGGAGTTGGTCGAGGCGGTGGGTGGCAATGTCTCGATCGAGTCCTCGCCGCTGGTGCTGGGCGACGTCCTGTACTTCGCCAACTCCGGAGGTCTGGTCCAGGGCTGGGATGTCGCCGGGCTCCGAGACGGCGTCGAGCCGAACCGGGTGTTCCGGTTCTGGGCCGGCGACGACGTTGACGCCACGCTCGTCGCCGACGACGAGGGGATGCTCTACGTGGGCGTCGAGTACGAGCGTGGAACGGACCGGTCGCACGAGTTGGGCCAGGTGCTCAAGTTGGACCCGTCCCGTCCCGACGACCCGCTGGTGTGGGCGTTCGAGGACCGGCCGCACCTGGACAGCGGGGTGTGGGCGACGCCGGCGGTGTATGGCGACCTGCTGCTCGTGCCGACCGACGAGGGGAAGGTCCACGGTCTGGACCGGGTGACCGGTGAGGCCCGGTGGACGATGCAGTTGCCGGGCCCGACCTGGTCGTCGCCGACGGTCGTCGACGACGTGCTCGTCATGGGGGTCTGCGACGGTCGGGTGCTGGGCCTCGACCTGGCCGACCCCTCGGTCGAGCCGGTCAAGGGGTGGGAGGTACCGACCGGGGCGTGCGTCGAGGCGTCGGCGGCGGTGTGGCGCGGGACGGTCTACATCGGCTCCCGGGACGGCTACCTCTACGCCCTGCGCGACCCCGGCTAGCCGGCCGGATGGGAGGCGCCGGGTTACCGGCAGGTAGGTTCGCGGGGCTCGCCGCGACACCCCGGAGACGACCCCGATGCCCGAGATCACCGACGCCGACGTCCGCGAACTGACCCGCCAGCTGGTGGCCGACGTCCCGCCCGGCGAGGTGGACCAGTTCACGTTCCGGGGCGAGCAGTTCGACCGGGGCCTGGCCCTGGTGCAGTTCCCCGAGGGCCTGGGCGGCCTCGGCCTCGAGAGCCGTCGGCTGCAGACGGTGGTCGACGAGGAGTTGCGGTCCGCCGGCGTCACCTACCACGACCTCAACATCAACCCCATCGGCATCGGCATGGGCGCCCCGGTGGTGCTCACCTACGCGTCGGACGAACTGAAGCAGCGGCTGCTGCGGCCGATGTACACGGGCGAGGAGGTCTGGTGCCAGCTGTTCAGCGAGCCGGGCGCCGGCTCGGACGTGGCGGGCCTGTCGACCAAGGCGGTGCAGGACGGCGACGAGTGGATCGTCAACGGCCAGAAGGTGTGGACCACCCTGGCGCACGTGTCCCGGTGGGGGATGCTCGTCGCCCGCACCGACCCGGACCAGCCCAAGCACAAGGGCCTCACCTACTTCCTGCTCGACATGCGGTCGCCGGGCGTCGAGGTGCGGCCGCTGCACCAGATCACCGGTGAGGCGGAGTTCAACGAGATCTTCATGACCGACGTGCGGATCCCGAACGACCGGGTGTTCGGCGGCGTCGGCAACGGCTGGAACGCGGCGGTGACGACGCTCATGAACGAGCGGGTGGCGCTCGGCGGCGGCGTGCCGAAGAAGGGCGCCGGGCCGATCGGCGACCTGGTGCGCCTCTGGAACGAGCGCAAGGACACGATTGACCCGGCGAGGCGCACGGTGCTCCGGGACCGGGTGGCGGCGCTGTGGAGCGAGGCCGAGGCCCTGCGGCTCACCAACTGGCGGGCCCGCGAGAACTCGAAGGCGGGCAACCCGGGGCCGGAGGGGTCGGTCGGCAAGTTGATGTCGGCGGAGATGAACCAGCACATCTACGAGACGTGCATCGACCTGCTGGGTGTCGAGGGGCTGACCTACGAGGCCGGCTTCGACCGGAAGCGTCCCGACGGACTGCGCCTCACCGGCGGGGCGGGCACGAAGTACTCGTTCCTGCGGGCGCGGGCCAACACCATCGAGGGCGGCACGTCCGAGGTGATGCGCAACATCCTGGGTGAGCGGGTGCTGGGCCTGCCCGGTGACGTCCGGGTGGACAAGGGCGTGGCCTGGTCCGAGGTGCCGCGCAACTAGCGGGGCATCGGGCCTGGGCACGCCCCAG
>LUMJ01000071.1_pt1 | contig 35450 bp, 35 predicted proteins | sample 729631 | NCBI WGS metagenome assembly LUMJ01 (sample SAMN03860266, study PRJNA289734) | marine metagenome | biome: seawater column; feature: ocean; material: water; isolation source: Red Sea water column Station 22 - depth 500m | place: Saudi Arabia: Red Sea | collected 2011-10-15 | depth 500 m
CTGATAAAGAAACTCTAATAGTATCGCCTATTCCATCCATTAATAAATTACCTAAACCTATAGATGACTTAATGCTGCCAGGAACAAAACTTCCAGCTTCCGTGATACCTAAATGAAGAGGATAATCAATTACTTTCGAAAGTTCTCTATAGGCCTTTATAGATAAAAATACATCTGATGATTTAACGCTGACCTTAAGATTAAAAAAATCTAAATCCTCTATAATTTTTATGTTTCTAATTGCACTTTCTACTAAGGCTTCTGGACAAGGTTCCTTATGTTTCTCCAAAATATCTTTTTCTAGAGATCCTGCATTTACACCAATTCTAATTGAACAATTGTTATTTTTTGCTGCAGAAATAACTTCTTCAATCTTTTTTTTGTTACCTATGTTACCTGGATTAATTCTTAAACAACTAGCTCCATTCTCTGCCGCTTCTATTGCACGTTTATAATGAAAATGAATATCTGCAACTATAGGTGCGGTTGCATGTTTCACAATTTCTTTAAGTGCTTTTGTGGAATCTTCGTCTGGACAAGAAACTCTTACTATGTCTCCGCCTTCCTGAGAAATTTGATTTACCTGTTTAATTGTTTCTTTAACATTCTTTGTCAAAGTATTTGTCATAGATTGAACGGTTATTGGACTGCTGCCTCCAACTTTTACATTACCAACATTTATAACTTTCGTTTTTCTTCTAGAAATATCTCTAAATGGTCTTAAACTCATCTTTAATTGTCTAGCTTATATTCTTTATGAAGAGCCGAAATAGCTTTTTTTACAAATTTCTTTCCTATTAATACTGAAATTTTAATTTCTGATGTAGAAATAACTAAAATATTAATTCCTTTATTAGCCAATGTTTGAAACATCCTATAAGTTACACCGGGCGTAGTTATCATTCCAACACCAACAATTGAAACTTTTGATACATTTTTATTCACTATCAAATCTCTATATTTTATTTTTTTGTTTTGTTTTATGAGTTTTAAAGTTTTTAACAAATCATCTGATTTAATAGTAAAAGTTATATCAGTTTCCCTTTTATTGCCTGACGAAGTTTGAACAACCATATCTACATTAATATAATTTTGATAAAATGGTTTAAACACAGAAGCTGCTACCCCAGGTTTATCTTTAACTCCAACAAGAGTTACTTTCGCATCATTTTTGGTAAAAGAAACACCTCTAATATTTTTATTACTATAAATGTTTTTTTTCTTTGTGATTAATGTTCCTTTTTTATTTGTAAATGAAGATTTTACATCAATATCAATTCTATTTAATCTTGCATCTTGTAAAGAAGCTGGTTGCATAATTTTTGCTCCTAACGATGCCATTTCTAGCATTTCTTCATAAGAAATAACTTTTATTTTTTTTGCTTTTTTTAAAGTATTTGGATCAGTTGTATAAACACCATCAACATCCGTATAGATTATACATTTTTGTGCTTTAAAAAATTTTGCACACATAATTGCACTTGCATCTGACCCACCTCTTCCTAAAGTAGTTATTCTATTATTTAAATTAATACCTTGAAAACCAGCAATTATGGGAATGCCTCCGGATTGCAAAAATTTATTTATTTTTTTTTTATTAATTTGACTAATTCTTGATGAACTATGATTGCCTTCAGTAAATATTGGAACCTGCCAGCCCATCCAAGATTGAGACCTATATCCTAGATGATTTAATCTACCGGCGATCAATGCGCAGGACATTTGTTCTCCAGATGAAACGAGAACGTCGTACTCAGAAGCAATGAAATTATTACTTATTTTTTTTGATTTTTTTGCTAAATCATTTGTTACTCCACTCATGGCAGATGAAACGACAATTATTTTATATCTTTTTTTAACATAACTAATAATTATATTGGCTACTTTCTTAATTCTATCTACTGTACCTACAGAGGTACCACCAAATTTTAAAACAAGGATTTTCATTGAAAATGAATTTTTTATAAAAATTAAAATATATTGATAAAATACATCTTAATTGTAATGTCAACAATCAATCAATTATGAACACTGTAAATAAAAAAGAAATTCAAAAGTTTTCAAAAATTGCCAATGAATGGTGGGATCCAGAGGGAAAATTCAAGCCATTACACAAATTTAATCCCATTAGAATAAAGTATATTAAAGATAATATTATACAGAATTTCAAAATTAAATCTAAAAATGCTCCTTTAAAAGGATTAAATATTTTAGATATTGGATGTGGTGGAGGTCTTTTATCTGAACCAATGTGTAGACTGGGAGGCAAAGTCACTGCAATTGATGCTTCAAAAAAAAATATAGATGTGGCAAAGTTTCATTCTAAAAAAAATAAACTAAAAATTGAATACTTGTGTGCTTCCCCTGAAAAACTTAAAATTAATAAAAAATATGATGTAGTTCTTAATATGGAAGTAGTTGAACATGTTGAAGATATAAATTTATTTTTAAATAAAAGTTCACAACTATTACAATCAAACGGATTAATGTTTGTTGCGACATTAAACAAAACTTTAGAATCTTATATATTCGCTATAATTGGTGCAGAATATATTTTAAGATGGCTTCCTATTGGAACGCATGAATGGGACAAATTTATTGAGCCTTCTAAATTAATTGAATTAGCAAAAAATCACGGATTAAGATTAGATAAATTAGATGGAATGAGGTTTAATGTATTAACTAACCAATGGAAACTTAATAAAAATAAATCTGTGAATTATATAGCTATGTTTAAAAAGATTTAGTTTTCGTTATCATTTATCCAGGGAATCATTTCAGTTTCTATTCCCTCCTCTTTAAGTTTTTTAATTTCTCTTTGAGAAGCATTTCCATAGATACCTTTTTTTTTCTTTTTTTTGCTATAGTGAATAGATCTCGCTTCATATGTAAAGTTTTCACCAACATAATCAAAATTATTCTTAATAAATTTCTGATATTCTTTTATTTTCTTCCTGACTTCTTTATAGTTTTGTTCATCCAATGATTTTTTTTGTTTTTTTATATTTACTACACTTGGTGTCATTAAAGATTTATCAATATTTAAAGAATTACAAGAAGGACAATTCAAATAATTTAATTTTTTTAATTTTTCAAACTCTTTGGATGAAGCAAACCAGCTATCAAATAATTTAGAACAATTTTTGCAGGTTAACTTATATTTTATCATAATTAATATTTAGTAATTTATATTTAATATTCAATAATATACTAACTTCTATAATCTGAGTTAATTTCAATATATTTTCTTGTTAAATCCATCGTATAAGCGGTAAAATTTTTTTTGCCAACATTTAAATCCACAGTAATATCAATTTTTTCGTCTCTCATATATTCGGCCACTTCAATCTCATTATAAGAATTTGATAATTGTCCTTTCTCTACAATATTGAAGGATCCAAATTTTATTGACAGTTTATTAGGAATTAAATTTACATTAGCTTTACCTATGGCCATAATAATTCGACCCCAATTTGGATCTTGCCCTGCAATAGCAGTTTTTACTAGAGGAGAGTTTGCTATTGAAAAAGATATTTTTTTTGCATCATCTTCGGTTTTACAATTTATAGTATTTACTGTAATAAATTTAGAAGCTCCTTCACCATCTGCTGCTACTCTTTTTGCCAAATTCAACAAAACTGTGTGCAAACAATTATTAAATTTTTCTAATTTAGCATCATTGACATTATTTATTTGAGTATTATTTGCTTCTCCAGTTGCAAAAATTGAAACCATATCATTAGTACTAGTATCCCCATCGCATGAAATTGCATTAAATGTTGTCTTTATATTTTTCTTTAATAGCTGTTTAAGAACGCTGGAAGATATTGATAAATCAGTAAAAACAAAACCTAATGTAGTTGCTAATGAGGGATAGACCATTCCACTTCCTTTTGCAATTCCGTAGATTTTGATTAGCTTATTACCAACTTTACATTCCTCCATTGCTAGCTTTGGCTTAAGATCAGTTGTCAAAATTCCCATTGCCGCTTTCATCCAAATATATTTATTTTGTGTATGTTTTATTTTCTTAATTAATTCAGGAATAGAAACTTTAATTTTTTTAGTAGGGAAAGTTTCACCAATTGTTCCTGTACATGCAAATAGTATTTTTGTAGGTATTATTTTCTCAGGTTTTTCTTCATCTTCTTTTTGTTTTTCTGTTAACATATTTGATAAATCGTCTGCTAAGATTTTAAGTCCTTTAAAACCATTTTTGCCAGTAAATGCATTTGCGTTTCTAGTATTAACCAATAAAGCATTTATCTTTTTAGTTTTAATATTCAAATTCCATTTTATATTTTCAGAAATTAATTTAGATTGAGTATAAACAGATGCATAGGTTGCTCCTTTTCTGAAATAAAAAAGCACAAGATCATCTCTATGATTTCCATACAAGTTTGCGGTAGTTGTGGATATTGACACTCCATCTAAATGATCTAAATCCTGAAAATTACCCAATATAGAGTCTTTATTTCTAGAATAAAAAAAGTTGTTTATGTTAATAACCATGCTATTTAAAAATTTGATTTAGTTACTATATTAAACTGTAAAATTAATTTATATACCAATAAAATTATTAAATGTTAAATCCTTTAAATTTATTGTCAAAAATCATAAAATCAAGTAATCAAAGGGAACTTGATAGAATTCAAAAAATTGTAACTAAAATCAATAATTTAGAAAATAACGTAAATAAATTATCAGATGACGATTTTCCAAAAAAAACTAAGGAATTTAAAAAAAAAATAGACGAGGGAGTTTCTTTGAATGACATATTGCCAGAAGCTTTTGCGTTAGTAAGAGAAGCCTCTAAAAGAATAATAAATGAAAGACATTTTGATTGCCAAATCCTTGGTTCAGTGGTTATGCATGAAGGAAAAATTTGCGAGGCAAAAACAGGAGAGGGGAAAACAAATATGATTGTTTGTGCCGCTTACTTAAATGCTTTATCAAAAAAAGGTGTTCATGTAGTTACAGTCAATGATTATCTTGCAAAAAGAGATTGTCAAAACATGGGTAAGATTTATAATTTTCTGGGCCTTACAGCTGGTTATATCAACAATGATCAATCTGATGAAGAAAGAAAATATAATTATAGTTGTGATATTACTTATGCAACTAATAGTGAGTTGGGCTTCGATCTTCTCAGAGATCAACTTAGATTTTCAGCGGAGTCGATGGTTCAAAGAGGACATAATTTTGCAATAGTTGATGAGATTGACAGCGTCTTGATAGACGAAGCTAGAAGCCCTCTTATCATTAGTGGGCAAGCGGAGGATAAAACTATGCAATATCTTGCTGTAGATAAACTAATTAAAAATTTAAATCAAAATGATTTTGAAATAGATGAAAAAGATAAAAATGTTTTATTAACAAATAAAGGAATTGATAATGTAGAGAAAATTTTTTCTAACGCAGGTATTTTAAAAAATAATAATTTTTATGATCCAGAAAATTTAAGTCTAATTCATCTTGTAAATCAAGCTTTAAAGGCTAATCATTTGTTTCAAAACGGCAGAGATTACATTATTAAGGAAGGCCAAATAGTAATTATAGATGAACAAACTGGTAGACAATTGCCTGGCAGACGCTTTGGAGATTCGCTACACCAGAGCATAGAGGCAAAAGAAAAAGTTGAAGTTCAAGCTGAAAATCAAACACTTGCATCTATTACCTACCAAAATTACTTCAAACTATACTCAAAACTTGCAGGTTGTACAGGAACCGCTGTTACTGAATCTGAAGAATTTTTCGAAATTTATAATTTGCCAGTTATTGTAATTCCTACAAATAAGAAAATGATAAGAAAAGACTGGAATGATCAAATATATAGAACTGCAAAAGAAAAGGATGAAGCTATTGTGCAAAAAATCACAGAATGTAATATTAAAGGTCAGCCTATATTAATTTTTACAGCAAGTATAAATAAATCTGAGCATTACTCTCAATTACTTAAAAAAAAAGGAACCAAACATATAGTTTTAAATGCTAAAAATCACGAAAGAGAAGCAGAGATAATTGCAAATGCTGGCAAAAAATATTCTGTAATAATTACGACAAGTATTTCTGGAAGAGGTGTTGATATAAAATTAGGAGGAAAAACACCAGAGGAACAAAAAAATGAAAAAGAAGAAATTAAATCTTTAGGAGGGTTATTTGTAATTGGAACAGAAAGAATGGAAAGTCGCCGAGTAGATAATCAAGCACGAGGAAGATCTGGAAGACAAGGAGATGAAGGAAATTCTATTTTTTTTGTTAGTTTAGAAGATGATTTAATGAGGATATTTGGCTCTGAATCAATGAACAATATTCTTGAAAAACTAGGTTTAAAAGATGGAGAAGCAATCATGCATAAATGGATAGATCGAGCACTGGAGAGAGCCCAACAAAAAGTAGAAGCAAGAAATTTTGATATAAGAAAAACTTTGTTAAAATTTGATAATGTTCTAAATGACCAAAGGCATGTAATTTTTAACCAAAGAAATAGCATTATTAATAAAAAAGAAGCATTAAACTATGCTGAAGATTTTTTAGATGAAATAATTGCAAAATTATTAGATTTCAAAAGCAAGTTTCTGGTTAATCCAAAAAATAGCGATTTCATAACACAAACAAAATCAATTTTAGGTAAAGCTTTTGATGAATATGAAGCAAATTCTTTGATAGAAATGAAAAATGAAGATTTTTCAAGTAATATTAAGGAAAAATTTAAAGAAAAAAGAAATGAAAGAGAAAAATTATTAGGTAAAGAACATGCTGAAGAAATTGAAAAAAGAATTTTTTTGCAAATAATTGATGCTTCGTGGAAGTCACATATTCAATATCTTGAACAATTAAGAGGAGTTATAGGTTTAAGATCATACGGTCAGAGAGATCCTTTGATAGAATACAAAAAAGAAGCTTTCTTATTATTCGAAAATTTATTAAATAAATTAAAAACAGATCTAGTCACTATTTTACTGAATCTTAAAATTGTTGAGCAGCAACAAGAACAAATTAAATCACGCGCAGCTATTTCTTCAAATCCAAAATGTCTTTTAAACATAAATAAGGGCAAAAAAACCTCTAGAAATGAAAAATGTCCCGCCACAGGAAAAAAATTTAAACAATGCTGTGGTGCTTTACAATTGTAAAATAATTATAGCCAAAAAGATAATTGACAATAGTATTAAAAGATATTTTTTATTTTTCAAAATGTTAGTTTTAATATTATTCAACATCGATATTTTCATTGATAAATTTTCAGATACTCCAGAATAACTTGTAAAACCTTTAGTTCTACCAATAGATAAAAACTTGTTTTTTCTTTGCATTAAAATTTCATCTTTGTTCATATTTGCAAAAATTTCTAAATTATTTCTTAATGATGTTCTAACATTATCTAAAATTAAATCTCTATCTCTGTGAGCTCCGCCTACCGGCTCTGGAATGATTTCATCTATAATTTCTAAATTTAAGAGATCTTTAGAAGATAATTTCATAGCTTTTGAGGCTTCTAAAGTTTTTGTTGGATCTCTCCATAAAATTGTTGCACATCCTTCTGGTGAAATTACTGAATAAATCGCATTTTCTAACATTAACACTTTATTTGATGATCCTAATGCAATTGCTCCTCCAGATCCTCCTTCTCCAATGATTATCGATATTGTTGGGACTGTTAACTCCATACAGCACTCGATTGATTTTGCTATAGCTTCTGCTTGACCTCTTTCTTCAGCTCCAACACCTGGATAAGCTCCCGGTGTATCTATAAATGATATAACTGGTATTTTAAACTTATTAGCAAGTTTCATTAATCTAATAGTTTTTCTATAACCCTCTGGCCTCATCATCCCAAAGTTTCTTTCGATCCTAGAATCTAAATCTTCTCCTTTTTCCTGGCCAATAACCAATATCGATTTATTTTCAAATTTTCCAAAACCAGCTAGTACTGATTTATCTTCGCCATAATATCTGTCTCCAGAAAGAGGAATAAAATTTTCAAATATATTATCTATAAAGAATTTTGCTTTAGGTCTATCTTCGTGTCTAGCTACAAGTGTCGTTTGCCATTGATCAAGATTTGAATAAATATTTTTTAGTTTGTCATCAATTTCATTTTGTAATTTTGAAATTTTTTCTGTGTCTACTTCTGATAAACCTTCCTGATTATAGGGGTCTTTAAGCTGATTCAACTCATTTTCCAGGTCTTTTATATCAGTTTCAAAATTAAGATAATTTTTCATTAATAAAGTTATTTATTATAATTAAAAAAGGCAATAAAGTGTCTAAATTAATTAAATTTATAATTAATAATCGGGAGAGACTACTTAAATGTAGCGCCGAAGGAGCAACCACCCCGGAAACTCTCAGGCAAAAGGACCGTAAAATATTAACTCTGGAAAGAGACTAAATCTCGCCGAAGGAGAAAAAATCTCTCAGGCAAATAGACAGAGGGGGTTAAAGAGTTAATATGAAAAAAAAATATAAAATAATTAACAATCTATCCGTTTCAGAATCATTATTAAACTTTGTAAACAGCGAAATATTAAAAGAGACAAAAATAAAAAAAGAAAATTTTTGGAAAGGGTTTGATAAATATGTTCATGAACTAGCGCACAAAAATAAAGAACTATTAGAAATAAGAGAAAGATTACAAAAAAAAATAGACGATTGGCATAAAGATAGAAGAGGTGAAAAATTTGATGTAAAAAAATACACAAAGTTTTTAAAAAAAATTGGCTATTTAAAAAAAACTGGTCCAGATTTTAAAATCAAAACAAAAAATTTGGATACTGAAATATCAAGTATATGTGGTCCACAATTAGTAGTACCAATCTCCAACGCACGATATGCGCTTAATGCAGCTAATGCACGCTGGGTTAGCTTATATGATTCTTTGTATGGTACAGATGTAATTCCGGAAACACACGGGGCTTTGATAGGTAAAACTTATAATCCAATAAGAGGAAAAAAAGTTATAGAGCATTCCCGTAATCTATTAGATAAATATGTTCCCTTGAAAGATAAAAGCTGGAAAGACTTAACAAAAATTCCAGAAGTTAAAAACAATAAATTAAATTTAAAACTAAAAAAACCTAAACAGTTTGTGGGATATAATAAAAAATCAAATCACCTATCTTCACTTTTATTCGTAAATAATAATATTCATATAGATATTTTATTTGATCAGAGTGGAGAGATGGAAATTAATAATCCCGACGGAAATCAAGATAAAATTAAAATACACGATATTATTTTAGAATCTGCAATTTCAACTATTTGTGATCATGAAGACAGCGTTGCAGCAGTAGACGCTGAAGATAAAATTCTTGGGTACAAAAATTGGTTGGGTTTGATGAAAGGTGATTTAAAAGAAGAATTTGAAAAAAAAGGAAGAAAAATTTTAAGAAAATTAAATCCAGATCGAAACTATATTTCTCCTAAGGGTAAAAAATTTAAATTGCATGGAAGAGCATTATTACTAAATAGAAATGTTGGCCATCTTATGACTAATCCTGCTATTCTTTTAAAAGATGGTTCTGAATGCCCAGAAGGAATCCTTGATGCCTTTATTACATCTGCTGCATGTCTTCATGATTTAAAGAAAAAAGGAAACTCTAGGCTAAATTCTATTTATATTGTTAAACCCAAAATGCATGGACCTGATGAATGCACGTTTACTGACTTAATTTTTGAAAAAATTGAAAAGTTATTAAATTTAAAAAAATTTACAATTAAATGCGGAATAATGGATGAAGAAAGAAGAACTTCAGTAAATTTAAAAGAGTGCGTTCGGAATTTAAAAAATAGAGTTTTTTTCATAAATACTGGATTTTTAGATAGAACCGGAGATGAAATGCATACATCTATGGAAGCTGGACCTATGATTAAAAAGGGTGATATGAAATCTTCAACTTGGATTAAAGCTTATGAAAATAATAACGTAGATATTGGTCTAAGTTGTGGTTTTTCAGGGGTCGCACAAATAGGTAAAGGAATGTGGGCAATGCCAGACAAAATGGCCGATATGGTTGAACAAAAAATTGCTCATGTACAAGCAGGCTCGAGCACGGCATGGGTGCCTAGTCCAACAGCAGCGGCATTACATACTCTTCATTATCATGAAGTTGATGTATTTTCTAAACATAGAGAATTATCAAATAGAGAACCGGCACGACTCTCTGAACTTCTAACTATTCCAATTGCAGATAGGCCCAACTGGTCAATAGAAGAAATCAATAATGAATTAAAAAATAATGCTCAAGGCATTTTGGGATATGTAGTACGATGGATAGACCAATCTGTCGGTTGTTCTAAAGTTCCAGATATTAATGGAGTCGGTTTGATGGAAGATAGAGCTACACTAAGAATATCTTCACAACATATTGCTAATTGGTTGTATCATGGCATCTGCAGCAGGAAACAAGTTCTAGAAATTATGAAAAAAATGGCAAGTGTCGTTGATAATCAAAACATTAAAGATCCTGCATTAAAAGGATATTCGCCTTATAAAACTATGTCGGGCAACTTTGATAAGTCTATCGCATTTAAAGCGGCATGCGAACTTGTCTTTCATGGAAGAACACAGCCATCTGGTTATACTGAACCTATTCTTCATCTTAGTAGACTACTTAAGAAAAATTAGTCTGAATTATTTTCAATAGAACTTCTGTTTTTAAATGCAGAGAATAAGGTCCCATCATCTAGACTTTCAATTTCTCCGCCAACTGGCAAACCTTGAGCAAGTTTAGAAATAATTACATTAGTATCTTTTAAACTATCCTGAATATAAAAAGCAGTAGTTTGACCTTCAACGGTAGCACTTGTTGCTAAAATCACTTCTTCTATATTATCTTTTTTAACTCTCTCGACTAAAGAATTTATTAATAAATCTTCTTTTCGTTGACTATTAGATGCTGAAATTGTGCCTCCTAAAATATGAAAGTAACCTTGATATATGCTTGAATTTTCTATGCTCCACTGATCAGCAATATTTTCAACAACACAAATTTTGTTATATTTTTTTTCTACAATTTTACAATTATTATAACTGCATTCTATTGAATTAGATTTTAATGTTCCGCAAATTTTACATCTAGATATATTTTTATAAACTTCTGCTAATGCTTTTGCCATGGGCTTCATTAACTCTTCACGATTATTGATCAACCGTAATATAATTCGCTTTGCACTTTTTGGTCCAAGCCCAGGTAACTTGGAAATTAATTTAACCAAAGTATCTATCTCTGATATATTTTGCATTTATTAAGTTATAAAGGCCATTTAAAATTTGGAATGCCAAAACCACCGGTTGCTTTTGAAATTTCTTCGGTTGTTTTTGATTTTAATTGAGATTTTGCATTATTGTGAGCTGCTATGATCAAGTCTTCAATTATTGTTTTTTCTTCCTTTAAAATTTCAGACGATAATTCTAACTTCACCATTTCACCTTCTCCATTTAATGTCACCTTTGCTGAGTCACCACCAGACATTCCTACTACTTCAATTTGTTTAATTCTTTCTTGGCTTTCTTTCATTTTAGCTTCTAATTCTTTGGCTTTATCTAAAATTTTACTAAAATCAGTCATTTTTGTCCTTTATCTCTACATCTGCTAACTCTGCATCAGGAAATAATTCAATCATTTTTTTATATAATGTACTTTTTTTTGCTTCTCCTAATAGATTTTGTTTATTTTGTTTTTCAACCTGTTTTTTAGTTAGCGTACCATTTTTTTTTGAAAGTGTTATAATCCATCTTTTATTTGTCCATGCAAATAACTTTGTTGAAAGGTCTTTAATAAAATTTTTATCCAAGTTTTCATTGAAAGATATTTCAATTCTTTGATCTTCAAAACTAACAAGATTAGCATTAGTTTCTAATTCGTATTTTAATTTAATTTCTTTTTTTTGATTGCATATATTGATTAGATCGTCAAAATCTTTTATTTCAATTTTTCCTTTGACTTCATTTAATTGAGTTTTGGGTAGTGTTTTCTCCTCTTGAGAAATATTCTTGATCTGGCTAATTGTCTTATTTTTTATGTTTAAATTTTGATCATCTGTTGTTGTAAATAATTTATTCTGATCATTTAATTTATTACCTGAAATATTAATATTGTTAGTTTCAAGTATATTATTTTGCTTTACGTGTTTTAAATATAAAAGTCTAATTAAAAACATTTCTATTGAAAGATTTTGATTTGAAACAATGTTTAGCTCATCCATAGTTTTAATTGTGAACTGCCAGAATAACATCATAGTTTCTGAATTTACAGCAGCAGCAAGTTCAGAAATTTGTCTAAATTCTTCATCATTTAATGAAAAACTTGTCCCCTCTAATTTCAATGATGAGATATTTTTAAAATAGTAAAGAAGTTCTAAAAAATCATTAAGAAATATTTTTGGTTCCACTCCTTTGTCATATATAGATCGATATATTCTTATTACATTCTTTTCATTGCCTTCAAATAAATTCTTAAAAAGTTCAATTAAAGAACTTTTATCAAAATATCCAAAAATTTTCTGTGCATTGTTAAAATCTAATTCTTGTCCATCTGATTTACTAATTAATGCTCTATCTAATAAAGACAAAGCATCTCTTACAGAACCTTCAGAAATTTTAACAATTAATTTCAATACTTCGTCAGTTGCTTTACCTTTTTCTAAGTCTTTAACCTTTTTAATATACTCAAATAATTCTTTAGATTTTACTCTTGATAAATCGAACCTTTGACATCTTGAAACAACAGTTACAGGTATCTTTTTTAATTCTGTAGTAGCAAAAATAAATTTGAGATAATCGGGTGGTTCTTCTAAAGTTTTCAGAAGTGCGTTAAATGCGGCTTTTGACATTTGGTGAACTTCATCTACTATAAAAATTTTAAATTTTGCAGTAGTTGGCGGATATCGTGAAAATTCTATTAAGTCTCTTACATCATCCACGCCTGTCTTACTAGCTGCATCCATTTCCAAAACATCAATATGATTAGAATTTGCGATTGCTTCACAATTTTCACAAAAATTATTTTTACATAATTTTTCTACACCATTTTTGCAGTTTAATGCTTTTGCAACAATTCTTGCTATAGTAGTTTTGCCAACGCCACGAATACCATTAAATAAGTATGCGTTAGCAACTTTATTTAGTTTTATAGAATTGAATATTGTTTGAACAACAACTTCTTGACCAATTAAATCCTCAAAAACTTGAGGACGATATTTTAAAGCAAGTACTTGCGATTTTTTTAACATATTACCAATGGGGCCAACCAACCTGAAAAATAATGGCTGCCTTTGCTGGCTTTCGCCTCTGGAGGATTCACCTTATATCCACCTGGTTGACCCAGCTTTATTATATCAGGATAAATTTCTAATCTATAAGAAATTTAATTAATTTATTTTTTCCTAAATGGATCTTGTTTGAACACCCCTAAGAGTTGAAATTCAGTGCAGTGTAACTCTAAATCGCTTAGGGATTCGGCAATTTTTTTTTCTTCTATATGCCCATCAACTTCGCACAAAAACAAGTATGAAGAGAATGCGCCTTTCTCAGGAAAAGATTGAAGCTTTGTCATATCGCAAGATCTTACTGCCATACCAGATAGCGCCTGGTAAAGTGCCGCTGGTTTATTTTTTAACTTAAATAAAAAGGATGTTATATATTTTTCATTTTCTTTAAATTCTGGTTGGGCAATATCTTTTTGGAAAACTAAAAAACGCGTAAAATTTACTTTATCATCTTGGATATCAGATTTTAGAATGTTCAAACCATAAATTTCTGCACTAAGTTTTGATGCTATAGCTGCTTTGGATTTATCCTTTGTTAAAGAAACAAATTGTGCACTGCCCGCAGTGTCCGCCATGACATTTTCAATTAAATTATGTTTTTTAATAAAACTGGTTGATTGACTCAATGCTGCTGTATGTGAATATACATCCTTTATATCTTCTATTTTTGCGCCTGATAAAACTAAAAGATTATGATTTATTGGAAAGAAATGTTCTGCATAAATATTTAATCGGTATTTAAAAATTAGAAATTCGATATTTATATTACCAATTAGTTGGTTTTGTTCAGGTATAATTGCTTTTATGCTATTATCATTACTTGCTAATTGAAAACATTCATCAAACGTCTTGCATGCTATGGTCTCACATCCAGAATAATTCTCCTTTGTACAGCTTTCGCTATAACTTCCTGATATTCCTTGATAGGCAATTTTCATAAATTTTAATCTTATATTCTATTATTTTTTTTTTCCAACAAGTTCTTTACCTTTTGATAATCTAACCAGTTGTCTACGCCAATAGGCGATGTTTTGGCTAGCACTACGTCTATGTCAATATTATTTTCTAGAGCTCTAAGTTGTTCTAATCTAAATTTTTTTTCATTATCAGTCTGTTTTAATGAAATAATTTTCTCTAAAACTGATACCTTATATTGGTAAATCCCTATGTGGTGATAAATATTTTCTCTATCTGAATTATCCAATCTTCTAAAAAAATTTTCAGCTTTTGAAATATTATTGTCATTTATTTCATCTTTTGTTTTAACTTTTACAATATTTTCATCAATATATTGGTTATCCTCATTAATTTTGCATGCCAATGTTCCCATATCAGAATTAAATTTTGTAATTTGATTGTTTAAATTTATTATATCATTTTTATCTAACATGGGCTCATCGCCTTGAATATTTAAAATATAATTAACTCCTGATGGTCTTATTTTTTTGTAAGCTTCAAAAATTCTGTCTGTGCCTGTTTTGTGGTTTTTACTTGTTAAGATACTTTTTCCCCCTTCTTTAGTTACTTGATCAAATATTTCTTGATCTTCTGTAGCAACAAATACATCTCCTATTTTTGTTTCTAATGCTTTTTTATAAACTCTAGATATAATTGTAGTACCGCTAATTTTTAATAGTGGTTTACCAGGTAATCTGGTTGCAGACATTCTAGAAGGTATTAAAATTAATGTTTTCGACATTTAGTTATAGTTTTATGCGTCTTTGAGACGCAACAAACAAAGTAAAATTTAGTATTTTTTTTAATTTTAATGTTATACGTCCATTCTAGTAATATTTAAACATGGGATTCGAGATAAATAAGCTGATTGCGGCAATTTTAGTTACAGTATTAATAGTTTTTGGAATTGGCAAAATTTCAGACATAATTTTTAAGGTGAATGAAACTGGAGTTGTGGCTTATAAAATTGAAGAACCAGCTAGATCATCCAATAAAACAAAAACAGAAGGTCAAATAGATATTTCTGCTTTTCTAGCCTTGGGCAATGTTGAAGAAGGTAAAAAAATATTCAAAAAATGTGTTGCTTGTCACAGCATTAATAAAGAAGGAAGGTCGAAGATCGGTCCTGCTCTTTGGGGAGTAACTTCAAGAAACTCTGGTGAAGTTGATGGTTATAAATATTCTAAAGCCTTAAAATCTTATGGAAAACAATGGAACTTTGAAGAATTAAATGGTTTTTTATTAAAACCTGCCAAATGGATAAAAGGTAACAAGATGGGATTTGCTGGATTAAAAAAAGATAAAGATAGAGCATCTGTTATATTATATCTTAACGAAAATAGCGATAATCCAATACCTCTGCCTTAATTAAATTACTTAAGACAGTATTCTATAACACTTTTTACAGAACTAATTCTATTTTCAGCTTGACTATAAACTCTAGATTGCTTTCCATACAATACATTCTTTGTTACCTCCTTGCCTATACAAGCTGGTAAACAATGGAGAAATATTGCATTTTTTTTTGCTAATGACATCAATTGAGAATTAACTTGAAATTTTTTTAACTCTTTTAATTTTTGATTTTTGTTTGATTCATGAAGCGAAATCCATTTATCAGTAATTACAACATCGGTATTTTTTACAGCTTCCTCAGCATTGTAAAATATTTTTATTTTTCCTCCATTTTTTCTTGCCCAATTTAAAGATTCTTTCGGTGAATATTTTTTTGGACATCCAATATTTAAATTAAAATTTAATTTTGCTGAAATTTCAATTAACGAATTTATAACATTGTTATTTCCATCTCCAACCCAACTTACGGCTATCTTGGATATATTTTTTTTAAAATTTTCCTCTATAAACTGAACATCGCTAATCACTTGGAGTGCATGTGACTTGTTTGATAATCCACAAATTAAGGGAATAGAAAGATATTTTTTAAATTCCATAATCTTGTGATGATCGGCTGTACGAAAAACAAATAAGTCTCCCGAACGACTTAAAATTTCAGCAGTATCTTTTATGGATTCCCCTTTTGAGCCTAAATGAATTTCATCTGATCTTAAAGTAATTGCTCTTCCACCTCCACTGTGTGCTGCACTTAATAACGACATTCTTGTGCGAAGTGATGGTTTCTCCATTAAAATTATCATGAGTTTATTTTTAAAAAAAGTTTCTCTATTTTGTTTAGATTTTCTTTTTTTTGAATTTTCAATTATAGCTCTTAGATTTTTTGCAGAAATATCTTTAATATCAATAAAGTGTTTCATTAACTTTTGTATTCTTCACAGACTTTCTTGATAATCTTTAGACCCATGTCTAATTCTTTAGTAGTGCTTAATAAGCTAGGAAATAATCTAATACAATTTTCTGAAGCTTTAACTGTAAGTAGTTTATGGTTCATTAATTTCGACATAAAATCGATATTATCTACTTTTAATTTCAAACCTTTAATAAAGTTAATGCCTCTTACCTCTTTTATTATTTTTGGAAAATTGTTTTTTAATTTTTTCAATGCTTTATCAAAATATTCACCTCTTACTTCTATCTCTTCAAAAAAACCTTTTGCTAAAACAATATCAAGCACTGCATGAGACGCGGCACATACCAAAGGATTATTTCCGAATGTTGATCCATGTGAGCCATGCGACATTCCTTTTGATGCTTCTTTTGTTAGTAAAATTGCACCGATTGGAAGGCCATTCCCTAGGCCTTTTGCCACACAACAAATATCTGGAGAAATATCTGAATTTTCAAATCCTAATAAAGTTCCTGTTCTAAAGACCGTTTGGACACAATCAAAAACTAGTAATATTTCGTGTTCATCACATATTTCTCTTAAACCTTTTAAACAATAGTCTGGCACAACTTTAACCCCACCTTCACCTTGTATAGGCTCACAAATTATAGCTGCTGTATTTTTGTTTATAGCTTTTTTTAATACTTCATGATCACCAAACGGAACTTGATCAAAACCTTCAACTTTAGGACCAAAACCTTCAGTGTGTGATTTGTTGTTAGCTAAAAATAATGCCGCAAGAGTTCTGCCATGAAAGGCACCTGAGAATGAAATAATTCTATTTTTTTCTGGTTTTCCAATTGTATGAAAATATTTTCTAACAATTTTTATACTTCCCTCAACACTTTCCGTCCCGCTATTGCAAAAGAAAACTTTATCCGCAAAAGTGTTGTCTGTTAACCTCTTCGCCAATGACTCCGCTTCTTTTATGATAAAAGCGTTTGAAACATGAATAAGTTTTTTAGACTGATCTTGAATAGCTTTGACAACATGTGGATGACAGTGGCCCAGTATATTTGTCGCTATACCAGCAACCCAATCAAGATACTTGTCTCCATTTTCTGTATATAGAAAAGACCCCTCTCCTTTTTTAAAAGAGATATTTTTTCTCGCGTATGTGTCAAGAATTGAACTCATAAAAATATTTTAAGATTTTATCTTGTATCCTTTTTTATACAACAAATACGCTATATACCAAATTATGATTGCAAAAATTGTTAAATACATCAAACCAAATGTGATAGATCCATCCATATTATTTATAAAAGAATATCGAAAACCATCAATCATATGAAAAAAAGGATTATAGTAACTTAAGGTTCTTAAGAATTCTGGCAGTCTATCTATTGAATAAAAAGTACCTGAAAGAAAAGATAATGGAACAATAATAAAGTTTGTTACAGTTGCCATATGATCAAATTTGTCTGCCCAAAGTCCAGCTATAAATCCAGCAGCACCCATTATGAAAGAACTTAAAAATAAATAAAGAATAAAAACAACATAATTTTTTATTTCTATTTCAATGATTAATGAAAAAATGATTATTGAAATAATTGATATTAGTAGTGCTCTTGTTATTGAGGCAAAAATTATTGACAAACTTACTTCACTTGCTGAAAGTGGAGCACCAATTAAATCGACTATATTACCCATGACCTTCCCCATCAGCAATGAAGAAGATGAATGTGAAAATGCTTGTTGAATTACTTGCATTGCAATTAATCCGGGAGCCAAAAATTCTATATACGGAACTCCTAAAACATTAGGTCTGTCATTTCCAATTGCTAAAGAAATTACTAATAAAAATAATATTGCTGTACCTATTGGCCCTATAATTGTCTGTCCAAATACGTTTAAAAATCTTAACGTTTCTTTTACATATAATGAGTATGCTCCTACCCAGTTAATGCCAAATCTTCTAATTCCAATTTGATATTTGCTCTTTAATTCAACCATGAGTTATTCATAAACTTTTTTTTTAATAATTGTGAAAAAAACAAAGAAAACCCTTGTAAAAGTAAATGTATTATGTGTATCTGCATTTAGTTGTAATAAAATTTAATTGTACTAGATATAGTATTATGAGTTGGACTGACGAAAAAGTATCTATACTTAAGGAACTTTGGGGCAAGGGAAAAACTGCTAGCCAAATAGCTGAGGTTATTGGAGGAATAAGCAGGAATGCTGTAATCGGCAAAGCTCATAGATTAAATCTTTCTGCAAAAATAAAGCAAAGGGTATCTGCATCAAATCAAACAAATAATAATAAATATGAAGTAAAAGGTATTCAAAAACGCGGAAGAAGAAGCAAATTTAAATCTTTTCTTATTGGTACAAATTTTGAACCAGCTAAAAATTTACATTTGGAAGAGCTAACTAATCAAACATGTAAATACATGGAAGGTCATCCAAATGAATCTGATTCTTCGTTTTGCGGAAGAAAGACTGTAGAAAAATTTAGCTACTGTCCTCTTCATTTAATGTTGGTCTTTGCTCCAAGAAATAAAAAAGAAGATCTCAGTGATAAAGAAGATGAAATTCCTAAATTTATAGAAAAAAAAATAAAATCTGCTTAAAAGTTTATAATTTTGTCATTAGCTTATTGAATTTTTCCTTGCTCAAATCACCATTATCATAGAGTTTTGTTAGCTAATTTATTTGATTTAATTAATTTCTAGTACGATTGTTCCAGAACCTCATACATTGCAAATTTGAAAATAAAGGAAAAAAAATAAATAATATAATTTATTTTAATATTTAATTTGAATCTAAATCTTTTTTTGAATATTGACCAGCTTCTTTCCACATATAACAATACTTTTCTACTTCTTTTTCAAACTTGAGTTTGCAGTTATATCCAATATCCAAATTTGATTTATAATTACCTGATAATATAGAATCATATTTTAATAATTTTAATTGATCTAAAGTTAATAGTGGTTTTGGCAATAATTGAAAAAATATTGCCATAATTTTTGCAATAGTTAAAGGTATAGGAATTAATAATTTTCTTTTATCAATTAATTTTAAAAGTTTTTGAAGAATTTCATTAAAAGTCATTTCTTGTGGACCAACGCATTCTATAGTTTCAGAACAAATATTTTTATTAATTATTTGCAAAATTATTTCTGCTAACTCTGAACAATGTATAGGAGTAAATTTTGTTTTACCCTTATAATAAAGAGGAAAAAAGGGAAGTTGGCTTAATAATGTCATAAATTGAGTTGTAAAATTATCGTCCACTGAATATACAATTGAAGGTCTTAGAATCGTTGTTTTATAAAAATTTAATTTAATTTCTTTTTCTCCCTCTAATTTACTTCTAGCGTATTTACTATCTTGAGCATTGTCTATTCCAAGAGCAGATATATGAATAAATTGCTTAATGTTATTTTGTTTGCAAATTTTAGAGATTATGGAAGGAAAATTTACATGAATATTTTGGAAAGTATTGTTTCTTCTTTCAAACAATATTCCAATTAAGTTTATGCATATATCTTTGTTTTTTAATAAGTAATTTAGTTTTTCTTCATCAAAAATATTTTCTTCAACAACATCCAAATACCCTGGATTTCCTTGGGTTCTTAGCACATAGCCTTTTTGATGAAGATTTCTCGTAACCGCAGTCACCATATGATTGTTTTTGGTAAGCCTCCTAATCAAATGACGACCTATTTGGCCTGATCCACCGAATACTAGAATATTTTTTCCTTTCATATATAAATATTTTAAATGAATTTAGATATTAAATTACACAAACACGACTTACCAGATGATTTAAAACTAGGCAACACAATTGCGGTTGATTGTGAAATGGGTGGTTTAAATATTAAACGTGATCCTCTATGCTTAGTTCAATTATCAACTGGAAACTCAGATGCTCATATTGTTCAACTCGATAGAAGTAAATATAAAGCGCCAAATCTAGTTAAAATTCTTAAAGATATAAAAGTCAAAAAAATTTTCCATTTTGCTAGAGCTGATCTAACTTTTATCTCTTACCATTTAAAAATTAATGTTCAAAATACAAATTGCACAAAAATAAAATCAAAACTTTCAAGGACTTATACTGATCGTCATGGTCTAAAAGATTTGATAAAAGAATTTATAGGAATAGATATTAGCAAACAACACCAAACATCAGACTTTGGAGGAGAACTCAGTCAAGCTCAATTAAAATATTGTGCTAATGATGTAATTTATTTGCATAAAATTAATGATGCTTTAGATGAAATTTTAATCAGAGAAAATAGAATGAAGCTTTATGAAGATACAATAAAATTTGTACAAACTAGAGTGGATCTTGATCTTGCTTCATTTAAAGAAGATATTTGGTCTCACTAATGAAAAGAATAAATTTTAAAGAAATAGCAATAGATGTTATTGAAACTGAAATTAAATCTTTAAAAAAACTCAAATTAAATATTAATAAATCATTTGATAAAGTCGTAGAAGCCATACTAAGTTGTAAAAATGGTAAAGTTATAATATCTGGGGCAGGTAAATCAGGAATTATTGGCAAAAAAATTTCATCAACATTTGCCTCGGTTGGTATTCCTTCTTTTTTTGTTGATGCAAGTGCATGCTCTCATGGTGATTTAGGTCAAATAAGTTCAAATGATGTTTTAATTCTTATTAGTTTTAGTGGAGAAACGGTAGAACTAAAAAATATAATTCAATACGCAAACAGAAATAAAAGAATTGTTTTGATAGGAATTGTATCAAAAAAAAATTCTCTTTTATATAAATCTTCTGACATAAAATTATTAGTTCCTAATGTTGTGGAAGCTGGACCGGGAAATATAGTGCCAACATCATCTACTATCGTTCAATTAGCTATTGGGGATGCGTTAGCTATAGCAACTATGAAATATAGAAAATTTGATAAACTAGATTTTAAGAAATTTCATCCAAGTGGAAGCTTGGGAAGTAAATTAAAAACTGTAGAGGATTTGATGGTTACTGGTAAAAAAAACATACCTTTTATAAATGAAAATACTAAAATTAAAATAGCTTTGAAAACAATGTCGCAAAAAAAATTAGGAATAATAATCGCAAAAAATTCAAGAGGTCTTAGCACTGGCATAATCACAGATGGTCAGCTTCGTAGAGCTACACAAAAATTAACTGATATTAGCAATCTTTTAGTGAAAAAAATTATGACAAAAAATCCTATTTCAGTACATAAAGATATTTTAGCTGCTCAAGCTTTATCTATTATGAATTCAAATAAAATTACAAGTCTTTGTGTTCATAAAGGAAAAAATAAATACAAGACTATTGGTATTTTGCATATACACAATGTATTAAGCAAAAATATCCAGTAAATGATTTTTAAAAAAATAATCCAAATTTTAATAATTTTATTAATAATATTAATTTCCTATTTGGTATTGAATATTTATTTTTTTGCTGAAAAAGATATATCTGATTTAGATTTGAATGAAAATTTAGCTATAGAAGAAGATAATTTAAATTTAGACAATTTAATGGAAAATTTAGAATATAAATCTTCTGATAAGTTTGGAAATAATTATACAATTAAAGCGAAGAAGGGAAAAGTAAATATCGAAAAAGAAAATTTATTAATTTTAGAAGATGTTTATGGAGAAATTAAACTTGTAGGAAAATCAACTATATATATATATTCTAATTTTGCACTATATAATAGGAATAATTTAGATACTAGGTTTTATGAAAAAGTATTAGTAAATTTTGAAGATAAAAAATTTAATTGTGATAATTTAGATTTATTTTTTAAGGATAATTTTGGATCAATGTATAACAATGTTACGTTTGTGGATGAAAATACTCAAATTAATGCTGATCAAGTTAATATGAATTTATTAAATGGTGATATAAATATTGAAATGTTTCAGGAAGAAAAAAAGATAAAAATTTTAAAAAGATAAAAATGGGAATAATTAAAAAATTTAGAATCACTACATTTAAAAAAGAAATACCTAAAATTTCTTTAAAAAGAATTTCATTATCATTTAATAAAAGACAAATACTCGAAGACATTTCTTTTACAGTAAGAGAAGGAGAAATCTGCGGAATACTTGGGCCAAATGGTGTTGGAAAGTCAACAATATTTAACATTATGATTGGGTTAATTGCACCTGACTTTGGAGATATTTATATAGATCAAAAAAAAGTAACAGATATTCCAATTTATAAAAGATCCTTAGACTATGGAGTTAGTATAGTGCCCCAAACAGGCGGTCTTTTTTCTGACTTATCTTGTTTACAAAATTTAACAGCTATTGGTGAAATAGTTATTAAAAATAAAAATGAAAGAATATACAAAATTGAAAATATGATTTCTAAATTTGAGTTAGAAGCAGTAAAAAATATAAAAGCAAAATATCTTAGCGGCGGCCAAAAAAAAAGAGTCGCTATTGCAATGGGCTTATTATCTGATCCTAGAATCATATTAATGGATGAACCTTTTCAAGGTTTAGATATACTTTCAACTAGGCAACTTCAACAAACTATAGTAAACCTTCAAACAGAAGACGCCTCAAGAGCATGCATAATATCAGATCATGCTGCGCGGGATCTATTGGCGATTAGTGATAGAGCAATAATATTAGCAAATAAAAAAATTATTTCGCAGGGTACACCTTCTGAACTTCTAAAAGATAAAAATGCTAGAAGTGTATATTTTGGGAAAGATTTCAAAGTAAATTAAATCATTAATGAATATTTCAATATTTATATAATTTTTTATATTGTATGAAAAAATTTATAATTATTAAAAATAGAATTAGAAATATAAAAGCAAAAATTATTGTTAGTTCTGATAAAAGTTTGTCAATAAGATGGGCTTTGTTAGCTGCGCAAGCTTTAGGAAGATCGAGAGCTTACAATCTTTTAGATTCCGAAGATGTTAATAGTACATTAGTCGCCTTGAAAAAACTTGGTGTAAAAGTAACTAAAAATAAAAATTATTGTGAAATAAATGGAAAGGGATTGAATAGTTTTTCATTTAATAACAATACTATAATAAACTGTCAAAATTCAGGAACTTTATCAAGACTTATCTGCGGAGTTCTAGCAAAATCAATGAAATCAGTAATTTTAAAAGGAGATCAAAGTTTATCTAAAAGAGACTTCTCCAGAATAATTAAACCTTTAAATCTTTTTGGTGTAAAAACTAAATTAAAAAAAAATAGGTTGCCTTTAAAAATAACTGGAACAAATTTTTTAAGACCAATTGAGTATGATGAACTTAGAGGGAGTGCTCAGGTAAAATCTTGTTTGCTTTTTTGTGCTTTAAATACACCTGGAATTACAAAAATTCGAGCAGTTCCTTCACGAGATCATACAGAAAGATTATTTAAATTCTTAAATATTCCAATAAAAATTAAAAGAGAAAAAAAATTTGACATCATAAAAATTAGAGGAGAAAATCAATACAATGGTTTTGATTACAAAATTCCAGGTGACATTAGCTCGAGCGCTTTTATTATTGTGCTAACTTTATTGTCAAAAAATTCTAAAATATTAATTAAAAATGTTAATGTAAATAAATCAAGAACAGGAATTATTGATATATTAAAAAAAATGAATGCAAATATAAAACTAATCAATAAAAAAAATTATAACGGTGAAGATATAGCTGATATTTTTGTTAAAAGCGGAAAATCTTTAAAATCAATTAATTGTGCAAAAGAAATGAATAGTAGAGCAACAGATGAGTTTCTTTTAATTTTTTTAGTATGCGCTAAAGCAAAAGGCATCTCTTACTTTAATAATATAGGTGAACTAAGACATAAAGAGTGTGATCGATTAAAATTTGCTTCAAATTTTTTAAAAATGATAGGAATCAAAGTAAAAGAAACTTCAAATAGTTTAAAAATTTATGGTAACCCAAAATTAGAATTAAATGGAAATTATGAAATAAAAAATTATATAAAAGATCATCGAGTTTGCATGATGTCTTGTATTGCTGCACTTGTGCTGGGTGGTACTTGGAAAATTCATGATAGTGACTCGGTAAATACCTCTTTTCCTAAATTTTTTTCAAAATTAAAATCTTTAGGTGCGAAAATTAATTGATGAAAAAAAATAATTATACTTTTACGATAGCAGTAGATGGTAGCAGTGCCTCTGGAAAAACAACAGGAAGCAAAATAATTGCCAATAAATTTAGATTTAAATTCCTCTCTTCTGGGAAACTATATAGATATCTAGCACTCAGAATTATAAAAAATAAAGGGAAATACAATTATAGATTTATAAATAAAGTATCAAAAAATATTACTTTAAAGAAACTTAACTCTAAACAACTTTATAATCCTAAGATTACCGAACTATCTTCAATTATAGCTAAAAAAAAGTATGTAAGGACCTCTCTAAGAAAATTTCAGTCAGATTTTATAAAAAAAAACAAAAAAGTATTGATAGAAGGACGTGATATTCAATCAAAAATTATGCCGAATGCAGATCTAAAACTTTTTTTTACGTGTTCCTATAAAGAAAAAGCTAAAAGAAGATCCAAAGAATTTAAAAAAATAAATAAAAATGTCTCGCTTAAAGAAGTTGAAAAGGCTTTAAAATTAAGAGATTTTAGCGATAAAAATAGAAAAGAAAGCCCTTTGCTTTTAGTTAAAGGTGCTGTATTAGTTGACACCACTAATTTAAGTATAAAGCAAGTGGAGGATAAGCTAACTAAATTAGTTAAAAAAGCAGTAAACAATAAATATGGAAATTTATAAAGATCTTTCTTTGCCAGCTGTAAAAGAATTCGAGAGTTTATTAAACAGTCAATTATCAAAAATAAAAATAGAAGAAGGTAAAATAATTGAAGGAATCGTAACAAAGATAACAGATAAATTTATATTTTTATTTATTGAAGGACTTAAATCTGAACCAGTTTTAGATATAAATGAGATTAAAAGTATTAATATTTTAGATAAAATAAAAGAAGGCTCAAAAATTCCAGTTTTACTAGAAAAAATAGAAGATAAAAATGGAGATGTTGTTGTTTCGGCAACTAAAGCTCAAAAAATAAAAGGCTGGTATGAGCTAGTAAAAGCATATGAAGCAAACAAACCCGTCATAGGTAAAATTACTTCTAAATGCAAAGGCGGAGTAATTGTTGAACACATTGATACGGGCTCATTAATGTTTTGCCCTGGATCTCAAATTTCAGATAAACCTCTTAAAGATATTTCTCATTTAATGAATGAACCACAGAAATTCGCATTAATAAAATTAGATAAAATTAGAGGAAATGCATGTGTATCTAGAAGACAAATAGTTACATCAAATAAAAAAGAAGACAAAGCAAAAATAATTGCAAAGTACAAAGTGGGAGATGTAATTAAAGATGCTGTTGTAAAAGGTTACAGCTCTTTTGGATGTTTTTTTGATGTTAATAATGGTGAACTTGATGTTCTTGTTCACTTGCAAGAAATTTCGTATTCAAGAGTAAATCATCCTGATGAAATTTTTAATATTGGTGAAAAACATAATTTACTGGTAATTTCAGTTGATAAAGAAAAATTACAAGTTGGTTGTTCAATTAAACAATTATCTCCAGATCCATTCGATCATATTTCAAATTATAAACTCAACAAACCATATAAAGTTAAGGTTGTTAAAATTACTGAGTATGGTTGTTTTTGTGAACTTGAACCCGGATTAAGTACTTTGCTTCATTCAAGTGAATTAAGTTGGACCAAAAAAAATGCATCATCAAAGAAATTATTTAAAGTTGGTGATGAAATCGAATGTGTAATTACTGAAATAGATAAAGCAAAAAAAAGAGTGGCAATTTCTCATAGATTAACAAAAGAAAATCCATACGAAGTATTGGAAAAAAAACATCCAGTTGGATCTGAAGTAGATGGGATAATTTCAAGTATTAACGAATATGCTATTTACTTAAAAATAGACGGTTTTAAAATAGATGCATTTTTACATGCAAATGATCTTTCGTATACTGCAAAGCCCGAGGAAGAACTAAAAAATTATAAAAATGGCGACAAGTTAAAAGTTAAAGTCTTAGAAATAAAAAAAGATGATCAAAAAATTAGGGTTGGTTTGAAACAAATTCTTCCAGATCCTTTTGATTGGTTTGCAAATAAAAAAGTTAATGATACCGTGACTGTAAAAGTTATTTCATCTGATATAAAAGGTTTATTGGTAAAACCAGAAGGAAGTGAGCTAGAATTTTTAATCAAAAAATCTCAGATAGCCATTAATTCAGTTGATGCAAGACCTTCTAGATTTGTTGGTGGAGAAAGAATTGATGCTGCTGTTGCTGCATTAGATCTAAAAAAACGAAAAGTAAGCTTAAGTATAAAATTACTAGAAGAATTGCAAAATAAAGAGGCAGTATCTAAATTCTCTTCTCCTCTTTCAGGAAAAAATCTTCCTTTTTCTTCTCTTTCAGATAAGTTAGAAAACAAAAAGAAAAAAAATATAGAAGAATAAAAAAATTTGGCCGCAGTAAAATCAAATCTTTTAAAACAACTATCCGACAACTACCCCAATTTTCTCCGTAAAGATTTATCAAAATTATTAGATATAATTTTAAATGAGATGCAAAATTCTCTTAAACGAGGTGAGAGAGTGGAGCTAAGAGATGTTTTCACTTTAGAAACTCGAGTTCAGAAGGCAAGAATATCAAGAAATCCTAAAACTAATGAAGAAATTGAAACTCCAGAAAAAAAGTCAATACATTTTAAAATGTCAAAAAAGTGGTTTAAAAAATTAAATAAAAGTGAATAAAAAAATTTTTATAGCCTGCGATACCACTGATCAGAAAAAAGTTCAAAGAATTATAAAAGAGAGTAACACTATTAAACTAAAGATAGGATATAAATTTGGATTAGAATTTTTTTATTCAAAACATGGTAGATATTTTTTGTCAAAAATTGATAAAAAAAAAATTATATTTTTAGATCTTAAGCTTAATGATATACCAAACACATGTGTTTCCGCACTTAGATCTTTAAAAGATATAAAAAATGTTAGATACGTTACAGTGCATATTAACGGTGGATTTGAAATGATTAAGGCAATAAAACAATCAGCAAGGAAGATTAATAAGAAACTTAAAATTTTGGGGATAACAGTTCTTACAAGTTTTTCAGACAAATCGTTAAAAAAAATAGGTTACTCAAAATCGATAAAAAAATTAGTTATTCAACAAACTAAAATAGCAAAATCAGCTGGATTAGATGGGATTGTTTGTTCCGGAAAAGAAGCAAAAATGGTAAAAAAGATTTGCGGGAAAATGGAAATTGTGACTCCAGGTATAAGGTTAATAGGAGACAATGTACAAGATCAAAATAAAAATAGAGTAATGACGCCTAAAAAAGCATTTAATAATGGGGCCACAGCAATAGTTATAGGCAGAAGTATTACCAAGGGTTCAATAAAAAAAAATATACAAAAATTGATTAAGTCACTAAATTAACTTCATGGAAGCAAAAATTTGTGGGGTTAAAGATGAAATTACTTTAAATTTTATTTTATCTCATCCTAATCCACCGCATTTTGTAGGATTTATTGTTAATTACAATAAATCAAAACGATATGTTGAACTTGAAAAACTAAAAAAATTATTATCTACAGATAAAAAAAATTCTAAATATGTGGCAGTACTTGTTAAGCCATCAAAGGACTTTCTCGAAAAAATAAAAGACTTAAATTTTGATTATTATCAAATTTATGATTCTAAACCTGAAGAAATTTCTAATATAAAATTAAGATATAACAAAAAAATAATTACTGCTCTTACTATTGGCTGTGAAAAAGATTTAATAAAATATAGTCTATTTGAAAAAGTTTCTGATATAATTTTATTTGATAGCAAGGGCTATGAAAAAAGTCTAAGTTTTGATCATACATTATTAAAAAATGTAAAATTGAAATCTAAAATAATGGTTGCTGGAAATATTAAGTATAATGATCAACTTGATAAATTTATAAAAATAGCGGATATTATTGATATATCTGGAGGATTAGAAACATCTGGGAAAAAAGATATTTCAAAAATAGATATTTTTTTAAAAAATTTGAATAAATTAAATAATGAAAATTAAAAAAAGAATACCTCTAATAGATCAACATGATAAAAACTATTTATATGGAAAAAAATTTGGTGGCAACTATATTCCAGAAACATTAAAAAAACCTGTTGAAGATTTAACAAAATTATTTGAAAAACTACGACATGAAAAAAAGTTTTTAAAGGAAAGAAATTATTACTTTAAAAACTATGTTGGTGCGCCAACTCCTTTTTTTAAGCTAGAAAATTTGACTAAGCATCTTGGAGGTGCTGAAATTTGGTGTAAACAGGTTTCAAAGGCTAACGGTGGTGCACACAAAATTTATAATGCTACAGTTCACGCATTAATTTGTAAAAGAGCAGGAAAAAAATACATTATTGGTGATACAGGTGCTGGCTATGCTGGAAAAATGCTAAGCATGGCTGCAAAGAAATTTAATCTAAAATGCAAAATATTTATGGGAACCAAAGATATTGAACGCCAAGCTGTTAATTGCCGAGCCATGAGAAAAAATGGTGCTGAAATTGTTCCTGTTGATGCGGGGAGTAAAACCTTAGTAGATGCAGTTAGTGAATGTATGAGATATTGGGTTTCAAATTGTGATACAACGCATATGTGTGTAGGTTCAACTGTTGGGCCAAATATTTTTGTAAAAATTTGTGGTTGGAGCACTTCACAAATTTCTAGAGAACTTATGATCCAAATAAAAAAAGAATTTGGAAAAGTTCCTAAAAAATTAAAATTAATAAACTGTGTAGGTGGTGGAAGCTCAAGTTTTGGTTTTTGGAATGAATTTATAAATTATGATAAAAACCGTGTTGAATTAATTGGAGTTGAAGCAGGTGGACCAAAAAATAGTCAAAAACATGCTGCTCCACTAACGTATGGTTCTAAAATTGGTGTTTTGCATGGAGCACTACAATATGTAATTCAAGATGAAGATGGCCAGATAGAAGAAACAGAATCAATTAGTGCTGGTTTAGATTATCCTGGTGTATCTCCATTACATTGTTTCTTAAAAGATACAAAAAGAGCAAGGTACACTGCTGCTACAGATGAAGAAGCTCTTGAAGCATTTAAATTAGTTTCAAAATTGGAAAAAGTTAGACCTTCATTAGAACCTGCTCATGCATTTGCTGAAGCTATCAATATTGCACCAAAACTAAGCAAGGATATTATTATTTGTGTGGATAGCTGTGGTGATGCAAAAAAAGATATGAAAATTATAAAACAAAGATTAGGAAAAAGTTTATGACTTCTTCAAATATAGCAATCACATTTAAAAAATGCAAAGAGGAAAATAGACCTGCTCTTTTAACTTATACGGTCGCCGGAGACCCTAACAAAAAAAAATCATTTGAAATTCTAAAAGCTGTTTCTTCACATGCTGATATTTGTGAAATAGGTGTTGGCCATAATTGCAATACAGGCGATGGAAAACAAATTCAAGATAGCACCTACAGAGCAATAAAAAATGGTATAAAAATTAAAGATACTTTTAGAATTGTAAAAAAATTTAAAAAAAATAAAAATGCTAAACCTTGTATTCTTATGGGCTACTATAATTCGGTTGTCCAATATGGTGAAAATCGTTTTATCAAAAAATGCAAGCAGGTTGGTGTCGATGGATTAATTATTGTTGACCTACCATGGCCAGAAAATAAAAATTTTTCAAAAAAATGCAAAAGAAATTCTATTAATTTTGTGCAACTAGTTTCTCCAACCACTTCTAAATATAGATTAAAAAGAATCATAAAAGATTCTCATGATATGATCTATTATATTAGTATGCTATCAACCACTGGAGGAAAACTTAAAGTATCTCCAAAGGAAATTTTAAAAAATTATCAAAAAATAAAAAAAATAAATAAAAATAAAAATTGTGTAATTGGTTTTGGAATAACTGGAAAAACAATATCAAATTTAAAATTTGCCGACGGATTGGTTGTTGGTAGTGCAATCTGTAAAGAAATAAGCAAAAGCTCGACAAAAAGACAAAATCCTGTCACAAATGTAAGTAATATGGTAAAAAGATTAAAAAATAAAATTATATGAATTGGCTAAAGAAAACTATTGGGTTTGGTGAAAAAATTAAAAAAATTTTAAAAAAAAGACCTTCAAGAGAAGAAATTGAAAGTTCTGAATGGACAAGTTGCTGTAAGGGTCCAGTGTTAAAAAAAGATCTTGAAGAAAACTTATTTGTTTGTAGTTCTTGCGGAAAACATCATAGGATTAGCTGTCGTCAACGGTTTGATATTTTCTTTGGAAAAAATAGATACGAAATTCTTGAAACCCCTCTTCCAGCAGAAGATCCTCTAAATTGGAAAGATACAAAATCTTATAAAGATAGATTAAAGGAAGCGAGAAAAAAAACTGGACAAAATTGTGGAGCAATGATTGCCAAAGGAAAGATAAATGACATTGATGTAACAGTAGGTGCTATAAATTTTGACTTTATTGGGGGCTCAGTTGGTGCAGCAGAAGGTGAAGCAATTATTTATGGTGTATCACATGCCATTGAGAATCGAACGCCTTACATTTTTTTTCCTTGTGGTGGGGGCCAACGAATGTTTGAGTCACCAATAGCCTTAGCAAATATGACGAGGACAACTCTTGCTATTAATGAGCTTAAAAAAAATAATTTGCCATATATTGTATGCTTCGTTGATCCGTGTGCTGGTGGAATTACTGCCAGTTTTGCAATGCTTGGAGATATACATTTTGCCGAACCTGGAAGTTTAATCGCTTTTGCGGGCAAAAGAGTGATCCAAGCAACAGTACAAGAAAGAGATATTCCGCAGGATTTTCAAAGTGCCGAGTTCGTCGAAAAACATGGATTTGTGGACAGAGTAATACATAGAAAAGATCTAAAACATCAAATTGGTTTAATTTTATCAATCTTGCTTAAGAAAAATTCTGAAGTAAATTCAGAGATAAACAATGAAACTTCAGAACCTAATATCGAGACTAGAGAAGCATCATAAACGGAAAATTGACCTTTCTTTAGATAGAACATTTAATCTCCTTAAAAAATTAGGCAATCCTCAAGATAAGTTAGAAAATGTAATAACAGTTTGTGGTACCAATGCAAAGGCTAGTCTTTGCTTTAGTCTAAAAGCTATTTTAAGTCAAGCCGGATACAAGTGTAGTTTATTCACTTCACCTCATCTACAGAGTTATACGGAAAGGTTTATTTACAATGACAAAGAGATTGCTGAAGAAGATTTTATTGAATTATTTACTGATATAGAAAAAGTTTTAGGATCTGATAATGCAACTTTGTTCGAAGTCTTAACATGTGGTTTCTTAAAATATGCTGAACAATATAAAGATTCTGTTTTTATACTCGAACATGGAATGTTCCAAAAATATGACAGTTTGAATTGCTTCAAAAAGAATACTGCAACTTTATTGGGATTCTTTGGCCTTGATCACCTCAAATGGATTAGTAATAAAACAATTGATGGAGTAATACATGAAAAAACAGCAAAATTATTAAATTCAAATATATTTGTGAATAAGCAAGAAAACAAAGAAATAACCAACAAAATTGAGAGGGCTTTAGAATACAACAAATCAAATAAATTTTTTTTTGGAAATGATTTTAATATTTTAAAAGCCGAAAATGGATTCATCCAATATCAGGACCGATTAGGAGAAATTATTTTACCAGAACCTAATTTATTAGGTGATCATCAGTTAGGAAATATTAGTACTTCTATAGCTGCATCTAGAAAATTATTTAATGTTAAAGATGAACATATTAAAAAAGGAGTAACCAAAATTGAACTAAAAGGAAGGCTTCAAGAGATCAAATCAGGAAAACTAAAAGATTTAGTTGGCCCAAATAGATTAATCTGTGATGGAGGCCACAATATTAATGCAGCAAAAGTAATTGCAAACTGGGTAAATCAACAAAACCAGGATGTTCACTTAATTGTTGGAATGATGAAAGACAAGGATCATCAGGGTTTTATTGATTGTTTCAAAGATAAAGTAAAATCAATTACTTTAATAGATATACCCAATCAGGAAGGATCAATTTCAAAAGAGGAATTCAAAAACAAGCTTAATGGAATTAATAAAAAAATTAATTTATGCAAAAGTATCAAAGAAAGTATTCAATCAATCAATAAATATCAAAACGAAATCTGCCTTATCTCAGGAAGCTTATATCTAATTGGAGAAGTATTAAATCTTAACTAAGATTTTCTTTTAAAAATTCCCTCATTTGTTGTTCAGGCAAACCACCAACTTTTCTTGCTACTTCTTGGCCTTTATTATAAACAACTACAGTAGGCACACCCCTGACACCAGCAGCAGAGGCAGAATTAATTGCATTCTCATCAATATCTGCATAATAAAAATTAGCTTTATCTTTAAACTCATCAGATAATTTTTCCATGACAGGTTTTAGGGTTCTACACGGACCACACCAGGAAGCTGAGTATTGTAAAATAGAAATGTCTTCGTTCTTTACTTTTGCATCAAAATCATCGTCTTTAAAATCAATTAGCATAATTCTTATTTAGTAGTTAAAGCAAAAAAGTCAACTAAGCATTTTCATATTTTTTTTGTATGGACATAACATGATCATTCAGTTGATCTAAAAATTTCAATTTTTCTTCATCTTTTTCGTTAGTATATTTTTCTCTCAAATTGTCACACTCAAAATAAAACTCTTTACAGGTCCACCACTTTTCTTTACTTTCGCTCAAGATTCTCCCAGCAATCTCTCTCTTAATACTTTTATGCATATCTCGAGGGAGTGTTTCGGGCGATTCTTGATAAATTATTTTCTTACCAAAACCTGCCAATCTATTGTCCTCAAATTTATCTAACATTATCAATTTATCTTTCCAAGATGCAGCATGCCATAGAGGAAAAAGATTTGTGTCTTTTTTTGGAGTAAATTTTGTATAGATGCTTTCTTCAGCACATATATCTTCTTGTGATTTTAACTGATCTTTTTCTTCAGCTATTTCTTTAAGCACAGTAAGTATATTCTGAGAAAATTTTTCGTTACTTTTTACTAATTCAGCTCTTTTTTTAATTAAATTTGGATCAATAGCATTATAAGGCTCAACTTTCATTCCATAGCTTTCATCTAAAATAATTGGTGCCTTATTTGATCTAATAGTTCTAACAAATTTTGGAGTTTTTTTCATTTCACGTTTTAATTCGTTAATAGATAATTTTAATAACGGCTCAACATCTATTCTTAGATCAACAGCTTGTCCCCATTGATAAACCGGATGAATACAATATTTTGGATTTAAAGGTGCACATAGATACAGTCTAGATTTTCCATAAAAATATTCATTGAGAGTAATAATTTTCTCTTTCTTGAATATTGTTTCTACATCTAATTTGTTTGCAGTTTGTAAAAATGCATCCCAAGTATCAGGTTGTTTTTTTTTGATCAATCCAAGAATTTTTAATGTTAATTCCGCATCAAATAATGCTGAGTGAGCTCCCGAAACTTCTAGGCCATTGGTCCTTGCAAGTGACTCAAGCTTCATAACGGCATTACCTTTCGCATTAATTTCAGTCAATAAAACATTGCTATCTAATGCATAAGCGCCTCTTGCAATATTTAGGCCATCATGTCTTTTATTTGGAGAGGAGTTTGTAATATATGGATATCTTATCCCTTTAAAAAATTCCTTTCTAATCATTTCGTCATCAAATCCAATATTCGACCAACCTAAGAATATTGCTGGACTCCATTTTTTGAAAATTTTTTCTAATTCTCCCAGCATCTGATAGTGGCTAAGGTTAGCTTTAGTTAACAAATCAACGCTAGTTTTATTTACAATAAGCGCCATACATTGAGGAATTTCGCCTTCTGGAAGTCGACATCTTAAATTAAATCGATCTTTTTCTTTAAAATTTTCATCAATCAATATTCCTCCAACTTCAATAATACTTCCAAAATCTGTGTTGGCGTTTGATGACTCAATATCCCAAATAGCTAAATTCATATGTTTAAAAACCTTTTATGAAGCTATGATTTGATAAATGTTTAGATTGTTTTTTTTGAGAACTAAACCATTTGCATCTAAACGAGTAGCTTCTAGTTAGTGATATCTTGTGTAAGCACTTATTAATTAAAGTCAAGTTATATTATTCATCTCATTAAATTTTTTTAATCTTCCTAGAAATAAATTTTGATACATCAGTAATTCTGGACCTTCAATTTTAAAGTCTTGAAATAGATTATCTACGGTACATAATAAAATTACTCCTAAAGTAATATTTGTGTCATACACAACATTATGCGCCAAAGTATATGCACCTAATTGGAGAAAATAATCTTGTATATAATCTTCTTTTTTTGGCTTGTTGGCTTGTTTAAAATCTATAATAGCTTCTTGTCCTTGGTAAACACAGACCATATCTGCCGTTCCAGCATACCGCTTTGGATAATGAAGCGTAGTTTCCATTCCATATATTTCTTCTAATTTTCCTTTAATCCCTTTATCTATTATTTCCTTTGCCATATTTTTATACTGTTCATTACTTTCAAAAAAACTTTCATTAATTCTTCCTCTTAAAAAATCTTCAATATAAGAATGCATAGAAGTACCTCTACTTGAAGCTTCATTTTTAATTTTATTAGCTTCAGCGTAGCCAACTCGTTGCTTCCAATTTTCTAATGATGCTTTATCTTCTTCTGATTTGGTTGCTTGTAAAATAGAGGTAACACTTGGTAATTTTTCATCATCAAATAAATACTTTCTCATGCCATTTTCGATGGATCTTGATGATTTTGGATAATTAAATTTGTTATTCCACTCCATTTTGTCACTTATAAGTGTATTTGATTTGAAAATGAAATTAATTTTTAAGCCGTTTTGAGTGGTCAACAAATTTTTCTACATTTTCTG
>LUMJ01000089.1_pt1 | contig 35199 bp, 28 predicted proteins | sample 729631 | NCBI WGS metagenome assembly LUMJ01 (sample SAMN03860266, study PRJNA289734) | marine metagenome | biome: seawater column; feature: ocean; material: water; isolation source: Red Sea water column Station 22 - depth 500m | place: Saudi Arabia: Red Sea | collected 2011-10-15 | depth 500 m
GGATGATCCAATGAAAAATGGTATTTTGTATTTGTACCCCAATTTGTTGCAACGATATCCATAAGCCCATCTTCATTGAAATCCCCGGTTGCAACACCATTCCACCATCCTTTATAATTCAATAGTCCCACTTCAGGTGTAATATCAATAAATTTCCCATTATTATTATTTAAGATGGTGATAGGCCCCCATTCCATGGCCAATATGAGATCTGGATCGCCATCATTATCTATGTCACTAAATACAGATCCGGAAACAAGCCCAATATTTGCAAATATATTTGTATTGTTCCCATCTGGATTATAAATACCATTTTGATTAATATATAAAATAGAACTAGCTGGTTTGGGGTATTGATTCGGAATAACGCGCCCACCCACAAATACATCAAGGTCGCCATCACCATCAACGTCAGCCTGAGACATGGCCCCGGACATATGTTTCAGACTTTCGAATTGATTTTGGTTCTTTTTAGAATAGGTGGAAATGAAACTAGACCTGGGGGAATCTGATTCAAAATTCGCTTTAGCAACCATGATCCCTGGGTGTCCTTCAGAATCTACAGTACTGATAAGCCCAGTAATGTCCTGATCTAAATTTTTAACGACCGAAAAAGGAATAAATGAATTACCATCTTGGTTTTCAAAATGATCAAGGGAACCACCATTACCTCCAGAAATAAAAATATCTTCATCTCCATCTTGATCTGCATCCATCCAAGCTACACCAGGGCCTAATTGACTGAAACGGTTGGGTAATAGACTTTGGTGGGAAAAATCATCATAAGGATTTTCGTGATGAATGTGATCAAGCAAATAGCTTACATCTTTATAAATAGGTTCGGGATGTTTTTTAGTAAGAATAGGATTTGTTGTATTCAATTGTCTAATCGTATAAAGATGGTTTGATATAAGAGAATCTATTTTTGTAATGGTACCATCTCTCCATCTGATTTCTGTTGATAAAAAACCTGTATCTACAGCAAATACTTGTAGTGGATCACTTCCAGAAAGGTAGCGTCCACCAGCGATAATTTCCCGGGACTGGATATCGGGTCCACCCTTAACTATTATCTTTGCACCAATTGCCTGAGAATTTGACTTTTGACCAATTAATCGTATGGCTAATCGAGGCGCATCTGAATCATTTCTGAATAATCCAACGTTTTGATTAAGTCTGTTTATCACAATATCCATGTCACCATCATTGTCTAGATCAGCTGCGGCCATTCCATGAGAAATATCTCGCTCTGATCCAAGGCCCCAACCATCAGAAACAGTTTCAAATTTGAGGTCACCTTTGTTTCGAAAGACTATATTTTTTAATTCTAAAGTTGGGTAATCGAAAAGCATCCGTTTGTATTGATCAAATGAAGTCACATTAGGAAGAGCTTCTTTTTGTTTCTGGTTTGAATCAGAATCCTGCACATCATACATATGACCTGTGGTGATTAGAATATCTTCATAACCATCTAGATCGACATCCATAAACATACTAGCCCAGGACCATTCAGAAGCTTGTGTATTGCTGAACTGTGAAATTTCACTAAAGGTATGATCACCACGGTTAAGAAAAAGTGTATTATGCATATATTGTGGGCGATTATCAATTTCACCAATGGACAGAGGTGTTGGTGCCATGGTACCCATTTGTGTTTTTTGTAAGATATGGGATTGGCTCATCATATCAGTAACGAAAATATCAAAGTCACCATCATTATTTAGATCTGAGAAATCAACTGCCATAGATGAATTACTAGTATGACGAATAGCCAGTTTTGGTAATGCATGAAATGTGCCATCTCCATTGTTGATCCAGATACGGTCTGGACTTTCAAAATCATTACATATATAAATATCGGGATGAGAATCATTATTCAAATCTCGAAACTGGGCCATAAGACCCCAATCTCTGAGGTGTGTTTTTAAAGGCTGACCGTTTTCATCGGTGAAATGATTTTTTGTTATATTTACTAGTTCAAATTTTCCATTTCCATTATTGATATAAAATTGATCTACTTCGGCCATTTCAAATCGGAGGAGGATATTGTTTCGTACTTCAGCTTCATAATGTTGATTGAATGGCGGGCGAACAATCCAACGGTTATTGGCAAGCTCAATCAAAGTATTTTCAAAACTTAAGATTGGTGGGGGGAGAGAATCGCGAATTGCCAGCCGTTTATAGTTAGTGATATATAAATCTAAATCTCCATCATTATCTACATCAGCTAGAGCAGAAGAAGTACTGCCAGGGTTGGCTAAATTAGAAGCTAGTTTGGATTCATTGAACGTACCATCGCCTTTGTTGATAAATAAACTATTTGGGCCACCTAATGCAGTTACAATTAGATCGAGATCCCGATCGCCATCCACATCTGCAAATACTGCACCAGTTGAATAACGCGATGAACAAGAAACACCAGCAGATTCAGATACATCTTCAAATTGCCAGTTTCCTTTGTTTAGATAAAGAACATTGTTTTCCCTTATTCGGGCTATGTAAATATCAATCAAACCATCTCCATTTACATCGCCCAGGGCGACTCCTGATCCATGCATTAAGTGTTGGTTTTCAAGGACTTCTTTTTCACCAATTTGATTTGCCGCTGTGACTCCTGTATGTGTTGGGCTCATTGATGTAAAGCCGGGTCTGCCATTTCCAATAGGCGGGGGAAATTTGTCCTTCTGAAAAATCTGTCCCGTTTTCCATCCAGGTTCATTTTTTGTGCACCCGGCGATGAATAAGATTAGAAATAAATATTTTATTTTCATATGAGATGAAGAAATAAAATTAATTATTAAAAGTAAAACCTAGAAATCCGTCCGTGTTGTTTTAGTCATTGTCAAAACAATTTGGGTGCTTTCTTTGAAAGATTGATGTTGAATGGTTGTTGCTTTAATGTAATAATAAACTGTTAATAAATATAAAATATGGAACCACCATTCAGATACTCTTCCAAGAAAAAACACTCCATCAATTATAACCAAGGCCATAAATAAAATTGTAACCATCATTGTTGGTGGATATAATTTTCTTTTAAGGCCAAGCATTTGTTGGTAGAGATCATTATTTACATCACTATGTGATTCAACATATTCCCGTATATTAACACCAGTTCCAACAAAAAAGAACATTACCAGAGTCTGGGTAGCAACAAAAATAATACTGATTAATAAATCTAGTGTAATATGATTTTGAGCCCATATATCAAAATAATGATTCATCCCAATTAGCAATAACCCAATGCCTGAAATAGCTACCATGACATAAGAAAGAATCATAAAAAACCACATCAGATTACCTAAACATTAAAATGAAAATAAATGCAGTCTCCATCCTGCACGATGTAATCTCTGCCCTGGAGTTGGACCAAGCCCGCATCCTTAGCGTTTTTTTCAGAACCCATATCAATCATATCATCATATTTAGTCACTTCTGCTTTGATAAACCCTTTTTGAAAATCTGTATGGATTTCACCGGCTGCCTCTACAGCTGTAGTCCCTCGTTTTATAGTCCAGGCCCGCAATTCTTTTTGGTTAGCTGTAAAGTAAGTTTCCAAATCAAGCAAGTGAAAACTAGCATGGATTAATTTATTGAGCCCTGGTTCGGTAAGGTTGTAATCTTTTAGAAACATCATCATGTCATTATCATTAAGCATAGAAATTTCCTGTTCTAATATTCCGCATAGTCGAATCGCTACATTATTTTCTTTTTTTGCGAAATCAAAGAGAGACTGAATTTGAGGGCCTCTTTTTTGATGAGTGATTTCGTCTTCATCTACATTGGCTACATAAAGTACTGGTTTCTGTGTTAATAAAAAAAGACTTCTGGTAAAAGATAGCTCATCTTCTTTCTTCTCAAAAGTCCTAGCTTTATTTCCTTCATTACAATGAGCGTGTAAACGTTTGGCAACATTATAATCTTTATGATAACGTTTTTCTTGTTTGGATAGTTTTGAAAGGCGATTAACACTTTTTTCAAGTGTTTGTATATCCGCCAAAAGCAGTTCTGTTTCTATTAATTCTGCATCACGAACCGGATCTACATTACCCTCTACATGGGTCACGTTTTCATTTTCAAAACAACGAACAACTTGAATAATAGCATCCACGTGACGGATTTGACTAAGAAATTGATTTCCAAGCCCCTCCCCTTTATTGGCGCCTCGAACCAATCCGGCAATATCTGTGAATTCAACATTCGCAGGGGTAGTTTTTTCTGAGTTAAATATTTTTTTTAATTCTTTCAATCTAAAGTCAGGTAAAGGAACAATGCCCATATAAGACTCTATTGTACAAAAAGGATAATTTTCAGCAGGGACAGAAGATGTTGTCAATGCATTAAATATGGTCGATTTCCCAACATTTGGTAAGCCGACAATGCCGCATCGAAGGGCCATAGAAAATTCCTAATTAATATTAAATGAAGTAAAAAACAATAATGCTAAAATGGATCTAAAGCTGGGTCTTTGCCGAAATCCCATGTTAGGTTATCAAATAAACCTACTTGTAAATCTTTGGCAAAATAAATGGCTTTATCTTTGACTTCCAATACTGCATCTCCCCATGCCATATAGGTAGGTTTAGTAATGAATTTTCGTATGTCAATCTGGTAAACGATTTTTTCATGGAATGGACGAACCTGTCCTTTAAATTTTAAATCTTTCACGCCTAAAGCACGACCGCGGCCTTGGCCACCAGCCCAAGTAAGAAAAAACCCAATTAACTGCCAAAATCCATCAAGCCCCAGACATCCAGGCATAACTGGATCGTTTTTAAAATGACAGTCAAAAAACCATAAAGAATCACTGATATCTAGTTCAGCTTTTATTTCGCCTTTTCCATATTTTCCACCCTCCTCAGAGATATGTAGAATGCGGTCCATCATAAGCATGGGTGGCATTGGCAGTTTACCTTTTTTTGTCAGAAACAATTTACCTGAGCCACTATTAATTAAATCTTCTTTGGTGAAACTATTTTTACGTTCCATGAATCATACTAAAAGGTTCCGTAAATTTACCTTCAATAGAATAATTATTTAGATAATGTTTTCTATCTCATTTTATTTGGTGAATACATCTGCCTAAATTCAAACTTCGTTATTTGGAGAAAAAAATGACTGAATGGGTATTATTACTAGGTGGTTCGACTGGTCATGGTGCTGCAACTGCAAAACAATTGGCTAAAGATGGTTATGGTATTATTGCCTTTCATTTTGATCGTGGTGAAGCAAAAAAGATCGCTGAAAAAACGATCATTGAAATTGGTGAAATTACTAAGGGAGATTGTCATTATTTTAACAGCAATGCTGCATCCGAAGAAGTAATGGATAAGTATATCCCCCAAATCAAAGAAATTACTGGTGGACAACCATTAAAACTTTTATTGCATTCAATTGCATTTGGTACAACTACCAATTTTTTTGGGGGTAAACCTGTTACACAGAAACAAATGGATATGACCATTCACGTAATGGGGAATTCTCTTCTGTATTGGACACAAAAATTGTTTGCAGCTGATTTGTTGAGCAAAGGCTCCCGCGTGATTGGATTGACTAGTGAAGGTAACTATCTGGCTATGGATGGTTATGGTCCGGTAAGTGTTGCAAAGGTAGCTATGGAAGCAATCATTCGTCAGATTGGCTGGGAACTTGGAAAATATGGTATCACTGCTAATTCAGTTCAAGCAGGTGTAACACCTACTCGTGCTTTAACAAAAATTACTGAAAACTGGAAAGATTGGATTGAAAATACAAAAGAGCGTAACCCAATGGGTCGAACAACAACACCAGAAGACGTAGCTGGAACTATATCGTTATTATTGAAACCAGAAGCAGATTTTATTAACTGTTCCATCATTTATTGTGATGGTGGTGAGCATCGCTCGAGTTCTATTTAATTTAGATAATATTTTGAATTGATTAAGAGCCAGATTCTTCGAGTTTTGCTCTTTGTTTTATAAGGGTAACCAAATCATAATGAGCTTTGGTTGGTTGCATTTGAAAGCAAGTTTCTGCTTCTTTTAATGCATAGTTCCACCATCCCTTTTTTGTATACATCAATGACAAATTGTAATGCGCTTTGCTGAGAGTCTCAAAATCCTCTCTTTTTAATTCTTTATATGAATCCGGATAAAGTCGAGTTACTTCTCGAAATTCAAGGATTGCCTCTTCAACCAATCCTTTTTGGACATACCAATTTCCCAATTTCAAATGGCGCTTGGGATCTTCTTTACATCCGCTAATCAGAAATGAAAGCGATAAAATCAGGACTGTTTTGGTAATACAAAACTTCATTTTGTAACGATTAAATTGCGGCACGTATCCTTAGAAATCCAAGGAAAACATTTATTGATTTTTTGGATATTATTAATGGATAAAATCATTAATGGTTAGTTTGGCCAATACTGTCTTCTCGGGTAAGTAAAACTATAGATCCTAAGAGCAAGAGAGCTCCAAACCACTGGGCTGTAGACATCATATTTCCGCGGATAAACCAATCAAAAGCAACGGCTGATAAGGGCCAAAATAATTCATAAAGAGTAACATGGGATGCAGGTAAATGATTCAGACCATAATAATAAATAAATAGAGCTAAAGAACCTGTACTTATAACAATTAAAATAATATAAGCCCAATTGGACAAAGTCATTTTTTCAATAACTTCATATTGATCTGTTGAAAGAAGTATAAAAAATGTTATAACTCCTGTTATTGTGAGCCTAAGTGAGGTAACAGTTTTGAAGGATAAACGTTTTAGCGCATGTTTTCCTAGAACAGTAGAACTGCCCCAGCTAAAAGCGGCTAGTAAAGCCAAAAGGGCGGCGATGATAGTTTTATCATCCCAAGAATTCACGGAACTTGTTCCAAATGTTACGAGATATCCCCCAAAGATAGCCATTGCGGCTAGGATGAAAAATCTTGATGTAATCTTTTCTTTCAATATAACTGCTGCTAAAGCGATTGCAAAGACAGGTTGGAATTTTTGCAAGAGCACTACCACTGAAAGATCAATATGATTCACATAACTAAGTGCTTTCGTGTAAAAAAATGTGCCTAGGATGCCGCCACAAATACTGATCCATAATACAGATATCCAACCACGCTGATTCAATGAAGATATTTCTTGCCACCCTTTAAATAATAAAGGTAAAAAAATAATGGCACCAATAATATGTTCTAGAGAAATAATTAAAAATGAAGGTAGACTAAACAAATTCTGACGTATAAATCCATCTAGACTCCATAAAATAGCGGTAAAAATAACTGCGAATGGGGGGAGATACTTTTTCATTTGTTGAAATTACATATCAAAGATAAATCTTTGGAAACGGTTATAATAGTTTGTTAATAAAATTATCAACGCATAAGCGCTTTAATGGTAGCATTGGATTTAGCCAAACGTTCACTCAATAATTGCACAATAAATGTATGAAGTTCTGCTGCTTTTTCCGGCGACTCCTTATTAATTGCATGAAAATGATCTTTGGAAAGAAAATAAATCACGCAATTTGTTTCTGTGATCACTGAAGCTGATGCTTTTGATCCTAAATAAAGACTCACCTCACCTACCACAGTACCATCGCCCATTGATTTAAGGCGAATATCCTTACCCTTTTCGGTTTCAAGTTGAACTGTGATGCGTCCAGATTCAATAAAGTAAATGCCGTTGGGGTCTTTACCTTGTTCTATAATTAGCGTACCTGGTTTAACATCCATCGTTTTAAAATATATCGCAATATCAACGAACCTGGTTTTAAATGATTCACTAGTTTTAATTGATTCCACAGTAGCGGCCTCTTCTTGGTCAATAATCTGTTCCTCGCACCATTCCAACCCATGATCTAAATCGGAAAATTCTAGAAATAAACCAGAATCATCAGGGAGTAATCCTTCAACAGCCAACTGTTGAGCCATGAATTTTTTAATATCGCAGAAAAGGACCCTAAATCCTTTATTTTCTGCCATAATATGGAGTTTGTTAAAACTATTAATTGTAGAAGAATCCAACCCTGTAACCTGTCGGAAATCAAAGATTAAATATGTTAATTTTTCTTCTGTGTCATGTGCAAGACGATCTGTAACTCTCTCTAATAATCTGTGAGCTGTACCAAAAAAAATAAACCCTTGTAGAGGCAAAATAAAAATTTGATTTCCCCTTAGTTCTACGATAGAATTTAATTTTTCTGATCTCTCTACATTGCTATGAAGAGTCTGCCCTGAAAGTTCATGCTTGATAACCTCTACTTTGGAATAATTAATTACAAACAGGGCGATGGACATTAATAATCCAACGGCGATACCCTCTAAAAATCCAATTGTACCTATAACAATTAAAATAATTACAATAACACCATAATCCATTTTGGAAATTCTGCCCCAAGTATCATATAGCCACTGTTCGAGAAAGGAAATGCCTAAGTTAAGTAATAATCCACCTAGTATCACTTTTGGGAAAACAGATAATACATCAGCACCAAACAGAAGCGTAATAACACAAAGTATGGCCACAGTAATGCTACTGATATTTGTTTTTGCACCAATTGAATGAGCCATGGTAGTCTCACTTAGCGTAAGGTAGCCCGGTGATCCCCCTCCAATACCAACAAGAATATTACTTAAGCCTGTGAGTTTTAGCTCACGATCAAGATTAAAATCTTTTTTTACTGTTAGCTCCAATCCACTATAATTAAATAAAACAGAAATAGCGCTTAACACCATCATAGTAGCTATAGCTGGTAGGTGAGCAAAATAAATATTCCATTGGAAAGAAGATAAATGAGTATTGAATAAACCAGGGAGGAGTCCACCCTTTGGAAATGGGCCAAGTAAATAACCAAGATTTTCGAGACTACTAAATGAGTAGCCTAAAAAATACATTACAATATAAAAAATAATGATACCACCTAATAATATTGCCAAATATAGTAGATAGTGAGAAAAGAAACGCCCAGCAAGTAGCATACCAACTCCGAAAACAAATCCAGGGAGCCATTTTATTAATAGCGGCTGGTTAAAAAATGTTAGAGCTGAGTCTAATGTTAAATCCTGGTCTGTCATCATACTGAAAGAAAATTTTACAATCAGCCAACCAGTACCAGCTAGGAACCCACCTACCACAGGGTAAGGTATAAAGCGGACTAACTTACCAAGTCTAAACTGACCAAGAATGTAAAAAAAGATACCCACTAATACTGATGTCATGCCAATAGCCACAAACATAAAAGAAAAAAGTTCGTTTCCTGACCAGTGTGCACCATCACTTGCTATAAGTGTTAATGCCATTAAAGCTAAGATGGCAATGGGAATATCTTGAGGTGCACTAAGAATAATTGGAAATTTGGAGGTAAAAGCTGAGAAAAGTGCAAATATTAGCGATCCTACCAGAAGAATGCCAATACCCTGTGGAAGAAATCCCGCTAATGGGCCCGTAAAGACCAGTGCTGCAAGAGCCATGGCAGATACAATAATAATAATACCATTAATTGTACCAGCAATAATGTCTGGGATAAAACTAGAAAATTTAGATTCAGACACTATGAATCATTTTATGCTTGCCCCCCAAATGATGAAAAATCTGCAATATCAATCCCAAAAGAACGAATTGCCGCCGTCCACATTTGCCTTTCCGGCATATTAAATACAAAATCTGGTGTAGTTTCTTGGACAAGCCAATCTCCATTTTCAATTTCACGTTCCAATTGTCCCGCATTCCATCCAGCATGACCAAGTAATAAACGACATAATTCAGGCCCTCTTTTCGCTGAAATATCTTCTAGTGTGTTTTTATGACTGGATATAAAAAAATCATTTGAAATCTTGATGGAATCATTTGACTTATAGTTACCACTGTGAAGTACAATCCCTCTTTCTACCATTACTGGACCCCCAAAATAAATTTGATCTACAGCATTTAGTATTTCATCTTTTTCATCATAAAAATTCTCAAAATTTTTTTTCAAAATGGAATCTTTGAATGGTTTATTGATAATTAGTCCCATAGCCCCGTTTTTATTGAGTTCACACATGTAAATAACAGAACGATTAAAGTATGGATCCTGCATGTGAGGCATGGAAATCAGTATGTGATTTATTATTGAATGCATACTCTATCTTATGCAATTGTAAGAGTGAATGCTATAAAAAATTTAGCAAATCGTTTTTTGAACAGGCACCAATATAGTTGTAAATTCAAGGCCGTCTAAAATTTTAGGGTAAAGAGGCGTAAAAAAGCATGGGAAATCAAACAGATAAAATTATTATAAAAGGCGCTCGGCAGCATAACCTAAAAAATGTTGATGTTGAAATTTCCCGGAATAAATTAGTTGTGATTACCGGTCTTTCTGGGTCTGGAAAATCTTCGCTGGCTTTCGATACATTATATGCAGAAGGTAAACGAAGATATGTGGAATCACTCTCTTCATATGCACGCCAGTTTTTGGGATTATTGGAAAAACCGGATATAGATTATATTGAAGGATTGTCTCCAGCTATTTCAATTGAGCAGAAAGCCACTGCCCGCAATCCAAGATCTACAGTGGGAACTGTAACAGAAATTCATGACTACTTGCGTCTTCTTTATGCACATGTTGGCCGACCTCATTGTTGGCTTTGCAACCGTCCGATTCAGCGACAGACGGTTCAGCAGATTGTGGATACCATCATGAAATTTAGTGAAGGGGCGCGTATTTATATATTGGCACCTGTGGTTCGTGGACGAAAAGGTCAGCATAAAGGTGTTTTTGAACAAGTACGTAAAGAAGGGTTCTTACGTGTACGTGTTAATGGTGAAGTATATAAAATTGATGATAAGTATACTTTAAATAAAAATAAAAAACATTCAATTGAAGTAGTAGTAGATCGCATTGTTTTAGAGGGTGATTTTAAAGAAAGGTTAACTGAGTCAGTTGAATTATCTTTAAAAATTGGTTCTGGTTTGATGATTGTTCATGAATTACCTAGTAAAGATCATTTATTCAGTGAACATTTTGCATGTCCACACTGTGAAGTTTCAATGGAGGAGCTTTCACCTAGAATGTTTTCATTTAACTCTCCTTATGGTGCATGTCCCCACTGCGATGGTCTTGGTTCTCACATGGAAATTGATCCCGAACTGGTGGTGCCAGACAAAACTAAATCTTTGATACAAGGAGCAATTCTTCCCTTAGGGGAACAACCTAGGGGAAATTGGTACGGAAGTATCTTAAAAAGTCTTTCTCGACATTATAATTTTAATTTTACTACGCCATGGTACAAACTAGATCGTGGGATCAGAGAGATACTATTAACTGGTACCGGTTCAAAAAGATTAAAGATGAAATATTCATCAGAAAGATGGAGTGGTACTTACACGGGCGGTTGGGAAGGCACTATTACCAATTTGATGCGTCGATATAAACAAACTAAATCAAATCACATACGTGATTGGATTGAGCAATTTATGAGTATGCGTGCCTGCCCAGAATGTGATGGCTCTCGGTTGAAGGAAGAAACACGTGCGGTTACAATCGGGAATATTAATTTGGGCCAAGTGTCATCTTATTCAATAAAAAATGCAAAGGAATTTTTTAGTACCCTCAAACTCACTAAAAAAGATGCTGTTGTAGCCCATCAAATTTTAAAGGAAGTCCAAGAACGTCTGAGTTTTTTGATTGATGTTGGATTGGACTACTTAACGCTTGATCGATCTGCAGCCACTCTTTCCGGCGGTGAGGCCCAGCGGATTCGATTAGCAACACAGATTGGTAGTCAATTGGTAGGTGTATTATATATTTTAGATGAACCATCAATTGGTCTTCATCCACGCGATAATGGACGCCTTCTAAGTTCTTTGAGGAAACTTCGTAATTTAGGGAATTCTATTATTGTAGTAGAACATGATCAAAAAACAATGGAATCAGCCGATCAAATTATAGATTTAGGACCTGGTGCCGGTGAGCACGGTGGAGAAGTTGTTTTTTCGGGGACACCTCAAAAAATATTAACTGCAAAAAAATCTGTAACAGGGAAATATCTTTCTGGTAAAAAATCGATTCCGGTTCCTAAAAGCCGCAGGAATGGAAACGGTAAAATTCTTACTATCAAAAAGGCTCATGGTAATAATTTAAAAAATATTGAAGTGTCATTCCCTTTAGGTAAAATGGTAGTGGTTACTGGAGTAAGTGGTTCAGGAAAAAGCACCTTAGTAAATGAAACAGTTTTTCCAATTTTATCGAAAGAATTAAATGGCGCCAGAGCCTATCCACTATTTTATGAATCAATCCAAGGATTGGAATATTTAGATAAAGTGATTGAAATTGATCAAAAACCCATTGGAAGGACACCCCGATCCAATCCCGCTACATATACAGGGGTATTTACATTCATCCGTGATTTATTTACTCAACTTCCAGAATCAAAAATTAGGGGATATAAACCAGGGCGTTTTTCTTTTAATGTCAAAGGCGGTCGATGTGAATCTTGCGAAGGAGATGGTATTATCAAAATTGAAATGAACTTTTTACCCGATGTCTATGTGGTATGTGAAATTTGCAAAGGTGCCCGTTATAATCGAGAAACACTTGAAATAAAATATAAAGGAAAAAATATTGCGGATGTTCTCAACATGTCAGTAAAGGAAGCCTTAGAATTTTTTAAAAACATTCCTCAAATAAATAAAAAACTGATTACCCTTTATGATGTAGGTCTTGGATACATTCGACTTGGCCAACAGGCTACCACCTTATCGGGAGGTGAAGCCCAGCGTGTAAAACTGGCAACCGAATTATCTCGTGTATCGAAAGACCGAACATTTTATATACTGGATGAACCGACAACTGGACTTCATTTTGAGGATGTGAATTTGTTACTGGCGGTCTTACAAAGATTGGTTGACCGAGGCAATACTGTTGTGGTCATTGAACATAATTTAGATGTGATAAAAAGTGCTGATTGGGTTATTGATTTGGGACCGGAAGGTGGTGAAGAAGGTGGTCAACTTATTTTTTCCGGGACACCTGAAAAATTATCGGAATATCCGGGTTCTTATACAGGAACTTTTTTGAAAACCACATTGAATGGAGCACCGATTTAATAATGCAGTCACCCAAACAACTCGAAAAATATTATTCCTATTGGGAAATCACAAAAGATTTAATAGATCAGTGTATTGATATTATGTTAAACCTTCGTCAGAGCGGACATCCAGGTGGTTCAAGATCAAAAGTTCATGGCATGGTTACAACATTACTGTCTGGGGCCATGCGATGGGATATTCGTGATTCTGGGAAGCGGTTTGCTGATAGATATGTACTAGTCGCTGGCCATACTAATCCAGTTGTATATGCTACATTGGCTGTTTTGAATGAAGCTCTCATTATTAAATACAATCAAACTGGAAATGCCAAATATAAACATTTTAAAGGGGATGAATTCCAATTAAGGTGGGAAGATTTGTTGATGCTTCGTAAGAATGGTGGGTTACCTGGTCATGCAGAAATGGAAGGAAAAACACTTTTTTTCAAATTTAATACAGGTCCTAGTGGACACGGATCACCTCCCGCTGCTGGTGAAGCCTTGGCCTTAAAACTCGCTAAAGTCCCAGAAGTTAAAGTTTTTGCTTTTGAGGGAGAAGGTGGATTTACTGCTGGTGCTTCTCACGAAACTATCAATTCTGCCTGGGGTCTAGGGCTTGGGAACCTGATTTATTTTATGGATTGGAATGACTATGGTATTGACGCACGCCCATTTAGTTCAATTGTTTATGGTACACCAAAAGACTGGTTTGGCTCTCACGGCTGGCATGTAGAAGGTACAATGGAAGGTGAAAACTGGAATGAATTGACAAAAGCATACTATCGACTTTTAATTGAAAACGCTGACCCTAATATTCCTAAAGTTGTATTTGCCCGTTCAAGGAAAGGGCGCGGATATCACAAGTTTGATCATGCTAGTCATGGCGCTGCACATAAAAGAAATTCAGAGTTGTTCTGGAAAACCAAAGAAGATTTTGCAATAAAGTACAATATTGATTTTGATGAATTTGGTTCAAAAGCACCGGAATCCTGGGATGGACAAGTTGAACAAGCACGTTCATTATTTAATACCATTTTTTCTGTAATGAAATCGAACCAAGAATTGGTTAATTATCTTGCGGACACATTGTTATCATTGGGTGATTCAGTACCTGAAGAAATCGATGGGTGTAAAATAACATTAAAGAATCCAGCCAATGATAAAACACTTTTTAATGTGGAAAGCCTTCCAGATGATTTATTTGTAGCACCAGGCAAGAAAGCACCAAATCGAGTTGGCTTTTCAAAATATGCTAGTTATATCAACGCCAGGTCAATTAAAAAATATGGCCGTCCATTAGTTATCGCAATGAGTGCAGATTTAGCTGATTCCACAAATATTTCAGGTTTTGCTAAAGGATATAATGGATCTCCTGATTTTGGGCTCTACGATAAAGAAACTAACCCCGATAGCCCCCTCATGCCCCAAGGGATTACAGAATTTACTAATTCAGGTATGTTAGCTGGACTGGCAACTGTGAATCTAAATGAAGACCCTTATTCAGAATTCAACGGGTTTTATGGCGCTATGAGTACTTATGGTTCATTCAGCTATTTGAAATACGGACCAATACGCTTGTTTAGCCAGGTGGCTCAAGATTCAAACCTTAAAGTAGGGAAATTGATTTGGGTAGCTGGACATTCAGGCCCTGAAACAGCAGAGGACAGCCGCACACATTTTGGTATTTTTGCCCCAGGAGTAACACAATTATTGCCAGATGGACATATTATCAATCTTCATCCATGGGAGCATAATGAAGTTGCCCCTGCATTAGCAGCAGCACTTGCCACCGATGTTCATATCGTAGCGCTTCATTTGACCCGTCCCCCAGTTAAAATTCCGGATCGTAAAGCATTAAATATAGCTTCCCATATGGAAGCAGCTAAAGGTGCTTATATAATAAAAGATTATGATAAATCGCGTCCTAAAGAAGGCATTGTAATTATTCGCGGTACAAGTTGTACTAATTCTTTGATGAAGATTTTACCGAGATTTGATACAAAAAACAGTAATGTAAAAATTGTAGCAGCTATTTCATGGGAATTATTTCAGCGTCAATCCTCATCCTATCGAAGAAGTATTATATCAGATCAAGAATGGATGGATGCTATGGTTATTACCAATGGTGCCCTTAGATTGATGCATAAGTGGATGGCCAATCGTATTGTAGAAAAATACAGTATGAGCCCAGATTTTGATAACCGTTGGCGAACAGGTGGTTCCTTAGATGAAATTGTGGCAGAATCTAAACTGGACTCAAATAGTATTTGGGAAGGAATCAACCGATTTGCTGAAGAAAGAGAACAGAGATTAAATTCTGTCCGAGATTCTATTCCTGTATAAACTGACAAAAATTTGACGACCCCCCCTCATTTTTGTACCTTCCACCCCCGAAAACACTTACTTTTTTTATTTTAGCTGATAAATGACTGAAATTCATATAACTAATCCACAGCCCTTTGAAGATGATCTAGCGGTTGAAAAATCCCTCCGTCCAAGTCGTATGGATGAGTTCATTGGACAAAAGGATGTTATAAATAATCTTAAGATATATATTGAGGCTGCTAAAAAACGTAATGAAGCTCTAGATCATGTACTGCTATTTGGTCCTCCGGGATTAGGAAAGACAACACTTTCAAATATTGTTGCCTATGAACTAGGTGTCAATTTAAAGCAGACTTCAGGCCCGGTACTTGAACGTGCAGGGGATTTGGCTGGTGTGCTCACAAATCTGTTGAATCAAGATGTATTTTTTGTTGATGAGATTCACCGTTTGAATTCAGTCGTTGAAGAATATCTTTATTCTGCTATGGAAGATTATCGCATTGAGATTATGATTGATAAAGGCCCAGGTGCTCGTAGTGTACAACTCAATATAGAACCATTCACTTTAGTGGGCGCAACAACACGTTTGGGAAATTTAACATCTCCTCTACGAGATCGTTTCGGCATAGTACTAAGAGTTGATTATTATAATCCTGAGGATCTTTTTCAGATTATTACGCGTTCGGCCGAAATTCTTGAAGTCGTAATTAGTAAAGAAGGTGCGCATGAACTTGCAAAACGTTCAAGGGGAACTCCACGCATTGCCAACCGTATTTTGCGAAGAACAAGGGATTATGCACAGGTAAAAGCTAAGGGGACAATAGATAAAACTGTAGTACAAGCCTCCTTGGAATATCTTGGAATTGACGAATTTGGATTAGATGATATGGATCGTACTATTCTATCAACTTTGATCGACAAATTTAATGGGGGTCCTGTAGGTGTGAATTCGCTGGCTGTTGCTGTGAGCGAAGATACTTCCACTATAGAGGATGTATACGAACCTTATTTGATCAAAGAAGGATTTATTCAGCGTACTAGCCGAGGTCGTATTGCTCAAAAACAGGCATATACCCTTTTAGATAAGACAATTACAAAAAAACAACAAAGGTTATTTAATGATTGAAAAGAAAAAAAAATGGAAACTGACAGATTTTGATTACCCACTTCCAGAAAAATATATTGCTCAGTATCCTGCAAAAAGACGTGATTTATCTAAACTAATGGTTCTTCATCGCGAAACAGGTAAAATTGAACATAAAACATTTTCCAAACTTCCTGAATATTTAAAACGTAACGATTTGGTAATTTTAAATAATACCAAGGTATTTCCGGCGAGACTTTATGCTAGCAAAGATCGTACAGAGGCAAAAGTGGAAGTTTTTTTATTGCGTGAATTAGAAAATGATCTTTGGGAGGTCATGGTTCGCCCAGCTCGAAAAGTACGTATCGGTAATAAATTAATGTTTACTAAAAATGTTTACTGTGATGTGATTGATAATACTATTTCAGGTGGGCGTGTTGTCAGATTTGAATATGATGGTGAAAATATTTATAATGTTATTGATCGTGTGGGTATTTCACCACTACCACCCTATATTAAACGTGAATCTGAACCCAAAGATAAAATACGTTATCAAACTGTTTTTGCTGAAAAGCGCGGAGCAGTTGCTGCGCCAACAGCAGGTTTACATTTTACTGATGGGTTACTAAAAAGAATACATGCAAAAGGGACAAAAACGTCTTATACAACACTTCATATTGGACTAGGAACATTTCGTCCTGTTCAGGTTGAAGATTTAAACCGGCACCAAATGGACTCAGAGTATTTTGAAGTCTCTCCTAAAACAGCATTATCTATTAATGCAACTAAGGAAAAACGGCGACGGGTATTTGCAGTTGGGACGTCAACAGTTAGATCTCTTGAAACAGTGGCTGTTTCCGGTTTTCAAGTTTCGCCAAAGAGAGGTTGGACTGATAAATTTATTTATCCACCTTATAATTTTAAAATGGTTGATGCTATGATTACCAATTTTCACCAGCCAAAAAGTACACTTCTTATGATGGTATCGGCCTTTGCAGATCGTGACCAGATCATGAAAGCCTATCGTGAAGCCAAGAAAAATGATTATCGTTTTTTGAGTTATGGCGATGCTATGCTTATTCTTTAATTAAATAGTTGTAAACACAAAATGAAAATTACTGCGATAATCCCGGCAGCTGGAAGTGGGGAGCGTTTTGGAGGGAAAAAACAGCTAAAAAGAATGGGTAATCAACCATTACTTTTTCATACACTGCAGCCATTTATTTCCTCTGAATTAATTAGTGAAATCGTAGTTGTTGTATCAAAAGATGATGTGTATCAGGTAGAACGGGAATTGAAATCTACTATTTTAGTTAAGACAGTTAAAGTGGTATTAGGCGGAGATACTCGTCAACAATCTGTATTTAATGGTCTTAAGGCGGCTGATAAATTATCAGAACTTATATGCGTACACGATGCTGTGCGGCCTTTTGTCACTGAAACGCTTATTGATAAAGTTATTGAAGCCTGCGATCAACATGATGGTGTTATTTTGGCACAACCTTCAACAGATACAATAAAAAAAGTCATGAATGATCAAATTCTTGAGACACTCCCTCGAGAAATTATATGGAGAGCTCAAACACCACAAGTTTTTGCTAAGCAGGCTTTACTAGAGGCATTAGAACTGGCTGAAACAGAAAAAATTCTTAGAACAGATGAAGCTTCATTATTGGAACGAATAGGATACCAAGTAGGCTTTGTAGAAGGATCTTCCATCAATATTAAAATTACAACAGAAGAAGATTGGATTTTTGCAGAAGCAATATACAAAAGTTTTAATAATAATTAATTTTAATGATTATTTGGACTAGCTATTGAAAGGATGGCATTGACAAACATACATATAGATGATTAAAACAGGCATTGGGTATGACGTTCACCAATTAGCAGAAGGTGAAAAACTAATCATTGGGGGCGTGGAAATCCCTAGTCAGGTTGGCGCTATTGGCCATTCAGATGGAGATACTTTAGTACATGCGATTGTGGATGCATTACTCGGTGCAGCTAATCTTGGAGATATTGGGCAGCTTTTCCCAAGTAAAGATGAACAGTGGAAAGATATAGAGAGCCTCCACTTTCTGAATAAAGTTGCTGAAATGTTAAGAAACGCCTCTTTTGAAATCAGTAATATTGATTCAATTGTTATTCTTCAGAAACCAATACTTTCCAGTTTTATTCCTGAAATAAAATATAAAATTTCCTATACCTTGCGAATCGATCAATCTCAGGTTTCTGTAAAAGCAACTACTTCAGATTATTTAGGCATTATTGGACAAGGTGAAGGTATCGCTGCGCAGGCTATCGCCACTTTAAAATCAGTGTAATTTTGAGTATATACTGTCCATCCTTTTCTAAAGTTAATATTGGACTCAAAGTATTGAAACAGCGTGACGATGGTTATCATAATATATATACATTATTCCAAAAGTTGGATTTTGGCGATGAATTGATATTGGAAAAAATGGAAAATAGCTGTTTGATTACATCTAATGTGGACTGGATCCCCACTGATAAATCAAACATTTGCTATAAAGCTTATAATGTTCTGAAAACTCTTTATCCTAATTTAGGAGGCATTTGTATTCAAATTGAAAAAAAGATTCCTATTGGGTCTGGTTTGGGTGGCGGTTCAGCAAATGGTGCAGCAGTTTTGAAGGGATTAAATAATTTATATGATCTTGGATTATCTATGCTTGAGTTAGAAAAGATTGGAGCTTCAGTAGGTGCTGATGTGCCATTCTTTATACGTGGTGGTACACAGTTAGGCGAGGGGCTTGGTAATAAACTCACCCCTTTTCCTAAACCTATTTCAGGAATATATTTATTAATTATACCAAAATTTTTTATCAATACTTCATGGGCTTATACAGAATTGGGAAAAAAATTGAAATTCGATACTAAAGTACCTAACTTCCGCCGCTTTTTCAACGGGGATCATCCCTCGTATAAGTTTGAGTTTTTTGAGAATGATTTTGAACGGATCGTGATTCCAGCATATCCGGAGATTGGTACCATCAAGCAGAAATTGCTTAAGTTAGGTGCATGCTTTGCTAGTCTGTCGGGCAGTGGCTCGACTGTGTTTGGGATTTTTGACGATGACACTTTAGTAACAAAAGCCGAGTCATTTTTCCAAACTTCCTATCAGACCATTCTGGCTAATCCTGCCTAATTTTTCCCTTTTGAATCACAATCGTAAAATTAATACTACCAAAGTATTTGGGGCGTCGTCTAACGGTAGGACACCGGGTTTTGGTCCCGGCAGTCGGGGTTCGAGTCCCTGCGCCCCAGCAGAAAAAATTAAAGATAATTAACTACCTGAAATCAAATGAATATCTATTGATTTTGCAATCAATGATAAACATTATAATGGAAGGCCTTAAAGTATTATGAATAATAGCCTAAAAATATTTAGTGGACGAAGCAATCCAATTTTATCCCAAAAGATTGTTGAATCATTAGGTATAGAGTTGGGACAACTTAATATTCAAAACTTTGCTGATGGTGAATTATGGATCAAATTCGAAGAAAATATACGAGGCACTGATGTATTTATTATTCAGTCTACTAATAGTCCAGCAGAAAATATTATGGAATTGGTTTTGATTATTGATGCGGCAGTTCGTGCATCGGCAAATACAGTGACAGCAGTAATACCATATTTTGGGTACGGTAGACAGGATCGAAAAGATAAACCACGTGTACCAATTTCTTCTCGGGTCATGGTTGATCTTATTACTGCAACAGGAGCTGATCGTATTATCACAATGGATTTACATTCCACGCAAATACAAGGTTTTGCAACTATACCATTTGATCATTTATATAGTCGGATGGTTTTGCAGGCTGCAATTAATAACTTAGGACTTGATCCGGAGACTTCAGTTGTATTAGCACCAGATGTAGGTTCAGCTAGAATGAGCCAGGCTTATGCTAAACGACTGGGAATGCATTTTGCATTGATTGATAAACGTCGTTACGCACCTAACAAAGCAGAAGTCATGCATCTAATTGGTGATTTAAAAGATAAAGATGTATTAATCATTGATGATATGATTGACACTGCTGGTACAATAGTAAATGCAGCAAATGAGGCCAAAGAAAATGGAGCAACAAGTGTAACTGCTATAGCAACACATGCATTGTTATCTGTTCCTGCAATTGATCGGATTAATAAATCTAATATTGGGAAATTAGTGGTAACTGATACTGTGTCTATTGAAGATGAAAAAAAATTAGGTAATATGGAAATAGTAACTGTAGCAAACGTTTTTGGTGAAGCCATTCGTCGGGTATATGAAGGTAAATCAGTCAGCGCTTTGTTCGAATTTTAATTGAAGGTAAGTAAAATGGCATCCTATTATAAACTTCCGATAGAAATACGTACTGGATCTGGGGCTAGTTTAGCTCGCGAGCTCAGAAGAAATGGAAAGATTCCTGCAAACTATTATTATCGTGGCGAAGCAAATCAAAATCTAGCTATTGATAAAAAAGCATTTAATCATGCTATTCATTCTGGGCAACAAGTTTTTGAAGTTGATATCAATAATGAAACAATTTATATCATGATTAAGGATGTACAATATCATTCGGTTACTGAGGAAGTTATGCATATCGATTTGATGCGTATTCGCCGAACAGAAAAAATGACCTTTTCAATACCATTAGTTTTAGAAGGTGATGCAGTTGGCGTAGATGAAGGTGGTATTGTAGCTCAAGTTGCAACAACAATTGATGTAGAATGTTATCCTAATGATGTGCCTGAAAGTATTACAGTAGATATTTCTGGCTTGGAGTTTAATAGTGCCATGGCTGCAGAAGAAATTGAATTACCCGTAGATACTGTACTAGTATCTGCTGAAAACACAACCATTGTAACCTGTAATCCGCCGAAAGCAGAAGTTGAACCTGAACCTGTTGAAGATGAAGAAATTGAATTGGCTGAAGGTGAAGAAATAACTGATGAAGAAACAACTGATGAAGATAAAAAAAGTGATGAAAAGCCTAAAAAAGATGCTGATCAGGATGAATCCTCAGAAAAATCATGATTGCCTTTATAGGGCTCGGCAATCCTGGCAATGAATATGCAGACACAAAACACAATGCCGGTTTTTGGGTTGTGGATGAATTGGTCCGTCGCTGGAAAATTAGCTATAAGCCAGGGAAAGGCCAGTATCTCTATTCTGAAAATATCAAAGGAGATGTTCTCTTAGTGAAAACAACCACAGGAATGAATGTTAGTGGAATTGGCGTACAGGATATTATTAAACATTGGAATGTTTCTTTGGAAGATCTGTATATCATATTAGACGATGTGGATCTTCCATTAGGTAAGTTACGTATTCGTCCAAAAGGCGGTGATGGTTGCCACCGTGGTATGGAATCAGTTATTTACCATTTGGGAAGTACACGATTTCCGCGCCTAAGATACGGAATCGCTACAGAAGACAAACTGCGTCCCGCAGAAAAATATGTATTGAAATCCTTTCGTAAAAAAGATCAAGTATTGGCTGATGAAATGGTGGTAAAAACTGCAGACGCCGTTGAGTCAATATTGCGTATTGGTATTTCTAAAACTATGAATAAATATAATTCTTGAAACTAATCAAATTAAGGAAAAATTAAATCAATGATACCATTTGGACCACTCATTATTGGTGCTGGTATGCTTGCAATGTTGTATTCCTTTTGGAAAACAGGTTGGATTAACAAGCAGGATCAAGGGACTGAAAAAATGGAAAGAATTGGTTCCAATATTGCTGATGGTGCCATGTCTTTTTTGAAAGCCGAGTACCGTGTATTAGCTGTTTTTATTGTAGTGATAGCCGTGCTATTAGGTTTTGCCAATGTAGGGAATCCTCAATCTAGTGCGTTGATTGCACTCTCATTTATTACTGGTGCTTTAACATCTGGATTAGCTGGATTTTTAGGTATGCGCGTTGCCACTAAAGCCAACAATCGTACTACACATGCTGCTAGGACGGGATTAGCACCTGCTTTAAAGGTTGCTTTTGTAGGTGGTTCTGTCATGGGATTATCTGTTGTAGGGTTGGGAATAATTGGATTAGGTACATTATTTACCTTTTACCAATCATTTTTCGAAGCAGATTATCAGAAAATTTTAACCGTTATATCTGGTTTTTCTCTTGGTGCTTCTTCTATTGCCCTATTTGCACGTGTTGGTGGTGGTATTTATACAAAAGCAGCTGATGTCGGTGCTGACCTTGTAGGTAAGGTTGAAGCCGGTATCCCAGAAGATCATCCTCTAAATCCTGCTACGATTGCTGATAATGTTGGGGACAATGTGGGTGATGTTGCTGGTATGGGTGCCGATCTTTTCGAATCCTATGTGGGCTCGATTATTGGATCAATGGTTCTTGGAGCCAGCATTCTTGTATTTGGAAAATTTGATCTGAATTTTATAACGCTGCCTTTACTAATTGCCGCTTCTGGTATTGTAGTATCAATTGTCGGAACCTTTATGGTTTCAGTAAAAGAAGGTGGAAACCCGCAAAAAGCATTAAATATTGGTGAGTTTGGTTCATCCGCTCTTATGGTGGTAGTGATGTATTATTTGATCACGAATATGTTACCTGTTTCATTTGTTCTGGATGGTATAGAATATTCCAGTATGGGTGTTTTTTGGGCAGCAACCATAGGTTTGGGAGCAGGTCTTGGAATCGGAACAATCACTGAACATTATACTGGGACACATGGTGGCCCAACAACATCTATTACACGCCAGTCTCTAACTGGACCGGCAACAAACATAATTGCGGGGCTTGGTGTTGGCATGCAATCCACTGCAGTTCCTACTCTTATTATTGCGGCTGGTATTATAGGTGCGTATCATTTTGCTGGACTTTATGGTATCGCTATGGCGGCTTTGGGAATGCTGGCAAACACCGGAATCCAATTAGCCGTTGATGCTTACGGTCCGATTTCTGATAATGCTGGTGGCATTGCTGAAATGGCTGGACTTCCAAAGGAAGTACGCGATCGGACCGATAAACTAGATGCAGTTGGAAATACTACCGCAGCAATTGGTAAAGGATTTGCTATTGGTTCAGCAGCTTTCACAGCATTGGCACTTTTCGCTGCTTTCATGGTACAAACCGGAATTAAAGGGATCAACATTGCTGATCCTATGGTCATGGCTGGCCTCTTTGTTGGTGGTATGTTGCCATTTTTATTTTCATCATTAGCGATGGGTGCAGTTGGACGCGCGGCAATGGCTATGATTGAAGAAGTCCGGTATCAATTTAAAACGATTCCTGAATTATCTGCAGCGTTGGCTGTAATGAATAAATATGGTGATAACGATGAATGGTCTGATGAAGACCGTAAAATATTTGAAGCAGCTGACGGAAAAGCTGAATATGGTAAATGTGTTGAGATCTCTACTCAATCTGCTATTAAAGAAATGCTTTTACCTGGGTTGCTTGCTATTGTGACACCAGTTATTGTCGGGTTTGTATTTGGAGCCGAAACATTGGGGGGGCTTTTAGCTGGTGTAACAGTTTGTGGTGTATTGATGGCTATTTTTCAATCCAATTCTGGAGGAGCTTGGGATAATGCCAAAAAAATGATTGAAGAAGGAATTAATTTGGATGGTCAATCCTATGGAAAAGGATCAGATGCACATAAAGCAGCCGTTGTTGGGGATACAGTAGGTGATCCTTTTAAAGACACCTCCGGACCATCTCTTAATATTTTGATTAAACTTATGTCTGTGGTATCACTAGTGATTGCACCATTGATAGCTTAAAAATAGGGAGTATTATATGAAATACTACGAAAGCTTATATATCATCAACCCAAACTATGAGCAAGATCGTCTTGATGGAATAATGAAGACAGTTGCTGATAAAATAAGTGAATATGGTTTTTCAATAATTAACCATCATGTTTGGAGTAAAAAGCGCTTGGCCTATTCAATTCAGAAACATAAATATGGCACGTTTGTTTTGCTCCATTTTCAAACAGAATCTGCTGAAAACTTAAATCGGTTTGAACGTTTCATGGTGTTGGAAAAACCTATTATACGGCACCAGACAGTTGGATTAAAAAAATGTCCAGAAGTTGAAACAGAAAAAAAATCGGTAGATTTAGACAAAAGTAGTGAATTCATGACTATTAATGATGAATCATCAAAGAAAAAGGCTGTTGAATCTGAAGATGTAGAAATCGATAAATCAAAGTCATTATCTGAAAAGGGCGATATGGAAGAAACGCCTAATGAACAAGAATCTAAAGAAATAGAAACCTTAGAAAAATCTGAAGAAATAGTTGAAGTTGAAAAAACAGAAAATATTAAGGAGTAGAGAATGGCATTTCAAAGTAGAAGAAAATTCTGTTATTTTAAAGAAAATAATATCATACAAATTGATTATAAGGACGTAAAATTGTTGAGAAGATTTATTACTGATCAAGGGAAAATTATGCCACGGAGAGTAACTGGGACCAGCGCAAAAATGCATCGTAAACTTGTACGGGCAATAAAGCAAGCCCGGAATATTGCATTGATGCCTTACTCAAATATTAGTAGAGAAAAATAATTATGGATGTCATACTATTACAAGATGTAGAAACACTGGGGACTGCTGGGGATATCATTAATGTAAAACCTGGTTACGCAAGGAATTTTTTATTTCCCAAGGGATTAGCCGTACGCTCATCAAAGCGTAATCGTGCACTAGCTGATGAGAAAAAAGAAGTTGCGAAATCACGAGCTGTACGTGAAGCAAAAGCATACGAAGAATTGATGAATAAATTGAAAAAAGTAGAAATTACAATCGAAGTAAACGTTGGTGGAGAAGATCGTTTGTTTGGCTCAGTAACTAGTCAGGATATTCACAAAGTATTAATGGAAAAAGGAGTTGAAGTAGATCGCCATGCAGTTCTTTTAGAAGAGCCAATCAAAGCTTTAGGTATTTATGATGTTCCAGTGAAAATTACCAAAGGATTAAGTCAAGAAATTAAAGTTTACGTTATACAGAGCTAGTCTAATTCTGTTAAGAAAATGAAACCCCTGTTTTATATCTATTCTGCAGAGGATTTTTATTTGAGGTAGATTGTGTTAACATGAATAAGCGGGTAATAAAATATTTTGGTCATCTTATTCTATTTTGGATGATTTTTTTTTCAGTAGACCGATTACTATTTCTAATATATAATTTAGATACATCAGGTCTTTCATTCATTCAACTCATTGAGCCTTTTTGGCGGTCGCTAAGATTGGATCTTTCAGCTGCATGTTATCTAATAATACCACCGTTTTTGTTATGGTTAATTGGTTTATTGATTCCGCTTCGGTCGGTCGGTGTATTACTAAAAGTTTATTTTTGTATTCTTGTTCCTATTTTAGTACTTGGTGTAGTGGCCAGCATGGAAATATATAGCGAGTGGGGTTATAAGCTAAACCGAGATGCAATCGATTATTTAAAGTACCCAAGGGAATTCTGGGCCTCTTCGCTTAACTCTCCATTGGGATTATTATTAATTATTTATTCAATATGTACAATTTTGTTTACAAAGTGGGGGTTTCATATTGCCGGTAAATTTCAGGATTTTTCATACATTGCCTCTGGGCTGAACGGAAAAAAATTCATTAATAATGTTGGTATAGCAATTACAGGTTTTATTGTTTTTGCAGTTTGTATACGGGGAGGTATTCAACTGGCGCCAATTAATCAGAGTTTTGCCTATTATTCTAATAATCCCACTCTAAATGCAACAGCAGTCAATACGGTTTGGAATCTTATTTATAGTTATTCGAGAGAAGACCATAAAAACTCTTATCAGTTTTTTACTGCTGATGAAATTGAAAGCAAGTTTGGTAAATCAAAACGAACATATACAAATGCCCCCAAAATATTTTCGATGCAAAAACCCAATGTTATTATGATAGTTTTAGAAGGTGTTGCGGCCGAACTCTTTGAAAGTATGGGTGGTAGAAATAAATATACCCCTAATATGGATCACCTCGTTAAGAATGGACTGTTATTTGATCGAATTTTTGCTACGGAGACGAGGACTGACCGGGGGATTGTATCTATTTTAAGCGGGTATCCTTCCCTCCCATTAATATCGCTTGTAAAACAACCTGATAAAGCTGCTAAACTTTCATTTTTACCAAAACATTTTTTAAATAATGGGTATGAAACTGTGTTTTTTTATGGGGGGGAATCAGAATTTGCCAACATTAAATCCTATCTATTAAATGCTGGGTTTAACCAAATTATTGATAAAAATGATTTTGAAAAGAAGGATATGAATTCAAAATGGGGCGCTCATGATCACATTATGTTTAAAAAATCATCAAGTGAATTAAAAAAATTAACTGAACCCTTTTTTGCTACAATTCTTACTCTATCAAGCCATGAACCATTTGAAGTTCCAACAGACCCTATTTTGAATGGAAACGATAGACAAACATTGTATAAAAATTCAATTATTTATACTGATGAATCTGTGGGAAGTTTTATGTCATCAATTAAAGAGGAGTCCTACTTTCAAAATACCATTTTTATTTTCATTTCCGATCATGGTTTTAGAATGGGAGATGGGCATAACCGCTATCCGAGGAGGTATCATATTCCTTTATTTATTTATGGTGATCCTTTAGAAAAAAAGTGGAGAGGCAGAAAAATATCTGTCATTGGTAGCCAAACAGATTTGGCCAGGACAGTTTTAAATCAATTTGATTTAAATTATAATGGATTCATATTTTCAAGAGATTTACTAAATAATGTATCTGGAAATGCTTTTTATACTTTTAATAATGGTTTTGGTTTGATTGAAGAAGAACAATCTGTTGTTTATGACCATGATTCTAAGTCCGTGACATATTTAAATAATTTTGTTCCCGATTCAATTAACCAGTTTCTATTTGATAAAGGACGTGCGAATCTCCAGAAAGCCTACCAGGATTTTATTGATCGATAATAAAACTATCGGTTGCCGGAAGAATAACCCATCCGGTATTTTCATTGTCTATGTTCGCTGACGTTTCTTTCCCAATCTCGAGTTATCAAACTTTTTCTTACGAAATCCCTAAATCGTTATTGGGAAAAGTTTCTGTTGGAATGCGCGTAAAGGCTATGTTTGGTCGTCGAAAAGCTCAAGGGATTGTTGTTAAAATAAAAAAAACAACTGAATTCAAGGGTCGTATTCTCCCGATTGAATCACTGGTTGATGATCAACCAGTTCTAGATCCAAATTTATGGAAATTAATTAATTGGCTTGCTGAATATTATCACACCCCACTTGGTATTGCGGCAAAGACTGCCCTTCCATCCAATTTATCCACTCGGTATAAACCTAAAGTCCAAATGATGGTAAAAGCAACTGGACAAAAATCAGAATTGCCAAAACAAGCTAAAGTGCAAAGTGCGATTATTCATTATCTCCAAAATCAGGAAAATTTTGTACCAGTCAGCTCATTAAATGAATTTTCATCTAACCCGGCTAAGGTATGTAGAAAACTGATTGAAAAGAATCTAATAGAAATGAAAAAAAAACCGATTATACCAGATTTGATCGAATTTTCATTTAAACCTATACATAAAAATATTCGATTTGCAAATTTTCAAAATCAGGCTATCAATAAAATATGTGAAATGCTTGATAAAAACCAATTTAATCCTTTTTTATTGCATGGCGTGACTGGAAGTGGAAAGACTGAAATATATATTGAAGCTACTCGTCATGCACTGGATCAAAATAAAACAGTGGTTATTTTGCTCCCTGAGATATCCTTAACTCCGCAAATTGCTGGACGTTTTCAGGCTGTATTTGGAGATACAGTTGCTTTATGGCATTCAAAATTAAGCCAGTCTGCCAGAGCTTGGATATGGAAAAGAATTTGTGCCGGGTATTTTAAAGTTGTTATTGGTGCCCGTTCAGCCATTTTTACACCCCTAAAAGATTTGGGTTTAATTGTGGTAGATGAAGAACAAGAAAATTCTTATAAACAGGATTCACGAGATCCTAGATATCATGCTAGAGATGTATCACTTATGCGCGGTAAAATTCATAATGCGGTTGTGGTGTTAGGCAGTGCAACTCCTAGCCTTGAATCGTATTATAATCATATTCAAGGAAAATTTGAATATATCCATCTTCCCAAACGCTATGGTGGTGCTAAATATCCAAGTGTTCATATTGTAGATTTAATTAAAGAGTCTGAAGAAACAAAAATATATGGATCCTTATTCTCTAAAATTCTTTTAGACAAAATTGCTGATCGGATAGAAAAAAAAGAACAAGTTATATTATTGCATAATCGGCGTGGTTTTGCACCTGTATTGCGTTGCATGGATTGCGGAGAAGTCGAAATGTGTCCTAATTGCAATGTGACATTAACTTATCATCTAAAGGAGTCATATCTACAATGTCATTTTTGTAATCATATTGAAAAACAAATACCATCCAGTTGCAAGGAATGTCGAAGTGTCAATGTTCAATTGGCTGGAGCAGGAACGCAGAAAGTTGAATATCAATTAAATCAACAATTTCCAAATACTAGCATAGAACGGCTTGATTTGGATACAGCAAAATCAGGTGTCAACATTACTAACGTTCTACAAAAATTTTCTGATAGAAAAATAGACATTTTATTAGGGACTCAAATGATTGCTAAAGGATTGGATTTTGCCAATGCAACATTAGTTGGGATTATTAATGGTGATACGGGGCTATACATTCCTGATTTTAGGGCTGGAGAACGTGTATTTCAATTAATCTATCAGTCAGCGGGTCGGTCTGGCCGAGGCCATATTCCAGGGGAAGTAATTGTTCAAACTTATAACCCACAAAACCCAGTTATTCAATGTGCTACTCAGCTAAATTTGAGAAAATATTATGATATTTGCCTTAATGAACGAAAAGCGTTGGACTATCCTCCTTTTAGTTGGATGATCCGTTTGGAAATATCGGGGAAGAATAAAAATGCGGTAGAAAGAGCAACTGAAATCTTGAAAAAAAAACTGGGGAATCCACCTAAAGGAATTGGTTTCCTAGGCCCTGCTTTTTGTTACAGGGAAAAATTGTATAATCAGTACCGAATGCAAATTGTGATAAAATCCCAAAAGAGAAAAGATCCCAATGGATATAAACTACATCAATATTGCAAAAACATTATTTACAATAGGGATTCTTTGAAATTAAAAGGGAATGTTCGTTTAATTGTTGATGTAAATCCTGTCTCTCTATTATGATAAGATTTACATTTTTGTCAGTTTATTTGACAGGTTTTTTGGTTGCACAAACATCTTTTTCGGGACTCAATACTTGGACAGATGGACAAACCGTGGGATTAGCAGGAGGCGGATATTTATTTTCGACGCAGAATGAGTTTAGAAATCCAGCCATGTTGCCAGAATCTGGGCGTTATTTAAAAATTAATTTAGTCCGATATCCTGCAGACATTAATGCGCATTCAATTATAACTAACGGTAATAAAAATGACCACCGTTTTGGACTTAAGCTGAGTCGACTCAATTATGGGTTGTTCAAAGGTCGAGATATTGATAATCATATAACGGAAGATTATTCAGCTGGGGACATTCACCTCCAGGCAGTTTATGCCAAACCGTTAAATTCAAATCGGTTTGTAATTGGGGTAAGCGGAGGTCTTTTTATGAGTCAAATTGAAAAAGTAAAAGCAAACATATTTACCTTTTCCCCAGGAGTTATATTTTATTCACGATTGGGGGAAATAGGGCTGAGCCTTCAAAATTATGGATTTGTATTTGATTCTTATACAGATACAGAAGATAAAATACCTTCATTCATCGTTACTTCTTTTGCGCGAAAAGTCACAACCCTGCCATTGGTATTGGAAGTTGACTATTCATATTTTATGGTTAGGAACAGTTCTACTTTTACTTTTTCAGGCCTTTTGAATTTTAAAAATGGTTTCATTATGAAAGGAGGATTTTCAACAAAAAAAGCAGACCAAATAACAGATGTTTCATTTATAAAGAATTTATTTGCAGATATGGGAATAGGTATATCCTATGAATTTGAAGATATTTTATTTGCTATAGATACATATACTTATGGTCCTGGTGGCTTCGTTATTGCGGTAGGAATAACAGTCCTTTATTAAGGTTTTAATTAAAATTTTTAACTATTTTGTTATTTTAATTAATAAAATCAATCAATCCATAAGATTGACTGTTCTTTTTAAAAAATTATTTATGTTATAACTTTAATATTAATTAAAAAGTAGTAAATCACTTATGTATGATAACCGTGATATTCAGATTCTGAAAATTTTACAGAGTAATGGCCGTTCCACTGCAAGCGACATTGCCAAAGTAGTTGGTCTATCAATCCCTGCTGTTGGTGAGCGAATTAAAAAACTAGTTGAAAAAGGATTAATCGAAAGATTCGCGACAATATTAAATCATAAAAATGCTGGGCTTGATTTGACGGCTTATGTCTTTATCGTAAGTGAACATTCAGATCATTATAATCAGTTTATAGAAAAAGCCAGATTATGTGAAACTGTGATGGAATGTCATTCGATTACAGGCAGCGGGTCTCATATTTTGAAAGTCCGCGTGAAGGATTCCCAATCTTTAGAAGATCTTTTGTATGAAATACAAAATTGGCCCGGCGTATCAAGGACGCAATCAAATGTAGTACTTTCTTCTTATAAAGAATCTACAGATATTGACTTAAAGACATTAAAGGAAATCCATAATATCACATAATAATGCTGAATAATTATTTAAGGTTTAAAGCATAATCTACCTTATATCTTATTGAAATATAGAATATAATATTAAATATTATTTGTATTACTTATATCAGTGGCTATAATATTATACTTAGATAAAAGTTAAATAAAGTAGGAGAAATCACCAGATGTCTGATATGAAAATACTTGAATATATATGGTTAGATGGATTTCAACCGGAGCCATCTCTACGAAGCAAAATAAGAGTTACAAAAGATGAAACCCCTCCAAATTGGGCTTTTGATGGATCTTCCACTCAACAAGCAGAGGGCGGTAGTTCTGATTGCTTATTATTACCAGTTCAAACTTATGATGGCCCTTTATTCGCAGATAATCTTGTCATGTGTCAAGTGCAAACCGGTGAACATGAAACTCATCCTTCAAATATGCGTGCCGCCGCCGAAAAAGTAGTTTCGGATGAATGGTGGTTTGGGTTTGAACAAGAATATTTTTTTACTAATGATAAAGGAGAGCCTCTTGGTTGGGAAGATGGAACCCCTAGGCCACAGGGTGATTACTATTGCGGAGTTGGATCAGGCAATGTTGAAGGTCGAGAAATTTCTGAAGAACATTTAGAAGCATGTCTTGCAGCTGGAATTGAGCTTACAGGAACAAATGCTGAGGTAGCTTTGGGTCAGTGGGAATATCAATGTTTTGGAAAAGGTGTGAAGGCTGCTGATGATTTATGGGTAAGCAGGTATTTGCTATATAAGATAGCTGAAGACTACGGTGTTGGTGTTAATATCCATCCTAAACCTAAAACGGGAGATTGGAATGGTTCAGGAATGCACGCGAATTTTTCAAATGAAGAAATGAGAACTAAAGGTTCCGAGCAGTTGCATAATTCTATTTGTGAAAAATTAGGAAAGGTCCATAAAGAAGGTATTGAATCATATGGGTCTGATAATGATATGCGACTTACAGGTTAAAGTAGTTATTGTCACTGCTAACTTTTTATTCATTAATAAGTGAATAAAATGATTTATTTTTATCGTACATATAATCTATAAAGTAAGACCAGAGGTTTTTAGTAGTAATTCATTTAACTTATAGGTTATGATAAATAGCACTATGGAAATAAAATCCTTAGCCAAATTATCTTTATTGGTCCTAATCTTTTTTGCTTGCGAAGATAAAGACAGTACAGTCCCAATTTCTAGTTGGAATACAATACAGGAACAAATACTGACTCCAAATTGTGCAAATTGTCATATTAGTGGTACAGCCATAGCCAAACAATCAGGATTAGATTTAAGTAAGGGAAATGCTTACAGCCAAATGGTTAATGTACCACCAAAAAATATATCTGCAAAAAATGATGGACTGGTTATTGTGAGTAATGAAGGCGGCATGAAAGGACTCGGCAAAAGTTATTTGTGGGAAAAAATCAATGCTTATGATCGAGAACATTTTTTAAGTGACCATCCGGAATACGGGCAGATGATGCCACCTAGCGGAAATTTTTTAACTAATGGACAATTACAGGTTATTCGCGGATGGATTGAAGGTGGTGCCCCAGAAACTGGTATTGTAGTAGATGAAAAATTATTACAAGATTCTAATCGTTATGAACCACCAGAATACCAACCATTAGATCCACCAGAAAATGGGTTTCAACTTCATTTGGGCCCTTTTGAAATTCAGCCCAATTTTGAAAGGGAATTTTTTTATTATACAGATTTGAATTTGACAGAGGATGTATTTGTAAACCGTATCCAGATTGAAATGAGGCCTGGGAGCCATCACTTTATACTTTATTCTTTTTTAGAAGGGACAAAAAGAACAGATTTGCCTAATCTTGGAGAAATAAGAGAATTACGCTTTTCAGATGGTGCACCAAATTTGCACACTCTTCAAACAATGCAGTTTCATCAGTTTTTCGGTGGGACCCAATGGCCACGCCTTGATTATAGGCTTCCTCCAGGGGTCGCTTTAAGAATACCATCACAATTTGGATTAGATCAAAACACTCATTTTGTAAACAGGACAGATACTTTAATGGTTGGCGAAGTTTATTCAAACATACATACAATTGATAAATCAAAAGTGCAGCATATAGCAGAATTATTTGGATGGTCCAATATGGATTTCAGTTTACCGCCCAATAAAATTACAACCATTACAAAAACATTTGATGTAAACAACAAAATATATATTGGACAAGTGTTTTCACATGCACATGAAAAAATGACAGAATTTGTGGTTAAAATTTCTGGTGGTCCCAGAAATAATGAAGTGATTTATTGGACAGATGATTGGCAACACCCGCCCATAATAAATTATGATCCCGCCATTGAATTAAATCCCGGGGAAGGATTAACGCTTATTGCAACCTATGATAATCCGACAGACCAAACAGTGAAATTTGGATTTTTATCAACCAATGAAATGATGATACTTTTTGGTTGGTATTACCAATAAGGATTATTCAAATAAAAAATTGGTTTTCAGATAATATTGAATAGAATTGTTAATGTATTTTTTTTATTAATTTTTCAAATATGTGGATTGATATATGCCCAAAATAAACATCCCATTGTTTTGGTGCATGGTTTTATGGGTTGGGGGCGGGAAGAAATGGGATCCTATCGTTATTGGGGTGGTAAATTTGATTTAGAACAATATTTAATAGATGAAGGTTATACGGTTTTTACAGCTAGTGTTGGGCCTGTTTCTTCAAATTGGGACCGTGCTGTTGAACTTTATTATCAAATTAAAGGTGGTCAAGTGGATTACGGTAGAACACATTCCGAATTATTTGGTCTTATCCGTAAACCTGAAGGGAAGAAGTACGCTGGTATATACCCAGAATGGGATGATAAACATCCTGTTCATCTTATTGGTCATAGTATGGGCGGTCAGACCGTTCGAATGTTAGAATATCTATTGAAAAGCACAATTGTGGACTCTTCTGGTATTCAGGAAGAAAGTGAATTAATGGGAAAATCGAACTTAGGATGGATAAAATCTATAACTTCTATTTCAACACCCCATAATGGAACTACTTTATCTGATATTGTCACTACAGCTATTCCATTTCTACAAGACTTTATTGCTGTAGCAGCAGTAGTCGGTAATTCATTTTACAGTTTTGATCTTGAGCATTGGAGGTTTAAAAGAAATAAAGATGAATCTTGGAGTAATTATTTTAGACGTATGAGAGAACATCCAGCATGGGGCACAGAAAATATAGTTGCTTGGGATGCTAGTGTTGAAGGGGCACGACAAATGAACACGTTTTGTATTGCTAATCCAGATATTTATTATTTTTCATTTGTTACAAGTAGTACAGTTTTGGATTCAAGTTCTGGGCGTCATATCCCTGATAACAATATGACCTTTATTATTAGAGCACACGCTAGGTTAATCGGGATGAAAAAAGCTTTTTATAGTGATGGATCTTCTACTGACTCAACATGGTTTGAAAATGATGGTATTGTTAGTAAAATTTCCATGTATGGACCAACAACAGGGACGAACGGAGCAGACCCAATCGCAACATACCGTGAGAATGAACTGCTAATACCCGGGCAATGGTATGTGATCGGTGAATATAGGTCTGACCATCGAAAATTTATCGGTCATGGATTTTGGAAAACTGGAATTAAGAGCCGGGACAATAAAAAAAGCAGAGAGTTTTCCTGAAGCAAAAGCCCCTGCTTATAAACTTAGAATTGATTTCGGACCATTTGGAAAGAAATGGTCTAGTGCGCAAATTACAGAAAATTATTCATTAATCGATCTGGTAGGCCGGCGAATTATTGCGGCTATGAACCTGGGGAATAAAGTAATTGGTACATTTAAATCCGAAGTACTTGTAATGGGAGCTGAGGATAGTAATGGTAATATTGTACTTATTGAACCAGATAAAGAAATTGAAAATGGTTCGGTGGTCAATTAAACTTATTTGATTGAAGGAATATATATTTGTAATATACAAATATGGAATTTGGGGAATTACTTAATCAATTTTTGATTGACCTTCAATCTT